>ERZ1673744.2746-NODE-2746-length-12650-cov-3.692656_pt1 | contig 12650 bp, 8 predicted proteins | sample MGYA00580207_ERZ1673744 | MGnify/ENA primary metagenome ERZ1673744 (study PRJEB41218, sample SAMN15661751) | gut metagenome | host: Homo sapiens | place: Canada: London | collected 2015-08-20/2019-03-30 | study: EMG produced TPA metagenomics assembly of... | reverse complement strand
AATCCTCCATTCTGCATACACTTTAGTGCCGAAGGAAAACCGGCTAAATCTTTCTGCCATTCATCATGATTTATTTTGATAATTTTTTCATAGGAAATGCGTCATGCATAACATCAAATCCAAGCTTTTCATAATAACCCACCAGTCCCGGATTTTCAGCTGTAAGAACTATACAAAGATAATCTTTATACTTTTGTTTAATCATCTCTACAAGCCTTGTTCCTATTCCATCTTTCTGATACTCAGGATTTACTAAAAGATAATGTACATATGCTGTCAGTTCACCATCATCAAGCGCATTTATAAGTCCGATGAGCTTTTCTCCATCCCATGCAGAAATAACCGTACTGCTGTTATAAAGAGCCTTTACCAGCCTTTCAGAGTAATTTGCTGACAGCCAGTTAACTGATGAAAATAATTCCTTTAACTGCTCTGCTTCAAAATTTTTGTCAGTTCTGTACTGTATCATAAATAATCTCCATTCTGATAAAATTTAAAACGTGATGTCTGCTCATTTATATTTTTGCTCAAATCATTAAGAATTGCTGATTCTTCCTTACACAAATCAACGTTATTTGCAAGACTCTGCATACTTGCGCTTGTCTCTTCCGTTGACGCTGCATTTTCCTGTGCAACTGATGCAAGCTGCTCGATAACATCATTTACGCCTTTTTTAAGTTCTTCAATAACTACTGTCTGATCAAATATTTCTTTCGAGGCTGATGATACCTCATTAATCTCTTTCTTTAACTCATAGAATGACTCTTTGGTTCTGTTTAACTTATCTGCCTGAACACTTGAATCCCTGCTAAGCTCCTGCATCTTTTCAACGCTGTCTTTTGAATTGCCCATAAGCTCTCTTACAATATTTTCAATCTCTGTCGCACTCTCCGCAGAATCCTCAGCAAGTTTTCTTATCTGCTCCGCAACAACAGCAAAACCACGTCCGCTCTCTCCTGCTCTTGCTGCCTCTATGGATGCATTAAGCGACAAAAGGTTAGTCTGAGCGGCAATATCCTGAATAACTGTAACCGCATTGCTGATATTTTGCGCCGATTCATTTGTGCGGTCTGTCTGCTCAGTCACAACACCTATTGTATCTGAAGTCTTATTGTTCATCTCAACCAATGATACAAGCATTTCTTCCGATTCTGCAGCCAAACCGTCCATCCTTGTAATAGAATTTTCAAGTGTACTTACACTAAGACCATTTGCCTCAATCGCATTTCCGATATTGGCAACATTATCACTTGCCGCACTTGTATCCTGCGCCTGAGCCGTACTTCCTGTTGCAATCTCCTCAACAGCAACATTAATATTATCAACACTCTCAACAATTTCTGAAAATCCTTTTGTAAACTTTTCATTACTGCCGAAAGCTTTTCTCCCTGCTTTTGTATTATGCTTATAATATCTGTCAACTCACTATGAAGATTGTTTATTGACTTGCTGATAAGACCTATTTCATCTTTTCTCGAGGCCAGCTTCTCTTCTCTTGCATCCTTTGTAAAATCAAGTTCCGCAATCTTATCTACAACTCCCGTAAGCACATGAAGAGGTTTTACAAGATTTCTTATAACAATACATCCTGCGCATACTAATATAATTAATACTACTACTGAACCCGCAACCATTACATTTTTCATCTTGGTAATCGGTGCAAACGCATCCGCCTCATCATTAGTTATGACAAGAATAAATCTGCCCTCAGGATTTACATAATATGAAGCATATTTAACCACTCCGTCATATCTATACTCAGCACAATCCGGGTCTGATATCTTTCCGCTTTTTAATTCATTAACAAGCTTTGTTATAACCTCATTCTCTACAGGCTTGCCTATCTTATCTGAATCAGGGTGATAAAGCATTGTTCCGTCTGCGGAAACAAGATATGCATAACTGCTCTCATTTCCTTCTATTTTAACGCCTGATAAAATCTTGCTCATCGTATCCGGGCTCTGCAAAATATTTTTCCCATTTACCGCCATTAAAGTATCAATAATATATCCGTTTGACTTAACCGATGACATCATATAATTCTGAACCAAAGTTTTTGTCATATCCTGACTCCTCGGCAATGATATCAAAATCAAAGTAGCTGACATAAGAATAACGCCTAATGAAAACAGACACACAATCTTAAGCATCATAGAATGTAACGTCTTAACCTTCTTTTTATTCATAACAATACCTCCAAATAATTTTATATTAAATTGTACACGTTCACACAATCAGTGTAATTATACACCTTATAAGCATATTTGTCCACAATCAGCCCCCGCTTCTTCTGCGTGCCCGTCGCATATCGTGAAGCTTACGCTCCACTTTTATGCCCATTTTGGGGCGTCTCCCCAGATCATTCCCCCACTACCCTGCAAGCACAAGTTGGCTCAGCCCTTTTGACACTGTAATCCTATAAAAAAGCGTCATTCACGAGCTTGCAAGATTTGCTGGCAAACTTGTTATCAGAATGCGTCTTCGACGCAATTTCCTATAAAGTAAGAAAAAAGCCCCTTAACGGGACTTTCTCAAAACATTATTAATGCGGAAAATGGGACTTGAACCCACACGTGGATAATCCACACAAGAACCTGAATCTTGCTCGTCTGCCATTCCGACACTTCCGCAAATATACAACCAATGCCTGTTATTAACATCAAAGCACTCATAATATTGTATATTATGTATTATTATTTGTCAAGTGCATGCTTTCTTCTATTTCTTCCATAAGCCTCATGCCTGCCGTATCTGTAACCGGTATTGAAAATACAATGCTTTTGGCTTTGCTCTCAAATCCCGCTTCATCCATTATTGCTCTCATAATATCATTTTTATTCTCTGTCTTTGTAACAATAAATATCATATCCTTTTCAGGAACAAGTGTAACTCCGAGAAACTTTTCTGCTTTTTTTGCACCGGTTCCCTTTGCATGAATAACTGTTCCTCCTGCCGCATGCACTTTCCTTGCCGCATCCATGACATCTTCAGAATATCCCTGATTTGCAATAACTACAACAAGTTCATACTTTGTCTCTTTCAATACAGATTCATCTCCCTTCACAAATTCCTGCCCGCATGTCAGATAGTTAAGTGCCTTCTTGCCCCCTATACTGCTTATCCGGATTACAAATGCAATCCCAACTCCGGGAATGTCAATCTTCATTTCTTTTGAAAGCTTTCGCTTCACTTCACTCCACTTACCATCTGTCACAACATGAAACAATACACTTTTCTCACTGCCTTCAAGCCCAAAATAATCAAGTATTTCATTGGCGGCTGTTCCGCTGCCCGCTGCCGTCATGGATACTTCAAGTCCGGTATCTGTATAAAAATCCATAAACTTTTTTGTAAGATTACGATTGATAATAGTAACCATCAGATATAATTCACTCATATTTACACTCCGTCAATCTTATTTGTGCATTTCTAAAGTTCAATAATTGCATCTTCATCCATGGCTTCATAAGCATATACTGCTTCACCTTTAGACGTATGCTGTTTAATTTTGTATACAACGCCGAGAATCTGGATTGTAATAAGAGGCGTCATTGCAACCATTGCAACAACCCCGAATGCATCTTCAACAATATTGCCTCCGACAGCTGCACATGCCCCCTGTGCAAGTGGAAGAAGGAATGCTGCCGTCATCGGTCCCGATGCCACCCCTCCCGAGTCAAATGCAATTGCCGTAAAGATCTTTGGTATAAAAAATGATATCCCTATAGCCAGCACATATCCCGGTATCAGAAAATACATTATAGGAATCCCCCATAATACTCTCACCATAGCTAGTGCCACTGACAACGCAACGCCGACCGAAAGACTTATTCCCATTGCTTTCGCTGATATTGCACCATCTGTAATTTCTTCAACTTGATGATTAAGCACATATACCGCCGGTTCTGCTTTAACAATAAAATATCCAATCAACGCACCTATCGGGACAAGTATCCATTTATAATTAAGAGACGCAAGTATCTTTCCAAGATAATTACCCGCTGGCATAAATCCTACGTTTGCTCCTGTGAGAAAAAGTACAAGTCCTATATATGTATACAAAAGTCCTATCACGATTTTCAAGAGACTTCTGCCTGTAAGTTTCAATGAAACCAGCTGAAAAATTCCAAATACTATTATAATAGGGAGCATTGATATTGCTATCTCTTTTATATAAGATGGCATACCACTCCCAAAAAGATGCCATAATTCCACAGAATCAGTCACTTCCGGTACCACAGCAGCACTGTAACTGCTCTCAGCCGGTCTGTAAATCATGCCAAGTGTCATTACAGCAAGAACAGGTCCGATAGAACATAACGCAACAAGTCCAAAACTGTCATCCGCTGCATGTTTATCATTTCTTATGGAAGCAATACCAATTCCCAATGCCATTATAAATGGTACCGTCATCGGTCCTGTCGTAACACCACCGGAATCAAACGCTACTGCCCTGAAGCTTTCAGGCACAAAAGCCATAAGAATAAATACTATAATGTAAAAGAATGCGAGCAATGGCGGAAGTGCAATTCCTATTAGCATACGAATAAGAGCTATCGCCAAAAAGACTCCTACTCCTGCCGCAACTGACAATATAAGTGTCATATTGGGAACGGATGGAACCTGAGAAGCCAAAACCTGTAAATCAGGTTCTGATATTGTAATTATCACGCCAAGTACAAATGACATGATAACAATGAATACTATTTTTTTACTTTTTGTCATACATGCACCGACTTTTTCTCCCATCGGCGTCATTGACATCTCCGCACCTAATGTAAAAAACATCATTCCAGCCATTACCATTACAGTTCCTACCAGAAAGCAAAGAAGTACACTCGGTGTAACCGGGGCGATTGTAAATCCCAAAATCAGAACAATTGCAACTATAGGCAGCACAGCTTTAAGTGCTTCTATAAATTTCTCACGAAGTTTCGCATTTAAAACCTTCAATAATTCACTCCTGTCTATTTATATACAATTTACATTTACAATTAATATTCCATAAATTCCTGGATATCTCTCAAAATATCTTCAAGTTCTGCTCCTTCATCCTGTATTGTAAGATGAAGAGGTTTACTGATATCAAGGCTGAATAAACCTACAATTGACTTAGCATCAACACAACTGTGTTCAGACTCAATATCAAACGAGCAAGAATACTTGCTTATTACACTAACAAATCTCTGCACCTTTTCAACTGAATCCAACATTACTGTCACTGTAAACATATTCGTCCTCCTCCAGGTACCATAAGAACTTTTATCCTTTAAATATGTACCTTCTGTTTTTTACTTTAGTTTGTGATAATCCGATAATACTACATTTAAAAATTAAAAACAACCGAAACGCCTTAAATTTCACGCAAAATTGTAAAATATATTACATAAGCGGTGCAAGCAGTCTTAATATCTGTCCTATTAGTTTTTTATGCCACGGATATTTTTTACAATCTTCTTCTGTAATCTTCTGACATTTTTCAAGTGTTTTCTGATAATCATTTTCGATATCTGCCACAACATCATTTTTATAAATATATGCTCCGCACTCAAAATGAAGATATAAACTTCTGAAATCAAGATTAACAGTTCCAACAGTCGCACGGCAGTCATCACTTATGAATTCCTTTGCATGGACAAATCCAGGTGTGTATTCATATATATTAACGCCATGTTTTATAAGTTCCGGATAATATGTTCTTGCCAGAAGATATGCATAAACCTTATCAGGGATATGCGGCATGATTATAGTTGTCTCAACGCCCCTTGCTGCACAATATCTCAAAGCGGCAATCATCTCATCATCCAATATAAGATATGGTGTCATAATATGAACATATCGCTGTGCCCTGTTTAATATGTCAATGTATACACGTTTTCCTATTCTCTCAGATGAAAATGGGCTGTCACCATATGGAATGACATATCCATTACTGCGGATAAGTTCATTTTTCAAATCAAAATCATTCAGACATTCATCCTTATCAAAATTAATAATATAATTATCAATTTCTTCCTGTTCAATTCTGTCCTTCTTACCGGCTACATTCCACATTTTCAAAAACATGTACGTAAAACTTTTTACAGCATCGCCTTTTACCATAACTGCTGTATCTTTCCAATGTCCGAATCTGTCAAGTTTATCAATATACTCATCAGCAAGATTAATTCCGCCTGTAAACGCAGTCTTGCCATCAACTATAAGTATTTTTCTATGGTCACGGTTATTCTGTACTGTAGAAAGGACCGGCTTTATCTGTGAAAACGGTCTTGATTTTATTCCCATATTTTCAAGTTCTTTGTAATATCCATATGGAAGCAATGCAAGCGAGCACATTCCATCATACATAAAACGGACTTCTACCCCCTGTGAAGCCTTTAACTTTAATATATCAAGAATGCTTCTCCACATATAGCTGTCAGTCACTATGAAATATTCCATAAAAATAAACTTTTCTGCAGCCATGAGCTGCTTTTTCATCTCTTCAAACTTGAACTCGCCAAGCGGAAAGAACTCAATATCATTATCATAATATGCCGGAAAGTCACCGGCATTATGTAAATAAGAAGACAGCCCTCGTTCTCCGTGCAGCTCACTTTTAAGCTTTTCGAGCACTGCATCACTTGTTTTGGCTTTCTCATGCAGCTGTTTATCAATCGATGCAAGTCTAGACCTCATAATCTTAGTGCCAAGCTGCAGATTAACAAATACATATATCATGGTTCCAAATATAGGTATTATAAGCACCGGTATAATCCATGCCATCTTAAACGCCGAATTGGTATCCTCATTAAAAATATGTATGACAACAAACATACCAAGAAGTACAAATAATAAATGTATAAGCACAGAATATCTGTACAGCCAGTTGATAAGTATGAAGAAAAATGCAAACTGCATCAGAATTGCAATTATTACAAATGCTGTACGTCCAAAAAGAACTCTTGTTATTTTTTTCAGTTTCTGTGTCGATTTCTTCATATTCAATACCTCTTGCACTATAACTCTCTATCTGACTAATTGCTCTGATTAATATTTATAATATCATTTTTTCTATTTTATTTCCACTCCCTGGCAGATTTTTATATTATTAATCCAAAAATGCCGCCACTTTTTATCAAAGCGGCAGCATCTGTTTTGCTATATTAATTTTTAAAGATTTGTATATCCCATCAGATATTTATCTACTTCTCTTGCACAATCACGGCCCTGACGGATAGCCTTTACAACAAGAGACTGACCTGTATGGCAGTCACCGGCAGTAAATACACCCGCTGCATTTGTTGCAAACTTTCCTTCTTCTGTCTTGATATTTGTACGTTCAGTAAGTTCAACACCAAATGCATCTGTGACATATTTCTGTGTTCCAAGAAATCCTGCGGCAATAAGAACAAGCTCACAAGGAAGCTCCTTCTCTGTTCCCTCTACAGGAACCATCATTCTTCTTCCAGTTTTCTCGTCAACTTTGGACTCGAGGCTTATAACAACAACTTTCTCAAGATTTCCTTTTTTATCTTTCTTGAATTCTTTTACTGTTGTTGTATAAATTCGTGGATCATGTCCAAATACCGCTATTGCCTCTTCCTGACCGTAATCAGTCTTGCATACAAGCGGCCACTGTGGCCATGGATTACTCTCTCTTCTTGTATCAGGTGCCTTAGGCATCATCTCAAGCTGTGTAACTGATTTGCAGCCATGTCTTATACATGTTCCGACACAGTCATTGCCTGTATCACCGCCACCTATTACAATAACATTTTTATCTTTTGCTGATATAAATTTGCCATCGCTCAAATCAGAATCGAGAAGGCTCTTTGTAGTTGCTTTAAGAAAATCTACGGCAAAATAAATTCCATTGGCATCCCTTCCCGGAGCATTGATATCTCTTGGATTAGAAGCTCCGCATGCAAGTACAACTGCATCATACTCATCAACAAGCTTTTTTGCCTTTATTTTTTCTCCGACATTTGCTTCTGTTACGAACTCAATTCCTTCAGCTTTCATAACTTCAAGTTTTCTGTCTATAATATGTTTTTCAAGCTTCATATTAGGAATGCCATATCTTAAAAGTCCGCCAATTCTGTCAGCCCTTTCAAATACTGTAACATTATGTCCTCTCGTATTTAGCTGGTCTGCAACTGCAAGTCCGGCAGGACCTGAACCTACAACCGCTATTCTTTTACCGGTTCTTACCTTTGGAGGCTTTGGACCTGCCCAGCCATTAGCATAGGCATGTTCAATAATAGCCATTTCATTTTCTTTCGTGCAGACTGCATCACCATTAAGACCACATGTACATGCTTTCTCACAGAGTGCAGGACACACGCGACTTGTAAATTCAGGGAAATTACTTGTCTTATGAAGCCTGTTATATGCCTGCTCCCAGTTTCCTGTGTATACAAGGTCATTCCATTCAGGAATAAGATTGTTTAAAGGACATCCTGACGTCATTCCTTTAATATTCATTCCTGACTGGCAGAACGGAACACCGCAGTCCATGCATCTTGCACTCTGACACCTCTGCTCTGCCTCTGAAAGTGGTGTATGAAACTCATTAAAATTCTTTATTCTCTCTTTTGGCGAAACAGCTTTTGCTTCTTTTCGCTCATATTCTAAAAATCCTGTTGGCTTTCCCATACGTATCTCCTTTCCATCAAACGAACCGATGTGATGTGTGCCTCGGCTGTGCACATCACTTTGTAGCCGCATAAAATGCTTCTATCTGAGCCTGCTCACTGCTAAGTCCTTTTTCTTCCATCTGGACTATTGTATTTAACATCTTCTTATAATCGTGAGGTATGATTCTCTTGAACTTTGGAAGGTATTCACCAAAATTATCAAGAACTTCTTTGCCTTTCTTTGAATTTGTATATGCAACATGTTCTGTAATCAAATCTTTTAATTCAAGTACATCATACTTATCTGTTACAGGTTCAATTGATACAAGCTGTTTATTCATTCTCTTATAAAGGCTTGTATCTTCATCAAGAACGTATGCGATACCGCCGCTCATACCTGCTGCAAAGTTCTTTCCTGTTCTGCCAAGTACAACCACACGGCCGCCTGTCATGTATTCACATCCATGGTCACCACAACCCTCTACAACCGCTGTAGCACCTGAATTTCTTACGCAGAAACGCTCTCCGGCAACACCATTGATAAATGCTTTACCGCTTGTAGCTCCATAAAGTGCAACATTACCTATGATGATATTTTCATCTTCTTTATAAGCACATCCTGTAGGCGGATATACAATAAGTTTACCGCCTGAAAGGCCCTTTCCGAAGTAATCATTGCTGTCGCCGACAAGTTCAAGCGTAAGTCCCTTAGGTATGAATGCACCAAAGCTCTGTCCGCCGGCACCGTTACATTTTACTGTAAATGTATCTTCATCAAGTGTCTCACCAAATCTTCTTGTAATCTCAGCACCGAGAAGAGTACCGACTGCACGGTCTGTATTATTTACATCTACCTCAACACTTCTCTTCTGTTTTTCATCAAGTGCCGTTGCAAATTTCTTCAAGAGAACTTTCTCATCAACTGTCTTTTCAAGCTGGAAATCATATACATTTTTCTTATCGTAATGAATCTTTGCAGCTTCCTTAATATATGGATTATCAAGAATCTGTGAAAGATCAACATTCTTTGAACGTCCGCTGCCAGGAACATCTCTCTGTTCGAGTAAATCTGTTCTTCCGACAAGTTCATCAACTGTCTTCACACCAAGTTTTGCCATGTATTCACGAAGTTCTTCTGCTATAAATCTCATAAAGTTGACAACGTATTCAGGTTTTCCTGTAAATCTCTTACGAAGTTCAGGATTCTGTGTTGCAACACCTACAGGACAAGTATCAAGATTACATACTCTCATCATTACACAACCCATTGTTACAAGCGGTGCTGTTGCAAAACCAAATTCTTCAGCACCAAGCATAGCTGCAATCGCAACATCACGGCCACTCATAAGCTTACCATCTGTCTCAATAATTACCTTATTACGAAGTCCGTTCATAGTAAGTGTCTGATGTGCCTCTGCAAGTCCGAGTTCCCATGGAAGTCCGGCATTGTGGATAGAACTTCTCGGAGCCGCACCTGTACCGCCGTCATAACCTGATATAAGAATTACCTGTGCACCTGCTTTTGCAACACCAGAAGCAACTGTACCAACGCCTGCCTCTGATACAAGCTTAACTGAAATACGTGCATTTTTGTTCGCATTTTTCAAATCATATATAAGCTGTGCCAAGTCCTCGATAGAGTAAATATCGTGATGTGGTGGTGGTGAAATAAGTGATACACCTGGTGTTGAAAGACGTGTCTTTGCAATCCATGGATATACCTTCTTTCCAGGTAAATGACCGCCTTCACCAGGCTTTGCACCCTGTGCCATCTTAATCTGAATTTCCTGTGCACTTACAAGATACTTAGATGTTACACCGAAACGTCCTGACGCAACCTGCTTGATTGCTGAACATCTGTTTAATCCGTCAGGTCCTACAGTAAGTCTGTCCTCATCTTCACCGCCCTCGCCTGAATTTGACTTGCCGTGAAGCATATTCATTGCAATCGCCATTGTCTCATGTGCTTCTTTTGAAATAGAACCGTAAGACATAGCACCTGTCTTAAATCTTCTTACAATCGAATCAACACTTTCAACTTCATCAATATTAATTCCTTTCTTAGGAAATCTGATGTCCATAAGTCCACGAAGATTCATGGCACCTGTATCTTTATTTACAAGCTTTGTATATTCCTTGAAAATCTTATAATCGCCTGTTCTTGTTGCAAGCTGTAAAAGGTGAATTGTCTGCGGATTGTAAAGATGCTCTTCTTTTCCGCTTCTTAACTTATGTGCACCATTGCTGTCAAGTGTTGTATCAGTAGGAAGTCCCAATGGGTCAAATGCCTTAGAATGAAGTGTTTCAACATCCTCCTGGATATCTTTAAGGCTTATACCTTCAATTCTGCTCACTGTACCCTTGAAATATTTATTAATAACATCTGAATCAATACCTATTGCCTCAAAAATCTTAGCACCCTGATATGACTGTATTGTTGAAATACCCATCTTTGCAGCAATTTTAACAATTCCGCCAAGTATCGCATTGTTATAATCATCTACAGCAGCATAATAATCTTTATCAAGCATATTAAGGTCTATTAATTCCTGAATGCTCTCCTGTGCAAGATATGGATTAATTGCTGATGCACCAAAGCCTAACAGTGTTGCAAAATGATGTACATCTCTTGGCTCACCGCTCTCAAGAATAACAGCCATTGCAGTTCTTTTCTTTGTCTGTACAAGGTACTGCTGAAGTGCAGATACAGCAAGAAGCGAAGGAATTGCAACATGATTTTCGTCAACACCGCGGTCAGAAAGAATTATAATATTTGCACCCTCTCTGTGTGCTCTGTCAACCTCTACAAAGAGATGGTCAATTGCTTTTTCAAGAGATGTATTCTTATAATAAATAATAGGAATTGTCTCTACCTTAAATCCGTCAACCTTCATATTTTTAATCTTCAAAAGGTCTGTATTTGTAAGGATTGGGTCATTAATCTTTAACTGTTTACAGTTTTCTGCTTTTTCTTCAAGGACATTTCCATCTGTTCCGAGATAAACAGTTGTTGATGTTACGACTTTTTCACGGATTGAATCTATAGGCGGATTTGTTACCTGTGCAAAAAGCTGTTTAAAATAATTAAATAATGGCTGATGTTTATTTGAAAGCACTGCAAGCGGTGTATCAATACCCATCGCACCAATTGACTCTGAACCGTTAAGTGCCATAGGAAGAATAGATGTCTTCAAATCTTCGTATGTATATCCGAATGCTTTCTGGAGTCTTGCTCTCTCTTCCTTTGTATGCATTGGCACTTTCTGATTTGGAATCTTTAAATCATGAAGCTGTACAAGGTTGTTATCAAGCCATTCGCCATAAGGCTGCTTTGTTGCATATTTTTCTTTTAACTCATCATCATCTATAAGTTCTCCCTTAACTGTATCTACAAGAAGCATTTTACCAGGTCTTAATCTGTCCTTTACCTTGATTCTGCTCTCAGCAATCGGAAGAACACCGACTTCTGAAGAAAGAATAAGATAACCGTCATTAGTTACATAATAGCGAGAAGGACGAAGACCATTACGGTCAAGAACCGCACCCATTATATCACCATCAGAGAAAAGAATTGATGCAGGTCCATCCCATGGTTCCATCATAGTTGCATAATACTGATAAAAGTCTTTCTTTTCCTGTGCCATTGCTTTGTTATTGCTCCATGGTTCAGGAATTGTAATCATTACAGCAAGAGGAAGCGGCATGCCATTCATAACAAGGAATTCCAGTGTGTTATCAAGCATAGCTGAATCCGAACCATTGGTATTTACAACAGGTGTAATCTTTGCCATCTCTGATTCAAGATATTCCGAATACATTGTCTCTTCTCTTGAAAGCATTCTGTCGGCATTACCCTTAATTGTGTTAATTTCACCATTATGAACAATAAATCTATTAGGATGAGCACGTTCCCAGCTAGGATTTGTATTAGTAGAGAATCTTGAATGGACAATTGCGATTGCTGATTCATAATCTGCATCCTCCAAATCACCAAAGAACTGACGGAGCTGTCCTACAAGGAACATACCCTTG
>ERZ1673744.2736-NODE-2736-length-12696-cov-7.433747_pt1 | contig 12696 bp, 8 predicted proteins | sample MGYA00580207_ERZ1673744 | MGnify/ENA primary metagenome ERZ1673744 (study PRJEB41218, sample SAMN15661751) | gut metagenome | host: Homo sapiens | place: Canada: London | collected 2015-08-20/2019-03-30 | study: EMG produced TPA metagenomics assembly of... | reverse complement strand
GACAAGGTGACCTGCCGGATGCAAACTTTCGAGTGCTCCCTCTTACGACCTCTTGAGTACATCTGCCTATTTAATTTTGTTGCAAGGAGCTTCCCGCAGGGTGTGATTTCGAGTGCTCCCTCTTACGACCTCTTGGGGAATGCTCCATGTTCTGGGTTCCTGCCGGATACTAAATTAGTATAGCAAAAATGCCGTCCCGCGTCAAGATGCGGGGCGGCATAATTCCTGTATGCTGGGGGATATCTCATGTACATCAGAACAAATGCTGTTTCTGCACCGGGCCGGGGGCAAAGGGGGTATCCTCGTGGTGGCGCACCACGGTCACCTCGCGGGTCTTTTCCTCCACATGGCCGTTGGCTTTGGGCACACTGTAAAAGCTGCGGGTAATGTTATAATAGCCGCGCATGTGCTGCACCAGGTATTCGGCCACAGCGGGCAGGCAGTCGGTATCCTCAATGTTTTCATAGTTATAGTCTGCGTACAAAAATGCCGTGTGCTCCCGCTTGCAGACCAGCGTGATTCCCGCTTCGTCCAGATGCAGTTCATCCACAGCGCACTGCTTCAGGCCGCTCAGGCCGCTTTCGCTGGCAAGTTGGGTGGCGCGGCGGCGCATAGCCAATGGAACGGACTGCGGGTCCAGCGCTTCGTTGCCGCGCTGGCCGATCTCCAGCAGGATGTCCCGCATCATGCGGCTTTCCAGCAGCGGGCGGATCTTCTCCTTCGCGCGGGCTTCCTCGGTTTTTGCCTGAATTTTTTGCAGCAGTCCCATTCTTTTTCCTCACTAAACACATATCATTGCCCTGCGCACATCCGCACTGGCATCAGGGGCATCTTACTTTTTCATCGTGTAACTAATATTATATTATAGCATATCTTTTCATCCTGTGCCAGCGCGGAAGATAACTTTTACACCAAATTCATTCTGGTAAATCTTTTTAGCTGTGTGCTTTTTTGTATTCAGCTTTCATTCTTTTTTCTCCGTCAAAAGCACAAATTCAATCCCCGTTTTTTGTCTATTTTACTCTTTGCCTCATGCCATTCATTCTTATTTTTCTTTTCTCCGTTCTTTCCCGTTGCACCCTGCCAGTTTCTGCATTATACTGATAAAAAAGTGCGCCGGCAAGTTTCCCCCGCCGGCAGCCGGACAGGAGTGCGGCCTATGAACATTACCGCGTTTGCCCAATATGCCGGGGTATCCAAGGCAGCGGTCAGCCGCTATTTTAATGGTGGGTACTTAAGCGCCGAAAAGCGCGCCCAGATTGCCGCTGCGGTGGAAGCCACCGGCTACCGCCCCAGTATGCAGGCCCAGATGCTGCGCACCCGCCGCACGCGGCAGATCGGGGTGATCATGCCGCGGCTGAGCAGCGAAAGCTGCGCCCGCATGGTGGAGGGCATCAGCCGGGTACTGGACGACCAGAACTACCAGCTGCTGCTGATCAACACCGCCAACGACAACACCCGCGAAGTGCGCGCGCTGGATACCCTGCGGCATGATACGGTGGACGGCATTATCCTGATTGCCACCATGTTTACCCCGGAACACCACGCGGTGCTGCAAAGCCTGCATGTGCCGGTGGTAATCGTGGGGCAGCAGTATCCCGGGTTCAGCTGTGTGTTCCACGATGATTTCGGCGCGGCGCAGGCAGCCACCGCCCACATGCTGCAAAAGGGGCGGCGCAAGCCGGGCTACCTGGGCGTGACCCTGCTGGACAAAGCCGTCGGCCTTGCCCGGCGCGAAGGCTTTGGCAGTGCGCTGCGGGATGCAGGTCTCGTGCCCCAGCCGCAGCGAATGAGCATTGCCAAGTTCAACATGGAATCCGGCTACCACCAGGCGGAGCAGCTGTTTGGCCGTGCGCCGGGGCTGGACTGCCTGTTCTGCGCGACCGACTCCATCGCCCTGGGTGCGCTGCAATACTGCCGCAGCCACAGTCTGCGGGTGCCGGAGGACATCATGATTGCCGCTGTGGGCGACAACCGCATTGGCCGCGTTGCCTATGTGCCGCTGACCAGCGCCCATCTGCATTACCGCACCGCCGGGGACAAAGCCGCCCGCCTGCTGCTGGACATGCTGGCGGACCCCCATGCCGAGCCGCAGATGATCAAGCTGGATTATGAGTTAAAATGCCGGGCCTCCACCGGGGATGACAACTCAGATGAAAATGTCTGGTCGCTATAACAGGCATCCTTTGCGCCACACTTCCCTGCATCACTGCGGGGAAGTTTTTGTTTTGTGCACCCTTTCCATACAGTCCCCTGTTTTTTGTGCATTTTACCAAAGAGCGGTGTGAAACTGTGTGAAATCGATAACAGAATCTTTGCAAGTTGGGTCGTTTGGTCAATAGAAAAAGCACTCACCTTCGTATATAATAAAGCTGTCAAATGAAACAGGCCCCGGAACCTCCTACCGGGCCAACAGATAAAAGAAGGAGCGTGCAACATGGATTACAAGAAAGCAGCCCAGCAGGTACTGGACAACATCGGCGGTGCTTCCAACATTGTATCGGCCGCACACTGCGCAACCCGCCTGCGCCTGGTGATTGCGGATAATTCCAAGGTGAACAAAAAAGAGCTCGAAAACGCTGAGGGCGCCAAGGGCGTATTTGAAGCCCAGGGCCAGCTGCAGATCATCTTCGGCACCGGCATTGTGAACAAGGTGTATGACGAGTTCACCGCCCTGGCCGGAATCACCGGTGCCAGCAAGGAGGAAGTCAAACAGGCTGCCGCTTCCAAAGCACCATGGTACCAGCGGGCCATCAAGACGCTGGGCGATATCTTTGTTCCCATCATCCCGGCCATCGTGGCTTCCGGCTTTTTGATGGGCATTATGGAAGCGCTGAACTTTATGGTCAACAACGGCTTCCTGAACATTGATACCAGCGGTTCCATCTATGTGTTTGCCCAGCTGTTCTCCAACACGGCGTACACCTTCCTGCCTATCCTGATCGCGTTCTCCGCCGCAAAGGTGTTTGGTGGCAACCAGTTCCTGGGTGCTGTCATCGGCATGATCATGATTCACCCCAACCTGCAGAACGCCTGGACCGTTGCTTCTGAGGGCGTGCAGACCTACCAGTCGGTGTTTGGCGGGCTGTACAAAATTCCGCTGGTCGGCTACCAGGGCCACGTTATCCCCGTTATTATTGCCGTGTGGCTGATGTGCCAGATTGAAAAGCGGCTGCACAAAGTTGTGCCTGCCATGATCGACCTGTTTGTTACCCCGCTGGTCTCCGTTTTCGTTACCGGTTATCTCACCCTCGCTGTCATCGGCCCAATCTTCACCACGCTGGAGGACGGCATCATCAACGGCGTTCAGGCTTTAATTCAGCTGCCGTTCGGCATCGGTTCCTTCATCATGGGCGGTTTGTACGCCGTCACCGTTGTGGCCGGTATCCACCATATGTACACCCTGATCGACCTTGGCCAGCTGGCCAAGTTTGGCTTCACCTACTGGCTGCCCCTGGCCAGTGCCGCCAACGTTGCCCAGGGCGGTGCCGCTTTTGCCGTTGCCCTCAAGAGCAAGAACGCCAAAGTTAAGTCTATGGCCCTGCCCTCCGCCCTTTCTGCCTGCATGGGCATTACCGAACCCGCCATCTTCGGCGTCAACCTGCGCTACTTTAAGCCCTTTATCGGCGGTCTGGTCGGCGGTGCCTGTGGCGCTTTGTATGCCAGTGTGACCGGCCTTGGTGCCACCGGCACCGGCGTAACCGGCATCTTCGGCATCCTGCTGCATCTGCACATGCCGCTGCAGTACCTCATTATGATGGCAATTTCCTTCGGCGTTTCCTTCGCTGTGACCTGGGTGATCTGGACCCCCGAAGCCGAGGAAGCCAAAGCCTGATGTTTTCCCCTCTCAATCAATAAGGAGCTACCTGTTATGAATGCCTTGCAGCGTGATTTGAAGCGTCTTGTCCCCATGGTGGAAGCCGCCGGGGCCGCCCGCGCGGCGGCGGATCCCCACCGGCAGAAGCTGCATGTTCAGCCCCCTGTGGGCTGGCTGAACGACCCCAACGGGCTGTGCCAGATCGGCGATGAATACCATGTATTTTATCAGTACGGCCCGTTTGACCCCACGGGAGGGGTCAAGCACTGGGGGCACGTGCGCAGCCGCGATTTGTTCCACTGGGAACGCCTGCCCGTAATGCTGTACCCGGACGAACCGTTTGACTGCCATGGCGTTTATTCCGGCTCCGCTCTGGTGGAGGACGGCATGCTGTACCTGTACTATACCGGCAATGTCAAGCACCCCGGCGAATATGACTACATCAAGCAGGGGCGCGGGCACAATGTCTGCCTTGCCACCAGCCGCGATGCCATCCATCTGGACAACAAGCGCTGCCTGATGTACAACCAGGACTATCCCGCCGGGCTGACCTGCCATGTGCGCGATCCCAAAGTGTTTGCACTGGATGGGCGCTACTATATGGTGCTGGGTGCCCGAACACTGGACGACCATGGCGAAGTGCTGGTGTTTGAAAGCGCCGACAAGCTGTACTGGAACCACATCAACACCATCACTACCCCCAAAGCCTTTGGCTACATGTGGGAATGCCCCGACCTGTTTGAGCTGGACGGCCAGTGGTTTTTGGCGGTATCGCCCCAGGGCATTGCCTGCCAGAACGTGTACGGCTGCGGTTACTTTGCCCTGCAGGGTGACTGGCGCACCGATTGCACATTGAGCGAATTCCACGCCCTGGACGATGGCTTTGACTATTACGCGCCCCAAAGCTTTGCCGCCGCGGATGGCCGCCGCATCCAGTTTGGCTGGATGGGCATGCCGGATGCCGATTACACCAACCCCACCGTGGAGTATGGCTGGCAACACTGCCTGACCCTGCCCCGCGTGTTGACCCAGGACGGCAATGGCTGCCTGCTGCAAGCCCCTGCCGCCGAGCTGAACGCCCTGCGCGGCGAAGCCCGCCAGCCGGCAGACGGCGAAACGGTTGAAACGGATCCCTGCTTTGATCTGACCGCCTCCCCCGCCGGGGATTTTGTCCTGACCATTGCCAACGGCCTGACCCTGACTTACACCGAAGCGGACCGCACCTGTACCCTGCGCTTTACCGATGCAGCGATTGCCGCCAGGCGCACCGAGCGCAAGGCTGTGCTGGATGCCCCCTGCCGCAGCCTGCGCGTTGTGGGGGATGCTTCCTCGCTGGAAATATTCCTGAACGACGGTGCCGCGGTGCTTTCCACCCGGTATTACCCGGCAGCGGGCAAGGTTGCCGTGCAGCTTTGCGGCGCAGGTAGCACCCTGTATTCCCTTTCGATTTAACGGAGGACATTCCATGGCACATGATACCTTGTATGCGATCGGCGAAGCGCTGATCGATATGATTCCGTCCAAAACCGGCTGTTCCTTTGCCAAGGTTCCCTCTTTCAGCCCCCGTGTGGGCGGCGCGCCCGCCAACGTGTGCGGTGCTTATGCCCGCCTGGGTGGGGATTCTGCCCTGCTGACCCAGCTGGGAGATGACCCGTTCGGCCACAAGATCATTGATGAACTGGCTGCCTGCGGCATTGATACCAGCCACATCTGTTTGACGGACAAAGCCAACACCGCCCTGGCCTTTGTTTCGCTGGAAGCGGACGGCAACCGGACGTTCAGTTTTTACCGCAAGCCCTCAGCCGATTTGCTGTACGCCCCGGAGCAGGTGGATACCAGCCTGTTTGCCAACGCCTATGCCCTGCATTTTTGCAGCGTTGCCCTGGTGGAAAGCCCCATGCGGGAAGCCCACAAAACTGCCATTGCCGCAGCCCGCAGCGCCGGGACTATCATTGACTTTGACCCCAACCTGCGCTTTCCGCTGTGGCCGGACCGTGATGCTTTGCGCCGCACGGTGCTGGAGTTCCTGCCGCTGGCCGATGTGGTCAAAATCTCGGACGAAGAGCTGGAATTTCTGACCGGCACCAGTGATATTGAAGCCGCCCTGCCCAGCCTGTTTGTTGGCCATGTACAGCTGGTGCTCTACACCTGCGGCAGCGCCGGTGCCCACGCTTACACCCGCACCGCCCACGGCTTTTCCGCCAGCAAGCCGGTAAAGGCCGTGGATACCACCGGCGCCGGGGACGGGTTCATCGGCTCGTTCTTGTGGCAGCTGCACAAAAACGGGGTGGACTGCGCCGCCCTGCCCGCTCTGCAGGCGGACCAGCTGAACCAGTGGCTGGATTTTTCCAACCGGTTCTGCGGTTACAGTGTGCAGCGCTACGGTGCCATTGACAGCTACCCCACCATCGACCAGCTGTAACTTTCTGCCATTCTCTGCTATTTCATCATAAAGCAGCCGCCCGGTACAGGATTTGTACCGGGCGGTTGCGTTTGTATCTTTTTACAAAGTGCCCACCTGCCCACAGGATTTCCTGTCAGCAGGCGGGTTTTGCTTATTCTTCGGCCGGTTCCCCGCGCAGCTTGCGGTATTGCGCAGGGGATTGGCCGATTTCTTTTTTGAACACTCGGCTGAAGTACAGCGGGTTGTCATACCCAACGATCTCAGATATCTCTTTTACGTTATAGTTCGTATGTTCCAGCAGACTTTGTGCATTGACCATGCGCAGTGAAAGAACATACTGTGCGGGCGACATACCCATATACTGCCGGAAGTTATGGATGAACCAGTTGGTGCTGACATGCAGCGATTCGGCATAGGCGTCAATGCTGATTTTTGTGTTGTAATTCTCATTAAAATAAGCAGCCGCCACTTCAATCTGTTCCTGCATGCTGCCGGCCACCTCGGGCTTTTCATGCTGCTGGCGGCTGACGAGAAGCAGCATATCATTGAACAGCGAAGCAATATAATCCTCGTACCCAAAGCGGCAGAGCTGCAGTTCCTGAATAATTTTGCGGAACAGCGCTTTGTATTCCGGCAAGACCCCGCTGTAAAACACATGCTCCTCCAGCGAGATCCCGTGGTAGGTCAGAATATTTTTTACATCGTTGCCGGTAAAATGAATCCAGAATACCTCAGGGTGATCTTCCAGGTAATACACATACTTTTGTATCTCGTCCGGCTTATACAGCACCATGTTCCCGGCGCTTACCACCTGTTCCACACCGTCAAACCAAAAATGTGCTTTGCCGTTGGCAACGTACAAAATCTGGTAGTCACGCCGGCCTTTCTGCCAATAGGTCGGCAGCCTTTTGCGCGTTTTCAGGCGGTAAGTCCCGCAGCTGCCCACAATGAGCGGGGCCGAATAATCCTTGAAATCCAAGCGGGAGTTATTCAGATAGCCGGCGTTAATGTACACAAAAATCACTCCTCGTTTTTGTCAATTTCGCGCGTACAAACTTTGCTTTTGGCGGTTTCTGCCCCAAATCCATTGATTTTGTGTATGTTTGGTCCCAACCTGTTTATGTCTTTGTTCCCTATGGAAATTGTATAATATTTTCAAACGGAACGCAAGTTGTATTGTTCAAATCACAGGAGGACCGCCATGGTTATCCCACAGTATTACGAAAACCCACACATTTTGCATGTAAACACCATGCCAAACCGTGCCTATTTTATCCCGGATGCCCGCCGCAATGACGCCCTTGTGGAACACCGGGAAACCTCCCAGCGGTTCCAGCTGCTGAACGGAACCTGGCAGTTCCGCTATTACCACAGCATTTATGATTTACAGGACCCATTTTATGCCCCCGGCTGTGACTTGGCGGATTATGATACCATTCCGGTACCCAGCGTATGGCAGAACTACGGATACGACCACCACCAGTACACCAACATCCGCTATCCCTTCCCCGCGGACCCTCCGTATGTGCCCAAAGAAAACCCCTGCGGTGCTTATCTTTATGATTTTGACTACCAGCAGGACGAAGTTGCCCCGCGCGCCTACCTGAACTTTGAGGGTGTTGCTTCCTGTTTTTATGTCTGGCTGAACGGCAAGTTTGTGGGTTATAGCCAGGTTGCACACTCCACCAGTGAATTTGACGTGACCGCATTGCTGCAAAACGGCAGCAACCACCTGGCCGTACTGGTGCTGAAATGGTGCGACGGCAGTTACATGGAAGACCAGGACATGTTCCGCATGAACGGTATTTTCCGTGATGTTTACCTGCTGTGCCGCCCGGAACAGCATATCCAGGACTATTTTACCACCACCGGGATCCTACCGGACCGCGCAGACATCAGAGTCCGCCTACGCTACCGCGATTTGGCCGTCGCCACCCGCATTACCATTTACGATGCGGCCGGTACCCTGATCGGCACTGCTGCTCCGGCAGCGAATCCCGATGATGAAGCCTTTCCCTACTGCGCGGTCATCCCGGTCCCTGCCCCGATTCTGTGGAATGCCGAACAGCCGTATCTTTATACCCTTGTGCTGGAAACGGCCTGCGAAACCATCACGGATCGTGTTGGCATCCGGGAAGTTCATGTGGCAGATAACCAGATTTTTGTCAACGGCCACTCCATCAAAATCCACGGCGTCAACCGGCATGAATCTGATCCCGTCACCGGTTATACCATCGGGCTGGAACAGACCAAGACCGACCTTGCCATGATCAAGCGGCACAATTTTAACGCCATCCGCACCAGCCATTACCCGGATGTCCCCTATTTTTATCAGCTCTGCGATGAATACGGATTTTTTGTGATTGACGAAGCGGATAACGAAAGCCACGGTGCATCGGAACTGTACTGTGACGGCAATGTTGACTGGAGCAATCATGTTGAGCACTGGAACGAGCCGATTTCCGACAACCCGGAATTTACCGAGGCCACCGTGGACCGCACACGCCGCTGTGTGGAGCGCGATAAAAACCGCCCCTGCGTGATCATCTGGTCTATGGGCAACGAAAGCGCTTACGGCTGCACCTTTGAGGAAGCTCTGGCCTGGACCAAACAGTTTGACCCCACCCGCCTGACCCATTACGAAAGTGCCCAGTATCACAGCCAGAAGCGCAAGTATGATTTTTCCAACATTGATCTGTTCAGCAACATGTATCCTTCCTTGGAAAGCATTCAGGCGTTCCTTGACCAGCAGCCGGACAAGCCTTACCTGATGTGCGAATACTGCCATTGCATGGGTAACGGCCCCGGCGACCTGGAAGATTACTTCCAGTTTATCCAAAGTCATCCCGGTCTCGTGGGCGGCTTGCTGTGGGAATGGTGCGACCACGGCATCTACAAAGGCAAAGCCCAGGATGGGCGCTCCATCTTTTATTATGGCGGCGACCACGGCGAGTGGCCCAACGATGGCAATTTCTGCATGGACGGCCTTGTTTACCCGGACCGCCGCCCCCACACCGGCCTGCTGGAGTTCAAAAACATTTACCGCCCAGCGCGCGTGACCCATTATGACCAAAGCACCGGCACCCTGACCCTGCACAACTACATGGATTTTGTGGATTTGACCGATTACGCCACGTTGAGCTATGAGCTCAACTGTGATGGTCAGGTGGTTTCGGCAGGCAGTGTTCCTTTCCCGGGTGGATTCCGGCTGCCGCCGCACGCGGATGGCACTCTGCCATTGCCGCTGGATGTACCGGCCAAGGGCAAATGCTTTGTGAACATCTGCTACCACTGCAAACAGAATGGCGCACTGATCAAAGCTGACCACCTGCTTGGCTTTGATGAAATTCCTTTGCACAATAGCGACCCCCGCAACCAGGATGCCGTGCAGCTGCTGGGCCGCCCCGCCGGGGATGGGCTCATCACCATCCGCGAAACAGACCGTATGCTGGTTCTCAGCTGTGAGCAGTTCACCTATGTGTTCAACAAGTTGACCGGCCTGTTTGACAAAATGACCTTTGCCAATGAACCGCTGCTGGATCAGCCCATGGGCTTTAATGTCTGGCGTGCCCCAACGGACAATGATCGCAAGCTGAAAGCTGACTGGTATGCCGCCCATTATGACCATGCTGCCACAAACGCTTACCATACGGAATATACCGTAACGGCAAGCGGTGTAACCCTGCACACCCACGTTGGGATTGCTGCAATTTGCGTGCAGAAGTTCCTGGACCTGGATGTAACCTGGACCGTTGCCAACAACGGCAGTGTAGACCTTGCCCTGCATGCCCAACGCAACACAGTGTTCCCGGAGCTGCCACGCTTTGGTCTGCGGCTGTTCCTGCCGCAGGAGATGTCCCAGGTCAATTATTACGGCATGGGCCCCATGGAATGTTACCGCGACAAGCACCACGCCGCCAGCCACAGCAGCTACACCGCTACAGTCTGGCAGCTGCACGAAGATTACATCCGCCCGCAGGAAAACGGCAGCCATTTTGACTGCGATTACGTTATGTTGGCCGGAGATGCCGTGCGCCTGACCGCTGTGGGCACGCAGCCTTTCAGCTTTAATGCTTCCCACTACACACAGGAGGAACTGACCCGGAAAGCCCACAATTATGAACTGGAACCCTGCGGCAGCACTGTTTTGTGCCTGGATTATGCCCAGAACGGCATTGGCTCCGAAAGCTGCGGTCCCCGCCTGCTGGAACAGTACCGCCTGGATGACGCCACCTTTAATTTTGGCCTGCGCCTGTTCCCGGAAAAGAAATAATACACACCCTCTACACTTCAAAAAGAATGGAGAACGAACATGTCTGAAAGTACAGAAAAACGCTATTTGAAATGGTATAACAAAATTGGGTATGGCTCCGGCGATATTGCCGGCAACGTGGTTTACGCGTTCCTGTCCTCCTTTGTCATGATCTACCTGACCAACACGGTAGGGCTGGACCCCGGCATTGTCGGCACATTGATTGCGGTTTCCAAACTGCTGGACGGCGTAACCGATGTCTTCTTTGGTTCCCTGATTGACAAAACCCATTCCAAACTCGGCAAGGCCCGCCCCTGGATGCTGTACGGCTATATTGGCTGCGCTGTTACGCTGGTTGCCATTTTTGCCATTCCGGAAAGCCTGGGTCAGTTTGCCCAGTACGCCTGGTTCCTGATTGCCTACACCCTGCTGAACGCTGTGTTCTACACCGCCAATAACATCGCGTATTCTGCCCTTACAGCCCTTGTTACCAAAAACAGCGCCGAGCAGGTGGAAATGGGCTCCTACCGCTTCATGTTTGCCTTTGCCACCAGTCTGCTCATCCAGTCCATCACTCTGGGCGGTGTCACCGCTTTGGGCGGCGGTGTTCAGGGCTGGCGCACCATCGCCATCATTTACGCTATCATTGGCTTGATCGTCAACACCGTCTCGGTTTTTTCCGTCAAAGAGCTGCCGGAAAGCGAGCTTGTGAACACCAATGATAAAAACGAGATTGCCAAGGATGAAAAATACAACCTGATTGAAGCCGCTAAACTGCTGGGCTCCAACAAATATTACATGATGATCTGTGTCACCTACATTTTGCAGCAGATCTACACCGCCATGATCGGCATGGGCACCTATTACGCCATCTATATCTTTGGCAACGAGAACCTGTTCGGCGTTTTCTCCTGGGCCATCAATATTCCGCTGATCCTTGCACTGATCTTTACCCCCATACTGGTCGCCAAATGGCATGGTATGTACAAACTGAACGTGATGAGTTACGGCCTTGCCACCATCAGCCGCGCTTTGGTTGCCGTAGCCGGATTTATGGGGGCCAGTGGCAATGTTGGTCTGATGCTGCTGTTCACCGCCATTGCCGCCCTGGGCCAGGGTCCCTGGCAGGGTGATATGAACGCCGTGATCGCTGCTTGCTCAGAATACACGTGGCTGACCAAGCACAAGCGCGTGGATGGCACCATGTACTCCTGCACTTCCCTTGGTGTCAAGCTGGGCGGCGGCATCGGCACTGCCATTACCGGCTGGCTGCTGGCCGCCAGCGCTTTCGACAGAGCCCTGGCTGTTCAGCCGGACTCCTGCATCAATATGCTTAAAATCATGTACCTCATCATTCCGTTTGTGTTGGATGCCATCATCACCTTTATCCTTTCCCGTATGAAGGTGGAGGAAGCCAACGAAAAACTGCGCACCGAACTGAACCACTGATATTCTCCATTCTCCTTCCCGCCCGCAGCCCCAAAGATTCTTTAGGACTGCGGGGCTATTTTATACGAAAAAGGCGCGCTCTATGCAAAAATAGCATAGAGCGCGCCTTTGTATGTTTTATCTGATATTAAAGTTTCTTCAGTTCCTTCTTTTCGAAGGAACAAAATATCCCCGTAAAATCATCACAGATGCAGCACACGATCCTTGATTTCGGCGGTGCGGCCCTGGTTCCAGAACTGGGTACCGATGTAGCCGCAGGTACGGCGGGCAACGTTCAGCTTGCTCTGGTCGCGGTTATGGCAGTGCGGGCACTCCCACACCAGCTTGCCGTCGTCCTCCACGATCTTGATCTCGCCGTCATAGCCGCACACCTGGCAGTAGTCGCTCTTGGTGTTCAGCTCTGCGTACATGATGTTATCATAGATGAACTGCATCACTTTGATGACAGCTTCCAGGTTATCCTGCATATTGGGCACTTCCACATAGCTGATGGCGCCGCCCGGAGACAGGCGCTGGAACTCGCTTTCAAACTTCAGCTTGGTGAACGCATCGATCTGCTCGGTCACATGCACATGGTAGCTGTTGGTGATATAGTTGCGGTCCGTAATGCCCGGCACAATGCCAAACCGCTTTTGCAGGCACTTGGCAAACTTGTAGGTGGTGGATTCCAGCGGGGTGCCGTAGAGGGAGTAGTCCATGTTCTCGGCCTTCTTCCACGCGTTGCACTTGTCGTTCATGTGCTGCATCACGCTCAGGGCAAAGGGCTTGGCACCG
>ERZ1673744.2730-NODE-2730-length-12718-cov-11.461502_pt1 | contig 12718 bp, 12 predicted proteins | sample MGYA00580207_ERZ1673744 | MGnify/ENA primary metagenome ERZ1673744 (study PRJEB41218, sample SAMN15661751) | gut metagenome | host: Homo sapiens | place: Canada: London | collected 2015-08-20/2019-03-30 | study: EMG produced TPA metagenomics assembly of... | reverse complement strand
CTAATCAAACGTAAATTCGTAACTTTGTAGCAATTTCAGATACCTAATGTGTTAGTTCTGAAAGGACATAGTTAACGAAGAGCGTTTAAAATATTATCCTGCATTGAAACTGGACACTTCAATTATGTACAAGGATAATAAGCAAGAACGCTCACGTCAATGTTATATACTCGCTTCAATAGGTGACTATATACTATATTGGCTGGGCTATTGTTTATTACTTGTACAGAGCAGTCCAGAGCTCTTAGAAATAAGAGTGCTTCAATGCAGTAATATTCAGTAGTTCCCACGCTTCTTGTATGTAGTAGCCAACTATAGGGAACAGGTTGGCAAGATTAAATTTATATCAATTATGAGAACATTGAGATTAATTGGAACGACCTTGTTAATGGTTGTGTTGTGTCTGAACTTTACCGCTTGTAGCGATGATGACGATGATGACCCGTCCAATCCATTGGTCGGAGTATGGCAGAACGATGATGAAGGTGAACATTTAAGGTGGACCTTCCGAAATGACGGAAGCGGAGAAGAGCATTTATTTTATGACGATGATAGTGAATCATACACATATCAGTTTACTTACACTTATGATAGTAAATCCAGTACATTAATAATAAACTATGACGATGATGATACTGACAAATACACTATCAACATTAATGGCAATACTATGACAGCCAAGAATGAGTATGGTACAGAAATTACTTATAAGAAGAAATGATTATTGAATTTAATAGATTGTGATAATGAAGACATTAAGATTTATTGGTATGGCTATAGTAGCCATTATTATGAGTGTAAATTTCGTTGCTTGTAGCGATGACGATGAAGACATTGATGTAAGCCAGTTAGAGGGAACTTGGGGATTGGTACGTAGTGCAGGATGGGAACTTTGCAGCGAAGAAACTGAAAAAGATGAATGGGATGATTCTTATGACCCTTATAATCTTAGTAATGAGAGTGACAGTGAGAAATTAGTAATCAAAAAACTAACAGATAACACTTATTCTGTAGCTGCATATTACTATTATGATTCAGAATGGCAAATGGACGGAAGTAGCCAAACATTAACCTTAAATGGTAACACATTAACGGTAAGCAAGACCAATGGAGACTATGGTTATTTTGATTCTTATGCCAATCTCATAATTGAAGCCTTGACGACAGAAAACTTGGCGATTCGTGTTAAATATGACAATGTACAGACAGACCCTGAATCTGACCCTGAACACCGTCATAGTGGAGACTTTACAGAAACATTTACTAAAATGGAATAAATACCATCACTAATCAATAGAAGCGGCATTTGAGTATAACTCTCATTTGCCGTTTTTATCATGTGCAAGTCTTATTGGCATAGAATACTAACAAATCAGAAAATAATATTATGTGTTAGGCTATTTCCAAACTTTTGAATAAATATTTTCTTGTAGTATTGATATTTAGTCTAATTTGAAGAACATTAATAATATGCGTTCTGAATATATTAATATAAATAAAAATTTATGTATCTTTGCCACAGTAAATTAGAACATTGTATGACATTGCTATGATGAAAGTGTTTAGTATCTTCCTGTTATGAGGTTTCAATGCAGTTCCACCCAAACAGGGATATGGTTTGGAATCTATACAAGAACTGATGGGAAGACTAATTGCTCCACACTTTCTTTTATGAATATATTAATGCCATTATAGGAGTGAAATGGCTATTATTATTTATTGGTTATGATGAAAAAGGCGACATTCTTTTTCTTGGTTATTGCAACGCTGACTACCACATTTTACAGTTGCAAGACAAACACTGATGATTTATGGGACAGCATCCACCAATTGGATGGAAGGGTTACTTCATTGGAAGAATTATGCAAACAGATGAATGGCAATATCAGTTCCTTACAGAAACTGGTACAGGCATTACAAGACAACAACAGTATAACTATGGTTACTCCTGTGAAGCAAGGAGACAAAACTATTGGTTACACCATTTCCTTTACTAAAGGCGAGCCTATTACAATCTATCATGGAGAAAAAGGAGATAAGGGGGAACAAGGAGATAAAGGAGAAACTGGCGACAAAGGAGATACAGGTAATAATGGAAAAGACGGTACTACTCCTACTATTGGTGTCAAACAACATGCTGATGGCATATATTACTGGACGTTAAATGGGGACTGGCTTAGAGATAATTCTGGTAATATGATTAAAGCAGAAGGTAAAGATGGTGCTGACGGTGAGCAAGGGGAAGAGGGTAAGGCTGGTACTACTCCACAATTAAAAATAGAAGATGGTTATTGGTGGGTTTCTTATGGGGAAGAATCTGGTTGGATTCAGTTAGATAAAGCTGTTGCTGATAATGGAGAGACCATTTTCAAAGAAGTGACACAAGATGATAATTATGTATACTTTACTCTTAAAGATGAGACTGTAATAACTATTCAGAAATATAGGAAGTTATCTATAACATTCAAAGAAGGAGATGATTTAAAATTTGATGTAGATGAAACAAAAGTCATTCATTATACAATAAAAAGCGAAAGTGCAAAAAGCGTAATTAAGGTTGAAATGCTAAATAACGATGGTTGCTACTCATTACATACTGATATAGCGAATGCTACTTCTGGTACAATCACTATTAAAGCCAGTGTACCTACTACCAATCAAGTAATAGTAAGTGTATCTAATGGGGAAGTTACCATAATGGCTGCAATTAATGTGTCCTTAAAACCTGCATTGGAAGAAAATACAATAAGGGTATCAGAAGCAGGTACATTAGCTAAGATATTAGAAGGTTATGATAAAAATACTATCACAACATTAAGGGTAATAGGTTCTCTTGATAAGAGAGACATTAATGTGTTAAAAGAATTACCTCAACTTGCAATTTTGGATTTAGAAAATGTGTATATGCCAAAATTGCCTGATGATGCGTTTGCAGACAAGAAAACATTAACCTCAATAATGCTTCCAAAAACATTAAAAGAAATCGGAGCACATGCATTTCATAATTGTAGTGGATTAATAGGAGATTTAATTATACCCGCAAATGTGACTACTATTGGCGAATGTGCATATATGAACTGTACTGGTTTTACTGGTAAGTTAATTATTCCTGCAACTGTAAACTCAATTGGGGAATTTGCGTTTTCTGGCTGTAGTGGATTAACAGGAAATCTAATTATTCCTAAAAACATAAACACTATTAATTACAGCACCTTTCGAGATTGTAGTGGATTAACAGGAGATTTGGTTATTCCTACGAATATAATTTCAATTGGAGAATACGCTTTTTATGGCTGTAGTGGCTTTACAGGTAAATTAATTATTTCTCCTAATGTAACATTAATTGGAGAAGAGGCTTTTAGCCAATGCAAAAACTTAACAGGAGATTTGACAATTCCTACAAATGTAATCTCTATTGGAGATAGAGCATTCTATTTTTGTACTGGATTTATAGGAAAACTTACACTTCCAGCCGAACTTACTACCATTGGAGAGCAGGCATTTGCTTATTGTAGTAATTTGACTGGTGATTTAATAATCCCTTCTTCTGTTACTATTATTAGAAACGAAACCTTTTATCGCTGTTTCAAATTTACGGGAGAAATTAGGTTACCTTCTAACTTGGTTTCAATTGGGGAAAGTGCGTTTTACTGTGGAGGAGCTCCTATATATTGTAACGCATTAATTCCTCCAGTGCTAAAAGGCGATAAATGCTTCCTAAATAAGAGAAAGTTATATGTCCCCAAAGGCTGTGTAGAAAACTATCGAAGCACAGAGGGTTGGAATAAATTTGAAAGTATTGAAGAAGTTGAATTTTAAAATATATAATTTATGTGTGATTCAAATCCTTGTGACCAGATTTGCAAAAAGCAGATTGCTTATGAAAAGGCTATTGATGCCTATCAGTTCCATGTACAACGTTATCATACATGGGTAAACTATTATGCAATCTTTGTTGGTGCTTTATTTGTAGCATTTTATACAATTATAGCTCAAACGGATTTTGAAATCCATTATTATTTTATGGAAGCTTCCAAAATTCGTAGTGAATTATTATTACCTATTATTATTGTTTTACTTGGGTGGAGTACTTCTATTGCTTGGTTTGCAAGTATTGTCGGTCACTGCGCATGGATGAATAGTTGGATAGAAATAGTTAAGTCTAATGAAGAAGCTCTCTTCTCTAATTCATTTTTTGTATATCGAAAGGTTAAATTAAGCAACGAACAAGATGCAAAAGCTAAAAAGGAATATGGGGAAAATTGGAAAAATGACTGGGAAACTAACAATAACAAGTTTCTTCCCCAGTTTATTTCTACCCAAAAGGTTACACAATATTTTGTACAAATAGTGATTCTTGCATGGATATTTGCTATAACCTTTTTAGGAACTATATTGGGATTAGGCTGGTTTTCATTAATTATCTTTTTTATATTACTAGCTTTGAGTTATTTAGTAGAAAGGTTTATCCTTAATAATGTACATAAATGCCTTTCTTCTTTTATCAGTAAAATTGCAGAATAAAAAAGAATAGGTAATATAAATGCCTATCCCCCAATAAAAATAGGTCAAGTTCGATAAAGATAAAGGCAGCATTTGAAACAATTCACTTGCTGCCTTTTTAGTTCATTTCCTTCTCTTCTTAACTAATTTATGCTTATTCTTCTTAGCTGAATTTGAGAATAACCGTTCTAACATCTCCCTTGTAATAGGTAGGTATGTGACTTCTGTCAATCTAGTCTCTCTAATCTCTTGTGGTAAATAATGAATTGTGATATTCTTCTTTGGTGTTACTTGCATATTTGTATGAAAATAAATAAGTTGGTAATTGATTTATCTATAGCAAAGGTACTGATAAGAATCAGGTAAATCTAATATAAGATATACATTCTGGATTATTGGAGTATATGTACGTATATCTTTAAAAGGATGCGATTTGAGGTAGCAAGTAAAACAATTCTTGAACTGATTCATGGCAGATATTTATGATTTTATTTTTTGTGCCTGTGAGATATGATGAAACTAAGTCATTGATAAGGTGGTAAGTGAAATTTCATTTACTGCCTTATTTTTTTATCTAATTCTTTCTATCTTTAAGGCATAATTTAAGATTAGAGATATGGAAGATATAAAGCCAATAGATAAGTTTACATTAGACAAATATGTAAAAGAAGAAGATGATTTACTAGAATATGTAAAGCAAGTTGCTATGGAATTTTGTCCAGATGTATATGAAGGCACATATATTTTAGAGACACAAGCTCTTGATATTTTCAAGAATAGATATAATCGGAAGTTTATTGAGAATAAATTCAGCTATGCTGATTATAAGAAAGAGGATAGTATACAAAAAGCATTGCAGGGGATAGGCATTGACATTAATAAATTCTGGTATTTAGTCTTATTTGTTTTTGATTATAGTAATGGAAGCTGTTTAGAAGGGCTGAAATTGTATGATTCTCCCAAAGAAGAATTAGAAAAATTTATTAATATAGTTGCCAGTACTTGTAAAGAAGATAAAGGTGTTAATAAAATATCAGGTATTTCTTTTAATAAATTTCTAACTTTGACTTTAAAAGGAGGAAAGCATCCTTTAGTCATAACCAATCCCAATACAATTTTCTATATAGCCTGTCTGCTGGAAGATGGTCTTGAAAATATTGAACAAGACAGTAGAATGAGTAGAGAAATTGTATCACTATATAAAACAAAAGAATTATATACAGCACGTATTTATCTATTTGCGAAGATGATACTTTATTTTTTTGAAACCAATCCTGAATTTAACAATCAAAGAGCCCCAAAAGGTAGTGGGATGAATTTCAGTAAACTGTTACTTATATCTAATCTAATTTACTTTACCCAATTATCCAAAACAGATGGATATTTAGGAGATGATGATACTTTGAAGAAACTTATCAAACAATACAAAAATAAGGAAATTAGAACTGTAAACAACTTCTATCTTTAATCGCATTATAATGTGGCTTCTGTTTTAAGGGGGAGGAGAAAATAGGACTAATTCTTCTCCCTTTTGCTTCTTTCTAAAATCCTCACCTTTGCAGTATAATCTAAAACTGGAGCGCACCAGCCTAAAAACTGCAAGACAAAAATGTTCGAATATTATTTTTATGAAAGTAACAGAGATATTGTTACTGAAAATGTTGTTAAATGCTATTCTATGATTAGCAAGTATGGCTTTCAACCTTCAATGGGTAAAATCAAGATGGTTGAGGGTGATGACCTCAAAGGTGAGAAACTGTATAAAGTTTCTGTAATACCCAAACGCAATGACAAGCCTTTATCTATAACTAACTTTATGGTAGAAACAGAAGAGGTTACAAATGAGGAAGAAAGGAAAAAAGCAAAATCTCCTGTCGATGGACAGCACCGGTTAATTGCTATGGGGATTTTGGAATCAGAGGGCAAGTTTACTTTTGACGAATCATCTATGGTGGAAATTGTTAAACTCCCAGAAGAGATGAGTCTGCCACTCTTTACAGCATCAATCAACAATGGCAAGCCTTGGAACTACAAAGATTTTAATGGGTCTGGGCTAAGTACTGGTAATGCACAGATTGACTACATTGAAAGGATAATAGGTGATTACGACTTGAAGCCAGAGTTTGTTTATGGACTTTATACAATGGGACAACCAGAGTTAAAAGCTAATGTAGTGAAAGATTTGAAGGTTGGCATTGATAGACTTCCAAAGAACCTAAGATTGAGTGAGGACACCCAATCAATGGGCGACAAACTTTTACAGGCATTTAAAGCCAGTAAGATGAGTGAAAAGACATTCAACAATGGCAGGTTGGCAAAAGGACTAAAACAATTCTTCAAGGACAAGAATCCGACCATAGAACAAATGGTTGCCATAATCGAAGCAATGAATAAAGATGTCTGGCATGCAAATTATCCTAAACCTAAAGGAAGTCCAGAAGCTAAGAACTATGCAGAGAACTTTGCCGAGTATTATGAAGATATACTAAGCAAATAAATGATTGAAAATTAAAAGCCAGTTATCGAGATGATAGCTGGCTTTTTTTATCTCTATTACAAGTGATGCCAAGAAATTACTAGTCACTGTTGTGTTGGAAGAATGCCGTATAGAATATTCTGATAGGATAAATGTTTTATTTTAATTGCTTTCTTTTCTTAAATAAAATTGGTTGTTATGGCTAGAAGATGTATTTTTGTAGTGGTTGAAATGAGATGTTGTCACAGAATTTAATAACCGATTATGTAATTGCTTGATAATCAATATAGGTAATAAAGATAGCTTGTTTTTATTACTTTTGCCGTATTAACAAGCGAAATATTTCCAAAAAGATGCGCAAAGTATACTACATCTATAATCCACAGACCCAGACTTATGATCGAATTTACCCTACCGTACGGCAGCGTGCGCTTAGTATCCTGCGTCGGCTTTTCTATGGAATGGGGTTGGGAGCAGGTTGCTTTATTGTATTGCTTTTGATTTTTGGTTCTCCGTCGGAGAAGGAATTAAGAATTGAAAACAGCCGTCTTTTGGCGCAGTACAATGTGCTTTCCCGGCGTTTGGACGACGCTATGGGGGTGCTTCAGGATATTCAGCAACGTGACGATAATCTGTATCGGGTGATTTTACAGGCAGATCCTGTTTCTCCGGCTATTCGCCAGGCAGGTTATGGTGGGACGAACCGTTACGAAGAACTGATGGATTTGGCGAATGCCAAGTTGGTGGTGAACACGACTCAAAAGTTGGACGTGCTTTCCAAAAGGCTTTATATCCAGTCGAAATCTTTCGATGATGTGATTGATATGTGTAAGAACCATGATGAGATGCTGAAATGTATTCCGGCCATACAGCCTATTTCGAATAAGGATCTTCGTCAGACAGCATCCGGTTATGGTACACGTATCGATCCTATTTATGGTACGACAAAGTTCCATGCAGGCATGGACTTCTCTGCTCATCCGGGAACGGATGTATATGCTACCGGAAACGGAACAGTGGTGAAAGTGGGATGGGAAACCGGATATGGTAATACCATTGAGATAGATCATGGCTTCGGGTATCTCACTCGGTATGCTCACTTGCAGGGATTTAATACGAAAGTCGGAAAGAAAGTGGTACGTGGTGAGATTATCGGAAAAGTGGGTAGTACAGGAAAAAGTACCGGTCCGCATCTGCATTATGAAGTGCACGTGAAAGGGCAGGTAGTGAATCCGGTCAATTATTATTTCATGGATTTGAGTGCCGAAGATTATGAAAAGATGATTCAGTTGGCAGCCAATCATGGTAAAGTATTCGATTAAAATCTTAAAACAGGAGTGTTATGCTTAATACAGACAAAGAATTGAAGCTATATTATTCAATAGGGGAGGTTGCCGACATGTTCGGAGTCAATCCGTCATTGCTCCGTTTTTGGGAAAAGGAATTTCCGCAAATCTCTCCTAAGACAGCGGGAAGAGGAATACGTCAGTACCGCAAAGAAGACGTAGAAACGATCGGTCTTATCTATCATTTGGTAAAAGAAAAGGGCATGACACTTCCCGGTGCCCGGCAACGTTTGAAGGATAATAAAGAAGCTACGGTTCGTAATTATGAGATTGTAAATAAGCTGAAAGCGATAAAAGAAGAGCTTTTGGCTATTAAACGCGAATTGGATGGACGGGAATAAATAAATGCTAATCGATCATGGATTCGATAGGCAAGAAACCTCATAACAAAATGAACGGTGAACAATTTGCATGATACTGCAACTTATTCACCGTTCATCGTTTTCTTATTTACCGTTTGAAAGCTATTCTTCTACACGGCTCACCTGTTTGATATTCTGTATTTTCTTCAGATTGTTGCAGATGGTTTTTACATCATCCACATCATGTACCCATAACTGAATTTTTCCTTCAAAGATACCATCTTCGGTTTCGATGGTTAGCTTACGGATATTTACATTGAGCTGCCTGGAGATAACCTGGGTGACTTCATTCAAAAGTCCCATATTGTCTATACCTTTTATATATATATATACCAGGAAAGATAATTCTTTGTGTGTATCCCATTCTGTTGCTAATATACGGTTGCCATAACTGCTCTTCAGTTTGGCGGCAACAGGGCATTGGCGTTTGTGGATAATGATCCGGTCGTTTTCATCCACATATCCCAATACATCATCACCGGGAATAGGATGGCAACATTCGGCCATGATATATTTCTTCTGCAAACTTTCTTCCGTCAGTTTGAGCACCTCTTTCGGGTTGATTTTTTCTTTTTCCTGCGGTTCTTTCTCTTCCTGCTTCTCTTTGCTATTGCCGAAAGAGAAAGTCAGATATTTCTTCCAGTTACTGGTTTGCTTTTCTTTCAGTTCATTCTTGTCCGCTTCTCCCAAAACGATTGCTTTACTGCCAATGGCAGCCAGCAGTTCTTCCTCATTCTTGGCATTATGCAGTTTGCGTAGCTTTTCGATAACAGCTTCTTCCGGACGGACTTCCTCCTTTTTCAGAAACTCACTAAGGATTTCTTCTCCTATCTTCTGGTTTGCTTTACGCTCTTTGCGGAGAATGGCTGCTATCTTGGCGCGGGCACGGGCAGTGGTTGCAAAAACTTCCCATTGCGGTTGTACGCGTTGCGATTTTGAAGTAAGGATTTCAACTTGGTCACCACTTTGCAATTTGTGGCTCAACGGCACTAATTTATGATTGACTTTGGCGCCAATACAATGGCTACCAATATCCGTGTGCAGGGAAAATGCAAAGTCGAGAGCCGTAGAGTTCTGCGGCATAGTCTTCAGTTCGCCTTTAGGAGTGAACACGAATATTTCAGAAGCAAATAAATTTAGCTTAATGGTATCCAGAAAGTCAATGGCATCCGGTTGCGGATCATCTAATATCTCCTTAATCGTTCTTAACCATTTTTCCAATTCACCTTCATCCTCGCTGCCTCCTCCTTCTTTGTATTTCCAGTGGGCTGCGAAACCTTGTTCGGCAACGTCATTCATCCGTTCACTACGAATCTGGACTTCAATCCATTGTCCGTTGTTACCCATCAGAGTGACGTGCAATGCCTGATAACCATTAGCTTTAGGATGGCTAACCCAATCGCGCAAACGGTCCGGGTGGGGTTTGTATATCTTGGAGATAGAAACGTAGATATCGAAACAGTCATTGAGCTCTTCTTCTTCATTACGTGGTTCGAAGATGATTCGAACAGCCAGTAAATCGTATATTTCTTCGAAAGGAACATGTTTGGTCTGCATCTTGTTCCAGATGGAATAGATTGATTTTACACGGGCAAGTATCCGGTATTTCAATCCCATCTTATCCAGTTGGGTACGAATCGGGGCCGTGAAGTCGTTGAAAACCTTGTCACGTTCAGCGGCAGTAGCATTCAACTTCTCCTCTATTTCCGCATATTCTTCGGGATGTTCATATTTGAAGCTTAGATTCTCAAGCTCCGTTTTTATCTTATAAAGCCCCAAGCGGTTGGCAAGTGGAGCATAGATGTAAAGCGTTTCGCCTGCAATCTTATATTGCTTGTTAGGTAACATGGAACCAAGGGTACGCATGTTGTGCAAGCGGTCTGCTATCTTGATAAGAATGACCCGGATGTCGCTCGACATGGTGAGCAGCAACTTCTTGAAGTTCTCTGCCTGTGCCGAAGCGCGGTCACCGAAGATTCCACCGGATATTTTAGTCAGTCCGTCCACAATCTGGGCGATCTTCGGACCAAAGATATTCTCGATGTCTTCCACTGTGTAATCAGTGTCCTCTACCACATCATGCAGCAAGGCTGCACATATAGAAGTGGAACCGAGACCTATTTCATTGCATACAATGCTGGCAACGGCAATTGGGTGCATAATATAAGGTTCGCCCGAACGGCGTTTGATACCTTTATGCGCCTGATTGGCAAAGTTGAAAGCCTTCGTAATGATTTCAACTTTTTTGCGATGCTTAGTATTGAGATAATCATTCAGTAGTTCGTGGAACGCCTGATTAATCATCTCTTCGTCAGCTATTTCTTTGGGGGCCAGATTATCCATAATTGTTATCCTTTCACTTGCTTAGTTCTGCAAAAATAAGCAAATTTCCGAACGATGCAAGCAGGACGTTATTTATTTGTATATTTTCAATCGTTTTCCTGCTGCAATTTTAGTGCTAGACATTCCATTCCACCTTTGTATATCCTTAATTGTGACACCATACTTTCTGGCAATAGTGGATAAAGTGTCTCCACTTTTTATTGTATAATAGGTCAGATTTCCCTTACCGGCAACTGCTGATGTCGTTTTGCGGGTTGCAGGTGTAATATCCTTTACAGCAACAGTTTTCCGGTTGCGGAACAACTCATCGGCACGATGCGTATAAATCGTATCTTGCTTATCGATAAAAGTACTGATCGCGTCAATAGGCAGTCTTAACGTATAAGGTTTGCTGTCACCCGGAATCATTTGCTTCTTATATTGCGGATTCAGACTCTTGATCTGATCCAGAGGTACATTACAAAGGTCAGCGATTTGTTCGAAGTGCAGATTTTTGTTTACTTGCACTGTGTCAGTACTTGCCGGAATATTAGTTTCCATCGGGCAGATATTGTGATCGCAGTAGTAAGTCATCACATAGTTGGCAGCGATAAAGGCAGGCACATAGCCACGTGTTTCTTTAGGCAGATAATTGTAGATTTTCCAATAATCAGTTTCGCCATTGGCACGGCGGATTGCCTTATTGATTGTACCGGGGCCACAGTTATAAGCAGCAATTACCAGGTTCCAGTCTCCATAGATATCATACATTTCTTTGAGGTAACGTGCGGCAGCCCAAGTCGCTTTAATCGGGTCACGGCGTTCATCTACCAGGCTGTTTGATTCCAAACCATAGATCTTACCTGTACCAATCATAAATTGCCACAGACCGGAAGCACCTGCACGTGATACGGCTGATGGGTTCAACGCAGATTCGATAATCGGCAGATATCTTAGTTCCAGTGGAAGTCCGTATGCATCCAGTGCTTCTTCAAAGATCGGCATATAGAAGTTGCAGGCACTTAGCATGAAAGAAACCTGATTGCGCAAGCGTCCTGCATACATATCGATGAATTTGCGGATAATATCATTATAAGGCATTTCCATGATGGCCGGGATGCGTGACAAGCGGTCGATATAGACAGAGTCACTGAATAAAGGATTGATTTCAGCCGTACTGCAATCCTTGCCTAAATCAATATAATTTTTAGCTTTCCAGTCATTCAATAGACTGTCAAGTGGATAAGTCATACTTTTAGGCAGGTCGATGCTTTCTTTGCGTTCAGTTCCATTTTCACGAATCACTACATCTACACTTTGCGCTTTTACCTGCGACGTGGCCACTAGTAAAAGAAAAATAATCGAACAATAGTTAACTAATTTCTTCATGCTTCAATAATAAGATCAATCTAAATTGTGTTTTTTAAAATCGTAATACGCATTGCAGACCAACCGACTTGTTTTTAAAACTGTTGGAGCGGAACTGGTTGTTATTATCAATAACGGCCGGCTCTACTTTCATACTCAAGTCGGGGGTTATATCGAAGTTGGATAACTCCGCATCTACATAAGCGTCGATGATAGAGATCAGGTAAACTCCGATAAATGCAAATATACTAAGGTCCCGATAACGACGGAACATATCTTTTCTTCTTTTTAGTGTGTTTTTTAGCTGCTCCTCATTATAAGTGGAGTTCGGGGGCAACAAA
>ERZ1673744.2727-NODE-2727-length-12728-cov-4.300402_pt1 | contig 12728 bp, 9 predicted proteins | sample MGYA00580207_ERZ1673744 | MGnify/ENA primary metagenome ERZ1673744 (study PRJEB41218, sample SAMN15661751) | gut metagenome | host: Homo sapiens | place: Canada: London | collected 2015-08-20/2019-03-30 | study: EMG produced TPA metagenomics assembly of... | reverse complement strand
CGCGCAGGCGCCTCATGAATACCCGAAACGACCGCATATGTTTGAACCCGAACGAATACTATACGAAGACAACCATCTGATCGTCGTGAACAAGCGCTCCGGCGAGCTGGTCCAGCCCGATCCGACGGGCGATCCGGCTCTCGAGGACGAAGTCAAGGAGATGATCCGCGTCCGCGACGACAAGCCCGGAGCCGTCTTTCTGGGCGTCGTACACCGGATCGACCGCCCGGTCAGCGGAGCGGTCCTGTTCGCCAAAACGAGCAAGGCGCTCGCGCGCATGAACGAGACGGTCAAAAACAGACGTATCCGCAAAATCTATTGGGCTATTACTGAGAACCGTCCCTCGCCCGAATCGGGAAGTCTCAGGCATTTCCTCGTGCGCGACGGGCGGACGAACCGTACGAAAGCCTACGACCGTCCGGTCCCCGACGCCAAGGAAGCCCGGCTCGACTACCGGCTGCTGGCCGAGAGCGATCGTTACCGGCTGCTCGAAATCGAGCTGCTTACCGGAAGACACCACCAGATACGAGCCCAATTGTCGAAGATAGGATGCCCGATCCGCGGCGATCTGAAGTACGGAGCCCCGCGCTCGAACCGCGACGGCAGCATCTCGCTGCATGCCCGCTCGATCGAGTTCGTCCATCCGGTCCGCCGCAGTCCGGTCCTCATCACGGCGCCGGTACCGCCGCAGGATAACCTGTGGAAATATTTCGAACAGACCGCCGGGCAGCAACAGTCCTCCAGCATCGGAGGAAACGGCTTGTAAGGTCCTGCCCGGCCATGCGAGCGAAACAGGATATTCCGCCGCGCGACCGAACGGCGATAGAGAACGGATATTTTGCGGAACGGTCCGCCGTAGCCCCTGAGCCCTGAACTCGAATGCGGCTCGGCATGCACCGGCCTTGACCGGACGCCATAACCGCATCGCGGGAAACGGGCTCCGATACATAGGCTCAGAGGATTCCGCCGGCAAACGAACCGAACCGGACGACGAAATCGATGGATCGCGAACAATTTTACCGAGAAATATACGACATCGTGCGGGCTATTCCGCCCGGCCGCGTCGCAACCTACGGGCAGATCGCCTCGCTGGCTGGCAGGCCGCTGTGCTCGCGCATGGTAGGACAGGCGCTGCATCGGGCTCCGGCATCGTCCCGCCTGCCTTGCCACAGGGTGGTGAACAGTCAGGGACGGACGGTTCCCGCCTGGCCCGAACAAAAAATCCTGTTGGAAAACGAAGGCGTGGCCTTCAGGTCCAACGGCTATGTCGACATGCGGCGCAGTCGCTGGAATCCGGAAACCGAGTAAAAGCCGCTTTCCAAAAGCCGATATCGGACTCGCCATGGTCCTCTTCGGAAGGCTCGACACGGATGCAAAAAAGCGGAGCCGCCCCTCAGGGACAGCTCCGCTCGACTCAACGGCTCAGAGCCTATTTCTTAGCCTCTTCCACCGACACCTTGCGGAAATCCTTCAGCAGCTTGCTCAGCTCCAGCGCAGCCTTGCGGGCACGGGTTCCGGCAGCCTTGTTGTTCTTCTCTACCTGAAGATCGGCGTTCTCGGTGAATGCGGCGATCTGCTCCTTGATTTGAGCTACTAACTCTTTCATAACGATATTCTTTTAAAGATTAAACATTCGGACATACTCCCCGGGCCTTATTATACGACCCTCGCATACGCGACCCGGAGCCTCGTTGCCGCATGCAAATATAGCAATTCCCCAATAAATTAGAAGAAAGCGGTCCATTTTTTACCTCTCCGAGCCGATTTTATCGGCGATTCCAGATGCAACGATAATTGAAACGCCGGTTCGGCGCCGTGTCCCCGTGCAAGCAGAGCGAAATGGGGTCCTCCAGTTCATAGGCGTTGTCGCTCCACTTGAAGTCGAACGTAAACCCGTCGCCGGTCAGGCCCAGCAGCTTCCGAGGCACGATGACCTCCAGCCTGTTTCCCTCGTAGCGGTAAGGCAGCTCGGCCGCCTCGATCCATTGCTCCGAATCGGAATCGTAGCGCATCAGCGTCGTCGTCCGGCCGTCCTTCACTTTCTTGTTGATCACGAAGTCATAGCCGTACCAGCCGGTCGAGGAATCGTTGTCGGCATCGATCAGCAGCAGCATCCAGTTGTTTCCGTCGCTCGGCGTCAGCGCATCGGCCGTTTCGGCATAAAACCCGATCGCGCGCCGTCCGACAGCCACCTTGGCGGTCAGAATATCGTTCCGGCCCGAAGTATCGACATAGTGTAGCCCGGCGTAGCCTTTCGCATCGCGGTGGAACACGTCGCCGCGCGTATCGCGGTACTCGGTCGTCACGGCATCCCACTCGCCGAAATCGCCGTCGGCTTTCGCCTCGACATAGCCCTCGAGGCGCGGAATCGGACGGGCGCCCTTATAACGCCTCAGATTCTGGGCCATCTGCATGTAATAGTTATCGGTATAGCCGCCCTTGACAGGATGAATGCAGCGATTGAACTCGGCGTTGTACTGATCGACGAAAAAGAAAGGACTCTGTCGGCGGAGCCAGGACACCGTCTTATCTTCGCCGCCGGGCTGGTATTTGCCGGCCGTCCACTCGTTCCAGTCGTTGATATAGAGGAACTCGGGATCGCACGCGAGCGCCTCGTCCCAGCGTTCCTGAAAGTAAATGCCGTAATGCTCGGGATGCTCGACCGTCTTGCCGAGCCAGGGCACATAGGTCGGAACGGGCAGGTCGTGCTCGTCGAGCTGCGGCTCGCCCGATGCGCGCGACCACGATTTCCCGACGCCGATCGGCTCGGTCCCGCCCATCGTCACCGGATGCTGGGCCGGCGTCACGGCAGCCTGCTCGCGCCGACCGTTATGCGTCGAAAGCAACTCTTCGGGCTTCAGGGCGGCTACCTTCGGATCGGCCATGTTATAGCCGAAGCTCCAGTTGTCCTCCGTGCCGACGAAACGCTCGCCTCCCCACTCGTAATAGCCCCACCACATCGTGCGCAGCGTGAAAAAGTCTTTCACCTCGGACGTGTAATCTTTGTATACCTTCTCCGTATAGTCCGGATCGCCGAAATGCGGATTGGCAGGATTCGTCACCGCGTCCGGATCGTAGTGCGGATTGGTATTCGAAATGCTTCTCTCCGCGGCATCGATCCCCGGACGGCTGTTGTAGAGCAGCAGCGGCTTGCCGTCCCACTCGAACCACAGGTCGGAATAGAGACCGGGCTTGTATATGCGGTCGTAGAGATCCTGCACGACGGTAATCACCGGACCGTTGAACGCCCAGAAACAGAACTTGGGCACTTTGTTTCCCTCGGCCTTCATCCGTTGCATCGTACGGAAGATCACGTCCCACTCGTCCCAGTAGCGGACAGCGTTGGTCACGTCCATGATCATCACGTCGACGCCCGCATCGGCCAGCATCGAGACGTCCTTACGAATCACCCACTCGTCCTGACTGAGAAAATAGCCCATCTCGGGCTCGCCCCAGTGATAGGAACCTTCCTTCCAGAGCGGATGATGCGCATCGAGACGCGCGGACGGGTCCTGTTCCAGAATCTTCGTCACATCCGCCGTATAGGGACTTTTCAGGTTGTGCAGTCCCTGCGTATGCCAGGTAATGTAGAAAATACCCACTACGCGGCGCTGGTCATTCTTCGGCAGGCCGACCTCCTCCTCGGTCGGCATCGTTCGTCCCACCGCATCGGTGGCGACCCACGTGTCGGGATAAATGTCGCGGAAGGAGGCCGTATCGGCCCTCTCCGACCCTGCAACCGAGACCTCGGCCCGATCTCCGGCACGGAGAACCGTGGCCGCCGAGACGCAGGCGATCGCCACGCCCAAACGGACACAGCGTTCGATCGTTCTTCTTTTTTTCATAACAGTTTAGGTTTAAGTTCAGGTCGGCTACCGCCGGCGGAATTCCCTTTCACCGAATTCACGTCCCGGAACGACAGCCATACAAATTTATCAAATTTTCGATCAAGCCGCTCCGTCCGTTATGAAAAATATCGAGAACGACGCTTACCTCCCGCCGGTTCCCCGGTCCGGCCAGCCGAGGAAACGGAAATCGCGGACGACGGGCAAACGGGACGGCGAAACCGAAAACAGCCGTCCGCCACCGGCTTTAGCCCGGAATTTGCAAGAGAAGCCCCGCCGGCAGCCCGGAACAGGAACCGGCGCCCGTAAGGCAACATCCGTTTTTAAAAGTCGTCCATGCACGTTTCACGCCCATATCGAGTCGGAATCATCGCCGCGCTGGCTTTGTTGTGCATGGCACCGAATCCGGCGGCCGCCCGCACGTCCGAGAAAAGCCCGAAAACGCCGGAAATCGCCGGCGATATCGCTGCGGTCGCCCTCCCGGCTGCCGGACTGATCGTCTCGCTGGCTGTCGGAGACCGTCAAGGCGTCAAGCAACTGGCTCTGGCGTGCGCCGCCGATCTGGCCGTCGGCTACGGGTTGAAATACGCGATCGGCAAATCCCGGCCGGCAGGACACGAAGGGCCGGCCTTCCCGTCCATTCACTCGGCGGTCGCCTTCGCCGGAGCATCGTACATCCAACGACGCTACGGCTGGAAATTCGGAGCTCCGGCCTACGCGCTGGCCGTCTATGTCGGCTGGAGCCGCATCGGAGCCGGCGCGCGAAAACACGACATTTGGGACGTGCTCGCCGGAGCGGCTTTGGGAGCGGGCTGCGGTTACCTGTTTACGAAGCCCTACCGCAAACGGCGGACGTCGCTCGCCGTCGTTCCGGTCGGCCCGGTCGGCGAATGCGTCGGAGTCCGCGCCGCCCTCGTGTTCTGAGTCATCCAAGCGCAAACGGGCAAATCGGACACGTTCGCCGGGCGGCACAGTGCCAGCGTCCTTCTATCGAGTCTTTCCAAAAAAGGATAAGCCGTCCTGGCGAACGCCTGAGAACAGCGGTCCATGAAACGGACCGGGCACGAGCGTCACGCAAAAAAACGTTCCGAATTCCGCTTTGCTGCGGCACTCGCCCGATAAACGGACCGCACGCAACAAAAAACGCGACTCCGTCCGGCCGAAAGGTCAGAAAATCGTCCACCCGCGCGGCTTGATCGCAAAACCGATCCGCCAGTAGCTGTGGAACTGCCGGTATTCGATCATGCTTTCGGCATAACCATTGTAATATTGCAGGAAAAGATACTGATTGCTGCGTCTCGAAAGCCGGTAGCCCGCCTCAAGGCGCAGGTTCGCGTTCAGGTTCCAGCCGCCGCGTTTGACGACCAGCAGCGAGAGGCGGACCCGCTCGTCGAGGCTCTTGTAATTGACGGCTGCCTGGCCGTAGCCTCCGTAGCGTACATAGTCGGGATTGTCGGAAAGCCCCATCGGAATCCAGAGCTTGAGCTCCCCGCTGAAGCGCCGGTTGAACTCGAATATCCCCGTCAGCGAAATCCGGTTCCAGCTGCGCGACGAATCGCCTCCCCGGCCGTTCGACTCATGCTCGAACTGCAGCATCCCGAGTCCCACGAGCTTGTCCCGGCGGGTAATCGGAGTGCCCAGCCCAAGCGTCGGGTTATAATTGCTCTCGGCGAAAGGTTTCGATTTCTTGTATATATCCCAAAAGGACTTCTGCGTATAGGTAAGAAACAGGTAAGTATGAAAAGGAAGCACGCCCTTGATCAGGCGGTGACGGATGCTGATCTGAAACTTAGCGTCGGAATTGTTCTTGGTCAGCTTCCCGCCCGAAAAGCTCGAGCCCGTGACGAAGTAGTTATCCTTGTAAATTCCGAACGGAGGAACCGACTCCAGCCGGCTGTAGACCTCGGCCGTGTCGGGAAACCGCTCCGGATCGGGATGACGCCGGTGCTTCTGGGCTTCCGCCGAACCGAGGCACGACAAGATCAGCAGAAGGGCCGCTATTTTTTTCCTCATGTTTCGATCCGATATAATTAATTGGGTGCCGGGCACGTTGTCCCGACGCACCGAAAACGGTCCGGGAACGGACAGGAATCCGAAGCTCCCGGCGAATCCCGCTCCGACCTGTTCTCGGTTCCCTACTGATTCCCCGCATCGCCCTGCACGGAACCATACGTTCAATTCCCGGGCCGGAACGGCGGTCGCCTCCCTACGCGACGAATTTCGGCCATGCGCGGAATCTCGGTTTGGCCGTCCCTCGGAAAGCACCGGACTCCCGAACGCGGAACAGGCTTTTATTGCAGAAAAAAACGCCCCGCATCGAATGCAAATTTGGACAAAGAGCCGCGAATATACAACCTCCGGACAGTTCCATATTCCTGCAAAAATATCCGATTCGTCAGATTGTCGTCCGATAACCGGAACTTATTTGTTAAGTTTGTCCTGAACTCAACGTCATAGCCATGAAAGAGCACAACATCCCGCGCCTCGACCTGACGACGATCAATCCGGAAGCCCGGGAAAACATCGAAACGATCGGCCACGATCTGGCCGTGTTCGACGACTTCGGCGGAGTTCCGGTTTTCGAATATCCGAACCGGATCAATCTGGCCGTGCTCTCCCTGTGTCTCAGCGGAGAGGCCAGCGCCAGCATCAACCTCAAGGAATACACGTTCCGTACCAACGACATGCTCATTCTGATGCCCGGGCAAATCGTCCAGCGACACGGCAAGAGCGACGATTTTACCGGTTGCGCATTCGCCATATCGACCGATTTCGTCAAAAACTCGCTGCTGGGAATCCAGCAGTTCCTGCCCGTTTTTCTGCGACTCAAGGACGATCCGTGCCTGCGCCTGAATCCGGACGAAGTCGTCCGGATACTGGAGTACCACTCGTTCCTCCGGCAGAAAATGAGGCAGAAAAGCCACCGTTACCAGCGTGAGATCGCCCTGTCGCTGCTTCATGCGCTTTTCTTCGACATAGCCCACATATTCGATCAGCACCAGCCGGTCTGTCCAAAGCCCCAGACTCGAAAGGACGAGCTCTTCGAGCTGTTCATACGCACGGTCGGCGAGCACTATAAGCAGCAACGGAGCGTAGCGTTCTACGCCGACAAGCTCTGCCTGACGCCGAAGCACCTGTCGAACGTAATCAAGGAGCTGACGGGAAAATCGGCCAGCCAGTGGATCGACGACTACGTCGTACTCGAAGCCAAAACCCTGCTCAAGTCGACCAACCTGACGATACTCCAGATTTCCGAGGAACTCCATTTCGCCAACCAGTCCTTCTTCGGAAAATACTTCAAGCAGCACACGGGCCTGTCCCCCATGCGATACAGACGGTCCTGAGGCCAAGAATCGACCGAGACCTGCCGCAAGCCTTCCCTTGCGCGGCGCTCCCGGCTCGTATCGGGGATGCCGCCCCGCAAAGCGCCGACCCGACGAAAAAAAGCGGAGGATCGCTCCTCCGCCCTGCGTTCGCGACGCAGCCCCCAAATCGGAGGCTTCACCTCGCTCAGTAGTTGTTCTTCTTCGGTTCGAAATAGGCCTTGGGATGGCTGCACGACGGGCACATCTCGGGCGCGTTCTTGCCCTTGTGCACATACCCGCAGTTGCGGCACTGCCATTCGATCTCCTCGTCGCGCTCGAACACCTTGTCCGCCTCGACGCGTGCGAGCAAAGTCCGGTACCGGGCCTCATGCTCGGCCTCGACTTTCGAGATGAAGCGGAACGTCGCGGCAACGGCGGGGAATCCCTCCTCGTCGGCCACCCGCGCGAACTCGGGGTAGAGCTCGGTCCACTCTTCGTTCTCGCCCGCGGCCGCAGCCGCCAGGTTCTCCCGCGTCGTCGCTATGACGCCGGCCGGATAGCTGGCCGTAATCTCGACCATGCCGCCTTCCAGAAACTTGAAGAAACGTTTGGCATGCTCCTTTTCCTGATCGGCCGTCTCGAGAAAGACGCCCGCGATCTGTTCGAAGCCTTCCTTCTTGGCCACGCTGGCGAAGAACGTGTAGCGCGTGCGCGCCTGCGATTCACCGGCGAACGCCTTGAGCAGATTCCGCTCGGTCTTGGTTCCTTTGATACTTTTTCCCATCTTGCTTTAAGTTTTAAATGACACCGGCACCGGTCGTCGGTATTTTTTCCATAAGCAAAGATAAGATAAATGCGCGAATACGACGCATTTCCGCCTATCATAAAATACGATCAGGCCATAAGCCGGAACTATCGCGGGAAAAGCGGCGCGAACCGCACGGCCCCGCCTCCCCGAAAATGTTGCTCGGCCGATTAAAAATAGATATCTTTGGCAGGCGCTTCGGCCGATAGGAAACCCTTTCCGAATCCGAACGGGCACCTTACAAATACTGTTATGAGCGATTCGATCAAACACGAGTGCGGCATCGCCATGATCCGCCTGCTGAAACCCGTCGATTTCTATCTGAAAAAATACGGCTCGGCCTTTTACGGGCTGAACAAAATGCACCTGCTGATGGAAAAGCAGCACAACCGGGGACAGGACGGAGCCGGACTGGCCAACATCAAGCTCTATCCCGAGCCCGGATGCGTCTACATCGACCGCGAGCGCTCGAACACCGCCACGCCTATCAAAGACGTTTTCCAGCGCATCGAGTCGCGGATCGCGGAGGCGACGGCGAAAACCCCCGAGCGGCTCCGCGACGCGCAGTGGCTCAAGCGCCATGTCGGATTCACCGGCGAGGTGTTCCTCGGCCATCTGCGCTACGGCACGTTCGGCAAGAACAACATCGAGAACGTGCATCCCGTCTCGCGCGAGAACAACTGGATGACGCGCAGTCTGGTACTGGCCGGCAATTTCAACCTGACGAACATCGACGAGCTGTTCCGGCGCCTGATCGAACTGGGACAGTACCCGCCGGCGACAACCGACACCGTGACGATCCTCGAACGCATCGGACATTTCCTCGACCGCGAGAACGACGACAAATACCGCTATTTCAAAGATAAGGGATACTCCAAGCAGCAGATTACCGACCTGCTGGCCAAGCATATCGACCTGAAAGAGGTCGTCTCGCTGGCAGCCCGTCGCTGGGACGGCGGCTACGTGATGGCCGGCATGATCGGGCACGGCGACGCGTTCGTCATGCGCGACCCCTGCGGCATCCGTCCGGCGTTCTACTACCGCGACGACGAAGTAGTCGTGGCCGCCTCGGAACGCGCGGTGATCCAGACCGTATTCAACAAGCCCTACGAGCAGGTCCGGGAACTGGAGCCGGGCCATGTGCTGATCGTCCGCCGCGACGGGGACTTCTCGGTCGAACCGTTCACCGCGCCGCAGCCCATCCGCCCCTGCTCGTTCGAACGAATCTACTTCTCGCGCGGAAGCGACCGCGACATCTACCGCGAACGCAAGCGGCTGGGCGCGCTGCTCGTGCCGCAAATCCTGCGCAGCATCGACCACGACATCGAAAATACGGTTTTCTCCTATATTCCCAATACGGCCGAGAGCGCCTTTTTCGGACTGGTCGGAGGATTGGACGAATACTGCCAGCATATCCGTGCCGAAAGGATTCTTCACGAGAACGGCTCGCTCACCGAACAGCGGCTCAAGGAGATCCTGCGGTTCAAGCCCCGTTTCGAGAAAGTGGCGATCAAGGACGTCAAGATGCGGACGTTCATCACGCAGGACAACGACCGCGACGATCTGGTGGCCCACGTCTACGACATCACCTACGGCACGATACGTGCCGGGAAGGACAATCTGGTGATCCTCGACGATTCGATCGTGCGGGGCACGACGCTGCGGCAGAGCATCGTCCGGATACTCGATCGGCTCGAGCCGCGCAAGATCGTCGTCTGCTCGTCGGCCCCGCAGATCCGCTATCCGGACTGCTACGGAATCGACATGTCGCGACTGGGCGACTTCGTCGCCTTCCGGGCCGCCGTCGAACTGCTGCGCGAAAGCGGACGGCAGACGCTCATCGACGACGTCTACCGCGAATGTCTCGAGCAATTGCAAGGCGAGCGAAGCCAAGCCGCGAACTGCGTCAAACGAATCTACGAGCCGTTCACCGACGAGCAGATTTCGGCCAAGATCGCGCAGATCATCAAGGCGCCGGATATCCGCTCGCAGGTCGAAGTAATCTACCAGACCGTGCCGAACATGCACGAGGCGATCCCCGCGCACGGGGGCGACTGGTACTTCACCGGCGACTACCCTACCCCGGGCGGCAACGCGGTCGCCGATCAGGCGTTCGTCAACTTTTACGAGAAACGCAACGAAAGAGCATATTAAACCAAGACGGCCGTCCGGGACCGAGCGAGCGACACGGCGGAGAAAGAAATCCCGTTCCCGTCTCAACCACGAATACGAATACCTTATGAGCCGAACCCTTCCGTTCAAGTTGCTGTTGTCGGCGCTGCTGCTGTTGCCGGCCATCGGGCTCGAAGCCCAGAAACCCGATCCGGTCGCATGGGAAACCTCCGTCGAGAGCATGGGCGAAGACGTATACCTGCTCCGGATCGAGGCCCGGATCGAAGCGCCCTGGCACATATACGACACGGGGCCTTACGAAGGCGGCCCCAACCCGACGACCATCTCTTTCGAATCGAACCCGGATGCGGAGCTGATCGGCGGCATCGCGGAACCCGTGCCTCCCCGCCGGGTCCGCGACGAGCTGTTCGGCATGGAAATCGGGACCTATGCCTCGAAAGCCGTGTTCACCCAGCGGGTACGGCTCAAAAAGACCGGCGACATTACGCTGAAGGCTACCGTCGAATGGATGGCCTGCGACGAAGGCAGCTGTCTGCCGCCCGAAGAGCGGACTCTGACGTTCACGATACGCGGAGCCTCGGCAGGACAGACAGCGGGCGTGCCCGGCGCCGAGGAATCGGCGCGGACGGCGACAAAGCCTGACCCGGATGTCCGGCAGACGTCCGAAGCCCGAGGCAATCCGGCAAACGAGACGGCGGACGGACAGGCTCCCTCCTCACAGAGGGAAACTTTCTCCGACGGCAAGCCGTCCCCGAAAGCGGACTCGCCGACCGAGGATCGGACAGACAAGGCGGAAGCCGCCGCTTCCGCCGAACCGGACGGACAGGAAAGCGCACTCCGGCCTGCCGCCTCGTCTGCCCAAGAGACCGGAGGATCACTGTGGGCCGCCATCGTCGAGGCCATGCTGTGGGGACTGGCGGCCCTGCTGACACCCTGCGTCTTTCCGATGATTCCGATGACCGTGTCGTTTTTCATGAAAGGCAGCGAGAACCGGACGCGGGGCCGATTCAGAGCGCTGGCCTACGGACTTTGCATCGTCGGACTCTACACGTTGCCTATCACGATCATCATCGTCATCACCAACCTCTTCGGACAGGGAACCGTCACGGCCGACATTTTCAACTGGCTGGCCACGCACTGGATTCCGAACGTGATCTTCTTCCTAGTCTTCATGGTTTTCGCCGCCTCCTTTTTCGGAGCGTTCGAGATCACGATGCCGAGCCGTTTGGTGAACCGAAGCGACGAACGGGCGGACCGGGGCGGCCTGACAGGTATCTTTTTCATGGCGCTGACGCTCGTGCTGGTCTCGTTCTCGTGCACGGGCCCGATCGTGGGTTCCGTACTGATCAAGTCGACTTCGGGCGAGATATGGGCTCCCGTTTTCACGATGCTGGCCTTCTCGGTCGTGTTCGCGCTGCCCTTCACGCTGTTCGCCCTGTTCCCCTCGCTGCTGAACCGCCTGCCCAAAAGCGGAGGCTGGCTCAATTCGGTCAAGGTCGTACTGGGATTTCTGGAGCTCGCGCTCGGACTGAAGTTCCTCAGCGTCGCCGACCAAACCTACCACTGGGGAATTCTCGACCGGGAAGTATATCTGGCGCTGTGGATCGTTATCTTCTCGCTGCTGGGCTTTTATCTGCTCGGCAAGCTGCGTTTCAAACACGACAGCGAGGTGAAATCGATCGGCGTCGCACGGCTGCTGCTGTCGGTCGTCACGTTCTCGTTCGTCGTATACCTGATCCCCGGCATGTGGGGCGCTCCGCTGAAAGGCATATCGGGCTACCTGCCGCCGCTCGAAACTCAGGACTTCGTGCCTGCCGTACCGTCGCCTTCGGCCGCCGTACCGGACAAAGACGCGTTTCCCAAGCCGAAGCACAGCGACTTTCTGAAGCTGCCGCACGGTCTCCGGGGCTTTTTCGATCTGGACGAGGCCGCACAGTACGCTCGTCAGGTCGGGAAGCCCCTGTTTGTCGACTATACGGGACACGGCTGCGTCAACTGCCGGGAAATGGAGGCCAAGGTCTGGTCGGACCCGCAGGTGCTGCGACTGCTGCGCGACGACTTCGTGATCGTCGCGCTGTATTCCGATGATAAGAAGGTCCTGCCCGAAAGCGAGTGGATCGCCACGCCGGACGGACGGACGCTCAAAAGCATCGGGAAGATCAATGCCTATCTGGCCCACAAGCGGTTCGGAATCAATTCGCAACCCTACTACCTGATCCTCGGGCCCGACGAGCGGCCGCTGGTCCCGGGACGGGGCTACAACCTCGATGTGCAGGCGTTCGTCGATTTTCTGGAAGAAGGGCTGCTCAACTATCGGGCGCTGAAATGACGCCTCGAACCGTCCGACAGACCGTCGCGCACCGGCGACCGGCGGCAGCGGCCGGCCGGACGGCCCCGTCGAAAATCGCAGAGGCTTTGCAAAATCGTGAAAAGATTTTACCTTTGTCGGCGGAAAAGCGATGGCTGCCCGCAAGAGAGGAATAATCCCTACGGACAAACGGGAAGAACAGGTCTTAAGCCGGCTTCACGGAGCCCGTCGGAGGGCAAGCTCAAGTATCGAATCACATAAGGACCCATAGCTCAGTTGGTTAGAGCAGCGGACTCATAATCCGAAGGTCGTGGGATCATGCCCCTCTGGGT
>ERZ1673744.2724-NODE-2724-length-12737-cov-8.291752_pt1 | contig 12737 bp, 12 predicted proteins | sample MGYA00580207_ERZ1673744 | MGnify/ENA primary metagenome ERZ1673744 (study PRJEB41218, sample SAMN15661751) | gut metagenome | host: Homo sapiens | place: Canada: London | collected 2015-08-20/2019-03-30 | study: EMG produced TPA metagenomics assembly of... | reverse complement strand
ACCTGGGCATCGACCCCACGGCCGACTCGCTGCATATCGGCCACCTGGTGGGCGTAATGATCCTCAAGCATTTCCAGATGTGCGGCCACCGTCCGCTGGCCCTCGTGGGCGGCGCGACGGGCATGATCGGCGACCCCTCGGGCAAGTCGCAGGAGCGCAACCTGCTCGACGAGCCGACCCTCCGGCACAACCAGGAGGCGATCAAGCGGCAGCTGGCCAAACTGCTCGACTTCGACTCCGACGCCCCGAACGCCGCGCGCATGGTGAACAACTACGACTGGATGAAGGACTTCACGTTCCTCGATTTCATCCGCGACATCGGCAAGTGCATCACCGTCAATTACATGATGGCCAAGGATTCGGTCAAGAAGCGCTTCAACGGCGAGGGCGACGGCATGTCGTTCACCGAATTCACCTACCAGCTCGTGCAGGCCTACGACTTCCTGCTCATCACCAAGGCCGACGGCACGAAGTTCGGCAAGACCGAGAGCGGCAACGTCTGGCTCGACCCGCGCTACACGTCGCCCTACAAGTTCTACCAGTTCTGGCTCAACGTGAGCGACGAGGACGCCAAACGCTACATCAAGATCTTCACGCTGCTCGACCGGGAAACGATCGGCGCGCTCATCGCCGAGCACGACGCCGCCCCGCACCTGCGCGTGTTGCAGAAGCGCCTGGCGCAGGAGATCACCACGATGATCCACTCCCGGGAAGAGTACGAGAAGGCCGTCGAGGCCTCGGCCATCCTCTTCGGCGGCACGACCTCCGAGGCGCTGCGCCGGATAGACGAGCAGACGCTGCTGCAGGTCTTCGAGGGCGTGCCGCAGTTCCGCATCGCCCGCGCCGGACTGGGCCTGCCGTTCGTGGAGCTGGCGGCCGAAAAGACGCAGGTGTTCCCCTCGAAGGGCGAGTGCCGCAAGCTGGTGCAGGGCGGCGGCGTGTCCCTCAACAAGGAGAAGGTGACCGATCCGATGCGCGAGGTGACCGACGCGGACCTCATCGCCGGCAAATACCTCCTCGTGCAGCGCGGCAAGAAGAACTACTACCTCGTAATCGCCGAATAGACCATGGAGTACCGCATCGCACTCGACCGCATGGAGTTCCGGGCGCTGCACGGCTGCTACGAGCTGGAACGGAAGGTGGGCAACCGCTTCACGGTCGATCTGGAGCTTACGGCCCTGTTGGGCGAAGCGGCCGCGGAGGACGACGTGGAGAAGACGGTCAATTACCTCACCGTCTATCAGATCGTCCGGGAACGGATGGGACAGACGCAGCGGACCATCGAACGCGTGGCCCTGAACATCATCGAGGCGCTGTACGCCGCCTTTCCGCAACTGCGGCACGTGAAATGCACCGTCTCGAAGCTGGCGCCGCCGCTGGGCGGAAAACTCGACCGCGTGAGCGTCACGCTGGAGAGGTAACGGACACGACCGGCGGGCAGGCTGCGGCCTGCCCGCCGGTTTCACACTCAAAGCAACGGACATGAAACACCATTCGCACGCCCGGGTCACGCTGGGCGGAAAACTGAGCGCCGTACTGGTCGCCGCCGGAAGTTCGGTGGGGCTGGGCAACATCTGGCGGTTTCCTTATGTGGCCGGCGACAACGGCGGAGGGGCCTTTCTGGCGATCTACATCCTCTGCGTCCTGCTGCTGGGACTGCCGCTCATGCTGGCCGAATTCACCGTGGGACGCGCCTCGCACCGCAACGCCGTGGGGGCCTTCCGGGCGCTCGATTCCCGCTGGAGCTTCCTGGGATACAACGGCGTGCTGGCGGCGTTCCTGATCCTCGGCTTTTACCTCGTGGTCTCGGGCTGGACGGCCGGCTACATGGTCCGCTCCCTCACGGGCGAACTCGCACGCCTCTCCTCCGCCGCGGAGTACGAAGCGCTGTTCGCGGAGTTCATCCGCGACCCGTGGCGGCCGCTCGTTTACACCGGACTGATCGCGCTGGCCACCCACTCCGTGATCGCGCTGGGCGTTCGGAAGGGCATCGAACGCTCGGCCAAGGTGCTCATGCCGCTGCTGTTCGTCGTCCTCATCGCCCTCTCCGTCCACTCGCTGCTGCTGCCGGGCGGCGGCGAAGGGCTGCGTTTCTTCTTCCGGCCCGACTTCTCGCAGGTCACCCCCTCGACCGTGCTCGTGGCCCTGGGACAGGCCTTCTTCTCGCTCTCTATCAGCATCGGCACGATGGTCACCTACGCCTCCTACTTCAAACCCGACACCGACCTGCGCCACACGGCGCTGAACGTCACGATCCTCGACACGCTGGTCGCCGTGCTGGCCGGCGTGGTGATCTTCCCGGCGGTCTTCAGCGTCGGAATCGCCCCCTCGTCGGGACCTTCGCTGGTCTTCATCACCCTGCCGGGCATCTTCAACGGCATGCCGCTGAGCATGGTCTGGTCGTCGGTGTTCTTCCTGCTGCTCATCGTGGCGGCCCTCACCTCGACCATCTCGCTGCACGAGGTCGTCACGGCCTACCTGCACGAAGAGTGGCACCTGAGCCGCCGCGCGGCGGCGTGGACCACCACTCTTTCGACCGGGGCGTTAGGAGCCGTGGCTTCGCTCTCGATGGGGGTGCTGGGCGGCTGGACGATCTGCGGTCTGAATATCTTCGACTCGCTCGACTACCTCACGGCCAACATCATGCTCCCCGTGGGCGGACTGCTCACCTGCCTGTTCGTGGGCTGGCGGCTCGACCGGCAGGTGCTCCGCGCGCAGCTCACCAACGACGGAACCCTGCCCTTCCGCATCTACCGGCTCTTTCTGGTGTTGCTGCGCTACTTCTGCCCGGTGATCCTGCTGCTCGTCTTCCTCGACAACCTGGGCGTCTTCTAAAGCGGGAAACAGTCCCCGCGGCAGACGCGGCGGGGACACAGAACACTCCCGGAAAGGCACGAAAAAAAGGTACGGCCCCGAAAAGCCGTACCTTTTTCTTCTCCTCCCGCAACGTCAGTTGATGTTCCGCCGGTCGGGTTCGTGGTCGGGCGAAGCCGCCTCCATGTCGATCTGCAACTTGACCATGTTGATGGCCGTCGCCGCCGCCTCGTCGCCCTTGTTGCCGTGGCGGCCGCCGCAGCGGTCCAGTGCCTGCTGCATGTCGTTCACGGTCAGCACGCCGAACGCGATCGGCATGTTCCACTGGATCTGCAGTTGCGTGATGCCCTGCGTCACGCCCTGACAGATGAAGTCGAAGTGCCGCGTATCGCCCTGAATGACGCATCCGAGCGCGATCACGGCGTCCACGTCGGTATATTCCGCGAAGAACTGCGCACCGAGCGACAGCTCGAACGTACCGGGGACATACTTGATCTGAATGTTCATGTCGGGGCATCCGGCGGCGCGCAGCGTGCGCACGGCACCTTCCAGCAACGCCTCCGTCACCTCCCGGTTCCACTCGGCCACGACGATTCCGAACCGCATGTCCGCAGCCGACGGCAGCGGCGAATCGAATTTGGAAAGGTTATGGTTTCTGGTCGCCATCTCGCCGCACTCCTTATTTAGCGCTTCCGAGCAGCTTCTCGGCCTCGCGGGCCTCCATCGAAGCGGGATACGTGTCGAGAATCTGCTGGTAGAATCCGGCGGCGGCCGCAGCGTCGCCCTGGGCCTGCGCCGCCAGTCCGGCCTTACGCAGGTACATCGGGGCGGTCAGGTTGTTGTCGGCGGCCTTCACGGCCTTGCGGTAGAAATCCACGGCCTTGGCGTAGTCCTGCCGCTCGACGGCCACATCGCCCTGCAACCCGTAGTTCTGGGCATTGACGAGTGCGCCGGGCAGTCCCTTGACAGGCGAATACTTCGCCAGATAGGCGGCGGCATTCTCCAGATCGCCCGTACGCAGGTAGCAGATGCCGGCGTAGTGCCTGGCCAGATTGCCCGAGGGGGTCGAACCGTACTGCTCGATCACGTCGAGGAACCCGGCGCCGTTGGCATCGCCCTGCAACGCCAGCTCGAAGTCGGGATTCTCCGCCTCGAAACGCGACTGCGCCTCGGCGATCATCTCCGCGGCCTTCTCGGCGCGCGGCGCCACGATCAGCGCCCGGTAGCCGTAAACCAACGCGGCGAGAACCAGCAGCCCCAGAAAAACGTAGGTGAGCTTGCGCCCGTTCTTTTCGAAAAAGAGTTCCGTTCTGTTCATTGCCTCGCCGAGGCTTTCCGGCTCGGCGACGTTCTGCTTCGTCATAGATCCAAACGTATTTTTTAGTTTATAATTTGCACGGTAGGCAGCAAAGATACAAAACTATTCACAATGTGCAATGTCGTGTCCGGATTTTTTGTACTTTTGTTCCATGTATCTGAAGAAAATCGCACTGCTGAATTTCAAAAACATCGAACAGGAGGAGCTGACGTTTTGCCCCGGCATCAACTGTCTGGTGGGCGACAACGGCGCGGGCAAAACCAACATCGTGGATGCGGTCCACTACCTCTCCATGTGCAAGTCGTCGCTTCAGATGACCGACGGGCAGAGCATCCGCCACGGGGCGGATTTCTTCCTCGTCGAAGGGCAGTACGCGACCGACGGCGGCAAGAGCGAGAACGTCGTCTGCTCCTTCTCGCGCAAGGGCGGCAAGGTGCTCAAACGCAACGGCAAGGAGTACGACCGGCTTTCGGACCACGTGGGACTGATCCCCGCCGTGATCGTGTCGCCGGCCGACGGGGCCCTGATCTCCGACGCGGCCGACGAGCGGCGCCGCTACCTCAACGCCTTCATCTCGCAGCTCGACCGGGCCTACCTCAGCTCGGTCATGCGCTACAACGCCGTCCTGGCCGAACGGAACCGGCTGCTGAAGATGCAGCCCGACGAGGTGATGCTGCAAATCTACGACCGCCAGCTCGTCGAACACGGCGAGGCGATCCACGCCCGGCGGCGCGAGGCGGCGGAACTGTTGCAGCCCGTCGTCGAAGCCTATTACCGCACGCTCTCGGGCGACCGCGAGCAGGTCGGGCTGCACTACCACTCGGAGCTGAACGAACGGCCGTTCGGCGAGATCCTGCTCGCCGCGCGGCAGAAGGACCTGGCCAACGAGTTCACCACCGCGGGCATTCACCGCGACGACCTGGTGCTCCGCATCGGCGGCTACCCCCTGCGCAAATACGGCTCGCAGGGACAGCAGAAATCCTTCCTGATCGCCCTCAAGCTGGCGCAGTACGCCATCGTGGCCCGCAGCAAGGGCGAACGGCCGCTGCTGCTGCTCGACGATCTGTTCGACAAACTCGACGCCGGCCGCGTCGAACAGCTCATCCGGCTGGTTTCGGACGAGACGTTCGGGCAGATCCTCATCACGGACTGCAACCCCACCCGTCTGAGAACGATACTCGACAAGGCCGGCGGGGAGTATCTGCTCTACACCGTCGAAAACGGAAAGGCCCGGCGATGAGACGCACGAAAACGATGCTGATGGGCGACCTGCTGGAGGAGTTCTTCAAACGCCCCTACGTCGCCGCCAAGGTCGCCGAAGGAAAGCTGCCCGACACGTGGCGCGAAATCGTCGGCGACCGTGCCGCGGACGCCACCACCGAGTTGCGGCTCGAACGGCATATTCTCCACGTGCGCATCCAATCGAGCGTGCTGCGCTCCGAACTCTTCTACCAGCGCGACCTGCTCTGCGAGGAGATCAACCGCCGCTCGGGGCTCAGGCTGGTCCATGCGGTCATCATCCGGTGACACGCCGTCCGCACACGAAAAGAGCCGGGAGCGTTCCGAAACGCTCCCGGCTCTTCGTCGGAGTCCGCACGGATCACTTGATGATCGCGGCGCGGTTGGCCTTCTGGACGTTGAAGATGTCCTTCTCGTCGCCCAGGCCCTTGTAGGTCAGTTGCTCGGGACGCACGCCCTGTTTCACGAGGTAGTCGTAAACCCGCTTGGCGCGGTTTTCGGCGACGCGCCTGTTCCCGGCCTTCGAACCCGTCTGCTGGTCGGCATGGCCCTGAATGGTATAGACGCGGTCCCGCGGGCCGGCCTTGATCTGCTCGGCGATCAGGTCGAGACGGGTCTTCTCCTGCGGCGTCAGCGTGGACATGCTGTAATTGTAGAGGATGATCGAGTTGGAGACGATGGCGGCCTCCTCGCGCACCTCGGCACGCTGTGCGGCGGCAGCCTTCGCGGCAGCGTCCGCAGCGGCGGCCCTGGCGGCCTTCGCCTCGGCGCGGGCAGTCTGCAACTGGTTCTCCAGCATGTCGTTGTCGGCTTCGACGGCTGCCACGGCTGCGGCACTCGCAGCCACCATCTCCTGAAACGCCTCGATGTCCTCGGCGGTATAACCCGGCAGCCCGCGAACCCAGCCGCGGTTGTTGAAGCGGTACGAGAATCCGGCCGTGGCGCTGAACCCGAAGAGGTAGCTGCCGTCCATCGGCGACGGCGAGAGGGTCGATTTGGCCAGCATGCCCTTCAGCTCGATATTGAAGTCGAACGACGGGGAGAGGCGGAACTTGTTCAACAGACCGTAGGTGAATCCGAAGTTCTGGCGCGAACCCGTGCCGTTGTCCTTCTGGCTCTTGTCCGTGAAGTTCGAGGCCACGTAACCGAAGCCCACGAACGGCACGCCGTACCAGGCGCGGTCGTCACGATAGCCGCCGAACCAGTTGGAGGCGTTCAGCATGAAGTCGATATGCGCGAACATATAGGGCCAGGTCTTCTTGGCGTCGAGCGCATCGTAGTTGTTGAACCAGCCGCCCTGCAACTGCGCGCGGACACCGGCCACGGGATGCACCCATTTCAACAGCGAGAAGTTGCCCTCGAATCCGATGCGGTCGCCGAACTTGCCGTGGTTCGTGCCGTTCGAAAGGGCCGTGCCGGCTCCGGCTCCGACCGAGATTTCCCAGTTGTCCCAGAATCCGTTGGAAACGAAGCCGGACCAGCTCGGCCTCTTCGGGGTTTCTTGCGCCCAGGCGGCGGATACGAGCGCCAGGAGCAGGATCGTAGAATAGATTTTTTTCATAATCGGTTTATAATAAAATACGTTATCCTGCTCTCTGCAAATTCCGTTCTCATTTGCCCGAAAACGCGCAAAGCGGCGAATCGCCGTCAAAAAAGGCCCGAAACGAACATTTCGGGCCTTTTTACGAAAACATCGCTGCGCGCGGGGATCATCCGCACTTGGAATAGCCGCACGACATGCACGTAAGGCAGCCGTTCTGGTAGGCCATGTTCTCCTGGCCGCAGCTCGGACACTTGCCCTTGGCCTGCGTGCCATCGACGATATACTGTTTCAGCGCCCGGCAGACACCCGTCTTCCACGTGTTGATCGACTCGCTGTCCAGATGCAGCGACTCGATGAGCGACACGGTCTTCTCGATCGGCATTCCGTAGCGCAGCACGCCCGAGATGAGCTTCGCGTAGTTCCAGAACTCCTCGTTGAACAGGCGCGAGATGCCGCCGATGGTGTTCGTATAGCCGTAGCGGTCCGTGTACTGGAAGTCGTAGCGCTTCGTGCCGTCCTCCTCGCGGACCTTGATGATGAATCCCTTGGTGATCTTGCGCGGAATATACATGGCGTCCTCCTCGATCTTGCCGGTGAAGACCTCGTAAGGCCGTCCCTCCTGCAGGCCGACGAAGGCGATCCAGTCCTCCGAACCGTTCTTGAAACGCACGATGTCGGCGGGAATCGACTTCGGACGCTTCGGAACCTGTCCGGGATGCTCCTCGCACTTCCTCTTTTTGGAGCTCTTCTCCAGCAGCACGCCGTCGCGGCAGCCGTCGCGATAGACCGTGACGCCCTTGCAGCCGCACTCCCACGCCGTACGATAGACATCGGCCACGAGCGCCTCCGAGACGTTGTTCGGCAGGTTCACCGTCACCGAAATCGAATGATCGACCCACTTCTGGATCGCCCCCTGCATCTTGACCTTGGCCACCCAGTCGATGTCGTTGGCCGTGGCCTTGTAGTAGGGCGACGCCTTGACCCATCCGTCCAGCTCGGCGTCGGAGATCGTCGCCAGCTTCGACGTGTCGTAGCCGTTCGCCTCCAGCCATTTGACGAAATTGTGGTGGTAAACGTTGTACTCCTGGAACTTCTCGCCCGTTTCGTCCTCGAAGTCCACATGCGTGTCGTGGTCCGAGGGGTTGATCTTGCGGCGGCGCTTATAGACCGTGCGGAAGACCGGCTCGATGCCCGACGTGGTCTGCGACATGAGCGACGTCGTACCCGTCGGAGCGATCGTCAGCATGGCGATATTGCGGCGTCCCACCCGGCACATCTCCTCGTAGAGCGCCGGATCGGCCTCGCGGATGCGGGCGATCATCGGATTCGCGGCCTCCTTCGCCGCGTCGTAGATCGGGAACGCCCCGCGTTCGGCGGCCATCTTCACCGAGGCCCGGTAAGCCTCCACGGCCAGCGTCTTCTGCACCTCGACGGCGAAGTCGATCGCCTCCTGCGTACCGTAACGCAGCCCCAGCGCGGCGAGCATGTCGCCTTCGGCCGTGATGCCGAGCCCCGTGCGGCGGCCCTTCTGCGCCATCGTGCGGATCTTCTTCCACAGCTCCAGCTCCACGCTGCGCACGTCCTCGTCCTCGGGATCGGCGGCGATCTTGCCGATGATCTGCTCGACCTTCTCCAGCTCCAGGTCGATAATGTCGTCCATCATGTGCATCGCCTTGCCCACGTGGTCGCGGAACAGGTCGAAGTCGAACTTCGCATCGGCCCGGAAGGGGTTGTTCACGTAGCTGAACAGATTGAGCGCCAGCAGGCGGCACGAATCGTAGGGACAGAGCGGAATCTCGCCGCAGGGATTGGTCGAAACCGTGCGGAAGCCCTCGTCGGCATAGCAGTCGGGCACGCTCTCGCGCAGGATCGTATCCCAGAACAGCACGCCCGGCTCGGCCGACTTCCAGGCGTTGTGGATGATCTTCTCCCAGAGTTTCTTCGCGTCGATATCCTGCGCGTATTTCGGATGGTCCGCGCCGATCGGGAACTGCTGGTGGTATTTCTTGCCGGACAGCGCCGCACGCATGAATTCGTCGTCGATCTTGATCGAGACGTTGGCGCCCGTCACCTTGCCCGTGTCCACCTTGGCGTCGATGAACCGCTCGGCGTCGGGGTGCTTGATCGAGAGCGAGAGCATCAGCGCGCCGCGGCGGCCGTCCTGCGCCACCTCGCGCGTCGAGTTCGAATACCGCTCCATGAAGGGCACGATGCCGGTCGAGGTGAGCGCCGAGTTGAGCACCGGACTGCCCGTGGGACGGATGTGCGAGAGATCGTGTCCCACGCCGCCGCGCCGTTTCATCAGCTGCACCTGCTCCTCGTCCATGCGGAAAATGCCGCCGTACGAGTCTGCCGGATGCTTGTGGCCGATGACGAAGCAGTTCGAGAGCGAGGCCACCTGGAAATTGTTGCCGATGCCCGTCATCGGGCCGCCCTGCGGAATGACGTAGCGGAAATGGTCGAGCAGGGCGAACGCCTCCTCCTTCGACATCGGGGAGGGATACTTGCACTCGATACGCTCGATCTCGGCGGCGATGCGCTCGTGCATCTCCCGGGGCGACTTTTCGTAGATATTGCCGAAAGAGTCCTTCAGGGCGTACTTGCTGACCCACACCGTAGCGGCCAGTTCGTCCCCGTCGAAATACCTCTTCGATTCGGCGACCGCATCGTTGTACTCGACCTTGCTCGGTGCCTTTTCCTGGGTGTTTTTTGACATATCTTATCTATTTTTCAGATTTTTACGTATTCGGACAGACCGAAGCCCGTTCTACAAAATTGGTGCTTTTCCTCCGGAAAAACCAATTCCGCGAACCAAACTTATCCACAAATTATCTACAACAGCGCCGAAAGGCGCGTCCCGCAGCATCGGAACGCGCCCCGGGTCCCGTCCGTGCGCGTCACTTCACCGCGACGGCGTCGATTTCGACCAGCGCCCCCATCGGCAGCGCAGCCACCTCGTAGCACATGCGGGCCGGCATGTCGGCGGTGAAGAACTCCGCATAGACGGCGTTCATGGCCGCGAAATCGCCGATCGACTGCAACAGCACGGTGGTTTTCGCCACATCGCCGTAGCCGTATCCCGCCTCGCGGAGGATATGCCCCAGATTCACCAGCGACTGACGCGTCTGGGCCTCGATGCCCTCGGCCATCCGGCCCGTCGAGGCGTCGATGGGCAACTGCCCCGAAACATACAGCGTTCCGCCGGCCTCCACGGCCTGCGAATAAGGTCCCACGGCCTTCGGAGCCCCGGGCGATGCGATGATCTTTTTCATAATCTCTGTTTTTCGGACATTCGGTACTTTTGCCATACATGCGCACTCCGGTCCTTCCTCCTCCGCCCCGCGGCGCCGGACGCCGCCGAAACGGCTGAACGTGAAGCGTTCCGTCCCGGAGGCGGCGAAAGTCCGCCCCGGAGCGCGATACAAAGATACGATTTATTCGTATATTTGCGAAACGACAAAAACGGAAAACCGATGAGAATGATCCCGAAGATCGCGGCCGTCGCGGCCGCAGCGATACTCGCCGCATCCTGCTGCCCCTGCCGGTCCTACCAGAAAAAGACCCGCCGGCCCCTCGTGGGAACCGAGTGGCAGCTCGTCCAGCTCGGCGGACGGAGCGTACAGCCACAGGCGGACCGGTTCCACATCACCTTCCAGAGCGAAGAGGGCCGCATAACGGGCGTCGGAGCCTGCAACCGGGTGTTCGGCCCCTTCGAAGAGGGTGAGAAGCGCGCCCTCCGGATCGGCCCGCTGGCCTCCACGATGATGGCCTGCCCGGACATGAAGACCGAACGCGAATTCACCGAAGCGCTCGAAGCCACGACCCACTACGACATGGACGGTCCGATGCTCCTGCTGCTCTCGAACGGCGAACTGCGGGCCGTGTTCCAGGCCAAACCGGAGACGGAACGATAGCCCGCCGTCCGAACTCCGGCCGGGGATCCGACGCAAGACGGTCCGGAGTTCCCGAAAAGAATCACCCCTGCCGCAAACTCCGTTGCAGCAGGGGTGAAATCGTTCCGGACCGCTGTCCGGAGGCTACTTCAGGTTCGGATTGAGCCCGCCCCACTCCGAAACGGGCGGGATAATGCCCATCGAGATCACCTCGTCGCGCAGCTTGCAGAGGTGCTCGTAGCTCTCCCGGAGCGTCTTGTGCTCCTCGGGGGTTCCCTGCACGTCCTTGCAGGTCACGCCGTCCTTCGTGATCTCGGTCTCCATCGCCATCAGGATATGGTCGAACTCGCCGTTATGCACATACACGCCGGCGGGGTACTCGAACGGCTTGCCGCCCATGGCCGCGGCGATCATGCAGATCGACACGTAAGCCGGGCTCTGGAACGACGAACGGCCGCGCAGGTCGATGATGTGCTTGCCGCCCTGGATGACCCGCTGCTGCAGCGCATGCCAGTCCTCGACGGGCATCTTCGTACCGATCAGCTCCGAAAGGGGCTTGCCGTCCACGAGCGTCGTCGAAGCGAAGACGGCCATCTGCTCCCCGTGGCCGCCGTAGGTGCGGCAGTTCTTCACCTCGTCGGGCGAAATTCCGAAATATCTGGCCAGCTCCGAACGCAGACGCGTGGAGTCGAGGGCCGCGAGGGTCGAGACCTGCGAGGGTTTCAGCCCCGAATAGATCAGCGTCACCAGCCCCGTGATGTCGGCCGGGTTGAAGATCACCACCACGTGCTTCACGTCGGGACAGTAGGTCCGGAGGTTCTTGCCGAACTCCGCGGCGATCTCGGTGTTGCCTTTGAGCAGGTCCTCGCGCGTCATGCCGGCCTTGCGGGCGGCGCCGCCCGACGATACGACGTACGAAGCGCCCCTCAGCGCCTCCCCGACGTCGGTGGTCCACGTGATGTTCACCCCTTCGAAACCGCAGTGGTACAACTCTTCGGCCACGCCTTCGAGCGCCGGACCGAACGGGTCGTAAAGGCAGATGTTGGGCGTCAGGCGCATCATCAGCGCCGTCTGGGCCATGTTCGAGCCGATCATGCCGGCCGCACCCACAATGGTAAGCTTTTCAGTTGTTACGAAATCCATGACTTTATCGTTTAAAAGGTCTTGTTCATTCTATCTCCCGCCGGTTCAGCAGCGCGTGGGTGATCGTCAGCTCATCGACGTACTCCAGCTCGTCGCCGAATCCGATCCCCCGGGCGATGGAGGTGATTTTCAATCCGGGGAACTGCCTGAGACGGTTCATCAGGTAGAACAGCGTCGTTTCGCCCTCGACCGAGGTCGAAATGGCGATGATGACCTCCCGGACGCCGCCCCGCGCGATGCGCTCGCACAGCAGGTCGATCTTCAGGTCCGAGGGCGAAATGCCCTGCATGGGCGAAATGACGCCCCCCAGCACATGATACAGCCCCTTGTACTGGTGCGTGTTCTCGATCGAAAGCACGTCGGCCACCTGCTCCACGACGCAGATCGTCGAGTGGTCCCGCTCCCGGTCGGCGCAGATCGGGCATACCTCCTCGTCGGAGAGGTTGTTGCACTGCGAGCAATACCGGACCTCGTTGCGGAACCGGTCGATGCTGCGCGTCATGTCGGCCACCGACTCCCGCTCCATGCGCAGGATGTGGATGGCCAGCCGGAGCGCCGTGCGGCGTCCCACGCCCGGAAGTTTCGACAACTCCCCGACAACGTCCTGCAAAAGCCTCGACATCAGATCCTCTCGATCGTCCTACACTCCAGCCACCCCTTCTTGCCGTCGGCGATGGTGATTTCGCACCACCCCTCGAGCCGGTCGGAAATCTTCACGAGCGTCCCTTCGTGCAGCACGAAGAGGTCCGTCGCCGACTTGTCGGGCGAACTCTTCACGGCCGTCGAG
>ERZ1673744.2716-NODE-2716-length-12769-cov-5.790625_pt1 | contig 12769 bp, 10 predicted proteins | sample MGYA00580207_ERZ1673744 | MGnify/ENA primary metagenome ERZ1673744 (study PRJEB41218, sample SAMN15661751) | gut metagenome | host: Homo sapiens | place: Canada: London | collected 2015-08-20/2019-03-30 | study: EMG produced TPA metagenomics assembly of... | reverse complement strand
TCAGAGCCGGAGAAGAAGCGGCTGCCAGAGCGTTGGTGTTGGAGGGGCCCTGTGCGCGCTCCTTGAAGCGCAGTTCCTCGTTCTCTTCGTTGGTAACGAAGTCGGCCAGCAGCATAGCAGCACCGACGTTAGCGCTGTGGGGGTTGACACCGATCAGTTTGTAGCCGGAGAAGGAGGCCATCTGGACCTGCTCACCGTTCAGGGTGTAGGTAGGCAGCTTGCAGGCGGCGTAGTTGTCGCCCCAAGCTTCAGCAGCGTCGTTTGCACGCCAGGTGCCGTTGACGCCAGCAACCAAAGTGCCGTCCTTCAGCTTACCGGTGAACTCCTCGTCCTTCAGGGCGATGAAACCGGGGTTTTTGCAGATATCGATGACAGCCTGGGTAACGTCAGCGCCCGGGGCCTCATTCCAGTTGCAGACGGTGTTCACGCCGTCATCAGCCAGAGCCAGATTCAAGCCGGCGCCAGCATAGAAGCTGTACAGGTACCAGCCGTTCGCAACGTCCATAGAGACCTTCTTGCCTGCGGCGGCTGCCTTGTCCATCATCGTGTCAAGGCTCTTGACATCGTCCTCGGTGAAGAAGCTCTTGTCGTAGAACATGAAGTAGCCGTTGTCAGCGGTCAGGGGGTAAGCATAGAGCTTGCCATCGACCGTAGCAGCATCGACAGACGCGGGAGTGTTGCGGCTCTTGACATCGTCCGCATTCAGCTGCACTTCCTGCAGGGCGCCAGCCTGAACCAGCTCGTTCAGCTGGTCATCGGCAAAAGCAAAAACATCAGCAGCGGCGGTGGGGTCGGTCAGGACGGTATCCTTAGCCTCCTTTTCGGACTGAGCGCCCAGGTTGATGGTGATCTTGCCGCCGTAGTTGCCGTACTTCTCGATGAACTTGTCGCTGATCTCACGCAGCAGATCCTGATCCTCTTCAGCGCCCCACATGGTCAAGGTAACGTCCTGAGCGAAGGCAGCGGCAGCAGCCTGATCAAGGACATCGCCGGCAGCAGCGGCCTCGGTGGAAGCTGCGCTGGAAGCCTCGGTGGACTCAGCAGTGGAAGCTGCTTCGGAAGTGGAGGTGGCGGTGCTGGCAGAGCCGCCGCAAGCGGCGAGGGACAAAGCCATTACACCGGCCAGAGCCAAGCTGATTTGCTTTTTCATAATGTATTCTCCTTCTTTTAAAAATGTTCTCTTGTGAACACCTTGAGCGGTGCTGCGCAACTTGTTTGCGCACTCACCTTACGTTTTTTAGGATACAGGATTTTCCGCTTGGTGTCAATATGCAGATTATACGTGTTTCGCAGTGCGTTTTTGGCTGTTTTGCCACCGAGAATGGCTTATTCGACGAAAAATATGCGCAACTTGCGCAACTTCTGGGTTGCACACGGTTGTTTTTAGACAAATTTTCCTTGTTTTGTACAGCAATCTGACGTTGCCGTAACTATTTTGTAATTTGATTCGATGATGTCATAAAATAGGAAGTTGCGCAGAGCCGGAAACCATGACACCGCCAGAATAGCAAAACCGCCCCGGAAGGCATTCCTCCAGGGCGGCATGATAAACGCTATTCACTTTGTCGAATCTCGTAAAATGACCTGATACCCTTGCAGCTGGCGCTTCAGCACGTCCTTCCCGGCCAGAATGTCCAGCAGCATCCGGCAGGCAGTGGAGCCGATGCGCTCGGCGTCAAACTGCACTGCAGAGATAGAAGGTGTTATGTCTACGAGCAATTCACTATCATACAGGCTTGCCACGCGGATGTCCTGGGGCACATGGATATGCCGTGCCCGCAGTTCCCGCACAACATCAAAGGCCAGCCGGTCGTCACAGCAGAGCAGGCAGTCGGGGTGGCGCTCCAGTGTAGCTTCCAGTGCGTCGGTGCGCTGTTCGTCGCTCTCCAATCCCGTGTGGATCAGCGTTTGGTCGGCCTGCACACCGAACTCGGCCAGACCTCGCAGATAGCCACGCAGCCGGTCGGCGTTGACGGTATAAGTGCCGCTGCCGCCCAGGTAGGCGATGCGCCGGGTGCCCAACTGCAGCAGCAAGCGGGTCATTTCACACGCTGCACCCAGCTGGTCGTTGTCGGCCTGGGGAATCTCCGGGTCGTCGATGCGGCCGATGGCCACAAAAGGCACACCGTACTGATTCAACAAGTCGATGCAGGGGTCATCCGACATGGTGCGGGAAAGGATGACACCATCAACTTTATGGCTTGCCAGCTGGCGTTCCAGTTGGTCGGTGTCGGTCTCACTGACATAGCAGAGCAGCAGGTCATACCCGCGCTGCGCAGCCATGGCGCAGATGCCGCCCATACATTTGCGCAGGAAGGGCAAATCCAGGCGGATGAAGTGTTTCGGGATGATGAGTGACAGATTATGTGTTGCGCCCTGTGTCACCGGATGGGGCGGCGCGACCTCGCGCCCGGTCAGCCCGGCGTAGGCAAGCACCCGGGCGCGGGTCTCCTCCCCCACGCGTCCTTTTCCGGAAAGCGCACGTGATACCGTGGTTTTCGAGATTCCGAGCGCGTCTGCGATCTCTGCAATTTTCATGGGTGTAGTATTATTCGCCATGGTGCGCACGTTCCCTCCCTTGCTGAAAATGTTGCGCATGATAGTTGCGCGCAGTTCAAGGATACCGTTGCATTCAAAAAGTGTCAATCCGCAAACCGCACAAAAAAACAGACGAAAATTTGGCAAGGGTGGCGGGCATGTTCTTGTTTTATATGGTATGTGCACACTTGTGCAGGGGCTGCGCATATTGATCGCTACACAAAATCACGTATTATCGCTGCATTTCAAAACTTATTACATATTTTATGAACAATCATTACACAACTTGTAAACATTAGCACTCTACTATTGACAGTGCTAATTTGCTGTGCTATTATAAAGGCGTTCCAAGGGGAACAGGGACGAAAGAACCAGAACCCCAAAGGAACAACAAAGCTTAATTCAAAAGTCAACTGTACGCACAGTCTACGTTCAGCCGATGAAAATTGGAGGAATGACTTATGATGATGGTTCCGTATATGTTCAATGATGGTTTGATGGATGATTTGTTCAGCGATGCTTGGGCGCATGACTTTGACCGTGCAATGCGCGCCGCCGAACCCCGCAGTATGTTTGGCAAACGCGCCGCCAATGTGATGAAGACCGACGTCCGCGAGAACAAGGACAGTTACGATGTGTTTGTCGACCTGCCCGGCTTTAAGAAGGAGGATGTCAAGCTCGACCTTGACAACGGCTATCTGACCATCAGCGCCCAGCGCAATGAGGAACTGGACGAGAAGGACAACGAGGGCCGCTACATTCGCCAGGAGCGTGCCACCGGCAGCTGTGCCCGCAGCTTCTACGTCGGCAAGGAGCTGGAGCCCAAGGATATCAGTGCCAAATTTGAGAACGGTATCCTGAGCCTGCACCTGCCCAAGGCCGACGCCAAGAAATTGGAGCCGAAGCAGACGTTAATTGAGATTGAGTAATCGCTCATCCTCTGGGACGCCGTAGAGGTGGATGCGAGCATCGACCCCTGCAAGACATATTCTTCCGGGCCGCAGCCCTAAATTCTTAGGGCTGCGGCCCTTTTGTTTTGCCTAAAAGTGTGTTATAATTCCATATAGATGAAATAAAAGTACAGGGAGGTCCTGCCCGTGCCATATTCCGACGAGCATCTGCGCTATCTGCGCCTGCTTTCCCAGAAATACCAGACCGTGGCCGCCGCGGCCAGCGAGATCATCCGCATTGAGGCACTGCTGCGTCTGCCCAAGGGCACCGAGCATTTTATGAGCGACCTGCACGGCGAGCATGAAGCGTTTGTACATATTTTAAACAGCGCGTCGGGCGTCATCCGGGAAAAAATTGACACGGTGTTAGGCCCCGGCGTCCCCGCCGACGAACGCGCCGAGCTGGCAACATTAGTCTATTATCCCAATCAAAAATTACCCGAGCTGAAAGCCCGCCAAAAAGACCTGCACGCCTGGTATCGGCTGACACTGCTGCGGCTCATTGATCTGTGCCGGTTCGTGTCCAGCAAGCACACCCGCGACCATGTGCGCCGCTGCCTGCCCCAGAATTGCGGCTACATCCTCGACGAACTGCTTCACGCCCACTTTGAGGACCACGACAAGGACCAGTATTACGGCGAAATCATCGAGAGCATCATCCGCTACGACCGCGCCGACGCCTATATTGTTCGCTTCTGCGAGGTCATCAAGCGGCTGGCCGTTGACCGCCTGCACATCGTGGGCGACCTGTTCGACCGCGGCCCGCGCCCTGACCGCATTCTGGACAGCCTGATGGCCCACCACCAGGTGGATATCCAGTGGGGCAACCACGATGTCGTCTGGATGGGCGCGGCGGCGGGCAGTCCTCTCTGCATCATGACGGTGCTGAAAACGACACTGGCTTACAACAATCTCGACACCCTTGAGGGCGGCTACGGTATCAGCCTGCGGCAGCTCGAGCGTTTTGCCCAGCATACCTACGCCGATTCCGATGTGTCGCGCTGGCTGCCCCACGCAGACCCGCGCACCGCTGCGGGCGATTTGACCGCCGCCGCGCGGATGCACAAAGCCGTGACCGTCATGATGCTCAAGCTCGAAGCCCAGGTCATTGCCCGCAACCCGGATTTTGATTTGCAGGGCCGCGACTTCTTAAATCACATCGACTTTGACGCAGGCACAGTGGATTATTTTGGCACGACCTATCCCCTGCTGGACTGCGACTTTCCCACCGTGGATCCGGCGCACCCCACCGTGCTGACCGCCGACGAGGGCAGGGTCATTGCCGGGCTGGTGCGCAGCTTTGCCGAGAGCGAGCGTCTGCAGCGCCATGTGCAATTTTTGTACGCTCACGGCGCATTTTATAAAATGTGCAACGGCAATCTGCTCTACCACGGCGCTGTGCCCATGACCGAAAACGGCGCGTTTGCGGCTATCACCTTTGAGGGCGTTGCCCGCAGCGGCAAGGCGCTGTTCGACTACTGCGACCGCCGCGCCCGCCAGGGTTACAGTGCGCCGCAGGGCAGCCCTGCGCGGCTGGCTGGGCAGGACTTTTTGTGGTATCTGTGGTGCGGGGCAAAATCGCCGCTGTTTGGCCGCAGCGCCATGACGACGTTTGAACGGCTGTACATTGCCGACCCCGCCGCCCACGTTGAGGTAAAGGACCCCTACTACAAGCACATTGCCGACCCGCGCACCGCCGAACATATTTTGCGCGAATTCGGCCTGGAAGGCGAGGGCAGCCATATCGTCAACGGCCATGTGCCGGTCCGCGCTATTGAAGGCGAAAGCCCCATCAAGGGCGGCGGGCGGCTCATCATCATCGACGGCGGCTTCTGCCGCGCCTACCACCAGCGCACCGGCATTGCGGGCTACACACTGGTCTACAATTCCCGCGGGTTGATTCTTCGCACCCACCAGCCGTTTGAAAACACTGACAAGGCCATCCACGAGGACGAGGATATCACGTCCAAGAGCGAGTACATCTACACCGCACCGCAGCGTATCCTGGTGCGCGATACTGACGAGGGCGGCCGCAAGCAGGCGCTCATCCGCGATTTGACCGCCTTGGTGGAGGCCTACCAGACCGGCGTTATCCCCCAGGGCGTGGCACAGGAATTGTGATTGAAATTTGGGAAAACAGGTTTATAATAGGGTTATATAATACATAAGGAGATGTTCAAACATGGCTTGCACTACCATTCTGGTCGGCAAAAATGCGTCGTATGACGGCTCCACGATGATTGCCCGCAACGACGATTCCGGCTCCGGCCATTTTACCGCGAAAAAATTTACCGTGTTCCAGCCGCAGGACTACCCGGCTGTCTACAAATCCGTGATTTCGGGCGTCGAGATCCCCCTGCCCGGCGACGGCCTGCGGATGACCGCCGTGCCCAACGCCGTGGAGGGCAAGGGCCTGTGGGCGGCCAGCGGTGTGAACGCCGCCAACGTCGGCATGACCGCGACCGAGACCATCACCTCCAACCCGCGCGTGCTGGGCGCTGACCCGCTGGTCAAGGGCGGCATCGGCGAGGAAGATATCGTCTACCTTGTGCTGCCCTACGTGCGCACCGCCCGCGAGGGTGCCCGCCGCCTGGGCAGCCTGCTGGAACAGTACGGCACCTATGAGATGAACGGCATTGCCTTCCAGGATGTGGACGAGATTTGGTGGCTGGAGACCATCGGCGGCCACCATTGGATGGCCCGCCGCGTACCCGACGATGTCTATGTCGTCATGCCGAACCAGCTGGGCCTGGACACACTGGACCTGGACGACGCTTTGGGCGAGCAGAAGGACTTCATGTGCTCGGCTGATCTGCGTGACTTTATCAAAAAGTATCACCTCGACCTGTCCCAGGACGGTGCGCTGAACCCGCGGGATACCTTCGGCAGCCACGACGATGCCGACCACGTCTACAACACGCCCCGCGCGTGGTATATGCTGCGGTATTTCAATCCCAACACCTTCGTATGGGACGGCCCCGACGCCGACTTTACGCCGCGCTCCGACGATCTGCCCTGGTGCATGGTGCCCGAGAAGAAGGTCACGCCCGAGGATGTAAAGTACGTGCTGTCGTCCCATTATCAGGGCACGCCCTATGACCCCTATGCGGCCGCAGCCGCCGAGAAGGGCATCTACCGCCCCATCGGCGTGAACCGCAACGACTTTATGGCGCTTTTGCAGATGCGCCCCGACGTGCCGGAGGATTTCCGCGCCGTGGAGTGGCTGGCCTTTGCGTCCAACGCCTTCAACACGATGCTGCCCTTCTACGCCAACGTGGACACAACGCCGGAGTATCTGTCCAACACGACCGGCGATGTCTCCACAGACAACTTCTACTGGGCCAGCCGCCTGCTGGCCGCCATGGCCGATGCGTCCTACGCAAAGTCGGTGTTCCACATCGAGCGCTACACCCTGAGCGTCGGCGCAAAGTCCAACGGCTTCATCAACCGGTACGACGACGCCCAGCGCGCCGAGGCTGACCCCACCGCCCGCGCCGCCCTGCGCGAAAAGGCCAACGAGGAGATTGCCGCCATGGCCAAGGCCGAGACGACCGACGCGCTGAACAAGGTGCTGTTTGAGCTGAGCAGCGGCATGAAGAACGCCTATTCGCGTTCGGATGCGTAAATAATTCCTACATAATTCATACGAAAGCGAGGGACGCACCTATTGCGGCGCGTCCCTCGCTTTTTATAGTTCTTTCACTACGTACAAAATGCCCTTGTCCGTTTCCTGCGCCGCCGTGGTTCTGCCGGGCGCAAGGCAGGCCGCAGGATCAAACCCGACAAACCGCCCGCCCTCTACGGTGATGGCCCCATCCCCTACGCTGTACAGCAGGTGGTCGGCGCTGTCGCCCTTTACGGCGTACAGGCCGCCGTGCAAAATCACCTGCCCCGCCGCCGCACAGACGGCACAGGATCCGGCACCGCCCAGATAGCGGCCGCCGTACAGGTCCACGCGGCAGCCCTGCCCGCGGGCGTAAATAGGGCAGCCTGCGCGGCTGTGGCTGCGGGCGGTAGCCTGTATCATGCCTTTGCCATGTACTGTCAGGGCCGCACCGTCGGCCAGCTGTATCGTGCCTTTCAGGCGGTGGCCGTTCAGGTGCAGGGCGGCGGCCTTGCCGGGGGCGATCACACAGTCTATGCAATGGCCGTCGGCGTCGGTAAAGGCGGTGTCGGCCTGCAAGGTGACATCCTCCCCCGCCGCCAGCCGTGCGGCGATCTCGGCCCCGCTCTGCGGCTCCGGCAGGGCAAAGGCATCGCTGTCCCCGGCCCCGGCCTGTTCGCGGCGGTAGGCCCTGAACAGCCGTACCGTCTGCACCGCCTGCGAGAGGATCAGCAGGGCAAAGGGCAAAAAGATACACAGCAGATATCCGGGCGTCGTTTTCAAAAAGGTAAAGAACAGCCCCACCTTCGGCAGATGCCCGGCATACCGGCCAATCACATCGCTGTACGGCACAACGGCTTCATCGTCGGTGTCGGTGGTCGTGCCGTAGGTGGTAAACCCCGGTGCGCCGTCGGCAGTGGTGGTCAGGGCGCGTATCTTGTGGGTGACGGTATCGCCGTAGTTGCTGTCGTTGCGGCTGGTAAAAGCAATGATGTCCCCCGGCTGCAGGGTGCTGGGGTCCACATGGCGCACAAAAACCAAATCGCCCGCGCTGAAATCCGTTGCCGACATCGAATCGGACAGGACGATGAACGCCTTGTAGCCGAACCACTCTTTATCCGTGCGGTTCAAAAACAGGGTGGATACCAAAGTAAACAGCAAAATGCTGACGGATAAAACCGCCAGCACTGCTGCAAAGATACGGACAAATTTGTCCGCCGCTTTTTTCATAAAGATTCCTCGTGTTATCAATCAAAAAGTCCGGTCGGGTTGTTCTTGGTCTGCACAGCGTCGGCGCACAGCACAAAGCTCATGCGGGTCTGCTGGGCGGCGTTGCCGGTGTTTTCCGGGCAGTGGAACGACGCTTGCAGGGTCCTGGCCTGGCCCACGGCCAGCACAGCGGGGGCCGTGGCAGCGGTGCTGCGGGTCAGCCCGGACAGCGTGCCGGTGTACAAAACGTCGCTGCCGTCGGTCAGCGTCACTTCCAGCACATCGGCCAGCTCACCGCTCACGTCGCGGAAATAGAGCTTATAGTACACATCCGCCGTGCCGGTGTTGGACAGGGTGAAGTCTTTGTTGACCGTCATGCCCGGCTCAAACAAATATTCATCCTCGGTCAAAATCGGCTTGCCGCCGTTCAGGTCAATGGCGACGGTGCCGGTGGTAAAGCGGTTTTGGGGCACCTGCACCCGGGTCAGGCCCACAGCGCAGGTCACGACCGCCAGCACGGCGGCCAGCAGCAGCGTCAGCAGCGCGGCGCGGCGGTAAGCGCGGGGATCACTTGCGTTCATGGTCATCCCCCTTTCGCTTGGCAATGACCAGTGCGGCCAGTGCAATGGCAGAAACGGCCATAATGACCACCACGACCGCCAGCGGGAAGCTGTCGGAGGTCTGGGGCATTGCGGTCAGCGCTTTTACAAAACCGGGTTTGCCGGTCAGCTGCCCGGTGGCGCCGCCCGACGTGGCGGTGCTGTCAGACGCTGCCGTGTCCGTGCCCGGCGCAGGCGCAAGCTCGTCCACCCACCAATTCAAATCGGCAGTCATGGTCAGGTCCTGGTACTCGTTGCCCGCGCTGGTCGGCAGGGCGACGGTGACGCGGTAGGTCATGGCGTCGGTGGTATCGGCGGCTGTGCCGGGCACATCCACCGGCAAAACGGCGGGCACATCGGCAAAGGTGCCGCTGTACAGCTGGGTGTTGTTGCAGGTCACAGTCAGCTGCAAGCCGCCCGCAAGGGGCGCGGCGGCATCGTCCGGCCCGGCGGAGAAGTAGAGCGTCACCTTGCCCCGGTGGGAGACGTTGACGGTGAACTCTTTCTCGGCAGTGTCGCCGGGCAGCATATTGGGCAGGACGAAGGCCTGTGCCGCACTGGCATTGCCGCGGTACAGCTCCAGCGTGGCCTGCTTTTGCGGGGCGCGGTGGGCTGTGCGGGCGGGTGCGGCAAAGGCAACCGGACCAGCCTGGGCGGTTTTTTCACTTTGTGCGGGTTTGGTTTCGGGCGCGGCGGTGGCCTCGGGGGTCACGGTGGGTTCCGGGGTAGGTTCAGCCGTCGGTTCCGGTGTCGGTTCGGCGGTGGCCGCCGGGGTGGGTGTCGGCTCGGCGGTAGGTTCCGGCGTAGCCGTGGGCGTAGGTTCCGGCGTGGCAGTCGGTTCTGCCGTGGGGGACGGCGTGGCCGCAGGTTCCTCCGCAGTCCGTGCGGCGGGGGTCGGCGCGGCGGCCAGCTGGGTGTCGGGGGCTATGGTTTCCTCGTCGAGGAATACGGGGGCGTCCGCCTCGGGGTCGTCAGATTTCCCGGCGTTATTGCTCCAAGTGGCGGCGGCCTGGATATCGGCGACCTGCACGGTGGCGGTGCTGGTGAAATAGGCCGACGTACTGCCCACATACAGCGATGCAAACAGCGCCGACCCCGCCGCCGTCAGGCAGAGCGCCCGCAACAGGGTCTTTCGATTGGGATTTGGCATAAAAAGCATCCTTTTAAGGTTTTATTTTACAGCAAGCAAAGGGCGTAAACGATACAGTTTGCGCCTTTTGCTTGCCGCCCCTCCGGGGAGGGGACGGCAAATTTAGAAAGGATAAGATGAGAAAAGCGGATTAGCCGTTGACAGACAGGTTATAGGTGCCTGCGCTGAGCTGACGAGGTGCATCGGTGGAATCCTTGACCATCACGGCAGTAGGCGTAACCAATTCTGCCGTCAAAGCGTGAGACGCCTTACCAGTACGATAGTCACCGAGCAGAATGTCACCATTCGTGCCAATCGTATTGGTGAAATGGTTGTTCTTGAAAGTTCCCTTCAAAGTACCTGTCGTGCTGTTGTTGACAAGACGCAGGGGGGCAAAGTAGTCGTTACTTGTGTCTACTTTACCGCACTTATCAAAAGTGCAGTTTTCTACTGTGACATCCATGTTACCACTCTGCTTGTGAGCGATGTTGACAGGGGCGCAGTTGTTCGTAAATTCGCAGTTCTTTATGACAATAGAACCGTCTGCGGTAGTGTGGATAATGGAATCGGTATAGCCGGTAGCTTTGCAGTTCTCGAGAACGACGTTGATTTTACCAGTGGCCTTTTCATTGCCGCGGTACATGACGAAGTTGCTATTGTCGTTCTCACAGCCAATCATCGTCACGTTCCAAGTGTCGTCACGGCCATCAACAGGCTGACCCCAAACGGTAAGATTCTTTGCATTATAAATAGTAACGTTTGCTTTGCCGTTGGCAGGTGCTGCATAAGTACCAATAGAAATGTCTTCACGCGCAAAGTCTGCGCCATTTGCATAGATGGTTACATCATTTGTGACGTTGGTATGTGTTTTTAAAGTGACAACGGCGTCCTCTTTCATATAAAGAGTAGTTGCATCACCGGATGCGAGGGCAGATTGAACATTGGCATAATAATTGCCATTGGCATCTACAACCGTGTTATTGCCGGTGAAAGTATCCTTCGTCACGCCAGCCGGGTAGACAACAGGATACTGTGCATTAGCATCATAGTCACTGCCGTTGCTGTCATTTTCAACCGTGTCCTGTGTGGCAACAACAGCAATGGCAAGGTCACTAAGCGTCTGTCCCTGACCTTCTGTTGCAGTGGGATCCATTACACCAATCAAATAGAAATCATCGGAATTTGCATTGCCTGCCAAATGGCCTTCATACTGACTTACATCTACTCGCTGCTCCGTGCCGTTGGCATCTTTATATGCGATGTAAAATGTGATGGCGTTATACAAAGCCTTGTTCGCGTCTGTAACGTTCATTCCAAGCTGGAACTTATATTTCAGTGCGAGGTTTCCGGCGTTCTTTATCTTAAATTCCTTCGTCGTGAATGTAACGCCAGGTTCCCACAAAATGTTCGAACTTCCGGTTTTGTCAACAAATTTGACGGTGTTATCTTCAAGTTCAGAACCATCTGAATTCACAATTTCAACTTTCAATGTACCTGCCGTAACACTACTTACACTTGTCGTGGCCGTGCTCGTAAACCACGCAAACGTTGTGCCAATCAGCAGCGCAGCGGTCAGCGTCAGGGCAATGGCGCTGACAAGCAGGCTGCGCTTGACCGATGTTCGGTTGTCTTTCATTTAAATTCCTCCCAATTTTTTCAAAACTGTCAAATACAGTTTCAACGAATACCCATATTTTACCACCCGGGGGGGTAAGGCTATTCGCAATTTCACAGAATATACATAAATATTCTTGTGGATTTTTTACAAAAAGGGGAATTTTTGGGGAAAGCGGCGGTAAAGGGGATGCAAAAGCCCCTCCCCCTTCGCTCCGCTTGCCCGGCACAGTCCGCGGGGCATCGGGGACGCCGCCCTTGACAGTCCATACAGCAGAAAATTTTGAAAAATGCCCAAAATAAAAAGCATCCCAGGCAATAAGCCTGGGATGCAAGAGGAATTTATGTTTACTTATAGGTCAGGCAGGCATTACCGAATCAACTGTGACGCCATTCTTGTAAAGCCAATCGGGGCTGATATCGATTTTTCCATCGTCCCATACGACGGTATTAAAATCGAGATAGGCGCGGCTGAACACCTTTTCGTCCTGAAGCGGGATGAAAGCCGGATCGTTCAAAATCGGGGTAAAGTCCACCTCTTTTGCATTGCCGTCATTAAAGCGAACCCAAAGGCGGTGATTGGGCAGCGGACGCACACCGCACACACGGAGCGCCGGACGAGAATCTTCTGCATAGGCGACGTCATCAATAATATACATAGGGTTGCACTCCTTTACTGCAAAGGCTTGATTTTGTCAAAGGGAATGTTGCGAACAGCATTATTCCATGCGGCATAAAGTTCATCCTCATGGATTGCGGCCCATGCCTGTACGAGCTTGAGCTGCTTGACAGGAAGAGACCCGGCGAGAAGTTCGCCGTCAATGCCGATGGATGCTTCATATCCGTTGTAATACACGTGAAAATGCGGTTTATGATGCTGTTCATTGTCGCTGTAAATCATTTTTAAAATGATGCCATAGAAACGGCTAAGTTCAGGCATTAAAATCATCCCCTTTTTTTATTTAGTATAACACATAGGTAGGCGGAAATCAATCAAAAATCATAAACCGCCCTGTATTGAGATGTGGGCCGCGGGGCGTCGGTGGACGCCGCCCTACAACGTGTATTTTTTAAAATTCAAACTATTTTACAATAATGTCACAATCTTTGAAAGAATTTGGCCTTG
>ERZ1673744.2710-NODE-2710-length-12793-cov-8.889857_pt1 | contig 12793 bp, 17 predicted proteins | sample MGYA00580207_ERZ1673744 | MGnify/ENA primary metagenome ERZ1673744 (study PRJEB41218, sample SAMN15661751) | gut metagenome | host: Homo sapiens | place: Canada: London | collected 2015-08-20/2019-03-30 | study: EMG produced TPA metagenomics assembly of... | reverse complement strand
ACCGCCTAAGTCGCAAACGACTATAGACGGTGTACCCTGCGCACAAATTTGATGGGAAAAGTAAGTCCGTAGCAATTTCCAAAGTTCAAGTTGTTTGCCATGCGGGAGCATGGATACAAATCATTTAAATGTTGAAAGGAGGTAAGCAGGAAATGCTGTATCTTAGTCTTTTCTAAGAAACGCATTCCTCCCCACCTAAGCCTTACGGCTATAGATGGGGTGTCCTGCTCCATAATTATGAAGAAATTTATTGGAACTGTTTTGGTGTTGTGCTGCTTGGCCTTGCCTTTAGCTGGCTGCAAAGAAACAATCAGCACTGTGACAAGTACCACAATGTCTGAACTCGAAGATATCCCGAGTCAGATATTGTCTACACCAGAAAGTGCTGAGACAGTACCGGAATACAATTACATTCATTTTCGCTACGACAATATTTGGACCGTATCCGCTCTCGTAAGCTACGAAATCGTGGACAACGGGCAAAACATCAAATTTGAAATCAGTGATAGCCGTTACCGAGACAAGGTTTTCTATACCAGCATGTCGAATGTAGAGCTCGTATACCGAGACAATAACGTTGATTATGGCACGGACTACACCATCTGTCCAGGGAATGCTTCGAAATTTGGAAAGGGTGGTAAGTAAGATGGGCATTAAATTTATCGACGGCAATATTTTTTCACGACTTTCTGCGAGTAAGCCAACTTACATTTGCCAGCAAGTAAATTGCAAAGGCGTGATGGGAGCCGGACTCGCGATGCAAATTCGCAGCCAATGGCCGGTAGTATATCGGCGCTATCTGGGACTTTGCTATGGCAGTGATGGCAACAAGCTTGGGACTTATCAAGAAGTTCTGGTAGAGCCGAAGCTGTACATCGTGAACCTGTTCGGCCAAAATGGCTATGGCCGGGGCGAAAGACAAACAAATTACAAAATGAAGGCTGGGAAAGCCCACGATTTCAATCGTGGGAGGTGTCAAGCTGCACTAGCGACTGCACTGTTCTCATTTTTCCGAGACTGTGCTCAAAAGAATCAGAGCGCAATCGTCCGGCTGCCATATGGTTTAGGCTGCGGCCTTGCCGGAGGCGACTGGGACACGGTTCTGGACATCATCAGCGATGCAGCAAAAGCCTGGAATCTGAATGTTGAGATTTGGAAGCTGTAAATTGCAGGTGGGCATCCTTTTTTGCCCAGAAGCAAGATGAAACATAGTAAAATAAAGCTTGCACATCTGTGCGAATCAGATATAATAACCCTAATAAGATAAAAATTGTGCCCTGACGGCATCTGAATTGGATGCTGTCGGGGCATTTTTGTTGTTAGGAGATATAGCTATGACGCTGAACGACTTGTCAAGCGAACAACAGGAATTCGTACATTTGGCATTGTCGGGAAAAAACGTATTGTGTGACGCCTGCATTGGCAGCGGAAAGACATCGACCATCAACGTGCTCTGTGATGCGTACCCTCCAGAACGGCGTATCCTGTACTTGACCTATAACCGATTACTCAAACTTGACGCCAAAGACAAAATCAAAAATCATAATGTCTTGGTCCAGAACTATCACGGATTTGCAAGCCTGCTGCTGAACAAAAAGGGAATCCGAAATTGCGGGCAGGGTGAACAGCTCGCTATGGTATTGGAAAAGAAAATTCCGATTCCGCCGATTGATACTCTTATCATTGACGAGTATCAGGATATCAATGACGAGATTGCGGAACTACTCAAATATATCCGTTCTCAGAATCCGAACCTTCAAATCGTCGCAGTGGGCGATATGAAGCAGAAAATCTACGATGATACAGCGCTGGATGTCTGGGAGTTCATGCAGGTTTTTCTCGGCCGCCATGAACAGGTGGTTTTCACGAAATGCTTCCGTATTTCTCATGACTTGGCAGAACGACTCGGCAACATCTGGGGCAAGACCATCAATGGCGTAAATAGCTCCTGTATCGTGGAACAGATGTCGGTCGATGAAGTAACAGAGTTCCTGAATAAGCAGAACCCCAAAAATGTCCTTTGCCTGGGTGCTCGAATTGGAGCCATGACGAAGGTGCTCAACGACTTGGAGAATCGACCGGGGAACCTCTATGACAAGCATCATGTCTATGCAAGTATCGCAGACAATGACGGGAATAAAGCAGTAGCACCCTCCTCGGATGTTGGTATCTTCACGACTTTTGACGGCAGCAAAGGTATGGAGCGGCCTATCTGCGTTGTGTTTGATTTCACGGAAGAATACTGGTCGTCTCGCACAAACAAACCGATGGCACGATATGAGATTCTTCGGAATCTGTTTTGTGTCGCAGCAAGCCGAGGAAAGCAGCGAATCATTTTCGTAAACTCAGACCATCCGTTGAGCGATAAATCTCTGATGACCCCAACTGAAACTCTTCGCGGATTTCCGCATCCGTTCGCATTCTCTGAAATGTTTGACCACAAATTCATCGAAGATGTGGATGCTTGCTATAAGCTGCTGGAAGTCACACCGATTGAGCACAACGACAATACGACCATCGATGTGCAGGCAGCGGATGCCATGATTGATTTGTCTCCCTGCATCAGCATCTACATGCAGGCAGGCTTCTTTAATTCCTATGATATCGATGACGCACTCGCTTATTACATGGACCTACACAAGGACATGCAGTATTTGAAAATCAAGAAAGGCGCAACGGTCGAGGATAAGGTTCTACTGCTCACAGCACTCGAAACGAATCAGTGCCGGTATGTAAAACAGGTCAAGCCTCCTTTTGTGAGCGCAAAAGCCAAAATGTCGCTCAGTATGCGGCTTGGCACCGTGTTCACTCCCGATGAGTATGTTCAGGCACGCGGAGATATCGACATCCATACTAATGACCATAAAGTGATTTATGCCTCGGGCCTTGCGGATGTCGTAAAGAACAGCACCGTCTACTGCATCAAGTTCATCAGCAGTCTGGCACACAAGCATTTTCTGCAGTGTGCGTGTTCTATGATTGCGCTGGGTCTTCCATATGGCGTTGTCTGGAACGTGAAAAGTAACCTGATGTACAGCGTAAAAATCAAGGATAAGGACGCTCTGATTGACGCAATTACCAAGTGCATCACGAAACGAGCTTACAACGGCGCGGATTATTACACCTGCCGAAAAGGCTTTGTACAGGATACGGCATCGATTATCGACCGCTGGACTGACGACGGATATGCGGAAGAGTCCACCACTATCACTTCCGGAGATGGTATCGCCATCATCAAGCAAGGAAGCCGTTATTTCGTGATGGATGGAGCACGCCGAAACACTCTGAACGATAATTTTGGGCTTGGTTTTGCCGATGTGAAAGACGCTTGTCTTGCTTATGCGAAGAGTTGCGAACTTCAAAAAAACGTGGACCATGATTCTCCTTATTCCGAAGTCGAGTTCTGGCTCGACCAGAACAAGGCGTTTGAGGAATATATGACTCAGGTAAGCCATGAAATCGAGCAGCACAAAGAAGGACCGTATGCAAAATACAAGTCTTTCGCTACGCCTGCTGTCCGAAAGATGCTGGCGGAAAAGGGACTGACCATCACGTTCCCGGAAAAAGCCCTCATCAAGGTTTGGAAGATGCGCCGCGCCGAAGATGCCATGTATCAGAAAATCGAAGAAGCAAAGAAGCAGAACAGCCCCAACGTACCTCTTGATGAGGCGTTCTTTGACTCTGAACTGGTGGATTCCGTCGAGGGAAATACCGAAAATACCAAGGCAAAAGCCAAACCCCAAAAGGAATCCGCATTGCCGTTTTCCAAGTACGGCACAGATGAGAAGAAGAGCTATCGTGTCGTGAAAAGCGATGAACTATCAAAGCCCAACCAGCCCCGTTATGTTGTGGTCGAGGCCGCAACTGATAAGGTCCTGGACAATGCTAACGGATATGGCTACCTTTCCTATCAGGCTGCCTGGAAAGGCTATTCGTACAAGAGCAAGCATCATCTGGACGGTACGAAGAAACCGATAAGTAAGAGTGCAAAAGAGCAGGCAAAGAAAAAGGCGGCTTTCTTTTCAACTGACTCAGAGCAGCTCAGCTTTGGCTGATTCAGAAAATCAACAACAGATTTCACGATTAAAAGGAGGAGGAAATCATGGCAGCCAAAAAGGATAAGATGATTCCAAAACGGCCATGATTAACACCATCCAGTATATCAATGACGACAACTATATCGGCATCCTCGATGAGTTGTTGGAGATTCTGGCTGATTCAGACGACAGAGCTAGGACTCATAACCTCAGCGGCAGGGATACCTTATCGCCGCTGGTGAGAGGAGGTGTTATGCACAGACTCAGAACGTTGCGCACTGTTTCGATGCAGCCACGCCAACTCGACCAACACGAATATAATCACAAATCGGAAAATCCTTCTGAATATCACATAACAAATATCAGACATATGCCCACATAGGCAGAAAGGAATTACAGATGGGACGCTATAATTTTAATCAGAGGACTCGGGACGGCTACGAAATCTCGCCCGAACAGGCGGCAAAATGGCTTGAGAGGAACGATAACAATCGGAACGTGAACGTCGCCAAAGTCAAAAAGATGGCGAAAGACATGAGAGAAGGGCATTGGGATACAACGCATCAGGGTATCGCCATCGCCTCCGATGGCACGCTGGTTGACGGACAGCATCGGCTGCTCGCTATCGTCGAGTCCGGTGTGACCGTGCGTATGAACGTGACCTTTAATGCCGCCAAGTCTCAGCACATCGATTCCGGAAACATCCGCTCCATGGCGAACCGTGTGCAGATGTCCGAGTACGATATGAGCTGGACGAACAATACGATTCTCTCCGCAGCAAACCTCATTGGCCGCGTGTTCGCAGGCTCAAACCTCAGTCACAAGGAAGCTTTGAGCGAATGGTTGATGAAATACCGTACGCAAATCGAATCTGCCACCAAATGCATCAAGAAGGCTACACTGCCGGGACTCAATTCCGCAGGTACAACAGCGGCCATCATTGTGGCTGCCATGAACGATGTTCCCGCTATTCACCAACAATAAAGCCGAACATTATGCTATCACGCTGCGGGACGAACTGCTGCGCGAAAATCGTGTCAAGCGCGGCACACAGTATGCAAGGTTTGCCTTTTTCCGTACTGCAAACCGACTGAACCAGTATTATAAGACTGCCACCGGGCAGCGCGTTGCTAAGCGCGTCAATAACGGTGACTTTCCATACAATGTCTACGATGCCAACGGCGGTATCGTAAAGCCCGAAACCAGAACGCAAGGGCACGGCACCATATCAGCATGAGGTCTGTGCGGGCAATGATGAGGCCGATTACAGCGATATCTTTTGTACGGAATCCGACGTTATTGCGCACGAAATCATTCGATGAGGATTGGAGCAGCCATGGCAAAAACTTTTCTGACTCAAAAAATAGAATCAGCGCTAAAGGTTTGGCATCCTGCCAACTATGGTGGATACCGGGTTGATTCGTTCCGTCAAGGCTTCGACGCTCTGGAAGTACCTGTCGAGTGCGGTTCGATAAAATCCGGCCTTGTTGACTTCGTTCGGGTTCAAGAGTGCTTCACATCAGAAACAAAATGTGGGACCTGCAAACTCTCAATGTACAGGGATGAGGACAGAGACTTAGTTATGCCGTCCGTCCGGCAGTGGACGCAGGAAGTATCATGCCCTAAAGATATCGCCAACTGGAGTTTTCGTAATGAACCGTGTACGGAACGGTTCTGCAGGCTATATAAGACGAAACATACATACACCATCGACACCGTCATCACCTGCGTGGAAATTAAGGTTTCCGTGAGTAACTTTCACTCTGACCATGGCCACAACTTTGTGGGGCACTGTAACTACTATGCGATGCCGTTAGCGCTATACAAGAAGGTCAAAGATGAGATTCCTGATGGTATAGGAGTTCTGCTATATTACAACGGCGAAAATACCTGCGGGATTCGCAAGAAAATCGAATGCAAGCCCCGCCAACTCTCGGAGAAAACCCAGAAATGGCTCATCATGTCAGTTGCTAAGCGACTGACAAAAATGAACAAAGCATAAACAATGAGAGATATTAAGAATTGGGATATATCGGCCGTGACAAGTCGGTATAAAATGTTTTATAATTGCCCTTGCGGTGACATTTTTGCATCCGCAGCATAAAGGAGAACGAAATGAAAAGGCTTTTGAAAATTATCATTTTTGCCATCCTGGCCGGACTTAGTATTTTCTGGTATACAGAAAGTCAGAAGCGCCGAACTCTGATTCCGCTCGAATTTCGAGGCGAGTGAGATGCGAAAAGACATCAAAATTGTGCTGGAAAGCATCTGGTATCTAATTCTGCCGGTGTTTATTTTTGTACTTAACATTAGATATTGGCATGGGTATCTAGCGAATCCTGACTGGTCCTTGACCCATCCGTCATATGTTGTTCTTGGATTTGTCTTGAGCGCTGCGTTGTGCTTTGAGATTGTATATATCGACATCAAGTTTGGGGAAAAAATAGCGCTTGCCAAAATATACGAACGCCGTACAATGTAAAGTGTGAACAGATACTAAGCAATCAGTAGGATTCACAATCTGTATTTTAAGCGGACTTATCCCATAGCGGGGTAGGTCCGCTTTTTTTGTTGAAAGGAGAAGAATTCATGAAAATCAAAAACAAGCTTTTACGGAGTACAGCGGCAATCATCGCTGCGCTCTTTGCACTCAGCTTCACCGGCTGCGGTCAGAGTCCGATAATATCGGAAAGTCCATCCAGCACCGGGGTCGTCTCAGAAAGCACTGCAAGCAGTGAACAGACGGCTGGCGATTCGGTGGACGGCAGCTTTACTATTCACTTTATAGACGTAGGGCAGGCGGATTCCGCCCTTATCACCTGTGACGGCCACTCAATGCTTATTGATGGCGGTAATGTCGATGATTCTAACGTTCTTTACTCTGTCATGCAGCGTGAAACCGATGGACACCTGGATTATGTCGTTGGAACCCACGCACACGAAGACCATATCGGCGGTTTGTCCGGTGCCTTTGAGGCTGTCACTGCGGACATGACTCTATGCACTGTGACAGAATACGACCGCAAAGCATTTCGGAACTTTGCAAGCTACGCGGAACAGAAAGGCGGAGGCATTACCATACCGGATGTGGGAGACACTTATACTCTAGGGGAAGCAGAATTCACGATAGTTGGTGTTAATTCTGTTCCCGATGATACGAACAATACATCGATTGTTTTGCGTATTGTCTATGGAGACACCTCGTTCCTCTTTACCGGAGATGCGGAACAGGAAGCGGAAAACGTGATACTTGCATCGGGACAAGACATTCAGTCAACAGTTCTGAAAGTAGGGCATCATGGCTCAAGTACATCTACCTCAGAGGCTTTTCTGGATGCGGTAAATCCAACATATGCTGTGATTTCTTGTGGAGCAGGGAACAGCTATGGCCACCCGCATCAGGAAACACTCGACAAGCTGCAAAACAAGGGTGTTGAGGTTTATCGCACAGACCTGCTGGGTGATATCTATTGTACCTCGGATGGCAAAGAGGTAAGTTTCACTACCGGAGAATATCATGATGAGAATCGGATTGAAGCCGGTTCTGCTGCAGAGTCCAATGATGAACAAAACAGCAGACCTCTTGTAATAGACGAAACATACGTTCTGAATACAAGCACGATGAAGTTTCACAAACCCGATTGCTCTGTAGTCGAGTCCATGAGTCAAAAGAATAGAATCGACTATATGGGGCCCCGCGATGAGCTCATCCAGGAAGGGTATTCGGCGTGCGGGATTTGCAAACCATAAAAATTGCACCTGATTTACTCGACAAGCTGTGCGAACTGACTACAATAAAAAATGTACGATAGATAACAAACATCGAAAAAGGCATTCTGCCTTTCGTACATTCACAATTTCGCTTAAAGGGCGGACTTCCTGTTTTTAGGGAGCCCGCCCTTTTTGTATGAACAAGAAGGAGCGTAATGCAATGCTGTATCTTAGTCTTTTCTAAGAAACGCATTCCTCCCCACCTAAGCCTTACGGCTATAGATGGGGTGTCCTGCTCCATAATTATGAAGACATTCTGAACCAGCGTTACCACGAAAGCGTTCAAACTGTTCTGGCTGAGCTGAAGAAGGTTATTCCTCGCATTGAGTTGACAGGGCAGTGGAGCGTCGATGTAATGCGCAACGGCAATGATTACTACATCATTGATATGGCTCTTGCTGAGAATTCCGCTCTGAATGACTGCGTACCGAAAAATCTGCTTCGCGCTTATCCTCAGCAGTGGCTGCCGGGTGAATCGAACAGCTGATACTCCTAGAACGAAACTTTGATTCGGGTTCTTTCAGCAAAAAGCGTAGGAACCAAAATCATACGAAATGATTGTGTTGACACATAAAAACAAGTATAATATATGCAAGGAAGTGATAATAATGGTTCTGTATCATGGCAGCGATGTAATAGTCCGCAACCCTGAGGTCAGAAAAACAAGGTACGCCAAAGATTTTTCATGGGGATTCTATTGCACTAGCAACTACGAACAAGCCGCTCGCTGGTCAAAAAAAGGCAGGTCTCGTGGTATTGTCAACGTGTTTGAATATACAGAATCTCCTATGCTAAATATTAAGAAATTCCCCGAAATGAGTGATGAGTGGCTTGATTTTATTGCTATATGTCGCTCGGGCAAACATCATGACTATGATATTGTGGAAGGACCCATGGCGGATGACACCATTTGGAACTACGTCAACGACTTTCTAAGCGGTGATATTAGCCGTGAAGCTTTTTGGGCGTTGGCAAAATTCAAGCATCCCACGCATCAAATCAGCTTTCACACGGAAGTCGCTTTGAAAAGTCTCTCTTTTAAGGAGGCGATTGAAGTATGACTGAAACTGCAACCTACAGCAAAAACGATGTCTTTTATACCTGCAGCCTGATTGAATATATCGGCCGCGTTACGAGGAATCATCGCAAGGATGTGGTTTCTGCTCTTGGCACAAACGGAGTCAAGGCAATTCTCGACTCAGCGGATGTGTTTCACTGCCAGAGCTTTGAGCAATCTGCCGATGAAATTTGTGAGCTTTTTCCTGTGCCGGAAGGAACGTATGATACGGTGTCTAACTGCCACTACAAGGTTCCATCTTATACAGATATCGGAAAAGTGTACCAGCGCATCATCTTTGACTGTACTAGCACTCCTGGTGTCCAGGATGTAATTGATGTATTTTCCTCGTTCATTAGCGATGACATCTCAGATTTTAATACTGCAACTTACTATTGTAATCCGAGCTATTTGTACCACTCATACAAGGCCGGAAAACTACTGGATTGATTTTCAAAAGCAATAGCAATCAAGACCACTGCCCCAAAAAGGGTGGTGGTCTTATTTTTTTGCACAACACTTACCATAAATTACCAGAAAGAAAAACATTGTGTATCTGTGCGAATTGCATATAATACAAAATATAGAACGAAAGGCATCAAAAAACATCGTTGGTCGGGCAAAATCCGACCGAAAGGCTAGGGCGGGCTCAGTTTTGAACCTGCTCTTTCTTTTTATCGGAGGCTTTATGTCAAACAAAGAAGAACGCATGAACCGCAATAAAAGCATCATCGAAGATTACAAAAATGGAAAGCCGATTTTAGAAATCGCGAGGGAATATAATCTTTCAGAAACGATGTGCTACAAGATTCTAAAAGGTACGCAGGAGCCGCCTCGTTATTTTGAAAAAAAGAGGAAGAGACTTACCACTCGAAATGAGCAAATTGTTAAACAGTATAAAGGCGGTATGACGGCCAGAGAATTGGGCAAGATGTACGGCATTTCCATGCAGCGTATTTATGCAATCTTGCATTCGAGCGGAGAGTACGAAAGCCAAAAATACAATCATATTGAAACGGCTCTCAAAAAAGAGAAAAAGATGCGGAACCAAACTTTTCTTGATGCTTACACAAAAAATCCTCAAAAATCGATTATCGAGTTGAGCAGGGAGGTAAATATCAGCCCTTCACTAGGTTATCTTATCCTTCATCAAAATGGGATTTACCAGTATAACGTAAAAGCCAGAGCTAAGGAGAATAGCGAAAATGCCGATTAACAAGATTACCCACGTGTATCTAACTCATGACAAAGTCAGGGCGCGAAATGAAAAGATGCTGGAGGATGCCAAGAACGGTATGTCCCAGGAACAGCTGGCCGAAAAGTATCAAATTTGTGTTTCTACTGTCCGATATAGTCTGAAGGACTTTTACAAAGAACAGGCCCGGCAGAGGAAAGCAAAGAAGAAAGCCTGGCAAACCCAGATGATTCATGAATATGAGATGGGCGCAAAATCTCCGGAGCTCCAGGAAAAATACGGCATCAGTGGAACGCTCTTTTATCGGATTCTTCATACGTACGGAAAGAATGGCCAACAAATCCACAGCCAAAACCGTATCGAGACTGGCAAGAAAAGAAACGCCGAGATGGTCAGGAAATACAAAAACGGCGTTTCTGTCAAAGAGCTTGCGGAAGAATACGGGCTCAAAAAGGGAAGCGTATATCGCGCCATGAAGCGGTATAATCCAGGCCCAGGGGAAAGTAAAAGTTGTCAAAGTGAGGAATAATTGCATGGCTGCATCAAAGAAAGATGTTGCGAAGCAGCAGGTCAAAGAAGACCGAGAAAAAGTCCGGGAAATGTATCTTTCTGGCAAAACTGTCAAGGAAATCGCCAAGGAAACGTATTTTTCAAGCTCTTATTGCTATGTCATGGTGAGAGACCTAGCAAAAGAAAAGAATCTTGCAAAGAAAGCAAAAAGAGCACCTCTCGACGAAGCTATGATTCAAGATGCGAAAGCCGGGATGACGGTTGCTGAAATCGCAAAGAAGCATAGCGTGACCTATCAGCAGTGCTACTATACTGTTTCTGAATACGCTCAAGCTACGATTAAGAAGAACAAGAAAAAGCAGTCTGCTGCCACGAAAGTTCGCAATGCGGCTATGTTGGAAGATGCGAAAGCCGGAATGACTGATAAGGAAATCGCCAAAAAATACTTTTTGTCTCGAAGCAGTGTCCGTACCGTCCTTGCAGGGCATTTACATACAAATTCCAAAAAGTTGGATAAAAGGCGCAAGGCGATTCTTGCGGATTATGAGGCAGGAACGTCCTCAAAAGACATCTGTGAGAAATACGGTATTTCAAAATCCACTCTTTACAAGGACATGCGCCAAATTGGAAAAACCTGTCAGGAATACTATCACAAGGCGCTGAAAGACAAGACCAATCAAAGGAATTCCGATATTCGAAGCAAAATCGAAAGAGGGGTCTCGGTCAGCACTATTGCCAAGGAATACGGAATCTCTAAAACGGCGATTTATGAAACGTTTCATCAGGAAAATGTCAGAGCTGGAATTTTACAGAAACGCGGCCGTCCGCGAAAAAACACGGAACGTAATGCACTGATTGCTAAACGCCACAGGGAAGGCGAGAAGGTGCAGGCGCTTGCCACTGAATATAATCTCTCTGTTTCGACGGTAAACACTATTTGCAGTAGAAACAAAAATCAGAATATAACCTCATATTAACAGGCTGCCATTTGGCGGCCTATTTCTTTTTTAGGAGGAAATGAAATGACAGACGACGTACGTAATTTAATTCGATTTGTGGTGGATGGCGATATTCGAAACGCGCAGACTCAGTGCCGAATCATGCTTGAAAAGAATGTACCCGAAAAGGACGCCAGGTTCAAAGAAAACGAACTCAGAAAGTTGAATCTTCTGAAACCGGAACTGATTCAGCTGCCTGCCAACCTGGAAAGCCTCTTGATTGCGGAGGATGCCACGAATTTCCCTGAGAGCCGGTTCCTGCTCCGCGAGGAGGAAGAAACAGTCATCAAGAAGCTCCTGGCCACCAGAAAAGCAGCTTTAGCCATCAAGGAGCTTGGCATCCACTATACTTGCTCTTTGCTTTTGACGGGCCTTCCTGGTGTTGGTAAGACTGAATTGGCCCGCTACATTGCACACAAGGCGAATTTACCGTTTGTTTTCCTGAAATTCTCTGGCCTTGTCAATTCTGCTCTTGGCCGGACACAGCAGAACATCGGCAGAGTGTTCGATTACGCAAAGCGCACGCCTTGTGTTCTTTGTGTTGATGAAATTGATGCCATCGGAATGTGCCGTGGCAGCCGCGATGATGTCGCTGAAATGAGCCGCGTCACCATCACATTGATGCAGGAACTTGACCGGCTCCCGAATGACGTCATTCTCATTGGCACTACAAACCGCGTCGATAACCTTGACGAAGCCCTCATTCGCCGATTCACTTTCAAACACCGCGTCAAGCCTTTAGGCGACGATGACATGAAAGAACTGTGCAAGAAGTTCCTTGCTTCGGCAGACTATCCCTTCACGGAATCCGAACTCGACGGACTCTGCCATTCGCTGCGTGAACAGCGGACTGCCAGCGCCGTTGTCAATGCCTGTACAGAACGTATCGTTGCACATATCGTATCGCAGCTGCCTGAAAATTCGGCAGATGCCGTGTAAAAGTATGATAGCCTGGGATGAAAGCCCTCGTCAGTTTAAGATGTCAAAGCAACTCGATGAGGGAAAATTCGGAGAAGACTTGGCTCGCAAATTCCTTAACGACCCGATTATCAAAGTGAATCATGGCATTAGCCATTACGATGACGTGACTCAGGATAAATCATATCAAGACAAAGATACCGATTTCATTGTCTGGAAGAAGAATGGTAAGACCTTTGGCCTGGAAGCGAAAGTCAACAACCCCGCCTAAACCGGTTCGCCGGTTATAGACGGGGCTTGCGGGGAA
>ERZ1673744.2695-NODE-2695-length-12840-cov-4.291905_pt1 | contig 12840 bp, 10 predicted proteins | sample MGYA00580207_ERZ1673744 | MGnify/ENA primary metagenome ERZ1673744 (study PRJEB41218, sample SAMN15661751) | gut metagenome | host: Homo sapiens | place: Canada: London | collected 2015-08-20/2019-03-30 | study: EMG produced TPA metagenomics assembly of... | reverse complement strand
TCATAATGTATATATAGCGGCCATAAATAAATTGAAAAAACAGAAAAGAGAATACGTAAAATCTACTAATTTATCCGTATTTGCCCGATTTACCAAAAAATAAATACGAAAAAGATATTATAGTGATAAATAAAATAAGGAAGAAACAAAATACTGGGATATTCTGAAATAAAAAACGCCATATTCTCCGTAGTCTGGAAAATATGGCGGAAGCGACGGGACTCGAACCCGCAACATCCACCGTGACAGGGTGGCACTCTAACCAATTGAGCTACGCCTCCGCATCTCTCATGATGCCTTTAATGTATGCCATTATTTCGATATTTCAAGCCGGATTCCGAAAAAAAATCCAATTTTTTTCGGATTTCACGGAAAATCTTCCTGTTTTCAGATTGAATAAATGACTGTTTGATACTAAAGTTATAATTTATGGAGATTTTCGATGGCTAGACACAAACTCAAAAAACGGGATATTCATGGCCCCAGAACCTTTTATGACGTCCGGCTTGACCTGCACGGCATGTTTTCCGAGGAGGCCATGCGGAAAGTGGAAAAAACTATTGCAGCCAATCCCGGACGCAGCATTCTGGTGATCCACGGACATGGAACCGGCGTTCTCAGGAATGCCGTCCGGAGCGCGCTTCAGGCGCATCGCCTGCCGATGGTCCGGGATTATGTTTTCGGAGAGGACATCAATGCGCCGGGACTTGACGGCGTCACTGTTATTTATACTTGAGAGCAGGAAAGGAAAATGAAATGAACGATGATTCTTTATGTGCCAATATTCAGGAACTGGTCGGCGTCATGAAAAGACTGCGTGCGCCGGACGGGTGTCCGTGGGACCGCAAGCAGACGTTCGAGTCGCTCAGAATGAATACGATAGAGGAAACCTACGAACTGGCCGACGCGATTCTGGACCATGATTTGGATAATGTGAAAAAGGAGCTGGGCGATCTGTTGCTGCATGTCGTCTTCTATTCCAAAATGGGCTCCGAGCAGCAGGCTTTCGACATAGGCGACGTGGCCGATGCGATCTGCGACAAGCTGATTTTCCGCCATCCGCACGTGTTCGGCGAGACGCAGGCCGAGGATGCGGAACAGGTAAAGCAGAACTGGGAAGACCTGAAGCTGAAGGAAAAGGCGCTGGAGCATCGGAAAAAACGGGTGCTTGCCGGCGTGCCGCGCAGCCTGCCGGCTTTGGTCAAGGCTTACCGGATCGGCGAGAAGGCCGCAGCGGCCGGATTCGACTGGGAGAAGCGGGAGGACGTATGGGAAAAGGTCAAGGAGGAGACGGCCGAGGTACAGCGCGAGATCGACCGGAGCGACTCTTCGCGCGCGGAGGAGGAGTTCGGCGATCTGTTTTTCGCGCTGGTCAATGCGGCGCGTTTGTACGGAGTCGATCCCGAGGCGGCGCTCGAGAAAAGCAACCGCAAGTTCATCCGCCGCTTCACGCATATCGAAGACCGGGCCGAGCAGCAGGGCCGTTCGCTCCGCGACATGACGCTCGGGCAGATGGATGCGCTGTGGAACGAGGCCAAGAAGATGGAAAAGAGCGGCGAGAACGAGCGGTAGCCATCGCGCCGAAATTTCTTCGGACAGCGTCCGATAACCGTTGCCGGGCTTTTCAGAGCCGCTTCCCTTGCGTATCGGCGTAGACGTCCGGATTGCGATAGGCGGGCGATTTGTAGGAATTCTTGGCATAATGCCGGGCTGCGGATCGGACGGGAAACAGCGTTTGCGCGCGAAACGGTTCTTATGTGCGGCCGAGTGAGCGGGAGGCGGGCTTTTGCGGCTCTCGGGAAGTCGGGAGGATGGCCGTCGAGCGAAATCGGTCGGGCTGTCATCGGACGGTTTTGGATACATAAACGAAATAGGGATATATATGGCACTTGTCAGACCGCTCCGGGGATTCGTTCCCGTTATCGGAGAAAATACCTTTCTGGCCGATACGGCCGCGATTATCGGCGACGTGACCGTCGGCCGGGACTGCAGTATCTGGTTCGGCGCCGTGCTGCGCGGCGACGTGAACAAGATCACGGTCGGCGACCGGGTCAATATTCAGGACGGCGTGGTCGTCCATACGCTTTATCAGCGCTCTGTCACCGAGATCGGCGACGACGTTTCGATCGGGCACAATGCCAATATTCACGGAGCCCGCATCGAGAGCCGCTGCCTGATCGGCATGGGGGCGACCGTGCTGGACCATGCGGTAGTGGGAACCGGATCGATCGTGGCGGCCAACTCGCTCGTGCTGTCGCGCACGGTGATCGAGCCGGGCAGCGTCTATGCCGGCGTGCCCGCCAAACGGGTGAAGGACGTGACGCCGGAACAGGTTCGGGACATCATCGAACGGACCGCGCGCGACTATATGATGTACGCTTCGTGGTACAAGGAGTAAAAGCCCCGGGTGTCTGAACGGTGGCAGAAGATGCCTGCTCGCCTTCGGAGCGCGTATGCGAGGCGGGAGGGCGGGTCGGCCCGGGCGGCATCTACGTTTGCCGGAACCGTAAAGACGAAACGTCGGCCGTAAGCAGAAAAGTCCGATATGAAACGCATGATCCGTTACGGCATGAAGCCGGTCCGCTACAGAATTGTGGTTATCAACGTGCTGCTCGCGCTCGCGCTGACGCTGCTCGTGAATTTTTCGTTCTTTCTGATCGGAGCGGATCCCCGGGGGCGCCGCCCGCCGATCCGGACCGACTACGTCGTCGTGCAGGTCGTCTATTTTTTCGTCGCGTCATGGGCCGTCGTGTCGCTCAACACGGTCCGTCGTTTTTCTTTGGTGCGCAAGATTTTGCTGAGCGTGGCGGCGACCGTCGTTTTTTATCTGCTCGTTCCGGGTCTGAACCGGTCCGGCGAATGGTATGTTCAGCTTTCCGCAGGGCGTCTTTACAATCCGTTTCTGGTCATGAAAGCCTCGTTCATGCTGGTCGTATCGGTCCTGTACGGAAAGATATTCGAGTTGCTTTACCAGAAACAGCATATTACGATCGAGAACGAACGCCTCAAAAACGAGAATCTGCAGACGCAGTACAATATGCTGGCCAATCAGATCAGTCCGCACTTCCTGTTCAATTCGCTCAATTCGCTGTCGATGCTCGTGCGCGAGGGGCAGAACGAGAATGCCCAGCTCTATATCGACCGGCTGGCCGACACGTTCCGCTACATGCTGCGTTCGGGTCGCAGCGAGCTGGCCACCCTTTCGGAGGAGCTCGACTTTATCGAGGCCTACCTTTATCTGCTGACGATCCGTTACCAGAACAAGCTGTTCTGCGATATGAGTATAGACGAGCGGTACCGCAACTGGCGCCTGCCCGTGTTGTCGTTGCAGCCGCTTGTGGAGAACGCCGTCAAGCATAACAGTATTACGCTTGCCCGGCCGTTGCGCATCGCAATCCGTACCGAAGGCGGTATGCTCACGGTTTCCAATCCCGTTATTCCGAAAATCGATACGCCTCCGGGGACCGGAATCGGGTTGAAGAACCTCTCCTCGCGCTACCGGCTGCTGATTTCCCGCGATATACGGGTCGTCAGGGAGAATGAGCTGTTTCGGGTCGAGCTTCCATTGGTGAAACCTTAAACGATATTGAACGATATGTCGATAAAACGATTGACTTTCCTGTTGTGCGGTATTCTTTTGTCCTGTCCGTGCGCCGGAGCTGCATCCGAGTCCGATTCCGTTTCTTTGCCCGGAGAGGGAGGAACGCTTCCTGCCGTCGAGTATCCCTATTTCCCGGATCGGCAGCATGCTTTTGTCTGGCGGAACTGGACGTCGGTTCCGGCTGCACGTTTGGCCGAGGTGCTTGCAACGAGCGAGGAAAACGTGAACAGGCTGGCCGCTTCGATGGGACTGCGTCCGCAGCGCGGAATCGAACCGTACTGGAGCGATGCGAGGGGCTATATCACCGTGCTGCGCAGGAACTGGCATCTGTTGCCGTACGATCAGTTGCTTACCCTGCTGGGACTGACGCGCGAGGAATTGGCATGGCGGCTGATCGAGGACGACTTTCTGTTTGTCAAGCTGGGCAATGTCAAGCCCGCTTGCGAGCCGTTGCGTTATCGGGCTCCTGACGAGCGGGCGATGCGGGGAGCGGCCCGCATCGATTCGCTTTTGGGGACGTTCGGCCGAGAAGCTTTTGCCCGGGAAGAACCGCGTTTCTCGTTCATCGAGGAGTTCCGGCGGGCCCGGCCCGTGAAGCGGGCCGGACGGACGGAGACGGAAAGTCCGGAGGAGCGGTTCGACCTGCGTCTGATCTTTTCCTATTTTGCCGCATACGGCGATCCGCTGACCGATCCCGATCTGTCGTCCTATCCGGAGGGGCTTTTGCAGCGTTTGTCGGAAAAAGGGATCAACGGCATATGGATTCATTCGGTGCTGCGGACGCTGGTGGAGCCTGACGGTATTTTTCCGGGGGCCGACGATGCCTCGCGGCGCATCGAGGGGTTGCGCCGGCTCGTCGAGCGGGCTGCCAGATACGGCATAGGAGTATATTTGTATGTGAACGAGCCTCGTGCGATGCCCGGTTCGTTTTTCGAGGCCGATGCCCGGCGAAGGTCTCTTTCCGGCACGGCCGAAGGCGATCTGAGGACTTTATGCACGTCGTTGCCGGAGGTCAGAAGCTGGCTGAGCCGTTCGTTGGAGAGCGTGTTCCGGCAGGTCCCCGGACTTGCGGGCGTTTTTTCGATCACGGCTTCCGAAAATCTGACCAACTGCGTTTCGCACGGAAACCGTGCGGGATGCAGTCGCTGTGCGGGGCGTTCCTATGCAGAGCTGATCGCCGAAGTCAATACGGCGATTTCCGAGGGGGTTCTCGCCGGCAATCCGGAAGCGCGGGTGCTGGTTTGGGATTGGGGATGGGACGACTCGCAGGCCCGCGAGATCATCCGCCGCCTTCCGAAATCGTGCTGGCTGATGTCGGTCAGCGAGTGGGCGTTGCCGATCGAGCGTGGCGGAGTCGCCTCGGCCGTGGGCGAGTATTCGCTGTCGGCTGTCGGGCCGGGGCCGAGGGCAATGGCCCATTGGCGCTATGCGAAAGAGGCCGGATTGAAGACGGTCGCCAAGGTCCAAGTCAATGCTTCGTGGGAAATGGCCGTGGTTCCAGCTCTGCCCGTGTTGGATTTGGTGGCCCGCCATGCCGGCAACCTGGCCGCCGCTTCGACGGACGGCGTGATGCTCAGTTGGAGTCTGGGCGGCTATCCGTCTGCCAATCTGGAACTGTTCCAGTCGCACGGGGACGGCGACAGCGAGGCGGCCTTGAGGCAATTGGCCGAAAAGTATTACGGGAAGCGGGCCGCACCCGAAGTGAGAAGGGCGTGGAAAGCTTTCTCGGATGCGTTCGAACAGTTCCCCTATCACGGTCTGACGCTTTACAGCGGCCCCCAGCATATGGGACCGGCCAATCCGCTCTATCTCGAGCCGACGGGTTATCGGGCCAGCATGGTGGGAATTCCCTACGATGCGCTGGACGATTGGCGCTCGGTGTATCCTGCCGAGACGTTTGTCAGGCAGATGGAGAAAGTGGCCGAAGGATTCGCATGCGGATGCGAGGCGCTGCGTTCGGCCGTTGCGCTCGCGTCGGGGAAAAAGCGACTCGCCCTGAAGCGTGAGTTGGGGCGTGCCGAAGCGGTCCGTATTCACTGTGCCTCCTCGGCTGCTCAGGCTCGTTTCACGATGGAACGAGACCGTTTTCTCGCATCGTCCGATCGGGACGAAAAGCTCCTCTGCCTGGAGCGTATGCGTCGGGCCGCCGAGTCGGAGGCCGCTCATGCCCGAGAGTTGCTGCCGTTGGTGAAGGCCGATCCGGTTATCGGATACGAGTCGTCGAATCATTATTTCTATGTTCCGCAGGATCTGCTCGAGAAACAGATCAATGTCCGTTTCGTGCTCGACGGAATCGAGGAGCAACGGCGAAATCTTTCCCATTAAACACTTAATACCGAGAAAGCATGAATGTCCTGATTGTCGAAGACGAGACGGCGGCTGCCACCAACCTGAAAGCCCTGCTGCTCCAGATCGATCCTTCGATCCGTATCGAGGCCGTGATCGAGACGGTCGTCGAAACGGTCCGCTGGATAAAGGACAATCCCCTGCCCGATCTGATTTTTATGGATATTCATCTGGCGGACGGACAGGCTTTCAAGATTTTCGAGCAGATAGACATCGAATGCCCGATCGTTTTCACGACCGCGTACGACCGTTATGCGCTCGATGCTTTCAAGGTCAACAGCATCGACTACATTCTCAAACCGATCAAGAAAGAGGAGCTTCGCCGGGCATTCGACAAGCTTCGCAGACTGTCGGCGCCGCAAGTGGCCGAGTATGTCGAGCAGACGAACCGCTTCGTGACTTCGCGTTCGCGCGGTTTTTTGATCCCGTTCCGCGACAAGCTGGTGCCGCTGACGCCCGAAGAGATCGCCTATTTCCATACTTCGGACGAGCGGGTTTCGGTAGCGACCCTCGACGGAAGAACGCTGCCGGTGGACAGGTCTTTGGATACGCTGATGGGACAGCTTCCTGCGGCCGATTTCTACCGTGCCAACCGGCAGTTCATCGTATCGCGCCGGGCGATCGCCGACCTGTCGGTCTGGTTCGGCAGCCGCCTGACGTTGAATCTGTGCGTCAAGACTCCCGAGCGGATCGTGATCAGCAAGGCGCGCGTGCCCGAGTTCAAGCGTTGGTTCTTGGAAGGGGTATAGTTTTCGGAGCCGGAACGTCTGCGGAAGTCCGGAGAATATGCGCTTCGATAATTTATTGGTCTGATTTGTTGCTGCCGCATGATTTTGTGTCGTTTATGAAATTTATCCGTTATGTATTGGGAACATGCCTTTTTTTAGGCGTCAGTACTTTTGGTTGCGAGAGGCCATGGGCTGGTGAAGAGTATTTCTGGGAACTCCAGAACAATTCAGACAAAAATATTCGATTTTGTGTCAGTCTGAAATGGGAGGGAAAATATTTGAATGTATCGGCCCGGTGGCCGGAGGTATATCCCTATTTCCAGTTGGTGAAACCCGGACAAATGATGTCGTATACAGTTGCTGCACGACAGATGGCTCGTGCTCCGAGAGATTCATTCGCCGTTTACGTATTCGATCCGGATACTTTAGCCATGTATACTATGGAAGAGTTGGAGCGGGACAGCAATTATCTGAAACGTTATCTTTTCGGAGATGTAGATGAAAACGGGCAACGTATAGGAAACAAGAGTAATCCTATCGTTTATCCTTGAGAATGCGGGGGAGGTGCCGAGGCGGTGTCTTTTCCGTTCATTGGGCCGACGACCCGGTTTTTCGCTCTCCGGTCCTTCCCCGAGCGGCTTCCTGCGGCGGTTCACCCGCTATATTTTCCGTTTTACCGGCGCGAAAGGCGAATGGAAAGGAAAATGGGTTTTCTTTGCAGTCGGTTAAATTGTCACGGAAAATAAGTTATGAAATTCAGAGTATCGTTGATATGTTGTGTCGTGTCGCTTTGGGCGTGGGCCCTGCCCTATCCGTCGCTCGCTCAGTCCAAGGGCTCGGGCGTCGTTTCGGGGCAGCTGGTCGACGGGTCGACGGGCGAGCCTGTGATCGGGGCTGTCGTGGAGTGTGCGCCTGCCGACAAGCCCGACCAGAAGAAGTATGCCACGACGGCGGTTTCGGGACAATTCTCGCTTCCGGCTCTCGCTTTCGGGGATTACCTGCTGAAAGTGACCTATCTGGGGATGAAGCCCTATGCCGCGTCGGTGAAGATCGACAAAAAACAGGTGCAGCTCGGTCGGCTTGCGATGCAGCCCGACGTGAAGCAGTTGGGCGAGACCGTCGTGGAGGCGGTAGCGATGCGCACGACCCAGAAGGGCGATACGGTCGTCTATAACGCCGGGTCTTACAAGGTGACGCAGGATGCCAGTACCGACGAACTGCTGGCCAAGATGCCGGGCATCAAGGTCGACGGAGGAACGGTCGAAGCGCACGGTGAAGAGGTGAAGAAAGTGCTTATCGACGGCAAGGAATTTTTCGGCGATGACGTTACTACCGCGATCAAGAATCTACCTGCCGAGGTGATCGATAAGATCGAGGTATTCGACAAGAAAAGCGATCAGGCCGAATTCAGCGGCGTCGACGACGGCGAGGATTACAAGGCGATCAATATCGTTACCAGAGACGGGGTCGACCGGGCCAAGTTCGGCAAATTCGCAGCCAGCTACGGGTTCGACGACTTGTACAACGTGGGACTGAACCTGAGCCTTTTCAAAGGTTCCCGGCGGCTCACGTTTCTCGGGATGGTCAATAACGTCAACCAGCAGAATTTCGCTATCGACGATCTGCTCGGCGTGATGAACGGCGGAGGCGGCGGACGGGGCGCCGGTAATTTCCTGATCGGCAATCAGCGCGGCATATCGACCGTCCGGTCGGTCGGAGTGAACTACTCGAACGAATGGCGGGAGAAACTGAAACTGAGCGCGAGCTATTTTTTCAACTCGTCGGACAATACGACCGAGGCGCTGACGGACCGGAACTATTTCATCGAGCAACAATATCACGATATAAGAGCTTCGCGTACCCGTAACTTCAATCATCGGCTCAACGCGCGCATCGAGTACAAAATCGACTCGAACAATACGCTGATGTTCCGTCCGACGCTTCGTTTCCAAACCCACGACGTGTCGAGCAGCGATACGTCGGCGACACTGGCGGGGGGGGCCGGTGTCGAAGGGACGATCCTGAACTTTCTGAAAAGCCTTTCCAGCAATCGGTCTGCCGGCTACAACCTGTCGGGCAGTCTGATCTGGATGCACCGTTTCGGCGGTCGGCCCGGCCGTGTGCTGGTTGCCTCGTTTCAGGGCGGTCTGTCGAAAAACGATCAAGACAACGATCGCTATTCGCTGACGCGCTATTTCGATCCCGACTCGACGTCCCAACTCGACCAATATATCGCCAACTATTCGAGCGGATACAATCTGAGCGGCCGGTTGTCTTATTCCGAGCCTGTGAGCGACCGCGCTCAGCTGTTGCTGAACTATAGCCTGTCGTACAACTATTCCGACCGCGACAAGCGCTCGTACGAATTGCCCGATTACCTGTTTCTGGACAGTCTGTCGAATACCTATAACAGCGGTTATCTGACCCACCGGGCCGGGCCCGGTTTCCGCTACCGTAGCGAAAAGGCGATGTTCGTGACCAATATCGATTATCAGCATGCTACGCTGACCGGAGATCAGGTTTTCCCGACGGTTTCGCGGTCGAATATGTCGGCGGGGTTCGACAATCTCGTCTATATGGCTATGTTGGATTACAAATTTTCACGGACCAATTCGCTGCGGACGATGCTGAGAAGCTATACGAGCAATCCGTCGGTCAGTCAGTTGCAGGATGTGCTCGATGTGTCGAATCCGCTGTTCGTATCGCAGGGCAATCCGTCGCTTCGTCCGGTCTACAATCATATGCTGCACCTGCGTTATACGAATACGAACGTGACCAAGGGACGGACTTTCGTGGCCATGCTTTGGGGAAATGCCCGGTCGAACTACATCGCCAACTCGATCGAGCGGGCCGACCGTCCCGGTTATGAGGTGAAGAACGATGCGGGCGAGACGGTGGTCGTGCTCGATCAGGGAGCTCAGTATTCCCGCCCGGTCAACTTGAACGGCTATTGGAACGTACGGGGAGCGGTGGATTACGGACTTCCTGTCAAGTGGCTGGCCAGCAATGTGAATTTCAACTTGGGAGTGGGATATACTTCGCTGCCGACTATCTCCAATCTGGTACGCAGCAAGACCAATACGACCTCCTATTCCGGCGGAATCGTCGTGGGCAGCAATATCAGCGAGAAATTCGATTTCACCGTTTCGTACCGGGCTTCCTACAATATTACGCATTCGGCCAACAGCAACGAGTATTTCAACGGCGTCGGAACGGCTCGGGTGAAGTGGGTCACGTGGGCCGGATTCACGTTGCAGGCGGACGGCAGCTATTCCAAGTATCGGGGCGTGACGGATAAGTTTACCGAAGAGTTCCTGCTGATCAACGCTTCGATCGGCAAGAAACTGTTCCGGAACCAGCGCGGCGAGGTCAGCGTCCGGGTTTACGACTTGCTGGATCGCAACAAGGGGTTTTCCCGGAACGTGACCGAAAACTATATCGAGAACGTCACTTCCAATGTGTTGGGGCGTTACGTGAGCCTGAATTTCGTATATAACTTGCGCGTTTTTACCGGTAACGGCAAAAAGAAATTCAATATACCCGACGGCGATTCGTTGCCGGGCGGACACAGGCGAGGGGGCCCTCCGGGGCCGCCGCCGGGCGGACGTCCTCCGATGTAGCGCTGCACATCGTGCACACCGTTTGAGATACGCGCCGGACAGAATGTCCGGCGCGTATTCTATTTCGGCGATTTGCCATTCGGACGGCAGTCAAAGAGAAGGTTGCTTTCCCTTATTGCATGCTTGCGACGTTTTTTTATGGCTCCGGTTCTATGAAATGGGGGTATCGGTCCCAGTATTTTCTATAAATCCTGTCTTCGCATCCGTCGAGATTGAGCTGGTCCAAGTCATGGCTGTCGTCTCCGCTTACGTGGACATAGCCGATGGGAACGTTATCTTCTTTGAAACAGAGCGCGTAATCGAAGACTTGCTGTCCCGGGCTTTTGTGATGTATTTGTTCCGCAGCTACGCTTCCGCTTCTTTTATGTCCCTTAGCGGAAACATGGGAAGAAACGTATTCACTTCCTTATCGCTCAGGAGGGAAAACAGGGCGCCCGCGTCTTTCTCCGTGAATTGCCGTAGGATCAGCCGCTCCGTTTCTATGTGGGTCATTCTGGCTTATGTTGATTGGAATGGATGCGCAAAATGCATACAATCCCTCCGGCCCTGTCATGGGGTAAGGCCGGTTGTTCCGTCTCCCGTTTTGCCGTCCTGAAGCCGAGCGACGACCGCATCGCGAGGCAGGGATACTGGTTTCGCGGATGCTCCCCGCGCTGCTACTTGTCCTGCTTGTTTTTAAGCAGATCGCGGATTTCGGTCAGCAGTTGCACGTCGGCAGGCGGGGCTGCCGGTGCGGGCGCTTCCTCTTTCTTTTTCTCCTGCAATTTGCTCAACAGGCGGATCAGCAGGAAGATTGAGAACGAGATGATCAGAAAGTCCAGCGTGGTCTGCAGAAAATTACCGTAGTTGATCGAGACGGCCGGCTTTACGACCTCGCCTCCCGGCGAGAGAACCGCTTTTTCGAGGGTGATCTTAAGCTCGGTGAAATTGACTCCTCCGATCAGCAGTCCGATCGGAGGCATGATGACGTCGGCTACCAGCGACGAAACGATTTTGCCGAACGCGCCGCCGATAATGATACCGACGGCCATGTCCACCACATTGCCGCGCATGGCGAATTTCTTGAAGTCTTCGAGGAATTTGCTTTTCATAATTCGGTTTGTTAAAATGGTTGCTCGGTTGTTCTGCTCCGGACGGATGTCGGGCGGTCCGTCCTTGCTTCTGCCTTTGTCTTATAAGCGGATCGTGCTCCCTGCCCGGTCGCTTTCGAACGCCGCTTCGAGGATCTGCATATCCCACAGCATTTGCTCGTGCGTAACGGCCGGAGCCTTCCCCTCGCGCAGCGTATCGCGAACCCGGTCGTAGAAGCGCATGTAGTTGCCCGCTACGGTCGGATAAGCGCGCCGGCCGTGCTCGTCGTGAAGCACTCCCCATTGCGACGGGTCTTCCGTGCACCAGTCGCCGGGAGCGGGCTTCGCGCCTCTGTGCCTCAGAGCGTCTTCTTGGGGGTCGAGGCCGTATTTGACGTAGGCTCCGTCCGTGCCGTAGACGGCAAATCTCGGACCGGGTTCGCGGACGAGCATGCCTGCCCGTAATTGTGCGCGTATGCCCGGATATTCGAGCACGATGAGGCTGTAGTCGTCAATCCGGCTGCCGTCGCGTTGCCGGTCGAGCGTTGCCCACACTCCCTCGGGCTTGCCCAGCAGCGCGACGATCTGATCGCACAAGTGGGAGCACAGGTTATACGTGATTCCGACGCGGGTGGCGCCCGGTGTCTCTTTCCATGCGGATTGTCCGAGTCGGGGGCGGTATCGTTGGAAAGAGGACTGTATCTCGACGAGCCTGCCCAGCGAGCCTTGCCGGACGATCTGCTGGAGAGTCAGGAAATCTCCGTCCCATCGTCGGTTTTGGTATGTGATGAGCATGAGGCCTTTCCGGTCGGCTATCTCGATTAGTTCTTTCGCTTCACGAATCGTCGTGACGAACGGTTTTTCGACGATTACGTGTTTCCCGGCTTCCAAGGCGGCCCGGCACAGCGGATAATGGGTTGCGTCGGGCGTGTTGACGACGATCAGTTCGACGTCGCAACGCAGCAATTCCTCGAACGAATCGACCGATTCGACGTCGGGATATGTCGCCTGCGCGCTTTTCTTGCTCCGTTCGGCGACAGCCGTCAGCTCGAAATCGGGATGAGCCTCGATGAACGGGGCGTGGAATATCTGCCCCGACAGGCCGAAAGCGGCCAGTCCTGTCTTTATTTTCATTGCTTATTCGGTTGGTCTTTTTCGGTTCGTATGATTTCGTTCGTGCCTATTTCCCCTTTTCGACCCGGAGCAGTACGCCGCGCATGCCCAGGCAGGCCAGTATGAAGTAGAGTCCCGACAAAATCCACAAGGTCCAGAACTGAACGCTTACTTCGCTCAGCGTCGCGCCCATCGTCCGAATGCGGATGAATCCGTCTACGCCGCTGCTGCTCGGTATGATCCTGCCGAGTTGGAAAAGCCATTGCGGCATCGACTCCTGCGGAATCGACGCGCCGCTGAGCATCAGAAACGGTATGGATGTGAAGAGCAGCAACAACAGGGAATGTTCGCGCCGCCTGAAC
>ERZ1673744.2694-NODE-2694-length-12844-cov-4.015951_pt1 | contig 12844 bp, 8 predicted proteins | sample MGYA00580207_ERZ1673744 | MGnify/ENA primary metagenome ERZ1673744 (study PRJEB41218, sample SAMN15661751) | gut metagenome | host: Homo sapiens | place: Canada: London | collected 2015-08-20/2019-03-30 | study: EMG produced TPA metagenomics assembly of... | reverse complement strand
GTTTCGTCTCCCAATCCGTCGATGTTCATCGCCTTGCGGGAAATGAAATGGACCATGCGGCCGACGATCTGCGGAGGACAATGGCTCTGATTCGGACAATAATGGCGGGCCTCGCCCTCGTACTTGACCAGTTCGGTCCCGCAGCACGGGCAATGCGTGATAAAGCGGAAAGGCTCGCTTTGCATCGGGCGCGACGAAAGATCGACTCCCGTTATCTTAGGGATGATCTCGCCCCCCTTTTCCACATACACATGGTCGCCCAGCCGGATATCGAGCAGCGCGATCTGTTCGGCATTGTGCAGCGAGGCGCGCTTGACGACCGTACCGGCCAACAGAACCGGCTCCAGATTGGCTACGGGCGTAATCGCTCCGGTCCTTCCGACCTGAAAATCGACCGACAGCAGCCGAGTCAGCGCCTGCTCGGCCTTGAACTTGTAGGCGACGGCCCAACGCGGCGCCTTGGCCGTATAGCCGAGGCGGTGCTGAAGCGCGAAACTGTCGACCTTGATCACGACGCCGTCGGTTGCGAACGGCAGCTCCTTCCGGGCCTTATCCCAACGACGGATGTACTCGTCGATTTCGTTCATGTCGCGGCACAGGGCGATCTGGTCCGAGATTTTGAATCCCCACTCACGGGCCGCCATCAGGCTGTCGTAATGCGTTCCGAACGGCAAGTCGTCGCCGACGAGCGAATAGAGCGTACAGTCGAGCTCGCGCCGGGCCGTCTCGGCCGAGCTCTGCTGCTTGAGCGAACCGGCGGCCGCATTGCGGGGATTGGCGAAAGGCGTCTCGCCTATATCCTCCCGCTCGCGATTCAGTCGCTCGAACGAACGGAAGGGCATCAATATCTCGCCCCGTATCTCGAAATAGGCAGGATAGCCCGCCCCCCGCAACTGCAACGGAACGGAACGTATCGTCCGGACATTGGCCGTCACGTCATCCCCGCGCGTACCGTCGCCGCGCGTCACGGCCCGCAACAGACGGCCGTTCTCGTAAGTCAGGCTGATTGCGGTTCCGTCGAACTTCAGTTCGCATACGTACTCGGCCTCGCCGACCTCCTTGCGAACCCGCGCGTCGAACTCCCTGATCTCGTCGAGCGAGTAGGTGTTGGAAAGCGACAGCATCGGATAGCGGTGCTCGACCGTAGCGAATTCGTTGGTGGAGTCGCTCCCCACGCGCCGGGTCGGCGAGTTGGGATCGTCGAACTCGGGATGGGCCGCCTCCAGCTCCTGCAACTCGCGCAGCAGGGCGTCGAACTCATAGTCTCCGATCAGCGGATCGTTCAGCACGTAGTACCGGTAATTATGCTCGTTGATCTGTCTTCTCAACAGCTCTATTTTCTCGCGCATTTTTTCAACAATTAGGTAGTAAAGGTATTCATTTTGCTCCGAATTCAAAGCCGACCGGCCGATCGAAATCGGCCGTCCGTCCCGCTGCACGCCGCATTTTCGCAAGCCAAATGCCGGATTACGACAAATTTGAGTTTTTTTCCGGGGTTGCTGTTTTGATTACCAAATTTTGCTTATACTTGCAAAAAATTTTTTTGAAGCAATGATTTCCGAAAAGAAGCAAAAGAGAAGGGTAGTAGTCAGTTATAAGAACCTCTCTGCTGAACTTCGCGAAGAAGTGAGGAAAAAATATCCTTTCGGCTACACCGACCATATGATCCGGATCGACAAAGGACCGGGCGACTTTTTTTATGCCATCGTACTCGAGACGGAAGACACCAGCTACCTGATCAAAGTGGATGTGAAAGTCGACGATCAAGTCGAAGAGGAGGAAGACAAGGATTTCTTCGGCGATGAGGAAATTAAGGACGACGAAGGTATCATGGAAAGCGACGTAGCTGACGACAGCGACGAATAGATAGCAATCGGCACAGGCATAGCAAAAGGCGGGTAAGTATTACCCGCCTTGCTTATTTCGCTTCGCCGGCCATATCCGATCCGCACGAGCCGAGAACCGGCTACCTCGCCCTTCTGTCCCGTCTGCCGGAATCTGCCGCTGCGCCAGCGGGCCCGGAGACACGGAACGCAAGCAGAAACCGGCAGCCCGCCCTCGGCATTTTTCGGCCGTCCGCTCTCCGAACCGACCGGAAACGGCCTACTTCTGAAACACCTTGGTCGACCGGATCACCAGATCGTGCACGGGCCGGTCGCTCGGATCGGTCTCCACGCGAGCCATTCTGTCGATCACGTCGAACCCGTCGACTACTTCGCCGAAAACCGTCAGCGAACCGTCGAGATGGGGCGCTCCGCCGATCGTCCGATACGCTTCGCGCCTCTCTTCCGGAATCCTGTAACGGCCCAGCAGGCTCAACGTATCTTCCACCATGCGCCACGCGCGACGCTCCAGTTCGCCTTCTTCGGCGGCAACCGTCGTCGAACGGCCGCTCAAGCGCTTCTTGAACAGATGAAAAAGCCAATTCCTCCGAATCTCGTTGATCTGCTTTTCTGCTTCGTCCAGCTCCTCGTCCGTCATTCTACGTCCCTGAACGAAGCAGAACTGGGTTCGGGCCGAGGCTCGTTCCGGATTCGTCTCGTCGCCGGCCTTCGCATCGATCAACGCTCCCCGCTTGTTGAAATGCCCGGAACGTATTTCGGCCGGAACCGTATATCCCCCGTCGTTGCCTCCGTAAAGCACGCCGGGTTCCCGTTTCCGACTGTCGGGATCGCCGCCTTGCACGACGAACCCTTCGATCACGCGGTGGAAAAGCACTCCGTCGTAGGCGCCCGAACGGCACAGTCTGATAAAATTGTCCCTGTGAAGCGGCGTATCGCCATACAGCTCTACGGTCACGTCCCCCATTGCGGTGGAGACCGTCACGTACACAGGCTTCGACATATCCAGCGGCTTGTCCGCACAAGCCGCAAAAAGCGGTCCGATCAGCAAAGAAAGCCATATCGTTCTCATAAGGATTGTATTTAGTATGAGCGTATATTTCGCTCCGGCGCGGCGGCCGGACCGAGTCCGGATTCAAACAACGGGAGCGGCCTCCCGATGAAGCCGCCCCCGGATCGTTTCTCTCGAAAGATTTATTTATCCCACTCCAGAATCTTACGGAAGTCGTAAACCGCCGGATCGGCCACGTACTTCTTGGCGGCCTCGTAGTCGGCAGGAGTGATATAGTTCAGGATATTGTCTACGACCATCTTGAACTTGTCCGAACGGATGTCGACCAAACGGGGCGGAATCTTGCCCGTCTCGGGGTCCTGCAGATCTTTGAGATAGAGCGGTGAGATTTCCCCGGCCGGATCGGCATAGACCATGCAGCCCGTCTTGCCCTCGCTGAACAACTTGTAGGTTCCCATCCCCAGCAGGGAGCAGTAAACCAGGTCGTAAGCTACCGGCGTCTGGCAACGGACCTCGTATCCGATCTCGACCGGACGCGACTTGACCTTGATTTTCAGCTCGGCGAGCTTCTTCTCGAGCATTTCGTTGAAGATATGCGCCTTGGACACCTTGCCGAGCTCGGGATGCCCGTGATCGTCATAGGAGAAGTGGATACCCGACTTCTTGATCTCGGCATCGCTCAGCGAATGGAATACGCCCTCGGAAATCATCGCGGCACCGTAATCGATTCCCATGATCTTGCGCTTGACGATCGACGATACGACCAGATTGACGATCTTCTCGACGGTGATCTCCGTCTTGTTGAACATTTCGGGAATCACGATCATCGGATAATGGCAGGCCGTGCCGATACCGAAAGCGAGATGTCCGGCCGAACGTCCCATAGCAGCCACGACGAACCAATTGCCGCTCGTGCGGGCATCGGTATAGACCGTGCGGCCGATGATCGACCCCATGTCCTTGGCCGACTGGTAACCGAACGTAGGCGAGCCGGCCGGAAGCGGCAGGTCGTTGTCGATCGTTTTGGGAACATGAATATTGGCGATCGGATATTTTTTGGCCTCGAGGAACTTGGCGATGCGGTTGGCCGTCGACGCCGTATCGTCGCCCCCGACGGTGACGAGCAGTTTGATGTTATTCTTGACGAACAGGTCCAGATTGAAATCCTCCTCGAAGTTCTTGTCCGTCGGTTTGAAGCGGCTCATCGTCAGGAACGATCCGCCCCGGTTGAAAATATCGTCCGCCAACAGGAAATCGATCTCCGTAATACGCGGATTCTTCGTAAACAGGCTCGAATATCCGCAGTGCAGGCCCAGCACGCGATAGCCCTTCTCGAGGAAAGTCTTCGCCACGCTGCCCACAACGGTATTCATCCCGGGGGCGGGACCGCCGCCCGTCAAAATTGCAATTGCATCCATCTTCGCTTACTTTAAAGTTTAAGTTCGTTAGCACACCCGCGAAAACCGCCGAAACGGCCTCGGGCGATCCAAAAATACGATTTATTTTTAATATTTTTTAACAATCGGCCGCTTTTTTACCCGTTGCTGCGCTAAAAATACCGGCACCCGCAAATCCGGCTACACGTTCGGCGCCACCCACGCATACGGAAACCAAGGGCAGACGGTTATCTATTTTTTCAGCCTGCACGCCATGGCATCGGCCAACGCATCGCATGCCGCGTATTTTTCGCAGGTCGGTCGGCCGAGGATCTCGGCCGACGGAGCGACCGTCTCCCACCCTATCTGTTCGGCGAATGCGTTCAGGTTCTTTACGCCGCCGCCGTTCCAACTATACGTTCCGAACACGCCTAACAGCCTGTCTTTCGGGCCGGCATGCAGCAGATCGCGGGTCAGGTTCTCCATGAGCGGGAACATCTGCGTGTTGTAGGCGCAACTGCCCAGCAGCACGCCCCGGCAGCGCCATATCTCGCTGATAAGATAGGATACGTGCGTCTTCGACACATCGTAAACCCGAATGTCCCGTACTCCGGCCTCGGCGATCCGGCGGGCGACATGATCGGCCATCTGCGCCGTATTGCCGTACATCGACGCATAGATCACGACGGCGGCATCGTCCGCCTCGTAGCGGCTCCAGCGATCGTACAGGCCGATCACGCGGGCCGGATCGCTGCGCCATACCAGTCCGTGAAGCGGACAGATCGCGCCGATCCGCGCCGAGGAAAGCTTCGCGAGCGCCTTCTGAACCATTCCGCTGTACTTCCCGACGATATTCGAGTAATAGCGGCGCATCTCGCTTTCGTAGCGGGCGAAATCGACTTGGTCGTCGAATACGCCGCCGTCCGTCGCGCCGAACATGCCGAAAGCGTCGCCCGAGAAAAGCACGCCGTCGGTCGTATCGTAGCTCATCATCGTCTCGGGCCAGTGCACCCAAGGCGTAAAGACGAACTTCAGATTATGATACCCCAGCGAAAGCGTGTCGCCGTCCTTGACCTCGACCAGATTGGGCAGCTTGCCGAAGTAGGCTTCCAGAACGCGGAAAGTTTTCGCATTGCCCACGATCCGCACGTCGGGATATTGGCGGATCAGGTTCTCGATCTCGCCCGAATGGTCGAGCTCCATGTGATGAATGACCAGATAGTCGAGCGGGCGTCCCTCGAGCGTATCGGCCAGCCAGTCCAGATAGCTGCGGTCGCTGCCGCTCTCGACGGTATCCATCAGGGCGCACTTCTCGTCCTTGATCAGGTATGAATTGTACGAGACGCCCTCGGGCAGAGGCCACATGTTCTCGAAAAGATGCTTCCGTCTGTCATAGACTCCGGTCCAGTAAATTCTCTCGCTCAGTTTTTGTCCACAGTACATACGCGATACGTTTTGAATGAATGCCGAGACCGTCAGCGGCCCCGACGACATGGCAAACGCTCAGCGGACTCCCGCCCGCAAGCGAGCAGAAACCGTCCCGCAGAGGCCCGGGAGCCTTCGTCGCAACAATTCTGCCGTCCCGCCCGTTTATAGAACGGCGGACACGGTCTCGCGTCGCCATTTTTAATTACCTTTGCAAAGGTACGAATTATTTGGGAATCGGGTATGAAGAAAGCGATACTCATCGCGATACTCCTGTTGGCCGCCGCACGGCCTTCGTCGGCTCAGGCTCTGACCGAGTACGGGCAGGCGAGGAATGTCGTTATCGACGGTGATACCGTCGTGCTGATACAGCTCAGTCCCTCTTTCGTATTCCGGAAAGCGGTCGACACGCGGCGCTTCGCGCGCCTGATATACAACCTCAAGCGAGTCTACCCGATCGCCAAAGAGGCCAACGCGACGCTCCACGCGATGGAAGCCCATATGGAAACGCTGGCGACCAAGCGGGAGAAGCAGATTTTCGTCAAGGAGATGGAGCGGGCGCTGAAAAAGAAATACACGCCCGTGCTGAAAAAGATGACCCTCTCGCAAGGCAAACTGCTGATCAAGTTGATCGACCGGGAGACGGACCAGACCTCCTACGAACTGGTCAAGGAACTCCGGGGCGGCTTTCGCGCGTTTTTCTGGCAAAGCATCGCACGGCTGTTCGGCGCCAACCTCAAGGACACGTACGACAAGGAAGGCGAAGACATGATGGTCGAGGAACTGATCAGGCTGTACGAGGCCGGGCTTCTCTGAGCAAGAAACACTCTCTCGAACCGGAGACGGTTTTCGTATAAAGAGGAAAAGCCGACCGGCACGCCTGCAAACCCGGAGCGTACGCGACAACAGGCCGGCCGCACGTGTCACGGACAGGCACGGACCCGACCAGCATATCGCCGGAACACGTATCGGCAGAAACTCCTATTTCTGAAATATATCCGCGTACTTATTGATGAAGTACACCGGCGTACAGCTCCATGCATGGCAATAGCTGTTGACCGGGAAGAAGTTGTAAGGCGACTTGAAATGGTCCGTCGGATCGTATACCTCCCAGAACGTATCGGCACCCAAAGCGGCCATTCCGCCCCAGTATTCCGTCAGTCTCCGCCGGGCTTCGTCGTTCATGCCGCATCGGATCATCGCCTCGATCAGATAATGATAGGCATAAGGCGATCCGGGATAGCACGCATCCGGGTCGGCCAATACGGTACGCAACGCGCGCTCCCCTTCCCGAGGCGACAACGTGCCGGAAAGAATCATCCACACCTGTCCCAGATACGAGCGCTGACGGTCCGGACCCGAAACGACGACGCCTTCGCGACGGTCATAGAAAACTCGACGGGAAGCCGCCTTCATTCGGGATACGATCCGGGGCCAACCGGCCACCTCGCTCTCGCGTCCCAGCAGCTTGGCCAATTCATAGCTCTGCTCTATGGCGAAAGTCATCAGGCCCTGCATCGGAGCGTGCCGGTTCAGGTCGTCCTTCCAGTCGAACACCAGCCACCAGGCCGGCTGCTTCTCCATATCGTACACATCGTCCCGCAGATAGGTCATCGCATGCTCCACCTGCCGGACCACGACCGGCCACAACGCCTCGGCCGTCGCCCTGTCGCCCGTAGCATTCAGATACTCGTAAAGCGTCACGCCGTACAGCAGACTGTAATCCATGCAGTGCTGCCCGGTCTGGGGATGCGGCTCCGGATACTCGAATACCGTGGCGTGCAACAACCCCTCCTCGTCGGCCAAAGCGGCGAGCAGATAGAGGCAGCGGCGCGTCAGGCCGTGATTCCGGAACGAATACGTATTGGCCAGCGATTCCAGGTAAAGGTCCCCGATCCAAAGCCGCCGGTCGCGCTTGGGCCCGTCTTCGTACACGGTCTGCATGCACTCTGCGAGCGTGGCCAGCCCGATGCGGTTGATCCGGACGATCGTCGGGTCGGCGGTCGAAGCCAGCGGCTTCGGCTCGCCCGATGCCGAAGTGACGGACCGGAACCGCATGCCGGTCACGGCGAAATCGAACGAGGACCAAGCCAACAACTCGATTTTCACATAGCGGAACGCCACCCGACGAGAGAGTTCGACCGTCGCAGGCGCGTCCATGACGGTCACCACCTCGTCCTGCAGCCAAGCCCGGCTCAGCCCGCCGGGGTACGGATCGAAAGGCGTGTTCAGCTCCGCAGGGACCTCGGCGAACGTCAGCCGGAAGCGCAGCGGGGCATCCGCATCGGCGCTCAGCCGTCCTATGTCGAAAGAGAAATAGCCGGTCATATGTCGTCCGAAATCGACGATTACTTCCTTACGCTCCTTGAAAGAGTGCCCGTAGAGGGAGTCCATGTCGCCCGCCGGAATCATCCGCCACCCCTGAAAAGCCCCGGTATCCCGAACGCTTTCGACCAGACCGACCGGAGTCTCTATCCGTTCGGTCAAAGGGGGAATGCTTTCCTCAGCCTCACGCAGCCAAGTATCCCGTTCGGAAGCGAACCATGCTCGTTGAGCGCCGGCCGTCGTCGCGACCAGCAGCGCCATCGCCCAAAGCGACTGTCGTATCATGCTCATAATTCTGAATTGTTATGGACAGCAAAGGCCTGTTCCCGAGGGACAGGCCTAACAAAGATAGCTTTTTGACTTCAATTTCCCAACGAGCGGACGAATTCCTCGGCTTCGGGGGTGATCCGGCGGTCCGTGCGATCGTTCCACCCTTCGGAAGAGAGACGCTTGCGCGCCTCATCGATCGCTCCGGTGATCGGATAAGTCGGCTTCGGCATACTTTCGTAGCGCTCGCGCTGGGAAGGCTTCACCGAGCGGTCGAACACATCCTGTTTGGCCGGTCTCCGCAATCTTGTCCATCGGATAGATCGTATAGGACGGCTTTCCCTTATAGACGATCTGATCGAGTTGCCTGTCGATGAAATGGAATGTGATGTCGGCGCATTCCGCGACGAGAAAACCGTTGACATAACGGTCGGTACTGTCGCCGTCCTCCATGAAATAGTAGGTCTGTCCGTTTCCGTTCACATCCATCTTGTATATTTCGCCCTTTCGGAAATAGGCCTCCATGACCTTTCCCTTCACCTGATTGTAATACCGCTCGGGCTCCACCTCCGAGCACATCAGCGGTTCGCCCGTAAAAACGGCCTTGTCGATCGTCTGATTCTTGGTAAATATGTCGACGACTTGCGAAGTAATCTGATTCTGCTCGCTCCACAGCACCGGATCGACGTACATATGAATGGTCGAGTCGGCCGAAAAGGCGACCAGCGAGTCGCACACGGCCTGAAAGTCGGTACGATAAGTACGGACCTTGTTGTACGCCCTGATAATCCGGACCAGCGAATCGCCGGCCTGCGGCTGTACGGAATCCGAGGCGATCTCTTCCCGGGACGAAAGAGAATCCGCGGCACGCAGGGACGAATCGGCAGCCAGCGCAATCGAGTCCCGTCGGGCCTGAGCGGCCGAATCGAGCGCATGCAAAGCGAGCGTGTCGGCACTCGTCGATTTGCCCTTGGCAAAGCGCCGGGCCAACTCGCGACGCTGACGCTGTTCCTCCTTCTCCCGGATTTTCTCGGCCTCCAAACGGGCCTTTTCCCTTTGCGCTTTGATTTTTTCTTTGATACGGACCGCGCGCTCCTCCCGTTTCTGTTTCTTGGCCTGCTCTTTTTCATAACGGAGACGGGCCGTCTCCAGTTTCTTGAGCTCCTTCTCCGTCAACGGGCGCCCCACGCTGTCGACAGGCTGAGCGGACTGAAGCGAGTCGACGGCCATGACCGATCCGGTCGAATCGGCCTCCGAAGAAACTTCGGCCGAAACCTCCGCCTCGTTCTGCTCCTGACGCTTTGCCGCAGGCCCGGTCAAGGGCTCCTGAGGCAGACCCGGACCTGCGCCCAAGCTGTCGCGGGCCCGACCGGAAACGTTTCTGCCGGACCCGGGTCTATGCCGGACCAGCGAGTCGCTCGCCGAAGAATCGGCAGCGGCCGTCAGCGAGTCTTTCGGCGGAGCGAAACGATTGACCGTATAGAGAAAAATCGAATCGGCCCGCATGAAAACCGTATCGGCCTGCTCGCCCTCGTCGTATCCTGCGACTACCGGATCGCGAGTCAGCAGCGCCTTGCGCTCATTACCCCAATATCGGGCGTAATCGCCGAAAGCGAGTGCGCGCTGCTGCTCGTCGACGATCTGCACATTACTGAGCATCAAGGCATCCTGAGACCCGGGGCGATATACGATCGTATCGGCCCACATCTGCTGGGTCTCGGTCATGATATACGAGCGATCGGTAAACGTATACCGGTCGTCGCGCCGGTCGTAAATGCCCCGGTATGCCGTCAGAAACTCGTTCTGCGCGTTCCAGATATATGAAAGCGTATGAAACGACGCGATCTCGGTATTCATGTTGTATGAAACCGAGTCCGACTCCATCACGTAGTCCGGATTGCGCATCTCGACGTTCCTCACGCCGACCAGATCGCGCGTATCGACGTAATAGTACCCGTCGGAAGACTCCATCAGATTGTCCTTCTGCGACATGGTCCCCCCGCCCCAGTAATGGCCCACGTTGGTCAGCGTATTGAACGAGAAGTGGTAGGTATACAGCGTGGCGTCCTTGTCGATCATCTTGATCAGCGGCGAGTAGATATGCGCCTCGTTCGACAGGCCGTCGTAATCGGCCTTGTCTCCGAAAATGAACGTGCTGTCCTTGTTGACCACGACATTCTTGTAACAGTCCATCCGCCGGTCGTTATAGCGAATCGCGCTGTCGCAGGTGATCACGGCTCCGTTGTGGTGAAAGACTACATGGCCGACCAACAGCAAAGCCGTCGAATCGCCCACCTTGAGGCTCGACATCACGTCGGCGCGGAAATCGACCGCTGCCGGAGACTGGGCCCGAAGAACGAGCATGCCTGCGGCCGCCGCGGCCAACAATAGAATAAGAAGACGGCGAATCATGCGAACTTCCGGCAGGCTATTTCAATAAGAACGAATGCTCGAACTCGCAGTCTTTGAAATCCTCGTCGATCCGGATATACATACCGTCGACCTTCGACTTCAGCCACCGGACGAACTCTCTCTCCTGCTTGACGGCCAGAGCGAGCTTCTCCAACTGTACGTAATCTTCCTTGATATTGGCCGGATGAGCGGGAATAACCTCTTTGAGCTTGACAACCTTGCAAAGCGTCCGTTGCCTGTAGTCCTGCGTGGTGTAAGGTTTCGACACGCCGTCTATCTCCAACTTTTCGAGCGCCCGGAAATCGTCCGGATTCAGGTAGTCCTTGTAAAACTTGACCGAAGCCTCCGTCGGATCGCCGTAGTTCATGATCTCCAGCTGTTCCAGATTCGAGGCGAGCCCCCCGTTCTGCTTGGAATACTTGTCCTGCGAATATTTCATGGCGGCTTCCTCGAACGTGATCGTACCGTCCACGATCTGCCTTTGCACGCTGTCGAGCACGTTGTAGGGCTCTTCCATATCCATGTCGGTATACTGAGGCTTGAGCAGGATATGACGGGCATGGTACTGACTGCCTATCTTTTCTATCAGCTGAATCAGGTGAAACCCGTAATCGGTCTCGACAACGCCCGACACCTGCCCCGGCTTGAGTTTCATCATGGCCTCGGCAAACTCGGGAACGAGCATCTCCTTGGTCATCAACCCCAGATCCCCGCCCCGGATCGCCGACTGCGGGTCTTCGGAGTAGGTTCTGGCAAGCATATCGAACTTGTCACCGTTGATAATCCGCTCCCTAAGTTCCAGCAAACGCTCCTGCGCCCGGAGCTTCGCCTCGTCGGCATTGCTCGGATAACGCACGATCTGCGCAAACACATACTGCTCGGGAATGATAGGCACGCTGTCCTTGGACATGCCTTTGACGAACTTTTCCACCTCGCCGGGCGTGACGTGCACCTTATCCTTGATCGTACGCTCCATTTCGCTGGCATAGGCTCCCTCCTCGATCGTCTCGCGCAACTCTTCTCTGATATTGAATATCGGCTTATGATAGTACATCTCGAGCGCCGCGACCGATCCCCGTTCCAGAATCTGCTCGTCCACGAGCTGCTGCACGCGTTCGGCGACACGGTCCATAGGGACCGTCAGCGAGTCGATCTGAGACTGGTTGTAGAGCAGCTTTTGGATAATCAGGTGCTCTAGTGCCTCGCAACGCGGATCGCGCTGCGAGGTGTAGCCCTGCTGCTTGCTCTGTTCGACCAAAGCCTTACCATATCGCTCCACCTCGGAATAAAGTACCACCGACTGACCGACAACGGCCACCACCTTGTCCGCCATAAACTTGTCCTGAGCGTTGCTGCCCGAAACCGCGCAGGCGAACAAACCGGCCGTCGCGGCCACCCATTTACTGAATATCATCGCTATCGTCTGTTTTTACATTCACTATTATTTCCTTATTCTCCATCGCGTGCCGGTAGAGGCTGTCTTCATGCGCCCGCACGATCTCTTCCTTTCTCTGATTGAAAATCACCCGGCGGATCAGATCCTGCACGCTCTCCTGAGGAGCCCGGTCTCCGGGCCGCCGGAACACCAGAATCCGCACGTAATATACGTCGGAGGAAGTCTCCATTTCGCTGACCCGGTCGGTTGTCAGCAAATCGTCGTAATTTTCCGTCCTGTCGGTCGGAAGCAGGGAGAGCAACGTGGAAAAATCGGTCCAGCCGTTGAGCTCCGTCAACTCGAAATTGTTCTTGACGCAAAGGTCCACCAGATCCTGATAACGGTCTTCGCCCGAAGCCATCATCAGCTCCTTGATCTTGTTTTTCGGACCGTAGCTGCGGGGGAGCCGCACGACGCGCGCCTTGAGCAGCGTCTTGTCGAGCACGAAGTCGGCCTGATTCTTCCGGTAGTACTCGCCGATCTGAGAATCCGTGAACAGCGTATCGATCAGCTTGTCGACATAATATTGGTCGACTTTATGAGTCAGCAGCGAATTGCGGTACTCCTCGACCATACGGTCGATGTCCTGCTGACTGCTCTCGAACATGCGCTCCGCTTCCTGAATCTTCAACTGCATCTTCACCCAGCGATCGACATAGGAGCCGAGTATCTTCACGCTGTCCTCCGGCGCCATGTCCGGAGTGAAGATGGACGAAAGATCGTGGACGTACAGCTTCTCGCCGCCTACCTC
>ERZ1673744.2691-NODE-2691-length-12853-cov-7.337240_pt1 | contig 12853 bp, 9 predicted proteins | sample MGYA00580207_ERZ1673744 | MGnify/ENA primary metagenome ERZ1673744 (study PRJEB41218, sample SAMN15661751) | gut metagenome | host: Homo sapiens | place: Canada: London | collected 2015-08-20/2019-03-30 | study: EMG produced TPA metagenomics assembly of... | reverse complement strand
CATAACTCATTTATCAATTATAACATAACCGTAGCTGCTTGTCAACTATTTTGTGTCTATGTTAATAATGGTACTTATGAGTTCCTTAACGCCTTCTACGAAACCGGCCGCACGGATATCGGTGCCGGCAATGTTGAGGTGAAGGTTGATGAGAGCTCGCTCAAGGAAGTTCGCGACTTGGGTCTGCACACCTACGGTCTGCTCGCTGCCTCGCTCTATGCGTTTGACGTGCCGACCAATCAGATTGCTCGGACCATTTACAACAACTGGGATGAAATCGGCGATCAGTACAATGCTGATCTCTTCGCTCAGGCTAAGGCTGCAGGTCTCCTTGCTGAAACCGCAACTGTTTTCAATTTCGAAGATACCAATAGCAGCGGCGCTATGCAGTACCTGGCTGAAGGCGTGACGGAAACGCAGTACCAGGACTTCGCAGATGCTTTCGACGCCAAGTTTGTTGCTGACTTCGTCGACGCTGAACACACTGCCACCAACATGGCCGTTGCCGGCGGCGCCTTCACGGCTGCCCTCGACTACAACGACCAGGTGACGGCTGCGCTCGATCGTCGCACGTCGCTCGCCAACGTCAACGCGCCGCGCACTCAGGGCTTTACGCCGTGGGTCGACGTCTTCGGCACGACGAATGAAGCGAAGCGCCTCTACGGCAACGGCCAGGGCTATGAGACCGACATCTACGGTGCCGTTCTCGGCTTTGACTACACCGCTGCCTGCGGCGGCGTCTTCGGTGTTGCCTTCAACGTCGGTACCGGCGACGGCAACTCCGTCGGCACGGGCCACCAGGTTGACAACGACGCCGACTACTACGGCTTCTCCGCCTACGGCGCCTACTCGACGGGTCTCTTTAACTTCAAGGCTGACCTCGGCTACACCCAGGCTTCGAACGACCTCTCGACCTCGTCCGCTTACTTCGGTTCCGTCAAGGAATCGCTTGATGCGGACATCTTCACGGTCGGCGTGGGTACGGAAGTTCTCGTCAAGGCTGGCTCCGTCAACGTCGTTCCGCATGCCGGCATCCGCATGAATCGTCTCTCCATGGATGATTCGAAGTACGGCGCCGACTACGACGACATGACGGTCTACCAGCTCCCGCTCGGCGTTTCCGTCTCCGCGGCCTTCGACGTGAACGGCTGGAAGCTTGCTCCTGCCTTTGACGTGTCCGTTGTCCCGACCTTCGGCGACAAGGATGCCGTTGCCAGCTACTTCGGCGGCATCACGGACACCAACCCGGTTCAGGGCACGCTCGGTGTTGAAGCGCAGAACGGCGCGTTCACCTTCGGTCTCAACTACCGCCTCACGGCGGGCGGCGACGATCGTCAGAACAACTCGTTCAACGCCAACGTCCGCTACTCGTTCTAATCCGCGAGGCTTGAGTCTCCCCGGGGAATCAAAGTGGAAACTTCATCTTCCCCGGGGGATTCATTTCGACGCATCCCGTCCCGCCGTCTTTACTCCAGGTGCGGCCGGGATGGGGATGCGTAAAAGAACGACATCGGGATTCAGTCTGGGGAGCATTTCAAACCTGGCGCAAAGCCTGTGCGCGTTCAGGGTTTCATGAAACGCTTCTCCACGCAAAGGCTGGATCTCATATCACAGGCACATCTGAAGCCCGTTTCCGGATCGGTTCGGAGACGGGCTTTCTTTCGAAGCGGTTTCGTACGAAGAGAACGAGTGCGAGATGAGAAAGCAGAAAATTCCGGAGATGTTCCCGGCAGTCCCCTTGGAAGACCGCACGAGGAAGAAGGGATCTCCCTCAGAAGAAAAGCGCCGGCAGGCTGTGGACCTCTTTCGGCACGGCATAGGCTACACGAAGGCTTCGCGCATACTTGATCTTTCCGTCAACACCGTGCGCGAGTGGCACCGGGAATTCAAGAAGGGAACCTTCCGCGTAAAGGTCTCAACGAACCAGTACCGGTACCCGAAGGATGTCCGCGAGAACGTGATCCGCATGCGGCTTTCCGGCATCTCTTGGGCGGAGCTTACCAAGCGCACCGGCATTTCCGCGAGCACGGCCCGAAAGTGGGTGAACGACTACTGCACCCGCAGAGGCGTGCGTCCGCAGCTTCTCGTGCCCGGGATCCGATCGGACGGCGGAACCTTGTCTTCGAAAGAATGATGGACAGATCTCGCGCTGCAGCAGGCTTCGTACGCCCGGGCGAGAGCAGCGGAGCGAGTGAATCATGGTGAGTTGGAAGCGAACTCAGTACCTTTCTCTCAGATTTTCCGGGTCTCAATCTGGATCAAAAATATAATCTCGTATCGAAAATTTCACTGTAGTTCAGGTAGTTTGATACGTATGCAAAAAATCTTACAATCTAACCGTTAGATCCGTTAGATTCCGCGTGAGATGACTGCCATACCGGCAATGCCTTCGTGCAATAGCCGGGTATTCGAATTCAAGTCCAGCCATGGGATCCGAGCGTTTATCTCTGAAGGCGCGGACTACCTCAGAAGCTCCATGAGCTTCGTGAAGCTGTAGAGCGCCGGCCGGCGTCCCCTGCCGGGTTCGATTTTGCGGATGGCTCCCGATTCTTCGAGCCTTTTGATCAGGAGCACCATGCCTTGCCTCGAGATGTGCTCGCGGCATTCTTCCTGCAGCTTGGGGAGCGTAAAGACGGGGTTTGCGAAAACATAGTCGGGGACGGCGTTCGCGAGCGGCGCTTTTGTCTGACTGGCCATGATCGCTTTGGCTTCTTCATAGAGCCCGATCATGTTTTTGAGGAGCTTTGCATTCGAACGGCTCTCTTTCTCAACGGCGGTGAGAAAGAACGAGATCCAGGGATCCCAGTGCTTTTCCCGGGAGATGAGGCCGAGCACGGCGTAATAGTCCGCTCTATGCGACAGCAGATACGGGCTGAGGAAGAAGCAGTCGGTGCGGAGCACGCCCTTCATTGCAAGAAACATTGAAATGAGAAGCCTGCTCATGCGGCCGTTGCCGTCAGTGAACGGGTGGATCATCTCAAACTGGGCATGCATGACCGCTGCCTGAACGAGGGGATTGAGGTCGGTGCGGGCCAGAAACTGCAGCCAGTTCTCAAGGAGCTCCTGAAGATGCTGAGGAGCCGGCGGGATGTAGACGGCGTGCTCGATGCCTGAACCAAGTCTTCCGATATGGACCTGAATATTCCGGAACGCTCCCGGATTTTCCCCCATGCCTCCGGCGCCGTCGAGCAGTACCGCGTGAAGATCCTTAATCAGAGACAGGGTGATGGGCGTGCCTCCTCGTACGGCGCAGATGCCTTCAGCCATCGCCTCCCGGCAATTGAGGACTTCCGCCACGTCGTCCCGCCTGGAGCGAGAAAGGACAACGCCGGTTTGGGCGACTGCGACTTCATCGAACGTCGTCGCCGTGCCTTCAATGAGGTTCGAGGCTTGAGCTTCCTTCAGCGCCCGGGTCGCCCGGAAGAGATCGTTCCTCGCGAAAGCCTCCGCCATTCCGTCAAGACGACACAAGGCTGCAGCGGCAGCAAATTCGGAAAAACTGTCGGATGACCACGGCAGTGGGTCGCCAGCAAGGGGAAGTCGTGGGAGATTGAAGGAGGACGGCATTAGAGATCGCATGTGCGTCTATGGCTGCCTCAGAAGAAGCCTTTTTCTTAACTGAAAGGCATCCTGAGTTCATGAAAGAGGCGTTGTCTACACTAAAACAGCATTTAGTGTACGCAAACGGTTTTATCCCAACCAGAGTTGGTTTTTGCCGGAGACAGATCCATAGAAGAAAGCGGGCCTGCACGGAGACCCAAACGCCAAACGGCGCACCCGCTGCCGGAATGCGCCGTTTGGATAGAACCAGACAGAAGCGCGCGAGCGCTGCCATTGAAGCGTCTTACGCCCCGAGTCTGGCTTTGAAGACCTCTCTTACGCGCTCGAGATCCGCTTCGGTATCCACGCCCGCAGGGAGCGCTTCATCAAGCACCAGCACGGCAATCTTTTCGCCGTTCCAGAGGGCGCGCAGCTGCTCGAGGCTTTCCGTCTCCTCAATCGGAGCGGGAGGAAGTGTCGGGAACTTTTCCAGGAACGCAACGCGATAGGCGTAGAGCCCGAGGTGATGGAGGGGCTTGAAGCCTTCGGGGAGCTTCGACTGGTCTTTCCGGAAGGCGTCGCGCGGCCACGGAATCGGGGCGCGCGAGAAGGTGAGGGCATTTCCCCGGGCGTCGAGCTCAACCTTGACGACATTGGGGCTGAAGAAGTCCTCGATCGACGTGAGCGTGTGCGCCGCCGTGGCAATCGCGCACTCAGGGCGGGAAGCGAGGAGTTCGGCCGCGTCGTTGACGACTTCGGCGGGCATCAGAGGTTCGTCGCCCTGAACGTTCACGACGATTTCATCGGGGCCGAGCCCGAGGAGGCGCGCGGCTTCCGCGAGACGGTCCGTGCCGGTCGGATGATCGGGCGACGTGAGAACGGCTTCGACGCCCGCAGCGCGGCAGGCTTCAAGAATCGCCTCATGGTCGGTCGCGACCGCAACGCGGGCGGCCTTCGTGTGGCGGGCGGCTTCAGCGACGCGCACGATCATGGGCTTCCCGAGAATGTCCTTCAGGGGCTTTTCGGGAAGGCGCGTCGACTTCATGCGCGCCGGAATGATGATGGTGAAGCTCATGCTTAAAACCTCTTCATTCAATGGCAATCAGAACTGACCGGGGCGCGGGGCCTTCCCCGAAAGGCGCTCGGCCTCGAGCTTGACCTTCGCGGCTTCCTCGTCCGAAAGCTTTCGTGCGTCCTGAGCGAGCATCATGGGGATGCCGTCCTGAATCGGGAAGGCAAGCGCGCAGGCGGGGCAGAGAAGTTCCTCGGGCGAGGCTGCGGCTTCGGATTTGCCGGCAATGAGCTTGCCCTTGCAGACGGGACAGACCAAAAAATCGGGGATGCGCTGGGTCATGGATGCTTTTAGAAGAAAAAATTATTCGATGCTGTCGTTCTGGGCTTCTGGATGGCGGCCGAGCCTGCGCGCGGCTTCAGAAGCACGGGTGTCGATGAGGTCGATGAGATAAGGGTCGAGAACAACCTCGAGGCCAACCACCCAGATGCGGTCGTCGCCCTTGATCTCAGGGATCTGCGCGCACTTTACAGCGTCCTTCCCCGTAATGAGAATGACGTCTTCCTTTCTGCCCCTGAAGGGATTGCTCGAAAAGTCGAAGTGGTCGCCGAGCTCAAGCTCCGCGCAGTCGATGTCGTGACCGCGCACCATCGCAAAGAACCGACCCGGCGCGGCAATGCCCGCAGCGGCCAAGGCCTTTCCGCCCGTGCGCTCAAGGTCGGCGGCAATCGTGTCGATGTCTCGCACCTCGCCCGTTGAGAGCCGCCGGCAGGCGCCGAAGCAGCTCGAGGCGGCAAAGCGCGGCGTGCGGCTCTCCACAACGGACTCGGTCGTGGTGTTGAGGATGATGGCGTCGACGTCGTCGAGACGCGAAACCGGTTCGCGAAGGGGACCCGCGGGCAGAAGCCAGCCGTTTCCAAGGCCTCTGGCTCCGATGACGGCAAGCTCCACGTCGCGGGCAAGCGCCGCGTGCTGCAGGCCGTCGTCCGAGATGATGATGTTGACGCCGGGATGCTCGCGAAGGAGTTCGAGCCCCGCCTTCACGCGTTCGCGGCCGACAGCCACGGGTGCGAGCGACTCGCGCGCGATGAGAAGCGGTTCGTCCCCCACCTGAGAGGCGTCGGAATCGGGCGTCACGAGGCGGACGCCGTCTTCAGAGCGTCCGAACCCGCGCGAGATGACGCCTGGGGTCCACCCGCGGGCGCGAAGCGCTCTCACGAGCGCGATCGTCACGGGAGTTTTTCCCGTTCCGCCCACGTAGATGTTCCCGACGACCACGACGGGCACCGGGAGGTGGTTCGCCACCGTTCTGCGGCGGCGCGAAGCGCTTACCGCCTGGTAGATGAGGGAGAGCGGATAAAGGAGGCAGGCGACCGGGCCCCTATGGGACCAGACGCTGTGCACCCAGGATTCAAGCCGGGGATGGTTGCTCATTGGCGGCACGCTCTCGAAAAAAGAAATGAGGAATGGAAGCCGGTCTTTCCGGTTCCGGAGAGTGCCGCGGATCTTCGCGGTGGTTTGTCGTCAGACATATAGCAAAAGAAGTGGGCTTTAAAACGAGCCTCAGAGCCAAAGCGAAACTGAAAGTTTAATCGGTACCGGCGCCGGCTGTCCCGGTCTCTTCACGAGAAAGTCCGCCTTTTTGCGTTAGGGACTTCGAGAGGGCACGGGCAAATGCGGGATGTTGCGCCTCCCTTTCTCTGAGGAGCACTTCGAAGAGTCCCCGCACCCATTGAAAGTACGGGTCCTCATCCGTGCGCTTATGCCAGGCGAGGCGCATTGTGAGCGTGGGCGCGTTTGCGGGGGCGGGAAGCAGCGAGAATCGGCCGGGGTCGAGCGCGAGTTCCGCGAGCGCCCTCGGGAGCACGCAGAGCGCGTCCGAGCCTTCAAGGAAATAGGGCGCGGCGAGAAAGAAGGGAAGATGGAGCACCGGCGCGCGCCCGTGCTTCGGCTGGAACCACCCTTCGGCGGGACCGTTGGGCGTTCTTCTGCGGTCGGGCTGGGCGTTTGCGATCACCTGAGGGAAGCTTTCTGCGTCGGCGGGTGAAATGAAGCCGTTTTTTCGCGCCTTGGCTTCAAGTGGATGGGATTTTCGGGCGACCCAGACGTAGGGCGTCGTGAGAAGCGCCGCCGACCGGAGGTCGGGGGAAAGCCCCTGCCTCGCATAAATCACGAAGTCAAGGTCTCCGGCGCGCAGAAGCTCGAACATTCTTTCGTCGGCCTGCAGGAACTGGAGCGTGAGATTGGGGGCCCGCGCCATGAGGCGGGGAAAGAGCGACGCGAAGATCGATGCGCATGCATTGTCGTAGGCCGCGAACCGGAGCGTTTCCCGTCGGGTGCTGTAGTCCTCTTCCGCATCGCGCCCGAGGCGGCGCAATCCCGCGAGGAGCGGCCGGAGCTTCACGGCAATCCTCTCGGCCTTCGCAGTCGGGCGCATCGCGAAGCCTTCGCGCGTGAAGAGCGGGTCGGCAAAATGCGCTCTCAGCTTCTGAAGCATCCGCTGCGCCGTGGCGGAGCTCACGGCGAAGTCGTCGGCCGAGGCGGCAAGCGACCGGGTTTCCATGAGCGAAAGGAAGAATTCGAGCGCATAGGTGTCGATGGATGTCGATTTCTGCATGGATGTCGCTTCGAAAATTGATGCCGGGAGCAGGATATTTTCGCATTTTCCGATTCGAGGGACATCTTTAGCATTTCGTCCATCGCGAGAAGGCCGTTCGGTCTGCCGCGAAAGAAAAAAGAACCCGAACAAGAACTCAGAAAAGCATCATGCACACCTCCCGCAATCTCGTCCTCTTTTCTCTCACATTCCTTGCCGCAGGCGTCTCTCAGGCGATGACGGCCGGCACTTTCGCCGGCTCCGCCACGGGCAGAAACGGCGAAGTCGCCGTTGAAGTCGACGTCTCCACGAACCGCATTGAGGCCGTCCGCATTGTGAAAAGCACTGAAACTCCGGGCATCGGGTCGCTCGCGACCGATGCGCTTCCCGCGGTCATCGTCGCCGCCCAGTCCCCGAACGTCGACGTCGTTTCGGGCGCAACGATCACGTCCGACGCCATTAAGGCTGCGGTTTCGAAGGCGCTCGAAAAGGCGGGCGCCGATCCGAAGTCGATGAAGGCGAAGGCGGCGCATAAGGATGCCGCTGCGGCTTCCTTCCCGACCAAGGCCGACGTCGTCATTGTGGGTGCCGGCGGCGCCGGTCTTGTTGCTGCCGCCACGGCAGTGGAGCAGGGCGCACGCGTCATCGTTCTCGAAAAGATGGCCATGATCGGCGGCAACACCGCACGAAGCGAAGGCAACATGTCGGCGATCGATCCTGAACCCGAAAAGCTCCAGCCGATGACGCCGGCGCTCGAGGCGATTGTCGAGAAGTATCTCAACGCCAAGGTGCCGACTGCGGAAATCCAGGCGATCCAGGATACCGTGCGAAAGCAGTACGCCGACTACAAGGCTTCGGGCCGCAAGGAAATCTTCGATACGCCTGAACTCTTTGCGCTTCAGACCCTCATCGGCGGCGACTGCAAGGCCGATCCGAAGCTCGTTCTCGTGATGGCGCGAAACGCCACGCGCGCCATGCAGTGGCTCGACGACCAGTCCGACATGACCTGGGAGCACATCGCCCGCAAGTATGTCGACATGGGGATCGGCGCGCTCTACCCGCGCGCTCAGTTCCCGCGCGCCAAGGACGGAGTCTCCCCGATCTCGACCTATGACGCCTACATCAAGCCGCTTGCCGACAAGGTTAAGGCTGCGGGTTCGAGCATCCTCACCAACATGCAGGTGGTCGACATCGTGCGCGAGAACGGCCGCGTCACCGGCGTGATTGCACAGGACAAGAATGGCCAGAAGCATAAGTTCACGGCCTCGAAGGGCGTGATTCTCGCTGCCGGCGGCTACGGCGCCAACCTCGCAATGGTGAAGAAGTACAACGGCATCAGCGTGACGGCCACCTCGAACCAGCCCGGCACGACGGGCGAAGTGATCGAGGAAGCGGTGAAGGACGGCGCGGCGCTCGAAGGCATGGCCTGGATCCAGATCCATCCGCACGGAAATCCGAAGAACGGCGACCTTGAATCCAATATCGCCGGCCGTCCGCAGGACACGCCCTACGTCAACAAGCTCGGTCTCCGCTTTGCCGATGAAACCGGCCGCCGCGACGACATCTCTCACGGCATCCTCGCGCAGCCCGGCAAGGTCGCCTTCTCGATCTACGACCAGAAGACGATCGACGCGAAGAAGGTTCGTCCGGAACATATCGAACGCGCCATCACGCACGGCTACGCCTTCCGCGCCAATTCGCTCCCTGAACTCGCGAAGGCCGCGGGCATCAGCGCCGAGGGTCTCGAAAAGACGATCGCGGTCTACAACGAAGCCGCGAAGCTCCAGTCCGACTCCGTGCCGAAGGCCGTGATCGGCTGGCCCGTCGACAAGGCGCCCTACTACTGCGTGCCCATCACGGTTACGATCCATCACACGATGGGCGGCCTCAAGATCGATGAGGAAACGCGCGTTCTCGACCAGAACGGGAAGCCCATTCCGGGACTCTTCGCCGCGGGCGAAATCACGGGCGGCATTCATGGCGGCAACCGCCTCGGCCGCAATGCGCTCACGGACCTTCTCGTCTTCGGCCACATCGCTGGCGAAGAAGTTATGAAGGCCGCGAAGTAACGCTTCCGACACGTCAGGGCTCCGGAGTTCCCGTGACCCTTCAGAGACTGCAGCTCCGTTTTGCTGGATGGATGTCCGGCAGCCGGAGCTGCTTGTCTTTTAGTGGCTGCCGGAGGCGGTCCGGATCGCCCGTCCGGACAAATTCCCGGTTGACAACTTTTGATGTGGAAAAGTGGAGAACTTCTGCCGGCTTTTGCTCTTCCCGAATCTGCAACTATCGGAACTAATTAGAAAGCCCTATATGGCGGGCCTTTGTCATGGAAAGGGAAAACGCAATCAAGTCTGTGGATAACTCTGTGGACAGAACGGGGTTCCGGGAGAAAAATGAATCCAAAAGGCGGGAATGAGCTTCGAAGTGATACCCGTATCATTCTTCTTTTTTCCTCTCTATGTAAGGCGTTCGGCATTAATAGGCGTGTCGGATGATCTTCTGCGCTGAGGCCCCTCCCTTGACAAACCGCCTGGAATCTGCTGTGGACAAATCGGTGCGGAAGTTCTGCCTGCGGGTTGTCCTCCATGCCCGTGGACAGACATGTGGACAACTTTGGGAGAAATATTTCAACGCCTTCAGTTTTCTTAAAATTTTCCTGTTGCCTATTTTTTGTGCAAATCGCGAGTTATTCACATTTCCTGTGGATGGCTCTTTCGCCTTCCGGCGCTGAAGCCTTGATCAGCAAGGTGCCGGACGTTTGAGATGAGGCCGGGCGATCCTGTGGAAAAGGAATGGCGGTTATCCACCGCCCCGATTCCGACAGCCGGATGCCACGCTGTCATAATGAAGCGCGCGAAAAAGTCCTTCTTATTCCTTTTCAGAAGATCCTCCATGGCCAGCCGATTTCACAGCGGACCGCCCGACGATTTCAATGATCCCGGAGCGGACGATGCACTCTTTTTCGAGAGTCTCTTTGAAGAGGCCGAGCGGGAGGTCCGAAGCGTCCGGCAGGTCCGCAGCAGCCGTTCCGACGCTGTCGCGGGAAAGGCGAAGCCGGAGGAGCAAAGCTTCAGGCGGCGAGCCTCAGCAGAGCCCAACCGTGCGTCGGATTCTGTGAACTCGGCCTCCGCGCGTTATTCCCGGTCCCGCACGGCGGCTTTCGGGAGCGCCTCCATGGGCGTGAGCCGTACGAGGAGCGTTTCCGGCCGTCCCGCGGTAAGTCCCTTCATGCCGCCTCCGGTTTATCCGAAAGAGCCCCCCTCCCTGATGTCGGTGATGGCCGCAGAGCGCGGGGAATCTGTTCCGGCCTTTGAGGGCACGGCCGCGCTCATGAACCGTGCGTCTCCCGACCGTGAAGGTGCGATCGAGGAAGCAAAGCCCCTGACGGTTTCGGAGACCCTCACTCGGATCCGGAATGCGTTGGACGGCGTCATCGACGGCTTATGGATTTCGGGCGAGGTCGCGGCGGTGAAGACGTCCGGGGCCGGGCATGTCTACTTCAGCATCAAGGACGAGAGAGGACTCATCGACTGCGTCCTTTTCGGCGGCGCCCGGCAGGGGCGGCGCCTCTTTGTGATCGGCGACAAGATTGAAATCCGCGGAAGGACGGACATCTATGCCGAGCGCGGAAAGCTTCAGATCATTGCCTCGCAATGGCGGCCGGCGGGACAGGGAAGCCTCTACGAGGCTTTTCTGAGGTTGAAGGCGAAGCTCGAGGCTGAGGGACTTTTCGATGCTTCGAAGAAGCGCCCCATTCCGGGGTTCGTCAGACGGGTAGCGCTCGTAACGAGCTCCATTGCGGCCGCCTACGGCGACGTCTGCCGCACGATCGAGCGCAGAACCCCCTGGGTGCAGATTCTCCATGTGGAGGCGCCGGTCCAGGGGGCGGATGCGCCTGCACGACTGATTGCAGCCCTTCGCGCCGCCGACCGCACGGGAGCGGACGTGGTGCTTCTCGTGAGAGGCGGAGGCGCCTACGAGGACCTTCAGGCCTTCAACGACGAAAAGCTCGCGCGCGCGATCCGCGCGATGCGAACGCCCGTCATCTCCGGCGTCGGGCATGAGGCGGACTTTACGATCGCGGACTTTGCGGCGGATCTGAGGGCGTCCACCCCGACGGCAGCCGCCGAATCCATCGGTCCCGACCGCGAATACTGGATGAAGCGCCTCGAAAAGCTCTTCGACGCACTTTCGGGCGGACTCACCCGCGAAATTCAGCACGCCATGCAGCGCTTCGACCGGGCTCAAACCCTCATGCCCGATATGGATCTGAGGCTCGCGAATGCCGAAAGGGCAGTGAGCCTTATGGCGGAACGCTTCAAGTCGGCGGACTTCGTGCTTCGCACGCATTCGGAGCGCGTGGAGCGGGCCGCGGCCTTTCTCGCCGATCCGGAGCGCGTCCTCTCGGCGCCGGAACGGGTGCTCGAGGACCGGGCGGAGCAGTTCCTTGCCATGGCGGACCTCCAGGAAAAGAGGCGCGGAGAACGCCTCGGATGGCCTGGAGAGCGGCTCAACGACGCAATTGAGAGAAAGCTCGGCGACGCCGAGAGGGAATACCGCCGGGCGCATCAGCAGAAGCCCGATCCGATGCGGACCGTGACTCAGCTAGGTCTGCGCCTTGCTCAGGCGGAGACGGCCCTGAAGCTTGCCGACCCTGATCGACCTTTGCGCGCGGGTTATGCCCGGATCTCTTCGGGTGGCCGCGTTGTCGGCGCGGCACGGGATCTTTCGAAGGGGAACGCGATTGAGGTTCGGTTCTTCGACGGCGAGGCGAGAGCGGTTGTTGAGCGTGTGAGCATTCGCTCCGAAAAGATGTGACCAGAAGCTTTGCGGCAAAGGTCTTTTCTATCACCAGGGTAGATAAATCATATCTGTCGGATTTCGCAACAAATTTATTTCCAATGCCGGAGAAGAATCCGGGCAGAGGGAAAACCCGAATGATATGATGCAGGGCACCAAGACTTTCCTTATCCAGGAGACAAAAAAATGACCGAATTCACGCTTCCCGAGCTCCCCTTTGCTCACGATGCGCTCGCTCCCGCGATGAGCGCCGAGACGATTGAATATCACTGGGGCAAGCATCATCGCTCCTATGTGACGAACCTCAACAACCTCGTGAAGGGCACCGAATGGGAAGGCCGCGCGCTCGAAGACATCATCCGCGGCTCCGCGGGCGGTCTCTTCAACAATGCCGCGCAGCACTTCAACCACTCCTTCTTCTGGAAGTGCCTCACCCCGAACGGCGGCGGCCGTCCGGAAGGCGCGCTCCTCGCCGCGATCGAAAAGACCTGGGGGTCGTTCGACGCCTTTGTCGCCGCCTTTTCGAAGCAGGCTGCCGGCAACTTCGGCTCCGGCTGGACCTGGCTCGTGAAGGACTCCGACGGTTCGCTCGCGATCGTCAACACGTCGAACGCCGGCACGCCGGTTGCTGAAGGCAAGACCCCCGTCCTCACGCTCGACGACTGGGAGCACGCCTACTACATCGACTACCGCAACGCCCGTCCGAAGTTCATTGAAGCCTTCTTCGCGAAGCTCGTGAACTGGAAGTTTGCCGAAGCGCAGTTTGCGCTCTAAGGCGCTGTAGCCGGGCCTTTAAAAAGCCCTGAAGCAAAGAAAAGCGGTCCGATTCATCCCGGGCCGCTTTTTTGTTGTGTGCCCGGCATGGGCGATTTCTATAGGGTGAAAGTCCCGATGAGCAGGAGGTA
>ERZ1673744.2680-NODE-2680-length-12897-cov-11.646005_pt1 | contig 12897 bp, 18 predicted proteins | sample MGYA00580207_ERZ1673744 | MGnify/ENA primary metagenome ERZ1673744 (study PRJEB41218, sample SAMN15661751) | gut metagenome | host: Homo sapiens | place: Canada: London | collected 2015-08-20/2019-03-30 | study: EMG produced TPA metagenomics assembly of... | reverse complement strand
TCCCCGGCATCACCGACGAGCAGCTGAACTGGCTCATGCAGGAGAACGGCGCGGACATCAACCGGGAAAAGTCTGCCGCCACCGCCCTGCAGACCCAGCTGAACAACGTGAATGCCCAGCTCAAGACCGCACAGGAGGGCCTTGCCAAATTCGACGGTGTGGACGTTGCCGCCCTGAACGCGCAGGTGGCCAAGCTGCAGGCCGACCTGAAAACGCAGGCGGACGGCTTTGCCTTCGACAACGCCCTCGACACTGCCATCCTCGGCAAGAAGGGCCGCAGCATCAAGGCCGTGCGCGCCCTGCTGGACGTGGACAGCCTGAAAGGATCCGCCGACCGCTCTGCCGATATCGCCAAGGCGCTGGACGAAGCTGCCAAGACGAACCCCTGGGCCTTTGGCGAGGACACCCCGACGCCCGCACCCGCGCCCGGTTATCCTGTCCTGCCCGGCGGCGGTGAACCGCGGCACCTGCCCAGCGAGAAGGACGGTGTCACCGCCGCATTCATGGACCGCAACCCCGGTTTGAAAATCTGACAGCCGTGCAGCAGCACGGAGAAAGTGAGTAATTTTTATGGCACATGCAAATCAGGAACGTTGGGCCACTCTGGTGGACGCAAAGCTGCGCAACCAGCTGGTGACCCGTGATAACCTCATCTTCAACAGCCGCTACGAGGGTGACCCCACCTCCGGCAAGGTCAAGATCCCGGTCCGTGACACCGAGGTGGCCGTCAAGGAGTACGACAAGGCCAACGGCATCGCTGCCGAGGCGGGCACCACCACCTATCTGGACCTGAACATCGACCACGACGAGGCCGTGAACGAGCTGATCGACGGCTACGACGCCGACAGCGTGCCGGATGACATTGTGGCCGACCGTCTGGACAGCGCCGGTTACTCTCTGGCCCTGTCCATCGACAAGAAGTCCATTGCCGCGCTGGAAGGCGCGACCGGTGCCACCATCAGCGCCACCAAGACCGCCGCCACCGAGAGCAACGCCTATAAGCTGGCGCTGGAGGCCAAGCGCGTGCTGGGCCGCAAGGGCGTGCCCGCCGAGGGCCGTTTCCTCATCGCATCCCCGGAGTATCTGGAGGTTCTGATGCTGGATGAGCACTACATCAAGCAGGGCGACCTGTCGCAGGAGCTGGTGCAGCAGGGCGTCGTGGGCCGCATTGCGGGCTTCAACGTGTTTGAATCCAACAACATGGACTACGAGAACACCACCCGCGTGACCAGCAAAAAGACCACCACCGAGTTCATTGCCGGTCATCCCAACTGGTGCCACCGTGTGATGGAGTGGCAGGTGCCCATCCATCTGCAGGACCTGTCCGGCTCCGGCAAGTACATCGGCGCATCCGCCGTGCAGGGCCGCAAGGTGTATGGTCTGAAGGTCTCCAAGCCCCAGACCCTGTACATCAAGCGCACCGAAGTGTAACGGGGTGCCCGCATGACCTACGCCGAAGTGTTAGATGTGGAAGCCGGGTTCCGTGCCCTGTCAAAGGACGAACAGACCCGGTGCGCCGCACTGCTGAGCGAGGCGGCCATCATCATTGACGCCTACAACCCGGACGCCGGAGAGGACGCCAAACGGCTCGTTTCCTGCCGGATGGTGCGCCGCCAGTTGGGCGAGGACGACAGCACGGGCGGCGTCAGCTTTCCCATGGGTTCCACCCAGGGCACCGCCACCGCGCTGGGCTACTCCCAGAGCTGGACCATGAGCGGCGGCTCTTCCGGGGAGCTGTATCTTTCCAAACTGGAAAAGAAACTGCTGGGCGTGGGCAGCCGCGTGGGGGCCCGCAGCCCGCTGGAGGACTTATGTTGAAAGGCATCGACATCACCCTGTACGAAAAGACCCAGTCCGGCACAGACGAGGCCGACGCCCCGGTCTACACCGAAACGCCGGTCACCGTGCACAACGTGCTGGTGGGCGAACCCTCCGCCGAGGAGATCACCACCGAACTGCAGCTGACCGGCCGGCGGCTGGCCTACACGCTGGCCATCCCCAAGGGCGACGCCCACGACTGGAACGACGTGCAGGTGGCGTTTTTCGGCCAGCACTTCCGCACCTGCGGGGGCGTCGTGCAGGGCATCGAGCGCATGATCCCGCTGTGCTGGAACAAGAAGGTGCAGGTGGTAAGGGATGAGTAAAGTGCGCTTTGAGCTGGATCGCGCCGGGGTGCGCGCCCTGATGCGCAGCCCCGAGATGCAGGCCGTGCTGAAAGCGCGGGCCGACACCGTGAAAGGCCGCTGTGGCGACGGGTACGAGGCCTATATGGCCCAGACCCGCGCCGTGGCCGTGGTGGAGACCGCCACCCGGCAGGCCGTTGACGATAACTCGGCCAACAACACCCTGCTCAAAGCCACATCAGCCAGCCGGAAGGGCGCGACCGTGCACGAGCACAAACGCCACTTGAAGGACGGCAGGGTCATCACCGTAAGGAGCTACCAGAGGAAGAAATGATTGAAGAAACCATCCGCAGCTTTCTGGCCGAGCGGCTGGACGTGCCGGTGCGGCTGAGCGTGCCAACACCGGCCCCCGCCCGCTTTGTGGTGGTGGAAAAGACCGGCTCCGGCTATGAGGACGGCATCTATAGCGCCACCATCGCGGTGCAGTCCTACGGGCCCGCCGCCACCAGCCACGACGGCACCCTGGATGCGGCCAAGCTCAACGAGCTTGTCAAGGCCGCCATGCAGGACGCCGACAACCTGCCGCAGCTTGTGCGCTGCGACCTTTATTCCGACTACAATTTCCCCGACACCACCCGAAAACGACCCCGCTATCAGGCCGTTTTCGGCGTGGTGCATTACTGATCGAAAGGAGCCTTTTTTATGGCAGATGCAAAGAACGTGACCGCTGCAAAGCCCAAGGTGGGCGGTGCCGTCTGGCGTGCCCCGCTGGGCACCACTTTGCCCACCGACGCCAAGACCGCGCTGGACAAGGCATTCAAGAGCCTGGGCTATATCTCCAGCGACGGCCTGACCAACTCCAACTCGCCCTCCAGCGAGAACACCACCGCCTGGGGCGGTGACACCGTGCTGACCCAGCAGACCGAGAAGCCGGACACCTTCGCTTTCACCCTGCTGGAATCCCTGAACCCTGACGTGCTGAAGGCCGTGTACGGTGACGACAACGTCACCGGCGACCTGACCACCGGCATCACGGTCAAGGCCAACTCCAAAGAACAGAAGGACTGCTGCTGGGTGGTGGAGATGATCATGAAGGACGATGTGAACAAGCGCATCGTCATCTCGGACGCCGCCGTCACCTCGGTGGGCGACATCACCTATTCCAACGGTGCCGTGGGCTACAACACCACCCTGACCGCCGTGCCGGACACGACCGGCAACACCCACTACGAGTACATCACCGCCAAGGGCGTGTAAGGAGGGTCTAACATGATCACTGCAAAAACCAACGACGGCTTTGAGATCGAACTGAGCGAGGACGCACTGGACGACGCCGAGTTGCTGGACGCCCTGGGCGGCATGCAGGACGGCAACGTCTTTGACATGAGCCGCCTGACCCTGCGCCTGCTGGGCAAGGAGGGCCGGAAGAAGCTGTATGACCACCTGCGCACCCCGGATGGCCGTGTGCCGGTGGCCAAGGTGGCGGACGCTCTGGGCGAGCTGATGAACAGCTTCACGGCCGGAAAAAACTCTGCATCCTCGCCGAACTGATCGCATCGGACGAGGACGCCCTGATCTGCGATTTTGCCCAGTATTACCATGTGCTGGACTGGCGTGCCCTGCCGCTGCGTCTGGCCGCCACCCTGGCCGCAGGCCTGCCGGAAACAAGCCGCAGCCTGCGCAAGGCGGCAGGCCGCACGGTGGACTTTGAGACGGAACTGCTGGCTTACGCCGCCGACCGCCTGACGCAGATCCTGTGGGGCCTGAGCAACGACACCCGGACGGTGCCCTCTGTGCTGGCAGACCTGCACGGCCTGTCCGCGGACAGCGATACCGACGTGCAGAGCTACGACAGCCCGGAAGAGTTTGAGGCCGCCCTTGCGGCCCTGAAAGGAGGTGGATGACCATGCCGGACGGCATTGAGCTGGCAAAAGCGTATGTGCAGATCGTGCCCTCGGCAGAGGGCATCCAGGGCAAGATCACCGAAGCCCTGGGCGGGGAGCCTGCGGCAGCCGGTGACGCCGCCGGACAGTCCCTCGGTGCCCAGCTGGTGGGCACCCTGAAAAAGGTGATCGCGGCTGCCGGCATCGGCAAGATCATCTCGGAATCCATCAACCTGGGCGGCGCGCTGCAGCAAAGCCTGGGCGGTGTGGAAACGCTGTTCAAGGACAGCGCCGACACCGTTAAGGCCTACGCTGCCCAGGCCTACAAGACCGTGGGCCTGTCGGCCAACGACTACATGGAGCAGACCACCAGCTTTGCCGCCAGCCTGCTGTCCAGCGTGAGCCAGGACACCCAGGCGGCTGCCGATCTGGCCAACATGGCTATGGTGGACATGGCCGACAACTCCAACAAGATGGGCACCTCCATGCAGGACATCCAGAACGCCTATCAGGGGTTTGCCAAGCAGAATTACACCATGCTGGACAACCTCAAGCTGGGCTACGGCGGCACGCAGGCCGAGATGCAGCGCCTGCTGAAGGACGCCGAGAAACTCTCTGGCGTGCACTACGACCTGGGCAACCTGGCCGACATGTACAGCGCCATCCACGTCATCCAGAAGGAGATGGACATCACCGGCACCACGGCCAAGGAGGCATCCACCACCCTGACCGGCAGCTTTGCGGCCATGAAAGCTGCCGCCGAGAACGTGCTGGCCGACTGGTCCACCGGTGCCGATCTCACCGCCCCCCTGCAGGGGCTGGTGGAAACGGCCCAGACCTTCCTTGTGGGCAACCTGCTGCCCATGATCGGCAACGTGCTGGCGGGCATCCCGGAGCTGGTGTATACACTGGTGCCCGAGATTTTGCAATCCGGCACCCAGCTGGTCACCTCGCTGGCGGAGGGCTTCACCCAGGGCATCCCGGATTTTCTGTCCAATGCCCTGCCGCAGCTGCTGCAGTTCACCGAGGAATTGCGGGCCAACGCCGGTGTGTTCGTGGACGCCGGCCTGAACCTCATCACCCAGCTGCTGAACGGCCTGATCGCAGGCCTGCCGGACCTGATCGCCTATGTGCCCGACATCATCATCAACATCTGCGGGGTCATCAACGATAACATGCCCAAGATCCTGGCGCAGGGCGTGTCCATCATCGTGCAGCTGATCGCCGGTCTTGTACAGACCGTGCCCAGTCTGCTGGCCAACTGGAAAAAGATCCTGGAGGCGGTGCTGTCGGTCATCTCGGCCATCAACTGGCTGAACATCGGCAAGACCATCCTCACCGGTGTGGCCAATGGCGTGAAGAGCATGAGCTCCAGCCTGCTGAACGCCTTCAAGGGCGGCTTTTCCAGTGCGCTTGCCTGGATCAAGAGCCTGCCCTCGCAGGCGGTGCAGTGGGGCAAGAACCTTATCCAGAGCTTTATCAACGGCCTCACCGGCAAAGGCGGTGCGGTTGGTGCAGGAGCCATCGCAGCCACCGCCGGTGCCACCATTGCTAAAACCGCCAGCGGGAACGACTGGTCCTCCGTCTGGGCGGACGCCAACGCCGACGTGGCCGACAGCGCCCAGTCCATGGCGGAGGTGGTCGTCCCGGCCTATACCAAGTCCGGGGACGCCGCCACCAAGGCGGCCAAAAAGACCAAGGCCGCCGCACAGGCCGCCGAGACCCTGCTGTGGTCCCTGCAGGACGCAGGCCACACCGACACCACCAACGCCCTGGGCAAGGTGACCATCCAGACCACCGAGCTCACCGAGCACCTGCGCAAGGGCAGCGAGGAGTATGACCGGCTGACCCGCACCGTGACCGAATCCGGCAAGGAGATGGTGAACGGCGTGGTGAAAAACTACAAGACTGTCACCAAGTATGTCACCGACCACGGCAAGACCACGGCCCAGACCCAGAAGACCTATGAAGAGATCGCTGCCACTGTAGCCAAGACCGTTACGTCTACAACGGATTCCGTGGTCAACGGCATTGCCACCAGCACCAAGACCATCACCGAGACCCTGACCGACAAAACCACGACCCAGAAACAGGTCATCACCGAGACCTACAACGACATCGTGGACGGGGCGCTGGTCACGGTGGAGCGGGTCAAGACCATTGCCGCCGATGGTGTCCCGCAGATCACCGAGGAGATCAAGAAAGCCTCTGCCAACAGCTTTGACGGCCTCGTCAAGGGCTGGCAGGACGAGGCCGACAAGGGCGTGGTGGGTACCTTCAGCACGCTGGTGACTGCTGTGAAGAAGCAGGACTGGCAGTCTGTCGGCGAATGGGTGCTGTCCACCCTGTACAACGGCCTTGCCCCGCAGGCAAAGCAGCTCATTGACGACTTCGGCAAGAACCTGATCCAGCAGGTCAACGGCTTGCTGGGCAAAGGCGTCAGTGCCGTCTCCAACGGCCTGTGGGATATGGGCGGCGACCTCGCCAAGGGCCTGACCAGCGGCTTTGCGGACGTGCTCACGCAGGCGCAGGGCCTTGGCTCCACCCTCACCGGCATCTTTCAGGGGCTGAAAGGCCCGCTCACTGCGGCTGCCGCTGCCATCAGCACCGGCCTGAAGGGCGGGCTGATCTCCAGCTTCCCGGAGATTTTGGCCTCCATGGGCACCCTGATCGGCTCCATCGGCAGCGCCTTTGTGGGGATGCTGGAAGCCGTCGCGGCGGCACTGTTCCCCACCGGATTCGGTGCCCCGCAGGCGCTGCTCATGATCGCGGCAGGCGTGGCCCTGACCGCTGCCATTGCGGCCATCGTGGCCGGCGTCGGCGGCGCGTTCAAGCGCAAGACCACGCCCGGCATCTCCGGCGGCACTTCCGGCAGCAGCACGACCTCCACGGCATCCGGCTCCCTGTGGGATTACGAGAAGCGCGCCCCGCTGCCGCAGCGCACCCAGCGGCCCAACATCGAGGTCAACCAGTACATTTACAGCAAAGCGCAGACGGCTGCTGACCTGATGCGCGAGGCACAGTACGAGCAGGAAAGGGCGGTGCTGCAGGGTGTTTGACGCGATCTTCAAGGCCAGCAACGGCCTGACCTTTTCCTTTGGCTACAAGGCGGGCGTGCTGTGGAGCATCACCCCGCTGGGTGACCTGCCCGTGGATCTGGAGACCAGCCAGGGTTACCAGCAGGTGGGTGCCACCGTGGAGAGCCGGAGCATTTCCGGCGTGACCCGCACGGTCACCGGGCGCATCCTGCGCAATCAGGACTACTGCAAGCGACAATTGCGGGATGTGTTTGCCCCCTACGTCACCGGCCGTTTAACCGTGGCCGGGGCCTACTGGTGCGACGCCGAGGTGCAGCGCACCCCGGACATCAGCGTGTCCGGCCTGTGGCCCACCTTCTCGTTTCAGCTCTACTGCCCGGACCCTTACTGGCACAGCGTGAAGGAGCTCACCGTCTCGACCTTGAGCGTAACACCCACCTTCCGCCTGCCGGTGTGCTACGATGTGCACAGCTACGGCGTGCGGGAACAGGCCAACTATTTGCGTATCGCCAACACCGGGCTGGCCACCCAGGACTGGGCTCTGACGCTGGAAGCCCGCGGCCCAGTGGTCAACCCCGGCGTCAAGGACCCGGAGACCGGCGAGTTCCTGCGCTTTGTCACCACCCTGCAGGACGGCGACAAGCTCCGGCTGTACCGCGAGAGCGGCCAGCTGAAACTGGAACAGATCATCGACGGCACCGGCTACAACATCATGTCCACGCTGGACGGGAGCAGCACCCTGTGGACTTTGCGCCACGGGACGCAGGCATGGCAGCGCACAGCGGATTCCGGCACGGAATGGCTGTTCCTGACCCTGACCTGCAGCACGGCGTTCTCCACCGTGGTCCTGGAGGTGGGCGGCAATGGCTGAACGGACAAGTACCCTGACCGCAGGCGGCCACAAGAGCATCTGCGTCTATGACGGCCAGCTGGAACTTCTGGGCCGGCTGGCAAGCTGGGTGTCGCTGGTCTGGCCGGAGCGCTACAACGTGTACAGCGGGGTGCAGGGTGCGCAGCTGGAGCTGCACGCCTCCACCGACCTGCAGGCGCTGTGCCGCCCGGACCGGTACCTCTGGCTCACCGGCTCCGACCGCATCATGCGCATCTGCTCGGCGCAGACCGACCGCTCCGAACACAAGCTCGTGATCTCGGCCAGGGACGCCGCCTGCATCCTGGACGAGCGCATCAGCACCCGGACCCTGAGCGGCTTTGCGGTGGAAAGCACCCTGCGCAGCCTTGTGTCCGGTGCGGCTGCATGGCCGGGGCTGGAGCTGGGCGTGCTTGCAGATCTTGCCGACACCTACACCGGCGAGGTAAAGCCCGGCAGCCTGCTCAGCATCGCCGAGCAAGTGTGCCAAGACCTGGACATCGGGTTCCGGGTGCGGTTCGACCAGCAGCAGAACAAGCTGCTGTTTGAGCTGTACCGGCCCAAGCTGGACCCCAACGCCCGCTATGCGCCCCAGTACGGCAACCTGACCGACCTGGCCTATACCGAGAGCATCACGGACTACAAGAACATCTGCACCGTGGTGGGGGCCGACGGCACGGTGACCGTGGGGGCCACCGACAACACCGGGACGGCCCGGCGGGAGATGCTGCTGGATGCCTCCAGCAAGAAAAAGGAGGACGGCCAGTCCCAGAGCGAGTACCTTGCCGCCCTGCGCACGCTGGGCGAGCAGGAGCTGGCGAAGCACACCCGGCTGGAGAATTTTGAGTTCACCCCCACCGGCCCCGTGACGGTGGGCAAGGTGGTGGCGGCCAGCCTGCCCGGCACCGACATCCAGGCAGCGGCCCGCATCACGTCGGTGACCCTGCAGTCTCAGAAGGGTGAAAATACGGTCAGTACCGAGATCGGCACCCCCATCCTCAGGAGGAAAAACACATGAGCATCATTACCTATCCGCTGGACGGCGTGACCTACAGTGCCGAAGATGTAGCCACCTACCTGTGCACCCGCACGTCCGGCGTCTACGCAAAGGACAGCAATTTCGCCGTCAGCATCACCGGCACCCGGCAGATCACCATTGCCCCGGGCCTTGCCTGGATCAACTACGACGACTTCAAAGGCGTGTCCGTTTGCAGCCGGGAGGACACGGTGCTGACCGTGCCCGACGCCGACAGCACCCTCAACCGGGTGGATCGTGTGGTGCTGCAGTTTGATACGTCGTCCAACCTCACCGACATCCGACTCAAGACCGGCACGCCTGCCGTGGCCGCTCAGCCGCCCGACATCCTGCAGAACCACAACCAGTACGAGCTGGGCCTGTGCACGATCTCTGTCCCGGCGGGGTCGGCGGCGGTCACCTCCGCCGACATCACCGACACCCGCACCGATGAGGCCGTCTGCGGCCTCATGCGGGACGGCGTCACCGGCATCCCCACCGAGACACTGCTGGCCCAGTACACCGCCATCCTCACCGCCATGCAGCAGAGCGGCAACGCCCAGCTGCAGCAGCTTGCGGAGAGCATCAAGGCGGTGGATTCCGGCAGCTTCTACACCAAAGAGCAGGCAGACGCCAAGTTCGGCACGCCTTACAGCCTGCCGCCCGCTACGGCGGACCAGCTGGGCGGCGTGAAAGTGGGCGAAGCGCTGGACATCGCCCCGGACGGCACCCTCAGCGCCAAAACGCTCAATGACAAGATCGCTGCCGCCGTGGCGGTAAAGTCGGAGCCCCGGCTGGTGTGGAACCACTACGAAGAAACCGGAAAAAGGTGGAAGACCTACGATATCAAAATGCCAGACGGCCTGGACTACGTGCACGTCAAGACGAAATATAACAGCAGTACCGGCGGGTACGGCGAGGAAGTAGACATTGCAAAAGGCGGCACCGCCAATCATAACTACGGAAATGGCACTGGAATTTTCGCATCCAACACGACTTTCCAGACAAACGGGACCCTGCACTTTGCAACAGAAACGTCGACCGGCGGCTACACCGTAGAGATCTGGCTCACCGGCTACCACTACCCCACCCTCGCGGACCTGCTGACGCAGGTGACCGCCGTGGAGAGCAGTGTCACCGATCTTCAGGTGGCCCTGTGCGAGCTGTACGAAGAAAAGGAGGAAAATTGATGGCGAAAATTTATGCAGCCCTGATCCGCAAGGGTATCAAGACGCTGGACGAGGTGCCCGCCCGTCTGCGTAGCACCGTGGAAGCCCTGCTGGCCGCAAACGGCATCTCCGCAGTATCCGAGAAGGACGAAGAAACAGAAGAACCTGACGAAACAGAAAGGACGTGACAAAATGGCAATCAAACAGTACAGCCTTGCCAAGGACGGTGCCAGGCAGCTGGCACCGGGCTTTAAGGTGCGCGAGTTCCGGTGTCGCGACGGCAGCGACGTCGTGATGATCGACGAAAGCCTTGTGATGCTTTTGCAGTGCATCCGGGAGCACTTTGGCAAGCCCATCACGATCACCAGCGGGTACCGCACGGCGGCCCACAACGCGGCCGTGGGTGGAGCCAAGAGCAGCCAGCACCTGCTGGGCCGGGCGGCTGACATCCAGGTGCAGGGCGTCAGCGTCGAGGACGTGGCCGCATACGCCGAGAGCCTGATGCCCGGCTGGGGCGGCGTTGGCCGCTACCCGGTCAAGGCAGGCCGCGCCAAAGGCTGGGTCCATGTGGACACCCGGCCCAACAAAAGCCGCTGGACGCAGTAAGGGGGTGATACCAATGGCAAGCATTTTGATGTCGGATGCGCCCTATGCGGCGTGGCTCTCTGATGTACTCGCTACACTGGAAGAGTGCAAAATCGAGAAAATTGCTGTTGCAGCTCCGCTGCCTAACGGCGAGGTATTCACGGGCTACTTCCGCCTGGACACGATGGACAAGGCCCTTCTGGCGGCCAACATGCAGGCCGACGCTGTGTTGGACGCAGTGTGCCACAACGGACAGCGCATCCAGCAGGCGTGGGAGGACAACGCCGAGGACGAAAGGGGGTGATACCAATGGAGAGCATCATCTCAGCTATCCTTGCCGGTGCCGTGACCCTGATCGGGGTGCTGATCGCCAACAGCCGCAGTCAGGCTGTGACCGACACCAAGCTGGAAGAGCTGACCCGCGAGGTGCGGGAGCACAACAATTTTGCTCGCCGCGTCCCCATTTTGGAAGAGCAGATGAAGGTGGCCAACCACCGCATCGCTGATTTAGAAGCAGACGAACACGAAAGAGAAAGGAACTAACTATGAATAACCTGAACAACAAGATCTCCGCCGGTACCATCGCCCGCACCGCCTGCCTGCTGCTGGCACTGACCAACCAAATTCTCAGCGCCTGCGGCAAGCCCGTGCTGCCCATCGAGAGCGCCACCGTGGAGCAGCTGGTCACCGCTGGCATCACCACGGTGGCCGCGCTGATTGCCTGGTGGAAGAACAACAGCTTCACCACCGCCGCAATCCAGGCGGACAAGTACCTGGAGGACAAGAAGAGCCAGATCGGCAAGTAAGCCAGCCGCACTACTTAGCCGCCCCGGCGGCAGGCCGCAAGGCCGCATAGCATGACAACAGCCCCGTGGTTCCGCTTTTCCGGCGGTTCCATGGGGCTGTTTTTGCATTTACTAGTCGATCAGAACACGGAGTTCCCGCACCACATCCTGCAGCTCACGGCAAAGCCGCTCCACTTCCGGGAAGTCATCCATGACACCTGTAGCCTGTATGCGCTTGATATCCTGCCGTGCTTTGGCAAGTGCTGCGCAGATTTGTGTACGTTTTTCCTCGGAAATGTTCATGATAATCACCATTTTATTTTAAAAGCGGGTTACCAAATGGGTTATTAAATCAAAAAGCACGTTGATTTTTTGCGAATCAACGTGCTTTTCTTCATGCCGCCGACGGGGGTCGAACCCGTACTCTGTCTCCAGAAAGGGATTTTAAGTCCCTCGTGTCTGCCAATTTCACCACAGCGGCACACCGATACCCGGCTTACAAAGCCCTGCTGCCCCATATTGCTGTAGGGAGCCGGGAATAACAGGTGTGAGGTAAAATTATGTCAATCGGACCGAACGCAAATCGACCGAATGAACACAAATCAGCATGGTCTATAGTACAATAGTTTGCCCGGTTTGTCAAGAAAAGGCGTTACACTTTTCCGCCGTGCAGCTCTGCGTACATTCTGGCGCGGCACTCGGCCACAGCAGGGGTCATATTGACATAGTGCTTATGGGGGCACTCCAAGCGCAGCTCGCTCTCCCAGGTCTCCTCGGTGAGCTGTTTTGCAATGTAGGCCTTCTTCTCGGCAATGGAGGGCAGCTCCATAGCCAGCTGGCCGCCCAGGATGTGCGGCACCAGCAGCGGCTTGACCGCCGTCGGGGTAAAGGTAACGGTGCGCTCAATGGCGTCAGAGTCCAGGTTGACCATCGTGACGGGCTTGCCGGCCTCGATCACCTCGCCGTCCAGGGCGATCAGGTCGCACTGAGCCTGGCCGTTTTCATCGTAGAGACGCCAGGGCATCTTCTTGCCGGGGATGATGGCCTTGCTGGCCGAATCCGAGCACTTCATCTTGGGGGTATAGCTGCCGTCCGGTTGCTTGACAGCCACCAGCTTGTACACGCCGCCGAACACGGGGTCGGAAGCGGAGGTGATCAGGTTCTCGCCCACGCCGTAAGAATCAAAGTGGGCATGCTCATACAGCTCCATGTTGGCGATCTTCTTCTCGTCCAGACCGTTGGAGGCCACCAGCTTGATGTAGGACTTCCCTGCTGCATCCAGTGCCTTGCGCAGGCGCTTGGAGCCTCGGGCCAGGTCACCGGAGTCGATGCGGGCGCTCTTGACGCGGCGGTTGGGGTTATCAGGATATTTCTCAATGAGGTAGTCGTCCAGCTTGATCAGGTTGGGCAGACCGCTCTCCATGATGTTGT
>ERZ1673744.2677-NODE-2677-length-12906-cov-9.072134_pt1 | contig 12906 bp, 13 predicted proteins | sample MGYA00580207_ERZ1673744 | MGnify/ENA primary metagenome ERZ1673744 (study PRJEB41218, sample SAMN15661751) | gut metagenome | host: Homo sapiens | place: Canada: London | collected 2015-08-20/2019-03-30 | study: EMG produced TPA metagenomics assembly of... | reverse complement strand
AACGAAATGGAACCATTACAACAAGGACATTTAAACTCTTGTAAAGTACTCATAATTAAAACCCTCTACTTTTCTATGTCATTATCATCAAATGGGTCACCACACTCCGGACAGAATTTAGGTGGATGATGCGGATCCTCAGGTTGCCAACCACACTTATCACAACGATACAATGGTTCATGTGCCGGTTTTTTTGCACCACACTCTGTACAGAATTTACCCTTATTTACAGTACCACAAGTCGGACAAGCCCAACCCTCAACACTAGGCTTAGGCGTTCCACACTCTGGACAGAACTTACCACTCACTACATTTTGACAAGTTGGACAAGTCCAGCCATCTGCCTTTGCCTCAGGCGTAGGTGCAGGAGTCGGTGTTGGAGTTGGATCAGGAGCTGGTTGAGCAGCAGCACCCGCCGCATATAAGTTTTGCGCACTAATACCACCCTGATTCATGGCCATACCCATACCCATAAATCCAGTCATTGCACCAGACGCATTATTTGCAGCATCCTTCATAGCTGTAGCCTGGGCACCAACCAAACGACTTGCCGCAACTGTTTGATTCATCGTCATCGCATTTTCTTCCCACTCTGTGATCTTCTTTTCTTGATCCTCAGGAATACTCAAAGAGTTAATATTGAAAGATACAACTTCCAAGCCACGCTTAGCACGCCAAATATCACTCAACTCATCATTTAAAGCTGCCGCAACATCCATTGTGTGAGCTGGAATCTCATAATACATCACACGATCCGCACTCAATTTTGCCAAGGCAGGCTGCAAAGCCGTCATCAATTCACCCTTAAGTTTGCCCTCAATGGTTTCAGACTCAAAATCCTCTGCCACATTTCCACAAACATTCGTATAGAATAAGATTGGATCGGCCACACGATATGTAAAGTTACCATTACAACGCAATTTCACAGACAACTTGAAACCCAATTCTTCATTCACAACCACTCTAAATGGAATTGGAGTCGCCGTTCCATAAAGAACCTCTCCCATTTCTTTTGTGTTCACATAATACACTCTTTGATCCTTAGCCGTATCTCCACCAAAAGTGAAACGCTTAGCCATTGTCGAGAAAGAATCCTTAATACTCTGACCTAAGCTTCCCGCAAAGATAGAAGGTTCACTTGAAGAATCATACACAAATTCTCCTGGCGTTGCACAAAGCTCAACAACACGACCCTGATCCACAATCAACATACATTGACCATCCGCAACCGCAATCACACTACCATTTGAAATGATATTGTCGCTTCCTTTATTACTCGACTTTTTACCTGTCCTTTTAGAACCCTTACGAACCAACACATCCTGCTCTAATGCATCACAATAAAAGTACTCCTTCCATTGATCGCCAAAAACAGAACCAACAGCTCCAGCACCTGCTTTAATTAATCCCATATTATTTACCTACCATTCTTCTATTGTTTTTACTTGTATTTCTTTTACAATCGCTCTTACTAAAGAATCAAATTCATTCGATTTACTCAGAATTTCGATTCTCAATACACCACTTGATATATCTGGACAGTCCACAAGATATGTACGTTTTATATAATTACCATCCTCTTCCTCATATATACATGTCTTATAAGCAAGTATCTCTAAATCTTTATAATCTAGATTTTCAAACTCAACACGAACCACTTCATCATAAGACATCGCATTGTTTCGAATATAAGGAATAGTATCCACAAACACTAAAATATCCGTATTCTGACCAAAAATGCGATACATTACCCCTGAAGCAACAACTTTACTTTTATACGTAACACGCTCATCATTCACACGAAAATAAGCATCTATATTAGGTAGAGTGAATGTACAAGCTAAGCTCTGCACATTCAACTCTTTTCTTTTGCCATACTCACGATTCTGATTAGACATCAAGTACAAACCTCCTGTCACTTAAATCGTGTCTTATTCATACAAGTTCAATTATTCAACATCTAAAAGTTCAACAACTTTGAACTCTTTAATAATCGCTTCTGCCAATTCATCTGAAATATCGTTATCATCATATTCATTGACTTCGATATGAACGATTCCATTTGTTAGATCTGGATGTTCAATATAGTATGCCTTCTTAACGCTATCCTCATCGGATAAATCCGCAACTAAAGCTCTATAGCCACCTACTTTTGTTTCTTTATAGTCAGCTTCTCCATTCAAATCCTTTTCAGCAAGTTCTTCTACAGTGTATCCTTCACTCCATTCCGCAAATGCATCATCTCCTACAAAAACCAGAAGAACTGGAAGATAATCATCATTTACCTCATATTTAATACTCGCAAGTGATTCGTCCATCTCATATACAGGCTTTTCTAAACCCTTCACCAAATAGAAAGAATCCATGTTTGGTAATGAGAATTTACAAGCTAGACCTTCCATTTCTAATTCTTTTCGATCCGCAAACTTCTGCTCCTCTTTCTTCTCTACCGTTTTTGTACCATCCGTCTTTGTAGTCGTACCACCATCACTTGCACCACACGCAACTAGACTCAAACCCATACCAAGCACAAACAGACTTGTTAATAACTTATTATTTTTCATATTATGTTCTCCTATTATTATTTAATTTCTACCTTCAATTGCTGCAAAGCCGCTAACATTACATCTTCTAACCCTGTCGTATCATCTGAATTATCACGAAGTTTTACAGAACATGATAATATTACATTTTTATCACCCACTGGATAATTTAACTTATACCTATACGTTGTATCATTGGCACTATTCCAATAATTCGTGTAGCTCATAGAACGATACCCAGAATATTCACCCAATGTATACTCTGTGAATGGCTCTTCTCCTTTACTTAAATGCTCATTATGGAAAATGATAGCCTCTTCAAGCGTAGAACTAGAATCCGTGCATATAGAAACACTTACTGTACGCTTAGGATCTTCTCTACTTAATGTATAACCAACATTTCCCTTATCCTGATTTCCCTTGATTGTGTCATACTCCATACTTGGCGTATAGAACGAAGTCAAATCCCTCGGTAATATTAATTTTGCACGAGACGATTCACCAACAATTTCCTTGCTGTTTTCATCAACCTTTTCTTCTTTAACTTCCTTCTTTACTTCTTCTTTCTTTTCATCCTTCACCTTTTCGAGCTTCATATTCTTAATGATTGCTTTCGCAAAAGGTTCTAAATCAGAAGTATCCTTTTCTTTATCATTCTTCTGGTTGATCTCAATGGAAACGACCTTATTGATATCCTCGACTGGATAATCTACATAATAGTGAAGTCTAGTATTTTCAACTGTACCCAGATTGATGGTGTGACTATACGCATCAAAGCCCTCAAACGTACAAGGCTTATACTTTTTATCCTCGTCATTTTCACCATACATTGAATTCTGTAGATCCGCACTCTTTTCAGCAGAGCTAGACGACAACAATTTAATTTCAGCATTCAACTCATACTTATTCTCTTCATTTAAACACTTATAGACAATCGAACCATTATCCTTTACCATACTCTCCATTTTACCTACACCCTCTCTAGATGAAGTAAAATAAGGAGATAGATCTTCGGGAACACTCAATTTAGCCGTTCGATCCTGCGTATCCATTCGTTTTTCTTCTTTTTTCTTTTCTGCTACCTTAGCCTCTTCTTTTTTAGACTCAGGCTTATCATTTGAACAAGCCACTAAACTCAGTCCCATACCCAAAACTAAGAAGCTGGTTAATAACTTATTCCCATTCATATTATTCTCCTATTAATTCAATCTTTAAATTATGTACCACATCCAGCAACAATGGCTCTAACAAGGAAGTATCGTCATCATTACGTAATTCTTCACGAATGGTTAGTACGACATCTTGACCATCCACTAGATAATCAAGCACATAATGATATTCAATCGATTTATCACTTGACACCACATACTTATATCCAGAATATTCACCTACAGTACATGGTTCATACATTTTTGATTCATCCTTACAAACCTTGTTGTGAGAAATACTGGCAGCCTCTGCTGAATCCCAGCCATCCGTTCCAATTGAGAAATGAATGGTAAACGTACGATCTTTCGCATACAATGAATAACCAAGAACATTCGATTCTTCCATATAGCTATATCTAGAAATTTCTCTAGCAGGCGTATGGAAAGAAGTCAAATCTTTAGGTAAAGTAACTCTGACCTTTTTATTCGCATAACTAATAATCGTACTATCCTTTTCTTTTTCTTCCTCAGCTGCCTTAGCCTTTTCTTCTTCCTTCTCCTCTTCTTTTACCTTTTCTTCTTTTTCTTCGATTGCCTTAGTCTCTTCTATTTTCTTTTCTTCTTTTTCTTCAGCTACCTTAGTCTCTGGCTCATTTGATGAACAAGCCACTAAACTTAGTCCCATACCCAAAACCAAGAAGCCAGTTAATAACTTATTCCTTTTCACTCTTATCACCTACTCTTCCATACAAATTTCAACAACGATATTATCCAATACAGCAAGTGTTACCTCATCCAAATCATTGGCTTTTTCTTGTTCTACATAAATTTGTAAGACAACATTATCTTCACCAACCGGATAATCGATCAACATCTTAGAATAGGTTTTATCAGACGAATCATATACTGTTGTTTTCTTGTAACCCGAATACTTACCAATCGTAAATTCCTTATATTGATCTGCTTCATCTTCAAAACCTGCATTCAAGACATCCGCCGTTTCCTTGGCCGCCTTACGATAATCGCAATCAATTGAAATTCGCGTGATATACGTACGATCATCCGAATGTAAATCATATTTAAGGATACGACCACCCTCTAGCTTACCCGATATGTTTAAGCCTTCTTGTTTCGGTGTATAAACCGACAATAAATCTGGCATCGTCATCTTAATGAAATAGCCATTCATTTGTGCGACTCCAGTCATTTCGCCAATCTTTACCTTCTCTTCTTTTTTCACTTGTGAAGGCCTTGGTTCTTCTGGCTTTTTTGCACAAGAAACTAGACTTAAGCCTATACCTAGCGCAAGCAAGATCTTAGCTAGCTTATGATTCATAGGCTTACTCACATTTCTTCTTTTCAACTTTTACATTATCCAAAATTGCAGTAATAATAGCTTCTGTATCCGAATCATCCGCTTCCGCTTTTAGCTTTTGAACAACAACCTTAATTGTTCCTTTAAAACCATCTCGATCCAAATTGAAATACATATTGTACGTTACATAATCATCATAAGAATAATCCGAAATCTTATTTACACCTGTATAGTTTCCAACCTGATAAGGCTTATAAAGCTTACTCTCATCTTCCTCACCTTTATTGAAGGTTTCAGCCACTTCATCCGCTGTCGCATCTGCATTTGCTTCAACTGTCGCAATCTTTTTCGTATCGGCTTCTTTATTTTCAAAGCTATAGCGAATAAAAGAATCATTCACAATCTCTCCTGTAACCTTTACACCATCTGCTGGCGTATAAATCGTTGTGAAATCTTGAGGCATTGTGATGATGATCTCATACTTCTTGTTGTAGTTTTTGCTCACCACAAAATCCGTTGTTTTCTCTTCTTTCTTTTCCTCTTTCTTTTCTTCCTTTTTAGCTTCAACAACCTTTGTATCTTCCTTTTTAGGCTCTGGATCATTCGATGAACAAGCAGCTAAACTCAAGCCCATTCCGATTACTAATAAGCTTTTCACAAATTTTGCGTTCATGACTATTTAACCTCAACTTTCATATTGCCCAAAATAGCTTTCATCGCTACTTCCATATCCGTTGTATCTGTATCATAGAATTGTTCTACCGTTACAGACATCACTACAGCAGAACCATCCACACTTGCAAAATCCAACAACAAGTTATCTTTACATTTGAAGCTAGGATTTTCACTTGTAGTCACTTTTCTAAAGCCACTGAATTCACCCACCGTGCTAGGCTTATATTGTTCCGATTCATCATCCTTAAATCCTTCATTAATACGATTCGCATAGGCTTCTGCACTCTCAGCACTGATTGGGTTTACATAAATAGCCATTTTAAAATCACCAAATTCATCTTCAAGCGTATATGAGATTTGTTGTTCATTTACTTCTGTTTTAACTTCTAAACCATCTCTACTTGGTGTATAGAATGAAGTAAGCTGTGGAATTGTGACTGTATATGTCTTACTAGAAATTTCTCTTACTAATACAGCATCCGTACTTTCTTCCTTCTTTTCTACAACCTTTGTATCTTCCGGCTTTTCACTTGAACAAGCTGTTAATCCAAAAAACATACTTAGTACTAATGCACTCGCAAACAATTTTTTATTATTCATATTGATACTCCAATTCTAATTTGTCATGATCAAACAAATTTTTGATCTCTAATTTTTCATATAACGGCATTACTTTACAATACGATAAGACTTGTTGATTATAGTCATCATATCCATACACAAATCCGTCTTCTTCCATACCTACACTAAACAATAGGCCAGAATGCGAATTCTCTTGATCCTGCATTGCATACAAACCATTCTCATCGATTTGAAGTGTTACACTCTCATTTGTATACGTACCCTCAAGACTTTTAAACGGCTGATTTCTCAATGCATCAAATAAATCAATCAACTGATCATTTTCTGTCAGTGCCTGCCCACTACGAAGGCTTTTTACTTTATCTAACCCATATAATGGTCCTTGACTACAAACACGCTCAATCGGTAAACCATCCTCAATCGCAATCACTTCCACCAAACCATTTGTCGTTAGCGCAAAACCATAAGTGACACCAGGACCTATTTCATACACATGAACTTGTTTATACTCATTAAAACAACCATGCACCTTATACGTTTTATCCGTTCCACTATAGTAAAGCGATAGCTTATTATTCTTTAATGTCATAGTCATCTGGTCAAACGTAGAAGAATCTTCTATCTTATAAGACTTCTTGCGACTTGGCCTATACAAAACCATCTTTGTTCCAGAACCAAAATTTGTGGCGACAGGAATCAATACATTCAATTTTCCTTTGTGGTAAAACACATCCAGATTTGAAGGCAACAAACCAATTGTTTGAGCTCTTAATTCCTTTACATTGTCATAATATTCATTGGCATATTCCTGATCAAAAGCTTGTGCAGCCCATACCTTCATATCTTTTTGACTGATTTTATATTTCTTATATAACTTTTTATTCGAAACACGCTTCTTCGTTTTAGAATCAAAATGATACACCTTATACCTAGGATATTCCGTCTCTACTTCTTCCTTAATAACTAAACTCAATAGATTTGAATGTGTATACACATCATAACTAACCTTTGTGTCCGGCAACGTATACCCTTCTTCTTTTGCCTCATCTAAAGAATCTACCAAATCCTTGTATTCATTTTTGATTGTCTGATTCAATTTCTTTGCGCTCTTTGAATCACAATGAATATAAGGTAAGGAAATGTCATACTTACCAACATTTCCCCATGCATCCTTATATTCTTCATGAATATTGTAGAAATCTGAAATATATACCTCTTCATTAGGTTGTGATTTACAACCTGTAAACATTAGATTCAAACTAAGAAACAAGACCGAACAAAGCTTAATCCAAGTCATATCCAGCTAGAGCTTGATCGGCTGCATCTTTAAATTGCGTACGATCTCCAATGATTGTTGCCCCAAACGCATCCACTGTCGCTTTCGCTTTTTCTTCTAAATTTTCTCCATTCTTTTTGGCTTTCGCTAAATCCCACATACTCTTTGTTGCCTTAAATTGAGTTACAGACTTTTTAATGCCACTTCTAAATGAATCATCTAAGCCAAACAATTTATTTAGATAATCTACACATTGATGACATCTTGTTTCATCATCAAATGGAATATAGACATCATTTAAACCTTTTGTATGTACAAAGCCTAAGTGAACACACTTTTTATCTTTGTCCGAACCACTTGTTCTTGCGGGCATCCTTTCAGTTCTATATAGCTGAAGATTTTCTAAACGATATACACACGCATATGTTTTTGTATTAAACAAACCTCCACGAGCTTCAATAACCGCAATCAAACCTAGACTTGGTGCAATATAAATAGGGTGGAAAGACTGCATCTTTTGATTTTTATCACGCGTTTTTTTCAAAGGTTCCATTAAATCTTGCCAAATCTTTGTACCCACCTCAGTTTGATGAATATGATCCTTAACATTATCTAGATCTGAATGAACATAATCATAATATTTTAATCCTTTTGCACGACAACCCTTTGTACAAATATAATTTCCATCCATTAATTTCTGTGATTGTAAAACATTAATTGTAGCACCACAAATTGCACATGTATTTGCCATATATGATTCCTCCTTTTCTGTGCATTATTATGATTCAAGCGCATCCTTTAATGCGTTTGCCACCTGTAAAGATTCCTGATACTTTTCGTTTGACTGTACCATTACTTCTTTATCCTGCATTTCTGAAATGATCTTGACATCCTCTTTGGTAATCTTCAAAGAAATCATTTTGATGAATGGATGATTCATTTGAATATTTACCTTGAATTGGTACGTAAATTCGTATCTTGCTGGTTTATAGGAACATGTCTTCCCTTTCTTATTTGTGAAATGAAGTTCTCGCTTATTCTCTTCAATTTCTACCAAAACATTTTGAATATCACTTAAGTCAAACACATCTGGATTTTCATCACTAAGCTTTGTTGCCTTTGTCACGACAAACCAGTTGTGCTTTCGATCAACCATTACCTTTGGATACTCACCAAACGTTTCAGCTGCCACAAACGCTTTGACTCTTTGTGCGTTTTCTTCACGATATGTTAGCTGACCTTTGATCTGTGTTATTGTTGTGTTTTTGTAGTCTGTAAATAATGGTGACATTTTTTTCTTACAGTCATTACAGACCGTACCATCCGCACATTTATAACCTTCCATCAATGCCATCTTCTTTTTACACACATCACATTCCTTTTTAGAAAACAACCCCATTTCATTTCCCTCCTTTCTTCATTTGATTGACTTGTTTACTTGTGCTATATTGTATTTAGAAAGCACTTTCAAAACTTATGTAATCAACTTACATTTTCATTATAGAAAGTATTATAAAATTTACCCCACCCCAAAACTTAAAAAGGGTGGGAACTGCGGTAAATAAAGGGGAAAATCATGAAAAAAGTTATAAAATATTTATTAGTATTTGGTCTAGGCCTATGCAATCTATATGGGTGTTCATCAAAATCTTTACTCGATAAAGATAACCCCGTGACCCTGACAATGTGGCATGTTTATGGAGAACAAGCCAATTCTCCAATGAATCAATTGATTGCTGAATTCAATGAAACAGAAGGCAAGGACAAGGGCATTATAATTAATGTCACAAAAATAACCAATGCGAGTAAAATTGGTTCTGAGCTTGAAGAAAGTTTATCTAAAGAACCAGGTGCAGATCCAATGCCAGATCTTTATACAGGACATATTCATAATGCCAAACAGGTAGGCTTAGATAAGAGTGTTGTATGGAATGATGTATTTACAGAGAAGGAAATTTCAAATTTTGTTGATGAGTTTTTAGATGCTGGAATGCTAGAAGATAAGCTTGTGGATCTTCCATTATCAAAATCAACAATCGTTTTATTTATGAATGGTACACAATTTGAAAAGTTTTCTAACGATACCGCTGTTTCATTAAATGATTTTGACACTTGGAATCAAACGTTTGATGTAGCCGAAAAATATTATGAATGGTCAAATGGAAAGCCGTTATTATGCTTTGATTATCTATTAAATTCCATTGAATCTTATGCGATCGCATTAGGAACAAAGAATATGTTTACAGAGAATGGCTGGTACAATACGGAGGATCCTGCTTTTAAAGAAGCCTTTAGAACCTTTCTAGAACCATTGATCAAAGGCCATATTTCTGCTTCTGACTTTTATTCAAGCACAGAACTTACAACCGGAGAAACACTCATTGGTGTATCCAGCAGTGCAGCCTATCTCTATTTAAATGACATCGTTACATATCCAGATAATACAACGGAACCATTAAATGCGATTGCCCTGCCTTATCCAAAGGCCGATAAAGACCATGCCCTCATGACACAAGCTGGTGTTGGATTATGTGCCTATAAGACTACAGAACAAAACCAAGAAGCCGCTAGTGTCTTTGCACATTGGCTTGTGGAACCAAAACGAAACATGGACTTTGTGATCCAAGCAGGTTACATGCCAGTCACAAAAAAAGCATTTAAAAACTTAAAAAATGAAAAGTTTGAAGATGAAGAAACACAATCTTTATACAATACAATCACCGAAATGAAATCCGACTATACCGTTATTTCTAGAGAGGTTCCAAATGCGATTTCTAGAAAGGCCTATGCATTTTATGATCAAGTAAGAAGCCACCAACAAGAATGGCAAGCACGAGCTAATGCCGGTGAAGATATTGATGAAATTGTAGATGAAGCAATGAATATTTTAAAAAGTCTTTCTTGAGGTTAGCCTATGCAATTAAGTTTTAAATCAAAAGAAAGATCCATGAAACGAAAGCTTTTCGTATATATGTTCTTTCTAGTGACTACCATCAGTATTACTTTATTAATGGGACTCTTCCTATTTGGAAGACTTGGAACGACCGAACAAGATTTTCATAAAAAACTATCCATTCAAAGTGAATACTTCACAAAGAATATGGAAAATTATTGGGATGACTTGGCCTCTATGAATATCGCACTTGCTGATAATATGGAAGCTATATTAGAAACAACCCTAGCGAATCAAGGATTAACCTTTCAACAGCTGCAGGACAATCCCAATGCCATCTATTCTTTAGAAAACGATATGATTCAGCCTTTAGGACAATATCTTGAACGATCTAATTGTTCAGGAGCTTATGTACAACTAGATACGACAATCAATTCCACTTTGGATAATGCGCAGACACAACGAAGTGGTGTGTATCTTCAAAAAACGACAATGTCCTATTCAAAGGAAGACTTGATTTTATATCGTGGAATTGCCAATATCGGCAAAAAACATGGCATCATGCCACATCGTAAATGGAGGCAGGAATTTGATATTACACTTGTACCCGATTATGAAGAATTAAAAAAAGGGAACTTTGATTATTCCCTATCAAATATTATTCAATTGCCATACACAGGTGAAAGAATCGCCCTATTACGTGTTCCTTTAGTTGGAAAGGATGGTACCTTCTATGGTCTTTGTGGTTTTGAAATTTCACAAAGCTGGTTTAAATTTGCACATCCCCAGCCCTCAACTCTCAACCATTTAACGTGTCTTTTAGTGCCAGACTCCGATTCAATCATTACAAATGAAGGCTTTAGTACGGGAAGCCAAAACGGATTCTATTATATGCCAAATGGAGATCTTTCCATTAAGCCTATTGGCAACAACTTATTGAGAATCATAAGTAAAAATCGTAATTATATTGGGGTTAAGAATACTGTCAAAATTTCTAAGAATCAAACCTATTCAACATATGTTATGATTTTGGATTCTGACTACAATCGAGCCATCGTAAAAAGTAATATTGAATTATTCTTCTTTACCATTGTCCTATTATTATTTGTATTTTTAGGATGTTCCTTCTTCAGTCAAAGATACCTGTCCCCAATTCTAAAAGGATTAGAACAGCTGCGTAAAGACAATAAAAACAGTATGCGCTATGATGTACAAGAAATTGATGATCTTTTGGATTTCTTATCTTCAAAAGACTATGAAGTTGAGAATAAAATGTTGACGCTTGAGCTAGAAATGCAGGAAAATCGCAAGAAGCTTGAACAAATTGAAAATGAACATGAACTCATTCAAAGAGAATATGATAAGGCAAGGGTGGAAGTTGAGCGTCTGGCAAAAAAACGTGAAGCCGATGTAGATGAAGAAGAATATAAACGTTTCCTTGAATGTCTTGCGACACTGACACGCAAAGAAAAAGAGATCTTAAATCTCTATGTGAAGGGATGTTCAAGTAAGGATATTCTAGAAACATTAAATATTACAGACAATACATTAAAGTATCACAATCGTAATATTTATAGTAAGCTTGGTGTAAAATCAAGAAAACAATTGTTGATGTACATGACATTATTAAACAACAAAAGGAGCTAAATTAGCTCCTTTTACTGTACATAGCGTTTTAAATAATCTACATCTAAAATTAAGATTTTATGATATACCATCGTAATAACGTTTTCTTCTCTTAATCCACGCAAGATACGATTGACACTGTTTCTTGTGGATACCCCACAGAAATTGGCAATATCATCGTTCGTGATTTGCAGATCAATAAATACACCTTTTTTAACATATCTACCAAATAATGGAATCAAATGATAGATAAATGCACACACAGCTCCATTTTTCCCATTCATTGTCATGAGTTGCTGGCGATAAATAGCTTCGGTCATCTTTTTACGATAATACGAATCTATATATACCTGTAATTCTTCATTTTCTTTCACATATTGTTCAAACAATTTTCTGTTGATTCGATAGAAAGTTGCCGTATCACTTTCGATACGAGCATGAAATGATGCCGTAGTCATTTTATTGATTTCATCTTTCAACAAAGAAATCATATCCAAACCTTTTAAATAAGTGATATTGAATTCACGCCCATCACATAAAACAATACTCACTTTCACAACACCATCTTTTAATATGTAAATATCTTCTTGGTCGTGTCCATCCATCATCAAATATGTATGTTTCTTTTTTGTGACTTCAGGAAGATTCTTTTCTTCAAGAAAATTTAAAACTGACTCACTCATAAATAACCCCTTCTCAATACGTTTAATTATAACATACTCACTAAGCCCAATTTAGTAACATATGCTATGAGAGAATATAACATTTAAACGTTACACACTTAATATATCATGCGGGAGTTTAACACTTGCTCATAGCCAAAATAGCCAAATGTCGTTTATGTACGG
>ERZ1673744.2668-NODE-2668-length-12941-cov-4.447928_pt1 | contig 12941 bp, 9 predicted proteins | sample MGYA00580207_ERZ1673744 | MGnify/ENA primary metagenome ERZ1673744 (study PRJEB41218, sample SAMN15661751) | gut metagenome | host: Homo sapiens | place: Canada: London | collected 2015-08-20/2019-03-30 | study: EMG produced TPA metagenomics assembly of... | reverse complement strand
AATTTAACATTTATGATTAAAAACTATAAAAAAGCCTATAGAAATCGGATCGATGAAAATTCGATAACACCCCAACAGGAAGATAGTCATGTCGATAAAAGCCGTATAAAGCGACTCATAAAAATAAACCGGTACTACAAATTAAATGTTAACCCTCCCAAATATATTTCTTTTCTATATAATAATTGACATAGAATTACTATTTTTGTACTCCTATTAACTACCGAACATGAAGCAATATTTAGATCTTTTACAACGTGTATTGCAGGAAGGAACTCATAAGGAAGACCGTACCGGGACAGGTACGATTAGTGTATTCGGACACCAAATGCGATTCAATATGGAAGATGGTTTTCCGCTATTGACAACAAAAAAACTGCATTTGAAATCGATTATATACGAACTTCTATGGTTTCTTAAAGGTGATACAAATGTCAAATATCTTCAAGATAATGGAGTAAGGATATGGAATGAATGGGCCGATGAAAACGGTGATTTGGGACATATATACGGTTATCAATGGCGGTCATGGCCTGATTATAACGGTGGCCATATAGATCAGATAACCGAAGCTGTGGAAACAATCAAACACAATCCCGATTCTCGCAGGATAATCGTAAGTGCATGGAATGTCGCAGATCTTCCTCAGATGAATTTACCTCCATGTCATGCGTTTTTCCAATTTTATGTAGCAAACGGACGCTTAAGTCTGCAACTCTACCAACGTAGTGCCGACATCTTTTTAGGTGTTCCGTTCAACATTGCATCATACGCTTTGTTATTAAAAATGATGGCACAAGTTACCGGATTAAAAGCCGGAGATTTTGTTCATACATTGGGAGATGCCCATATCTATAGTAATCATATCGAACAGGTAAAATTACAATTGACCCGGGCACCTCGTCCATTACCTCAAATAGAAATAAATTCGAATGTAAAGGATATATTCGGATTCAAATATGAAGATTTTACACTTACCGGATACGATCCGCATCCTCATATAAAAGGAGAGGTTGCGGTATAAGTTTCGGCAAAACTATTTAATAATAACCTAATACAGATAATATTATGCCAACAATTTCTTTAATCGCCGCAGTAGCTGAAGATATGGCTATCGGCAAAAATAAAGAGCTTTTGTGTCATATGCCCAACGATCTGAAACGGTTTAAGGACTTGACCGTAAATCATGCCGTTATCATGGGACGCCGTACATTCGAATCCCTTCCTGACGGGGCATTACCTAATCGCAAAAATTTGGTTCTTACTTCTATTCCCGAATCATTTTATGATAATGCCTTTGCTTGTTCTTCTATAGAAGATGCACTGAATCTATGCGAATCGCAAGATGAAGTTTTTATCATCGGAGGAGCCATGATATACAAACAAACTATCGAAATGGCCGACAAATTGTATATTACGGAGATTCATCATAAGTTTGAAAATGCCGATACATTTTTCCCGGTCATAGATCCTAATAAATGGAAAGAGGTTTTTCGGGAAGATCATCCGGCAGACGAAAAACATTCTTATCCTTATTCCTTTGTTATTTACGAAAAGAAATAATACAAAAACAACCCGGAAACATCTCTCTATATTTTAAGTGATGTTTCCGAGTTTAATCATCTATTTATCAATCAGTCTACAATTTCTGTGATAATTCCTCCATCACGATTAAATTTCAATTTCACCTCCGGTTGGGTTTCAAGATTTACCTCATAGCCATAACTATGCTGGCTGATCTCAACAATAGAAGCATCCGGATATTCTTGGGCGACATACGTCAAAATAGCTCCCGGTAACAGATCATACAAGACAGGTCCTGGAATTTCAACGCCATTTCCATCTACTTCTTGCCATCCGCCATTCCTGTAAAATCGCAATACAAAACCGTTTGCAAGCTCCACTTTATAATGAGACTCTCCGTCCTCTTTCTCAACAGAAGCCACATCTACCCCGGAGAAATAATTCTCTATAAAATGTCGGCTCTCGACCGGCAAATTATTATAAACGATTTTTTTATCGTCATCATCACACGAGAAAAATATTCCCATGACCGAAAATAATAATATTGTAACTATCCCAATAGATTTCAAATTCATCGTCTTTTCGATTTAGCATTTGTAATACATTGGGATAACAAGGCGGCATGCAAAAGTTTCACGGGATTAAGATTATTTGACTACATTTAAGTGGTTGTCTGAATTTTCCGATAAATAAATATTACCAGGCCATTTTTACGTTTTCACTTGTCAGATAGCCTGCTCTCTCTCGTAAAGACAAAAAAAACGTTTCCTCAAAAACTATCAGACCTGACCCGAATAAAATTTAGACGACAGGTTCTAATCTATAATGAAAAATCCGCATCTTATAAAAAATGCGGATTTCAGACCGATAAAGATCAAGAATCATTACTTGATTATATTCTCGAAAGTTTCGATTCCTCCTTTTAAGAAATTCAAATAAGCGGAAATATCCTCATTATAAGAATACGGAGGAGCTATAGGATAACCATCGGTATCCAATAAAACATAAAACGGTTGTGCATTAGCACCGAATTTCGACCGTTGCAAATAACTCCAACGATCCCCTACCGTACGAAGCGTACGCATCTTTCCATACTCTTCTATTTTTACCGGTTCAGATAACGGAGTCTTGTCATCTACCATTAAAGTAATCAACACATAATCATTATCGATCATCGCTTTTACGGCCGGATCAGTCCATACAGCAGCCTCCATTTTCCGGCAATTCACACAACCGAATCCGGAAAAATCGATCATAACCGGTTTATTAACTTTCTTGGCATATGCCATGCCCTCATCATAATCCGTAAATTTGGCATGTACTTCATCCTTATAAAGATTAAAATCTTGTGTATTCAACGGAGGAGTAAATGCGCTGATCGCTTTCAAAGGTGCTCCCCATAAGCCGGGAATCATATAAATAGCAAATGCGAAAGAAATAATTGCCATAAAAAGGCGTGGTACAGAGACATATTTTATATCACTGTCATGAGAAAATTTAATTTTACCGAGTAAATAAAATCCCAATAAAGTAAAAATAATAATCCATAAAGTCACGAATACCTCTCTGTCAAGGATATGCCAGCCATAAGCCAAATCGGCAACAGACAAGAATTTTAAAGCCAAAGCCAGTTCTAAGAAGCCTAATACCACTTTTACAGAATTCAACCAACCTCCCGATTTAGGCATCGACTTGAGCATAGAAGGGAATATGGCAAACAAAGAGAAGGGAATAGATAATGCTACTGCAAATCCCAACATTCCGATCGCAGGTCCGGCAATTTCACCCATCGATGCCGCCTGAACCAAAAGCGTACCGATAATAGGACCGGTACAAGAGAAAGATACCAAAACCAAAGTAAATGCCATAAAAGAGATACTCAAAATACCGGTAGTTGCATCGGCTTTACTATCCAGCTTTGTAGTCCATGAAGCCGGCAATGTTAATTCGAACGCTCCGAAAAATGATATGGCAAACAGTACCAACAATGCAAAGAATATAATATTGAATATTGCATTCGTCGCTAAATTATTCAAAGCACTCGCCCCGAAAATAGCCGTAATAATCAAACCTAACACTACATAAATAACGATAATGGCAATACCGTACATAACAGCATCCCTTATCGATTTTTTACGATCTTTCGTACGTTTCAAGAAAAAACTTACAGTCATCGGGATCATAGGCCACACGCAGGGAGTAAGCAAGGCAAGCAAACCTCCGCCGAATCCCAAAAAGAAAATAATCAGAAGCGATCTTTCGGCAGTTCCGCCATTCTCGCCAAAAGCATTGAGCTCATCTATTACCGGAGTCCACAAATCGTTTTCCGAATTCTTTGTGTGAACAGTAGCAGAATCGACAGCAACAACCCGGGCAGCCATAAGTGTATCGGCTTTCAAAATTCCGCTCTTTTGTTCCGGTTCAAATGTTGATTTTATATTTTCTTTTTGTAAAGACTCCGGCTTCGTTGCTTCTGCAGGAGTACCTTTTCCCGTAAAAGTAAACTCCTCAGTCGTCGGAGGAAGACAACTCTGGTCATTACAAGCCATTGCCCTCACATTACCCGTTATAGAAAATGTCGGTGCTGTCAATTTTATTTTCTGAATAAATACGGCCTGCTTTTCATACCAACTGAGTTCCATTTCGAACTGTTTATCATATTTTTTTATCAGACGAGACGACGAGGTTACCCCGCCATCTAAGACCGCACCATGTATCTCATCGAATGAAAATGTTGTTGCCGCAGGTCCTCCATCCGGAATATTCATTCCGTAAAGATGCCATCCGTCATCCATATTGGCAGTAAATACAAGCTCTTTTTCAGAATCGGAAATATCCTTTACAGAAAAACGCCAATGTACCGCCTCGATAATTTGGGCATAACTTATAACACTCACACACAAAAGAAACAACAGCGAAAATAATTTCTTCATTATCATTTAGTTTTTTAACTTACATCTCACACTACCGGAATTTTCTGATCCATAGAAAATAACTCTATATAATTAACAGAAAAGCCGAAAAAAAGATTGTTTCAAAACATCTGTAAAACTTATTTTGAAACAATCCAGTCCTACTTTCTACAAAGTTATCTAATGACTGCGGTATTTGATATAATTTCACCTGCTTTATTAACAGTTTTTACAAAATAAATCCGATAACGAGATTTGAAATTTCCTCTTTCAAAATTCCTTTCATCTATTCTACCAATGTATCACAAATATAGAACTTTAAAGATATTTCTATATCTATTAAACTCCTGACAAATAAATCCCGTTTAAATTTTCCGATAAAGTAATTCAGTCAGGCTATAAAAACACGGATGAATCAAATTTGTTTTGTACATTTGTTCTATCAAGATCATAATCGATATATGAAACTCATTCATACGGCAGACTGGCATATCGGACAATCATTTTACGGGTATAACCGAGACAACGAACATCAAATGTTTTTTGAATGGCTGTGTGCTGTAATAAAAAGGGAAAAAGCCGATGCCCTGCTCATTGCCGGAGATGTTTTCGATTCTCCTAATCCTCCGGCCTCGGCACAACGTTTATTTTACCATTTTCTGAGAAAGGCCACTGAAGAAAATCCGCAACTGCAAATCATAATTATATCGGGAAACCACGACTCGGCTGCCCGCTTGGAAGCTCCCATGCCTTTGTTGGAATCGATGAACATCACGATCAAAGGTGTTATAAAAAGAAATGAAGACGGAATCGACTACTCAGATTTGTTAGTTCCCATTTATGATAAAGAGGGAAATATCCTCATTTGGTGTATGGCTGTCCCCTACATAAGACAAGGAGATTATCCTCCTTCAGACAGTTACGCAGAAGGTGTAAAAAATCTGTATAACGCCATATATAACGAGGCCTTGAAGCATGCAGAGCACGACCAAATGATTATCGCTATGGGACATCTGCAAGCCACAGGATCTGAGATTTCAGAAGACGACCAGAGCGAACGTACCGTAATCGGCGGTTTGGAGTGCATTTCTCCCGAAGCCTTTGCTCCCGGCATTTCTTACACGGCTCTCGGCCATTTGCACAAAGGGCAGCGTGTCTCGAAACGAGAAAATGTCCGTTATGCCGGAAGTCCTTTGCCGATGTCTTTCGCTGAAAAAAATTATAAGCACGGTATCGAAGTCATCGAATTAGAGAAAAACAAAATTATAAATATACACCGAGAAATCTTCGATGCACCGATTCCTCTGCAATCGATACCCGAAACAGCCGAACCGATAGATAAAGTTTTACAGGCAATAGATCACATAGACCCGTCTTCAAAAAATTATATAGAGGTGCTTGTATCGGTCGATGGTCCAGAACCGTCTCTTAATTATAAAATAGAACAAGCACTGGAGAATAAGCAAGTACGTCTTACTCGTATTTTGCGAAAATCGACAATCATTTCCGGATCAGGCGAGCAACGGATAATAAATTATGACGAGTTTAAGAAGATCAGTCCTATAGAGATGGCAAAGGAGGCTTTTTTGAAGAAATACGGATCAGAAATGCCCACAGATATAGAAAGCTTGTTAAAAGAAGCAATCGAACAAACGGAGATTTGAGAACATGAAAATATTAGCCATACGAGGAAAAAACCTCGCCTCGTTAGCCGGGGAATTTACAATAGATTTTACAACCGAACCATTATCTTCTGCCGGAATATTCGCAATTACCGGAGCTACAGGCTCTGGCAAATCGACTTTACTCGATGCATTATGTCTGGCTCTATTCGATAAAACTCCCCGCACCGAAGGCAGTTCGGACAGTATATCGGTTTCTGATACCGAAGGACAAAGTATCGGACAAAAAGATCCTCGTAGTATTTTGCGCAGAGGTACGACACATGGATATGCAGAGGTAGATTTCAAGGCATTAAACGGTCTCTGTTACCGTAGTTCTTGGTCGGTGGCACGCGCCAGAGATAAAATAACCGGGAAATTAAAAAATGCCGAAATACGGGTATTCAGACTCGATAATCAAGAAGAAATACAAGGTACAAAAACCGAGATTCTGTCTCGTATTCAAGAACTGCTCGGCATGAATTTCGAACAATTTACTCGATCGGTACTATTAGCTCAAAATGATTTTTCTACCTTTTTAAAAGCTAAACAAAACGAAAAAGCGGAATTGCTGGAAAAACTTACCGGAACTGATATCTATTCCCGTATATCGAAAACTATATACATGCGGGCAAAAGATGCTGAAGAACAATGGCAATTTATGCATAACCGCATTAAAGACATCGAACTTTTGCCGGAAGAAACCGTAAAACAATATTTAACAGAGCAAAACTCGATCATCGAATCTCTTTCTCTTTTGCAAAAACAGCAAAAAAGTATCGAAGAGAAATTGAATTGGATTAAAAACCGAGAAACACTTTTCCTTGAAAAGGAAAAAGCACAAAACGATCTGACAAAAATACGACAAGAACTTCTTGAAGCTCAGCCCCGCTTCAACTATCTGCAACGTATCGACTGCATACAACCGATAAAAGAATACTATCTGAAACTAAAAACAGCAGAAGAACAACATATTAAGGCCAAAATTCTCTATCAAACGTTACAAAAACAACGAAACGAAATTTCAGAAAAATATAAAACAGCAGAAGAAGTTTATAGGCAAAACGAATCTCAACTGAAAAAGATAGAAGATACCTATATTCTTATAGAACCCCAATTAAGAAGGGCTCGTGAACTGGATATACGAATCGAGAACGGGAAAAAACAGACCGACACTCTAAAGTCCGATATAGACAAGATTACAAAAGAATTGGACGCAGAGCAACAAATATATGAAACTCTGCACAAGGATATATCTACAACCGAGACTCAAATAAAAGAGATTAAGAAATGGTTTACCGAACACGAGCACTTTAAAGATATAATCCCTCACATAAGCTTGATTTTGAATTTAATCCACGAAACGGAGATCGCTCGCAACCAGAAATTATCAAATGAAAAGACACTTATATCATTAAATAAAACTCTCGAAGCGCAAGAGAAAAAATTAACGCAAGCAAAAACAGAACGTGAAAATCTGGAAAAACATCTTCCCAAAGAAATCATTTTATGGCGTTCCCGACTTGTCGAAGGCTCTCCGTGCCCGGTATGCGGGAGCATACACCATCCGATAAAACAAAATACCGACACTTCGGAAGAGTCTTTACAATCAGAAAAATTGGAAGAACTCAAAGAAAATGCCGATAAAATGATCTCTTCCCTTTCGGAAGAAATCGGACAAATCTCGATTTCTATCGAGCGATACCGCACTTTAATACAGAACTACGAAACATCGTATAAAAATGCGCATGAAAATATTGCCGGATATTTCGAGACTTTTCCTGATTGGGAAAAGTTACTGCACGAAAAAACACTGGGAAAACTATTAAAAGAAACTGCGTCCTTTTGGCAAATAAAACAAGAATCTCTTTCTCGTTTATCAGAAAAACAAAATACATCGAACGAAAAGCTCTCTGCAAAAACCGATCTTATCAAACGATTGACAGAGACCCGAAAAGAGAGGGAGCGACAACAACTCTCAGAATCTTCCCGATTATCTCAACTGCTCGAAGAAAGAAAAAGTTTATTCGAAGGACGGCTGGCAAACGATATACAAACAAATTATGAGAAACGAAAACAAGAAGTTTCAAAACAACTCGAAGATTCTCGAAAAACATTAAACGATATTGCCGGAAAACAAGAGCATCTAAACGGTATATCCGCAGCAAACGAACTCGAACTTAACCGACTTTTACAAGAAATCGAAACGGAAAAGCAAAACATAAAGGTATGGATTTCCGATTTTAATCGTACCTCGGCCTTCCGTCTCTCGTCAGAAGATTTGCCGGAACTCTTATCCCGGTCTCCGGAATGGATTACCCGTGAACGAGAACAATTGGCAAACCTTTCTCGTCGGGAAAGCATCTGTAAAGCAACACTTATCGAAAGAGAAAACAAACTTAAAACTCACGAATCGAATAATCCGGGAGTTATAAGCACAAATCATGATGAATCTTTGATAAAACAAATTGAAGAGATTAATAACAATATAAAATCATATCAACAAAGAAATACCGAGATTTCCGTATTATTACAATCCCACCAACGAAATTCAGAAAAAGTAAAACAGTTTACAAATGAACTCGATCGGTTAAGTCTTGTTTCGGAAAAGTGGAATAAACTAAATGAACTATTAGGTTCTCAAAGCGGTGATAAATTCAAAAAAATCGCACAGGGATATACCCTCGACATATTGTTGTCTTATGCAAACAAACATCTGCAAGAGTTATCAAGACGGTATGTACTACAACGCATTCCGGACACACTCGGGCTTCAAATCTCCGACCTCGATATGGGAGGAGAAATAAGATCGGTACACTCTCTATCAGGAGGAGAATCTTTTCTCATATCTTTGGCCCTTGCCTTAGGCTTGTCTTCCGTATCCTCGAACCGCATGCAAGTCGAATCCTTGTTCATCGACGAAGGATTCGGTTCTCTCGACATAGATACCCTGCGTATTGCAATGGATGCTCTTGAACGGTTACAAACAGGAGGAAGAAAAATCGGCGTCATATCACATGTACAAGAAATGACCGAACGCATCGCTGTGCAAATACAAGTAGAAAAAATAAACAACGGAAAAAGCAAGATATCGATAACAGGATAAAAAAGAGATGACAAAACCAAACAGTCTGTAAAAATGTTTATACCATATAAATTCTAAAAACAGATTGTCATGAGTTTTTTATGGTACATATTGATCGGTATTCTCGCAGGATGGGTCGCCGGAAAAATTATGAGAGGCGGAGGTTTCGGATTGGTTGTTAATTTGGTAGTCGGTATTATCGGCGGTTTGCTCGGAGGCTGGTTGTTCGGGCTTTTCGGTCTTATTCCCGTCGGCTCGATCGGTAGTTTTATCACATCCGTAATCGGAGCTATTGTTCTGTTATGGCTGGTTTCATTCATGCAACCCAAACAGAAACAATAAAAATTTCCACTGAACTTTCTTTCATTTAGAGCCTGTTTAAAGAACCCCCAAACCTGATTCGGGTAAAATTCAGACGACAGGCTCTTAGCTTCGTTCTTAAAAAACAACCGCATATATCGCCTGTCTAATTTTACAATTATTTCTTCTCCACGATTATTAATCCCCAATTAATTAAAATATAATTGATCTAATAATCGTCTCATCACATATTTGCAACAATGTTAACCGACAATTATTTCCGGACTATTATTTCTAATAAATATACTTATGAAAACATGTACATTCAAACAAACAGCTTCTTTACTTTTATGCTGCCTCATTACTACGGCTTCTGCCAAAGAAATCTATCTATCATCTAATGGAAAAGACAAAAATGACGGTACAACTCCTGCTACGGCTGTAAAAACCCTCTCAAAAGCTTTATCACTTGCAGATAAAGGCGACGAAATCAAAGTATCGGGATTTATCGATATTTCTAAAGAGCCGACTTCTGATCAATATGGAAACGGATGCTACAACCTGAAAGGTAACCAAGGAGTAAAATTTCCCAACAAGGCGTTGACTATTACAGGAGATAATCGAGAAACCTGCGGATTTGACGGAAAATCAAATTCCGGAAACGGAACAGGCTGCCTTCGTTTAGATGGCATATACGACGGATTAACTGTCAAGAACCTTACTATAAAAAACGGTGATCCTTGCGGAGATAAAGGTGGAGGTGCTTATATTCGAGGAGGTAAAATCACATTCGACAACTGTGCTTTCATAGACAATCGCAACTATAAACAGAATAACGGTACTACTCGAGGAGGTGCTATCTATTACGAAGGAAATCATCCGGACTCCAAACTAACTCTTAACAAATGTATATTTAAAGGTAATCTGAACAAAGAAGGTAGTGATATCTTTTTCAGTAACGGAGCATTACTTGTCGACGGTTGTTCTTTTGAAGGAACTGATGCCAGCATATATACAGGATCGGAAGGCGGAGTACTAAAAACTACCACACAAGGAGACTTCAATGACATCGTATTCCGCAACTCGGTTATCAGAAACTATAAAGTAGATACGAATGGTGCGGCATTCAGTCTGAAACATCTCGTAAAAGATAAAAATTTAAATCTCCGGGTTGAGAACTGCCTCATTTACAATAATCAATGCCTGAAATATCAGGGTGGAGTATGCATTGTAGATAACAGCCAACCTTCGGGCACAGATAAAGTAACCTTTATCAATACGACCATGTACGGAAACAAAGCCATGTCCGGTGGAGCTATCATGCTCGACCAAGTTCCCGAGACGACAAGCACATTCGACCTTATCAACTGCACTATCGTAGGTAATGACTCCCAATCCGGCGGAGGGGTACGCATCAACAATAGAGCTGTAAATATGACCAAACGCATCTATAACTGCATTCTGGAAGGCAATACCGAAAAAGGAGAACGCCCTTCTGACTTGTCCATACAATATAATGATGTCAACGGAAACGAACTGATTATCAAAAATTCATTTATAGGATCAGAATCCAGCAATAAATTAAGCGACGGCTTTGCCGCCGAAAGCCAAATGAATTATACCCCGAACGGCATATCATGCGGTCTTGTGGAAAATCCGATCGAGTGCATACAAAAACTAAAATGTATTCCTTTAAAAGACAATTCTCAAGCACTAAAAGCCGGAAATGCACAATATTTGAAAGAAGTAGGCATATATGTCGATCAACTACAAAAAACAAGATCTTATACCGATAACAAGTGTGCCGCCGGAGCAATAGAAAACCCGATCGGTAAAATCGGAAAGTAACTTTATAAATTAAGAGCCTGCTAAAATTTAGACTTAGTTACCATTCGGAAGAATCATTCGAACTCCGGATGGTAACTTTATTCTGCAAATTATTTTTTAGAGCCTGTTTAAATTTTACTCGGGTCAGGTTTTGAGAATTTCTTCCGAGTATGTTTTTCTGTTTTTACGAGGATGATAGCGAGCTATCTGACGAGGGAAAACGGAGAAAAAGACCGGAAGAAAACGCAAAAATGACCTGATAGCGTTTTTTATTGGAAAATTTAGACTGGCTCTTACTATTTCATCTTTCAGAACCTACGAAAAACTAAATAATTATAATACACCTAAAGAAAACAATCCATCAAATATTTTACAATCACTTCAGATTTTCTTTAAAAAATGTCTCTAATTTGTCAAAAGGAATCATATCGGCACGATCATAGAGGTCGATATGGCGCGCTCCCGGTACGATATAAAGCTCTTTCGGTTCAACTGCCCGCTCATAAGCATCTTCACTGAAATAACGCGAATGCGCATTCTCTCCTATAATAAAAAGTAAAGGACGAGGAGATATGGTCTGGATATAGTTCATCAGAAGGAAATTAATAAACGATAAATGGCTCGTTTCGGAGAAACCTCCCCGAGCACGAGGATGATGCCCTCGTTTAAGAGCATAGTATTCCCAAAACTCAGCGCCTATTGAATCGAGTCCTGCAGGTATCTCTGTTGCGACCTCGACCGGAAATGACGGATTATACTCAGGTTCTCCGGCCTCAAAATCTTTCCAACGCTGCTCACTGAGACGTTCGAGCATCTGATCATATTCAACCTTCGTCATAGAATCTTTCCATCCGTAATGATCTGCACGACTAATATCGTACATACTTGCCGTAGCAACGGCTTTAATACGTTTATCTACCTGGGCCGCCGTAACAGCAAAGCCTCCACCCCCGCAAAGTCCGATCACACCGATACGATTTCGGTCAACAAACGATCGTGTACCGATAAAATCGACCGCAGCACTAAAATCCTCGACAAAAATGTCCGGAGAAGAAATATGGCGAGGTTCACCGCTGCTTTCTCCATTATAAGACTCATCAAAAGCCAAAGTTATAAATCCTCGTTCGGCAAGTACCATAGCATAAATACCTGCACCTTGTTCCTTCACCCCACCATAAGGCGTTCCTATGACAATTGCCGGATATTTTTCAGACTTGTCAAAGTCTTTCGGCACATACATATCTGCAGCAATCGTAATTCCGAAACGATTTTTATATCGGACATTCTCAACTTCTACCTTATCACTGACGATAAAAGTCTTATCATTTTTTTGAGCACCAAGCGTATTCATAATTAACGACATTAAAAATATCAAAAAACATAATTTTCTATTCATCCTATCCTATTTTTATAGAATCACACATTTTTACCCATTTCGTATGCCTCTTGCATAGCAGCATTACCCTTAATTTCGCCAATATTCCATACTCCCAAACCGAATACAGTTCCTTTTATCACCGGATTCTCTAAACAATCGAGAAAACCTTGAAAAGTATCGATCGTACGTGACATTTTTTCTTTATCGTCTTCTGCCGCCGTTATAATAAAAAAGAATTCTTTATTTTTTATCTC
>ERZ1673744.2666-NODE-2666-length-12946-cov-4.284695_pt1 | contig 12946 bp, 7 predicted proteins | sample MGYA00580207_ERZ1673744 | MGnify/ENA primary metagenome ERZ1673744 (study PRJEB41218, sample SAMN15661751) | gut metagenome | host: Homo sapiens | place: Canada: London | collected 2015-08-20/2019-03-30 | study: EMG produced TPA metagenomics assembly of... | reverse complement strand
CATGGGATACGTCCCTACCGGCAGTGTCTCTCCGTCAGACTTCGTTTTGTCGACGATAAGGCCAAGATCGATGCAATTCATGTAGTTATTATCGCTATAAAGCTGGATATATACGTAATCGAAATCGGGATATTCATAGAAGAACGAAGGCCAGAAAGTCAGGTATCCCTCGGTAGGCAAAAGCGTAACCGTCACATCCTCGGCCAGCTCGCTCTGAGGAAGTTCCAACTCGTCGGCCGGCCGGCCTTCCGAGGAAAGATTGTCGACGACGAGCGCTCCCGAATATGAAAACTCGAGTTCCGTACCGTCCTGAAGCTCCAACCTGCCATTCACGTCGAACATTTTGTTCTCCTTTTCCTCGACGGTAAACTCTCCGCCCGTTACAAGCGAAATTTCCTGATTCTGAGCATCGGACAGTTTCATAACGATCGAACCGCTCAAATTCTCGCCGTCAATTTCACCGGGATAAAACTTGCCTGCGACGAATTCCCCGTCAGCGGCCATGGTATAAGTTCCCGCTTCGATCTCCAACGACGCCAAATCGGTCACGGGCGAACCGCTCAGCATGAGATACAGATACTCGACAGGAGGATTTTCATCCATCACGCCTTTCGTCGAAAAACGTATCTGATAGGATGCGATCTGTAGTTCGCTGTCGGTTCCGTAATAACTGCCCACAGCACTCTGATAGGAAATCGTTTGCGGAGGAATCGGCACTAAATTCTCGATCTCGATAACACCGCTGTAGCGCACTTCCACCTGTGAGCCGTCCGAAAGCGTAAAAGAGCCTAAAAGCGTATAGCTCGAACCCGAGCGCACGACAGTCAGTTGACCGGTGCTGATCAACAGAGCGGCCGAACCGCTTCCGAAATAGGAACCGCTGGGCGTATCCCCTGCTTTTGCACCCTGGGCTATTTGGCCCGCCGTCAATGTCGATGACTGAACTACGGAATAAGTCCCTGCAGCGATCGTCAGATCGTTCACATCACTGACCGCTCCGGTCGCAAGCGTAATGACCAGCGGCTCATAACTCGCCGAAGAGGCAGAGCTAAGGCTTATGCGAAACAGAGCCATCTGCTCCGTACCTTCCAGATAACTGCCGGAAGCATTCTGATAAGCCACTTCGACAGGCAAAGCAGGTCCTTTCTCATCGTCGTCGCATGATACTGAAAAAAGCGCGCAGCCGATCAGCAATGCCCCATAGATAAACTTTTTCATAACGTCATAAATTTGATGAATAGTAAGATAATACAAATATAACAAAATTTCAAATTTTAAAAAGCCGATCAAACTTTCTCAACCCAGTAAAACGTTCTGTTCTCCCCATATTCGGACGAACCGAACGGAGCACGGGCTACCTCCCCTCCCCTCGCAAAACGGCCGGCAGACCGTTATGAGCATTTCACTTTACCGTTATTTCGTTATGTCATTCTTTTCGGCTACGAACAACAACGGGGAAATACCCCGGCGCTTTCCGGGAAATGCTCGGGGAAGGAACCGATTGCATGCGGAACATCGGAAAACGCGCCTCGACCCACACGCATTGACCGGGAAGGAACAATATTGTTACAGCCGAACGCACATAGACTGCCGTTGCCAAAACTCCGATATCACCAACATCTTTATCATGACTATTTTCCATTTCTCCGCCCTGAATTGCACGAGATTTTTCTCTCAACCGTCAAGTTTCCGCCGGAGATTCTGCCCGAGAAAAAATAGCAACCGCACTTCGAGAAACACATATGCCTCAATTTTACATATCGGATCAAATACGGTCTTCTTATATCAACATATGCATATTGACGAAAGCATACTCGTAGTATAACACTGCAAACAAAGACAAACACAGATTACAATTTGAAACAGCAAACCGCATATCCTCAATTGTGTAATATAACCAAAATAGAAACAATAAGAGAATATTTTCTACAAACAGCGGATCATTGGCATACGTACTTTGAGTTCAAAATCAATCGGTTAATACTGAAATGCAAATCCTCTCCAAACAGAATGCATCAAGATTTATCCTCCGTTTTTCCTCTATTTTTTCAGACGATATCTTTTTGTGATAAAATCGTGCACAGGCTAAAAATCGGGGGAAGAAGCCTCGAAATCGGCTTTTCGACTCGCCGAACGGTATGTTTTTTGACGAATCGGCAGAACAAAATTCGATTCCATGAAAAACGTCCGTACCATTTTCTTATTTCCGATTATCTCCGCTGTCATGATCTGGGGATGCCGTCAAGAAAAAAGCGTATCTTCTCCTCCGCTCCGCTTGCCGGTCGCCGAAGTCATCGCCGGGGACGTCCCGGTTACGATGAGTTTCGTGGGGCAGACTTACGGACGCAACGACATTACGATTCAAGCGCGGGTCAGCGGCTTCCTCCGCAGCATCCATTTCAAGGAAGGCTCGTTCGTCCGCAAGGGCGAGCTGCTGTACGTGATCGAGCCGCAGCCTTACGAAGCGCAAACGGCCCGCAGCACGGCCGCAGTCCGGCAAGCCGAAGCGGAAATGATCGCCGCCAGACAGAACTACGACCGGGTCAAACCGCTGGCAGAGACCAGCGCCGCCAGCAAAAGCGATCTGGACCAGGCCGTAGCTCGCCTCTCGGCCGCCCGCGCCTCGCTCAACGCAGCCCAAGCCTCGCTCGACTACACACGCATAGAGCAGGGCTATACGCGCATCTCCTCTCCGCTCAACGGCATTATCGGCCGAACGCTGGCCCGCGTGGGAGACTATGTGGGCGAAGGGTCTCAGTACACCGTTCTGAACACTGTCTCGCAGGTCGATTCCATACGCGTTCTCTTTTACATACCGGAACAGACCTATTACGACATGCTCAGCCGGGACAGAACCCGGATGTACGATATTACGCTACGTATCGCAGGCAATGTCGTCTATCCGCAGAAAGGCCGTTTCGACTTCATCGGCCGGGCCGTCCAACAACAAACCGGATCGCTGGATGCGCAGGTCACGTTTCCCAATCCCGACACGCTGCTCCGGCCGGGACAGTTCGCCCGGATCGAGGTCGTGGCCGACACGGTTTACGGAGCGCTCCTGATTCCACAGACGGCCGTCGTCCAGACGCAGAACGTATATAGCGTCTACGTGCTCGACAAAGACAACCGCGCACGGCAGCGGATCGTCACGCTCGGAGGGACGTACGGCGACCGACGGATCGTCACTTCCGGAGTGAACGCCGGCGAACGGATCATCACCTCCGGATTCCATAAACTGCGCGAAGGGGCTGTCGTCGAGCCGGATCCGACGGCCGATTCAACCGTAAAGCATTGAAAAATATGGGAAATATCTTCGTCAGACGTCCGATCTTCGCAATGGTCATAGCCATTATGATCGTCGTGCTCGGACTGATCGCCATACGGAGCATGCCGATCGAGCAGTATCCGGACATCACCCCGCCCGTGGTCGAGGTATCGGCCGAGTATCTCGGAGCCGACGCGCTGACGATCGAACAGAGCGTCGCCACGCCGCTCGAAGAAAGCGTCAACGGCGTGAGCGACATGATCTACATGCAATCGACCAACTCGAACAACGGTAGCATGTCGCTGCAGGTGTCGTTCGCCGTCGGCACGGATCCCGACATGAATACGATCTTCACGCAGAACCGCGTATCGTCGGCCACGCCCATGCTCCCGCAGGTCGTCATCAAGCAAGGAGTCACGACCGAGAAAACGATGAGCAGTTTCATTCAGGTACTGTCGCTCTACTCGGACGGCAGATACGACGAAAACTTCTTGGGCAATTACGCGATCCTGCATATCAAGGACCGGCTGGCGCGGATCAACGGCGTGGGAAGCGTCCAGGTCATGGGCGGAGGCGCCTATGCGATGCGCATCTGGGTCAAGCCCGACCGAATGGACTATCTGGGAGTGACCGTCGCCGACATCGCTTCGGCCATCGAACAGCAGAGCGAGGTGATACCCGGCGGCCAGCTCGGCGCCGAGCCTAACGACGGCTCGGCCCAGTTCACCTATACGGTACGCATGCCGGCCCAGTACAACACGGTCGAGCAATTCGAGCGGATCGTTCTGCGCGCCGAGCCGGACGGGTCGCTCGTGTATCTGAAAGACGTGGCCGACGTCGAGTTGGGCTCGCAGACTTACGACGTCTACTCGACCTACCAGCAACAGCCCTCCAGCATGATCATGATCAACCAGTCGCCGGGCAGCAATGCCGTCGAGGTAGGTAAGGAGGTCAACGCCGCGATGCGGGAGCTCTCGCAGTCGTTCCCCGAGGGAATGCACTATCACACGATCGTCGACTCGACCCGGACGATCCTGCTCGGCATCCACGATATCGTCGTCACGCTCGCTCTGGCACTGCTGCTGGTCGTCTTGGTCATCTACCTGTTCCTGCAGAACATTCGGGCCACGATCGTGCCGATCATCGCGATTCCGGTCTCGCTGGTCGGGGCATTCATGGTCTTTCCGCTGTTCGGCTTTTCGATCAACGTCTTCTCGCTGCTCGGTCTGGTGCTTGCCATCGGCCTGGTCGTCGACGACGCGATCGTCGTCGTGGAAGCGGTGCAGGTCAACATCGAAAAAGGCATGAACGGGAAAGACGCGACGATCGCCGCGATGAAAACGGTAGCCTCCCCGATCATTGCGACGACCACGGTACTGATGGCCGTCTTTCTGCCCGTCGGCCTGATGCCCGGAGCGGCCGGCAAGCTGTACGGACAGTTCGCCATCACGATTGCCATCAGTGTCGCGCTGTCGGGTATCAATGCCCTGTCGCTGAGCCCTGCGCTCTGTTCGATCCTGCTGCGACCTCAGAGCGGGAAAAAAACCAAAGGATTTTTCGGCTGGTTCAACCGCCGTTTCGGCCGGAGCGTAGACAGCTACCTGAAAACCAGCAAAATCATGGTTCGACACAGCGCCCGAACGCTGATTTTCATCGCGATATCCGTCATAGCCGTGCTGCTTCTGCTGAAAACGGTTCCCACCGGATTCCTGCCCAACGAGGATCAGGGCTATCTGATGGCGGACGTACAGCTGCCGGAAGCCGCCTCGCTGAACCGGACCAAGGAGGCGATCGACCGGATCAACTCCATCCTGCGCCGGAACGACAACGTTCAATCGGTGACCTCCGTTGCCGGATTCAGCATTCTGTCGGGCAACCAATCGCCGAACAGCGGCCTGATTTTCATCCGACTGAAAGACTGGAGCCAGCGCAAGATGACGGCCGGGCAGATCACGACCCGGCTCAACGAGCAGCTCTACTATGAGATCAACTCGGCTCAGGTATACACGTTCGGACCTCCCTCGATACCGGGACTGGGCCCCGGCTCCGGCTTCACGATCATGATTCAGGACAAGGGCGGCAACACGCCCGGCTATCTGGCCGACTATACCGACCGCTTCATAGCCGCCGCCCGGCAGCGGCCCGAAATAGCGACTATCAGCACGACCTTTCAGGCCGACGAGCCCCAGAAGGCCATCTCGATCGACAACGAGAAAGTGCTCAAGGCCGGCATCTCGCTCGACGAGCTGCACTCGCAGATCAGCTCGTATCTGGGCGGCATGTACGTCAATAACTTCAACCGTTTCGGCCGCATGTACCAGACTTACATTCAGGCCGAGGACGAGTACCGGCTCAACGAGTCGAAGCTGGACATGTTCTATCTGACCAACGACCGAGGCGAAAGCGTGCCGCTGTCGGCCTTCATTACCGTGAGGGACACGACGGGACCGCAGTTTACGAACCGCTTCAACCTGTACCGGGCCGCCGGCGTGACGGGGCTCCCGGCGTCCGAATATTCGACGGATCAGGCCATGAAGGCACTGGAAGAAGTCGCCGACGAGGTGCTTCCCTCGGACATGGGCTACGCTTGGAGCAACATGTCGTATCAGGAAGCGCAGAAAAGCGGAGCAGGCACGGTATTCCTGTACGCGGTCGTCTTCGTTTTCCTGATCCTCGCAGCGCTGTACGAAAGCTGGACGCTTCCGCTCAGCATTCTGCTGGGTATTCCTTTCGCGGTATTCGGGGCTCTGGCGTTCACTTATCTGGGACACCTGTTCAATCCGGTCTACATCAACGACATCTTTCTGCAAGTATCGCTCATCATGCTGATCGGACTAGCAGCCAAGAATGCGATTCTGATCGTCGAATACGCGCGCGACAAGTTCGACGAGGGAATGGACCTGCAACAAGCCGCGCTGGAAGGAGCCAAGCTGCGTGTCCGCCCCGTCGTCATGACGGCCGTAGCCTTCCTGATGGGCGTGCTTCCGCTGATACTGGCCACGGGAAGCAATGCCGTCGCCCGCAACATCATGGGCCTCGCGCTTTTCGGAGGCATGCTGGTCGCTACGGTCATCGGGCTGTACGCCTACCCGGCCCTGTTCGTACTCGTCGGCCGCATGAGCCGATACGAGCAGAAACGAAAAACGAAAAACGAAAAGTCATGAAAAATCCGAAATACCTTCCTCTGCTCCTCGCCTCGGCAGCCCTGTTCGGCTGCACGGTAGGCCCGCGGTTCGAGCCCCCTGCGGTCGCAATTCCGCAGCGCTACATCGGTCAGGCATCCGATGCGGCCTCGGACCTCGGGTGGTGGGAACTGTTCAACGACACGACGCTCGTCAGGTTGGTCTCGACCGCCCTCAGAAATAACCGCAACATAGCCGTAGCCCTGTCGCGCGTCGAGCAGGCCCGGCTCACGCTCAAAGCCACGAAAGCGAGTCTCGGACCTTCGGTCGGATACGGTCTCGATGCCCAGTACGGCACCGAGTCGTACGTGGGCCTGACCACCGACAAGCCGGAACAGAGCTACATGATCAAGCCGACGATCAGCTGGGAGGTGGATCTGTTCGGCAAAATCCGCCGGATGAGCGAAGCCGACCGCGCTCAGATGCTTGCAACCGACCGGGCAGCACAGGGCGTGATGGTTTCGCTGGCGGCCGAGGTGGCGACGACTTATTTCGACTACCTGCAGTACGAATATGCCGAATACATTTCACGCTCCACGCTGCGATCCCGCGAAGATACCTACCGGCTGATGGAATCGAGCTACCGAGCCGGCACGATCAACGAAATGGAGCTGAGCCAAAGCAGAGCGGCCGTCGCAACGGCACAAGCCGCCATACCCCGGTTCGAGCGAGCCCGGCAACAAGCGCTCCACGCGCTCAGTCTGCTGCTCGGGCAAAACCCGTCCGACGATCTGATCGGAAGACACGCGTCGCTCGCCGAGCTGGATATGCCGGAGGAAATTCCGGCGGGCCTGCTGTCCGATCTGCTCGAGCGAAGGCCGGACATGCAGGAAGCCTACTATCAGGTCATGGCCGCGAACGCCGAGATCGGAGTGGCCCAAGCCATGCGCTTCCCGAGCATCGCGCTGACAGCCAACGGAGGAACGCTCAGCGACGACGTCTCCCGGCTGTTCGGCAGCAAGTCGTACCTATGGTCGGTAGCCGGAAACTTGACCGGCCCCGTCTTTCAGTTCGGAGCCAACAAAAGGCGCGTGCAGATCGCAAGGGAAAAGCACAGGGAAAGCGTGCTCAATTACGAGCAATGCTACTTGCAGGCGCTTCGCGAGGTAGAGGATGCGCTGACAGCCGTCAACACCTACCGCGCCCAGATCGAAGCGATGAAAACGCTCGTCCGGTCGGCCGAGCGCGCCGATACGGTAGCCATGCAGCGGTACCGAGGCGGACTGACCGATTATCTGGACGTGCTCGACGCCGAGCGCACGCTGTTCGAAGCGCAAACCGACTATGCCGATGCGGTCGGCAGCGCGATGAGCAGCTACGTAACGCTATACAAAGCTCTGGGCGGGGGAATTACCATGCCTGCGACGGAGGCGAACTGACCCGCGGTTCATTGCCCTCCTGCGCCCGTCGCCCGGGCCCAAGCCGTCGAGCGATACGCTTCGTTATGCGAAGGCAACCCTGGTTGCGGGATATAGGTGGACAAGCCGCAACACGTCCGCACGTCGAAGAACCCGTAACTGCCGTATTCGACCGCGCTGTATATCCGGTCCGTATAGTCCGAGAAAAGCACCGTCCGGGACAGTTGCTCATCGAAGTCCGTGTATTGAGGAACCGGCACCAGACGGGAATAATAGTCGGCCAGATCGAAAAATTTGTGCGTATGCATCCTCTCGAAAGGCTGCACCTCTCCGGCGCTCACATCGGCGAGATTCCCTGCCGACCATACGTCGCGGGCAGCGGCGGCCAGTCCATCGAGCTGATCGGCCCGAATCAGGGTAATACTTCCCGACCGGTTGTAGCCCGACTGCGCGCGGTAATAGGCCATAAACTGCCGGCAGACTTCCTCCAGCTGCAACCGCTCGGAGAAAATAAGAGGGATGATTCGGTCATAGGGAAATCCGCTGCCGAGGATTTCGGCCGGCGAGGCGATCAGATAGTGCGCGGCATGGCGCATCTCGTACAAGACTTCCACCCCGCCCATGAAACAGGCATCGAACAGGATGAAATCGAAAGTGAGGCCGTCGGGCAGCGCGGCTACCAGGTCCGGAATTTCCATATGCACGGACGAACCGTTCTCCGTGTCCGCACCGAAATGCTTCGTCACAGGGTATGCTTCGGTGTCTCTCGGACAGCACAGACCGCTGCTCGTACCGGTCTCTTCTATCCCGGCCGGAATCCATCCCATGCCATGAGACCAAAGAATCAGACCGTACGACTCGGCCGGATAAAGCGTCAGCACACGGTCGACCACCCGTCGGAGCACGGCGGCCGAAGCGGAATTTTCCTTTCCGTAGGTTTCGATCACGCGCTCCGTCTCGTCGCTCTCGATCTTCGACAGACGGGAAGTTCCGTTCGCCTCGTCGATATAGACGAGCAAGTTACCGTCCAACCCCTCCATAGCCGACTTCATGTCGTTCAGGTTTTGCAAGGCGAAACGGTACAGATTGTTGTCGGACGCCAGATAAACCAGCACCGTGCGATCAACGTCGGGAGTAGGTGTAGGAGCCGGAGCGTCGTCGCCCTTTTCGCAGGCGAACGTAAAAAAGGCGAGCGTCAGGAGCAGCAGGCAACGGTACATTTTTCCCATGACAGTTTCATTACAGCCGAGTGCCGTCACGCGCATCCGCGCTCCGGCATACCGGTCCTCCGGAAAGGCGGTTTCATCCGCAAATATACGAAAATCTTTCCAAGGAAGAGGGGAAAGGCTGCTACCACGAACGACCGGCTCCTCCGCCACCGGAAAGGCCTCCTCCGAACCCGCCGAAACCTCCCGGCCCGAAGCCGCCTCCTCCTCGGTGCGATCCGCCGCCGAGAATGATCGGAGGAATCCAGCCTCCGCCCCGGCTGCCGCTCGATCCTCCCCCGCGACCGCCTCTGCGGCCGGCAAGAATCATAAAAAGAATCAGAGGTATCAGGACGAACAGCACCGCGGCATCGGCTCCGTCTCCGGTCCGTTCGTCGTATTGCTCGGCCGTGAACTCTCCGCGAGAAAGCTGCATCAGCACATCGGCCGTCCGGTCGATCCCTCCGTAGATATCCCCCTCCCGGAACCGGGGAATCATTTCGTTGTCGAGTATCCGTCCCGCCGTAATATCGGGAATGACCCCTTCGAGACCGTATCCGACCGAAATATAGGCCTCGCCTCTCGAACCGGGAACAGACGGTTTGACCAATACCAGAATGCCGTTGTTCTTACCTTCCCGACCGACGCCCCATTTGTCGTGCAACCGTTGCGCGAAATCGGAAGGGGCATAGTCCCCCAGATCGTCGACGGTCACGACGGCGATTTGCGTGGAAGTCTCGCGGTCGAAATCGACCAGTTTCCGCTCGAGCGCCTGCCGTTGGGAGTCGCTCAGCAAGCCTGCGAAATCGTTGACCAACCGGCGCGGAGACATCGGCTCGGGCAAATCCTGAGCCGAAATACCGGCGGGCGCAAGCGCGGCCCAGAACAAGAACATCCGCAAAAAACGCAATATCGGTCGCATCATGCCTTTCGATTAGAATTGCACTTCCGGAGCCTTTTCCGCTCCTTGCTGCGCTTCGAAATAGTTCAGCGGAGCAAAACCGAACATGCCGGCGAGCAAATTGCGCGGGAACATTTTGATATAGGTATTGAACGACTGGGCAACCTCGTTATACTTGCGGCGCTCGACGGCAATCCGGTTTTCGGTTCCCTCCAGCTGCGTCTGCAAATCGCGGAAGTTCTGACTGGCCTTCAGATCGGGATAGCTTTCCGAAATGGCCATCAGACGGCTCAGTGCCGAGGAAAGCTCGCCCTGAGCCTGAGCGAACCGGGCCATCGCGGCCGCGTCGTTCACGTCGATACGGGTTTGAGTCGCCTGCGCCCGGGCTTCGACAACCTCGCTCAATGTATTTTGCTCGTGAGAGGCGTAGCCTTTCACGGTATTGACCAGATTCGGGATCAGGTCCATTCGGCGCTGATACTGGTTCTCGACATTTCCCAATTGAGCCGTCGCAGCTTCGCGGCGCAACACCATGTCGTTGTAACTGCCCTTGAGCCACGAGTACGTGCCGATGACAAGCACCGCCGCGACAGCCAGGATAATCCACCCTTTTCGTTTCATATGATTTCTGTATTAGTTCGTTGCTTTGTCATTCACTCGACCGTGCGGACTTCGGGAACCACCCTCCTTTTCAGCGGGATTCCGTTGATTTCCCAGCCGTTGCTACGCTTCTCGGGCAATTTGTCGGGTTTGTGCCAATAGATGCGGCCGAAATCGAAATAGTATCCCTTGACGCCTTTCTGCTTGACAAGCGGGGGCATCCATGCCACCGTACGGCTGATCACTTTCTCCTTGCCGGCCGCCAGATTCATGCTGGCAAGCAGGTCTCGGGCATGAGAAAAGTAGAGAACATGCCAGGGCGACTGTTCGCTGAGCCCGCCGCCCGATGACTCGATAGCCGCCAAAATCCCTTTCAGACGGCTGTAATTGATCCGCTCGTTGACCGAGTCCCCGACGGCTCCGTAAGCATATACCAGAAAATTAAGCGTGCTCGGATCATACGGTTCGCTGCGCATCACTTCGCGGCCGTACTCGACGATCTTCAGATAATCGGCCTCCGCCAGCGAATCTTTGGCCAGAATGTTCAGTATACGGTCTTTGGCGGCCGGAGTCTCGAAAGGCTTATAACCCGGCTGCCAGGCATAACCGTAGTACAGATGGCGGTAATCCTCGAGCGTCAACGTCGTATCGCCCGACATATAGCGCATATAGATCGCCGGATAGTAATAGGGCGAGCCCTTGTCGATCGTTTCGCGCAGAATCGCGTCGTTGTCCGGCGCTTGCTGAGCGGCGAGCGGAAAGGCGGCGAAAGCCAGCAGGACTCCATACAGTAAGGCCGTACGCTTCATATTTTCCGTGTTTTACTGTTCAAACGGCAAAAGTATAAAAATATTTGACGACGGCGAAACAAAACCCGGAGCCGGGGATTCAGGCTCAGGCCAGCTCGTTCTCCTCGATCAGCCGCGACATTTTCCGTTCGAGCGACTCGGACGCACGGACCAAAGGCAGACGGAGCCGGTTACGAATCAGGCCCATGCAAGAAAGGGCGCACTTGATTCCGACCGGATTTCCCTCCTCGAACAGCGCGTCGATCGCTTCGATCATCTGCATATGCAGCGCGGAAGCCTCGCCGAAGCGACCGTCGAGCGCCTCATGAGCCATCCGGCAGAATTTACCGGTAAACGCGTTTGCCGCCACCGAAATAATGCCGTCGCCTCCCAGCGCCGCCATCGGAACGGTCAAACTGTCGTCGCCGGAGATCACGGCAAATCCCTCGGGACGGTCTTTCAAAATGTATGCCGCCTGCGACAGGTTGCCGCTCGCCTCCTTGACGCCGATGATGTTTCCGCAATCGTGCGCGAGCCGCAGCACGGTCTGGGCAGTCATGTTCACGCCGGTACGGCCCGGCACGTTATAAAGTATGATCCCGCAAGGCGAGGCTTCGGCCAACGCCTTGTAGTGACGGTAGATTCCTTCCTGCGAAGGCTTATTGTAATAAGGTGTCACCGACAGCACGGCATCGACCCCGTCGAGATTCGCCGAACGGAGGGCCGAAACGACATCGGCCGTCGAATTGCCTCCGAGGCCCGCTATCACGGGCACACGCCCTGCGCTTCTCTCGACGACGAAGCGTAGGATCGCTTCTTTCTCGCTTCCGCTCAGCGCGGGAGTCTCGGCCGTCGTGCCGAGCGCCACCAAATAATCGGCTCCGCCGCCTATCACACGCTCGATCAGTTTGTCCAATGCCGCGAAATCGACCCCGTCTTCGTCGGTAAAGGGCGTGACCAAAGCTACTCCGACCCCCCGAATGTTGGTTTTCATCGTAAAATGTTAATTTTGCAGCAAAAATACATATTTTATCAAAACAATGTGCCTTGCTTCACATTATTTTGATCGGAAGCCGCCGTTTTATCGACCGGCTTTTCCGGAAAATCCGTATCCGTCCGCCGGCTTTCCTTATCCTCGGAAGCGACCGCCGCATCCGGCATATCGCCCGAGAGCATCCGCACGAAGTCTTCCTCGCCGATAATCCGCACGCCCAGTTTGCGCGCCTTGTTCAACTTCGCCGGACCGATACGGTCCCCGGCGAGCAGATAGTCCGTATTGGCTGAAACTCCACTCTGATTTCGGCCGCCGTGCGATTCAATCAATTCCTTGAGCTGATCGCGCGAATGCTCGGAAAAAGTTCCCGAAATGACGAATTTCAGTCCGTCGAGCGCATTGGAAAGCAGTTGCTTCTCCCCGATCTCGAACCGCAAGCCGCTTTCACGCAAGCGGGCCACGATCTTCCGGTTCGCTTCGTCGCGAAAATAATCGACGATGCTGAGCGCGATTTTGTCGCCCACCTCGTCCGCCGCAGCCAGCTCTTCGGGCGTAGCGTTCATCAGCGCATCCATGCTGCGAAAATGCAAGGCGAGATTTTTGGCCGTCGTCTCTCCGACGAACCGGATGCCGATCGCGAACAACACCCGCTG
>ERZ1673744.2657-NODE-2657-length-12993-cov-15.222214_pt1 | contig 12993 bp, 18 predicted proteins | sample MGYA00580207_ERZ1673744 | MGnify/ENA primary metagenome ERZ1673744 (study PRJEB41218, sample SAMN15661751) | gut metagenome | host: Homo sapiens | place: Canada: London | collected 2015-08-20/2019-03-30 | study: EMG produced TPA metagenomics assembly of... | reverse complement strand
CAAGCACGATGCAGTTTGCACCGTGCTTTTTTCATGCCGTTTTAGCTCATGTTGGCAGAGCGCCGGTCTCCAAAACCGGAAGCGGCAGGTTCGATCCCTGCAAACGGTGCCATGTTCCCGACACAAATGTCGGGAGCAGCCATAGCGGCGGGCGGCGCGTACCCCGCCCACAACCGAACACGGACGGAGAACCGTGTCACCAAACCGAGGTTTTCCCCACAGAAAGGAGCTTTTCCACCATGAAACGTGAAGATGTGAAGAACAAGATCCCCGGCATTACCGAGGAACAGCTGAACTGGATCATGCAGGAGAACGGCAACGACGTCAACCGCGAAAAGGCCGCCGCCACTGCCCTGCAGGCCCAGCTGGACAACGCAAACGCCCAGCTCAAGACCGCCCAGGACGGCCTGAAAGCCTTTGAAGGCAAGAAGAAGCCCGAGGAGTACGAGGCCGAGCTGACCAAGCTGCAGGCGGACATGAAGGCCCAGGCGGACGGCTTTGCCTTTGACAGCGCCCTGAACACTGCCATCCTGGGCAAGAAGGGCCGCAGCGTCAAGGCGGTGCGTGCCCTGCTGGATCTGGACGCTCTGAAGGGCTCCAAGGACCGCAGCGCCGACATTGACAAGGCTCTGGACGACGCTGCCAAGGCCAACCCCTGGGCCTTTGGTGAAGACGGTGCCGCCGGCGTGGCCGTGGTCTCTACCGGCGCTGAGCATGGCGCACCGCCCGCCAACGAATCCAATGGTGTGGAAGCCGCCTTTAAGTCCCTGAATCCCGAACTGAACCTGTAAAACGAAAGGAGTTCAACATGGCACATGCAAATCAGGAGCGGTATTCCGCTCTGGTAGACGCAAAGCTGCGGGCCACTCTGGTCACCCGTGACGGTGCGATCTTCAACACCCGCTACGAGGGCAGCCCCAAGGCCGGCAAGGTCAAGATCCCGGTGCGTGACACCGAGGTGGCCGTCAAGGCATACGACAAGGCAAACGGCGTGGATGCCGATGCCGGCACCACCACCTATCTGGATCTGGACATCGACAACGACGAGGCTGTCAATGAGATCATCGACGGCTTTGACGCTGCATCCGTGCCCGACGGCATCACCGCCGAGCGTCTGGACAGCGCCGCCTACTCCATGGCCCTGTCCATCGACAAGAAGTCCATCGAGGCGCTGCAGAGTGCAACCGGTGCTACCATCAGCGCCACCAAGACCGCCTGCACCGCTTCCACCGCCTACAAAGAGGCTCTGGCCGCCAAGCGCACCCTGAGCCGCAACGGCGTGCCCCAGACCGGCCGCTTTATGATCGTCAGCCCTGAGTATCTGGAGATCCTCATGCAGGATGACAAGTTCATCAAGCAGGGTGACCTGTCCCAGCAGCTGGTGCAGACCGGTGCGGTGGGTCAGATCGCCGGCTTTGCGGTGTACGAATCCAACAACATGGACTTCGAGAACACCACCCGTGTCAGCACCAAGAAAACTACCACCGAGTTCATCTGCGGCCACCCCAACTGGTGCCACCGTGTGATGGAGTGGCAGACCCCCGTGCACCTGCAGGATCTGGGCGGCTCCGGCAAGTACATTGGCGCGTCCGCTGTGCAGGGCCGCAAGGTGTACGGCATCAAGGTGTCCAAGCCCAAGACCCTGTACATCAAGCGCATCGAGGCGTAAGGAGGGCCCCGCCCATGAACTACTGCACCTACCCGGAGTACCAGGCGGCGGGCGGCACGGTGAGTGAGCTGGCGTTCGGTGTGCTGTGCAGCCGGGCGTCCCGCCTCATCGACAGCGCTACCTTTGGCAAGGCGGAACCCCATGCCGCCGTGTGCGAGAGCTGCCGCCAGATGCTGGCGGATGCCTGCGCCCAGATCGTGGATCTGCTGGCTGCCCAGCTGGCTGTGGGTGCTGCACCGGGCGCACAGAGCGTCTCCAATGACGGCTATGCTGTGACCTTTGCGGCCAACACAAGCCTGTCCGCTGCCGTGCGTTTTGAAGCCTGGCATGTGCTGGAAGCCGCCCTCGGGTCTGACCCCCACGGCCTGCTGTACAGGGGGATCATGTGAGATGAACACGTCTGTTACCGTGGTGAACCTCATCCACGACCCCAAGGCCGACACTGATACGCCCAAGTGCTGGGTGTTCCCGGCCTGCAGCTGGCGGGAAAAGCTGGACACCTCCGGCACCGGCACCAGCAAGGACCCCGAGCGCACCATCCACATCCGCATCTCCGCCAGCGTGTGCACCCTGGGCTACCTGCCCTATGTGCAGTGGGCGGCCCTGCCCGCTGCCGAAAAGCGCAGGCACTGGACGCTGAAACGCGGCTGGAAGCTGGTGCAGGGCGCGGTGCGCACCCTGACCGCCGAAGAGTATGCCCACCTCGAAAAAACGCACCTGTGCTGCACCGTGTCGGCCATCTCGGACAACCGGGAACCGCTGCTGCCGCACTGGCATGTGGAAGGGAGATGACGGCATGGCCACCATCTGGGACAAGAGCCACGGCGGACGCCTGACCATCACAACGCCCATGGGCACCCTGTTCACAGTGCAGCACCGCAGCGGTAAGTGCAAGGCACATATCCGCTGGAACAAGGACGTGGGGGCCAACCTGACCCGGGCCATGGTCACGGGCCGAGGCAAGCTCATGCAGCGCATCATCCGGGACACCCACCCGCTGGTGCCCTTTGACACCGGTATGCTGGACAATTCCGCCCAGCTGGCCACCGACTACGAGACCGGTGAGATCATCTGGTCAACGCCCTATGCAAGACCTCAGTATTATCTGCACCCCCAGGGCGAGGGCCTGCACGGTGACACCGGCCTGCGCGGCAGCTACTGGGCCGAGCGCAGCAAGGACGCCAACAAAGTCTCATGGAACCAGTTCTGGAAAGCAGTGATGAAGGAGGAAACCAGATGACCCCTGCCATTCAGGCCATGCGCGACTGGCTGCGCACCTGCCCGCTGGTGGCCTCCGCACAGGAGGACGGCGTGGCGTTCCGGGTGGGCGGCCTGACCGGCGATGCCGAGGAATACACCATTTTGGACATGCCCGGTGCCCCGGAGCTCAAGCGCTATTTCAGCGGATCCCTCCGGCTGAAAAACTACGTTTTGGCCTCCCACACCATCTACACCCCGGACAACATCTCCCAGCAGGCGGCAGCGTCCGGCTTCTGGGACGACCTGACCGAATGGGTGGCCAGCCAGAACCGGGCCCGCAACTTCCCGCAGCTGGGCAGCGGGCGCACCGTCCGGGAGGTGTCTGTCACCTCCAGCGGCTACATCCTCGAAGCCGAGGGTGGGGCCTGCCGCGCCCAGATCCAGCTGCAGCTGATCTACTATCAACCGAAAGGAGCGATTTTATGACCGTTAAAGAAGTGATGAACGGCATCACCCCCAGTGCAGACTATGCCGGCCTGGAAATGGCGGACGACTTCGTGCTGGCATTCCAGACTGCTGACACCCAGAAGGATGTGAATGACTACATCGTCTGCCAGGAGTGCATCACCGAGCACTCCGCCGCCGTGAACCCCGGCACCCAGGACAAGCAGTATATCCGCAAGGGCAATGCCACCATCAAGACCAGCGCACAGCGCACCTTCTCCATCTCCGGCGACCGCACCCACGGCGACGCCTGGCAGGATTGGGTCACCAGCCTGGCCGTGATGTTCGGCACCGGCAGCGCCGTGATCGTGCCGTATGTCTATTTCTCCATGCTCACCGGCAAGGGCGAAACCGGCAAGGCCTCCGTCATCGTCAACGGCGACGCCTCCAATGGCGCAGGCAATAACGCCGGCATCTCTGTCACCGTCTCCGGTGTGGAGAAGCCCAAGGAGTACACCTACAGCGCCACCTGATTTTCCCACAAGCATGTCCCCGTCCACCTTCCCGGACGGGGATTTTTTATGCCCTGAACCAGCCAGATCAAGCCGGGGCAGCGCCGGCGCAGGGCCCAACGAAAGGAGCTTTTTATGATTCTTCGCAACGTGAAATTCGATTTTAAGGTGACCAAAGGCAAGGACTACAAGCGGTACATCCAGGGCTACAAGGCAGCCATGGCGGCGCTGAACGTGCTGGACAAGGAAGATGACGAGTATCTCATCAAGTTCAACGAGATCCTGGATGACTTCTTTGTGGATCTGCTGGGCAAGGATTACGACCAGCGCCTGGGCATCGACGTGGATGACCTGGAAGATCTGATGCAGCTGCTTGCCGACTTCAATGCCGCTGCCAACCCGGAGGCGCTGGAACGCATGGCCGCCCTGCAGCCCATCGACCGGGAAGCCATGAAGGACGCCAAGAGTTCCATCCCGGTACCCATCCCCATGCCCATGACCCGGGAGCAGCGCCGGGCAGCACGCCGGGCCAAGGCATGACCCGCCCGGACTGCTACCTGACCGACAGCCTGCCGCAGGGCTTTGAGACGGACTTCCGGGCGTGGGTCACCTACGACAACATGGCCGCCCGGGCCCACACACCCGAGCAGGAAGCCGCCCTGCAGGACTACGCCCAGCGGGTGCTCATACATGGCCCGCTCACAAAGGACAACCTCGACGCCTTTCTGGACTTTTACCGCTGCGGCGCCGAGGAATCCGAGCGGGAGAAGCGCAGCGCGGAGGCGTTCCGGGAAATGCCCCGGGGCTTTGATTTTGCGGTAGACGGCCCCCTGATCTGGGCGGCCTTTCTGCAGACCTACGGCATCGACCTGCGCACGGCGCAGCTGCACTGGTGGGACTTCATGGCCCTGTTCCGGAGCCTGCCGGACGAGTGCCGCATCTGCAAGATCATCAGCTATCGCACCGAAGATCTGACCGACATGCCCAAGGGAATGCGGGAGCAATACGAGAAGCTGCGCCGGGTGTACGCCCTGCCTGCGGAGGCCGGCGGCACGGCCCGGCGCTATGTGTCCATGGCAGACCGCAAGGCGTCCATTCTTGCCAGGCAGGCCGAATACCAGAAAGAGCATTCCGGGAGGTGATGCACCATCGCACGCGAACATGACGGCGAGGTCGTTTTCGGCGTCGTGACCGATCCCAGCGGGGCCCAGGAGGGCCTTGACCAGGTAGAACAGGCAGCGGAACAGGCGGCCCAGAAAACCGCCTCTGCCGCCGCCAAGGCCGCCGACAGCGTGGTGTCCGAAACGGAAGAAGCGGCCCAAAAGGCCGCCGCTGCCGTCAAGAGCGCTGCCGGGAAGGGCGAGAAGGAAGCCGCCGACGCCGGGGCAAAGGTCCGAAAGACCAGCAAAGAGACCTCCGACAAAGTGGGCACGGACGCCGATTCTGCCGGCCAGAAAACACAGCGCTCCGCCAAGGAAACGAAAGAAAAAGTCGTCTCCCAGTTTACCGCGGGGCAGGTGGCCATCGGCAACCTCATTTCCAGGTGCGTGGACAAGGTGGTGGACGCCGGCAAGACCCTGATCTCCACCGGCGTGTCCTACAACGCAGAGATCGAGAAATACAGAACCGCCCTCACCAACCTGCTGGGCGACGCGGAAAAGGCCAACGCTGCTTTGGCTGCCATGCAGGCAGACGCAGCCCGCACGCCCTTTGACACGGCTACGCTGGTCAAGTCCAACGAATACCTCATTTCTGCCGGTGAGAACGCCGAGTACAGCCGCAAGACCATCCTTGCCCTGGGCGACGCGGTGGCAGCCACCGGCGGCGGGTCTGCCGAGCTGGAACGCATGGCCCAGAACCTGCAGCAGGTAGCCAACCAGGGCAAAGCCACCAGCGTGGACATCAAGCAGTTCGCCATGGCGGGCATCAACATCTATCAGGTGCTGGCCGACTACACGGGCAAGTCCGTGCAGGACGTGCAGAGCATGACCATCACCTACGATGTCCTGACCCAGGCGCTGCAGGCCGCTGCCGAAGAAGGTGGCCGCTACTATGACAGCATGGCCACCCAGAGCCAGACGCTCAATGGCCGGTTGTCCACCCTGAAGGACAACGCCACCCAGCTGGCGGGCGTGGTCATGGAAGATCTGACCACTGCCTTTGGCGAGGCGGTAACCAAGTGCAACGATCTGGCCATTGCCTGCAAAGAGGGCTGGCAGACCAACGGCATCGACGGCATGCTGGATGCCGTGCGGCAGACCACCCCGGAACTGTCCATCCTCGTTGGCGTCGTGCAGGGCTGCATCGACAATGCAAACGTCCTGCTGCCGCTGCTGGGCAGCATCGGCGGGGCGTTTGTCACCTATAAGACCACAGCCACCGTGGCAGCCGGGGCACAGGCAGCTTTGAACGCTGTCATGAACGCCAACCCCATCGGCATCGTGGTCACCCTGCTGGGTGCTCTGGCCGGGGCCTTTGGCACGGCCTATGCGTCCAGCGAGACGTTCCGCACCGGCGTGAACTCTGCGTTCACAGCCGTGGCCAACACGGCACAGAATGCCCTGTCCACGGTCATCAGCTGGCTGGACAGATTGAGCTTCAAGCTCAACAAGGCCCTGAACAAGGACGGCTATTCTACCTTTGACACTTACGAGGGCTGGAAAGCATCCCAGTCCAAGAGCACTGTCACGGATGACGACCGCCAGCGCCGCCAACAGCTGCACGACAGCCGGGTGCAGCAGGCGCAGACGGAGAAAGAGCTGGCCGACCTGACCGGCGGCGGGGTCATCGTCAGTGACATCCCGTCCTCCTCCGGCAGTTCCGGCACCAAATCCTCCACGAAGAAAGCCACCGAGACCGTCCTGCGCTCCACCACCGACAACTACACCACCTATTCCCAGAACGCCCTGGGGCAGGTGGAGACCACGGTGGAATCGGTCAACGAGCACATCCGTGACAGCACCGGCAAGGAGTTTGACCGCCTGACCGAGAAGGTGACCGAATCCGGCAAGGAGATGGTCAACGGCGTCGAGCGGGAATACACCCTGGTGACCACCAAGGTGGACGGCGTGACCCAGAAGGTGACGAAGTCCTACGCCGACATGTCCAAGGTGCTGACCGACACGGCCAAGAAAACGGCCACCAGCTACAAGGACGGGGCCACCGTCACCACTGCCGAGGTGACCAAGATCTATGCCGACGGGTCCCGCCATGTGGAGCAGACCGTCACCGAGGCCGGGGAGCGCATCGGTGCCAGCGGCCGCGAGACCTACGAGAAGATCATCACCTATGTGGACGGCGTGCAGGACAAGGTGGAGGAATCCGCCCAGCAGATCGACACCTCCGTCACTGCCACCCAGAAGCGCATTGACGAGGCCCTGTCCGGGGCCAAGAGCGAGCTGAGCAGCGGCATCTTTGGCATCATCAAGGACGGCATTTCCGCCGTCAAGAACAAGGATTGGGCCGGCATTGCCGAGACGGTGACCAAGCTCATCTGGGGCCAGGTGAGCCAGAGCCAGCGGGACACTGTTTCCGCCTGGGCCAAGAAAGCATTGACTGCCATCAACGAGGCCTACGCCGGCGGCGGACTGCAGGGTGCTTTTGGGGCTGTGTCCGGCATCCTGGGCAGCGGCATCAAAAACGGTGCCGGAGCCACCATCCAGGGCATTGGTGAGATTGCCAGCGGGCTGTCCGGCTCCGGCGGCATGGGCAAGCTGGTGGGCGCCGCTGTGTCCGGCATTGGCACCATCGGCAAGGCCGTGGCGGGCCTTGTTGGCAAGGTGGGCGGCCTGATCGCAGCCCACCCGGAGGTTTTTGCCATCATTGCGCTGGTGGCCGGTATTGCCGGACTGGGGCTGTTCCTGTGGAAGAAGTATGGCCGCAAGGGCGGCTCTGCCGATGACGGCAGCGCCTCCGACGAGACGCTGGCCCTGCCGCACCCGGACAGCAGCGGCTACACCCAGAGTGACACGATCACCGCCGCAGAGCTCACCCGCCGCACGCAGGCCGCTTCCGCTGCAAACCAGCAAAGCATTTCCCGCACCCAGAACGGCACCGGTTCCAGTGCAGCGCAGCAGCTCACAGCCAGCTACACCGGCAGCCTGACGGCGGTGTTCAACGTGGACGGCAGAGAAATGGCCCGCACTACCGCGTCCTACATGGACGAGGAACTGGGCTTCCGGAGGTGATGAACCATGGAAGATTTTTATATCAACGACCACGGGGCCAGCGAGTTCGGGGCCATGCTGCTGTCCAGCTGGTATGTCAGCGGCAGCACTCTCACCCAGAACTACCTCACCAGCTACACAGGCAGCCGGATCACCTTCTGTTCCACCCAGTACGGCCTGCGCTCCATCTCGCTGCCGGTGGACATCTACGGCGCAAGCCCTGCCGACGCAGCGGCCAAGCGCAGCGCCCTGACGGCGGCTTTTCTGGGCGGCACGGTGGAGCTGGCCCTGCCGGACGGCGGCACATACACGGCTCTGCTGCTGGACAGCGGCAAGGCACAGGAGCAGGACACCGACGGCTGCATCCTCAGCTGCACCTACACGCTGGCAGGCTACCGGCACGGGGCGCTGGAAACGCTGGTGCTTCCGGCGGATGTCCAGACCTTTTTTGCGGCGGGCACCGCCCAGCAGATGGAGTGCCGCATCACAGAGACGGTAACGGAGGCCGGCAGCCACACCGTGCACTACCCCAACGGCGGCAGCTGCGTGCTCAAAGATCTGCAGGCCGGTGACACCGTGTGCGTGGACGGCATCACCCGGCAGGTGCTGTGCAACGGCCAGAACCTGTTTCAGGCCGTCACCGGCATTTCCGGCTGGCCCACCGTCCGTGCCGGAGAAAACAGCCTTGCCCACACCGGGCAGAGCTACGTCGAGTATTACCCCATTTTTGTGTAAAGGAGGCGTTGCCCGTGCTTGCCATCGTGTCCGCAGACGGTCATCACATCCCGCTGGACTGTGATGATTACTGCATCGTGCACAACTGGAACGGCTGGGAGGATGAGGTCAAATTCAGCCTGCCCCGTGGCCATCCCCAGATGCGCCTTCTCACTGAGCGGGTGCGGCTGGTAGAAAAGACCGAAGATCAGACCTATGCACTGTCCAGCATCAATGTGGGCCGGAACTACACCGACTACGAGGCCGTGCTGGACCTGGACAGCCTGTGCACCACCCTGCTGAAGAACTGGAACAACTATGTGTCCACTGGCATTTGGAGCAAAGGCCCCCAGACCATGGCCGACACGCTCCGGCGTGCCATCAGCGATGTGTCGGACTGGAGCCTGACCGTCCCGGACAAAGCCACCGAGAAGCTGGCCATTGAAAAGTTCACCGGCAGCCCGCTGGGGTTGGTGCAGAAAGCGGTGGACGTGTGGAAGAACTACCCTGTGCGGTTCCTCGTGCCCGGCACGACTTCCGCCCGCCAGATGATCATTGTGGACCCCGGCGCCCGGACCCCGAACGGCACCTACTTCACCGACGAGCTGAACCTGACCGAACAGCCCTATTATAAAGGAAAAGCGGAGACCGGCGACAGCTACTATACCGCCCTTTTGCTGTACGGGAAGAGCGATATCAGTGTGGAGGCGCAGTGCCACGACTATGACAGCCGTGTCATCTGGCACAGCGAAACGGACAGCTCCATCTCGGACAAGTCCGCCCTGAAGATCAAGGCTGACGCCATGGTCAAGTCTGCCGCATTCCCCAAGCGCTCCTACAGCTGTCAGGTTGCGGATCTGGCCCGGCTGGCCCCGGATCAGTATGCGTATCTGTCCTTTGGCCTGTATGACAAGGTAGTGCTCATGGACCGTGACCGGCACACCAACACCACCGTGCAGGTGGCCCAGTATACCGTTTATCCCTACCATGCCGAGAAGAACGCCGTGCAGCTCAACAGCGTGGCGGGCACCATTTCTTCCGGCAGCAAATCCTATTCCGGCGACGTGATCGAGTACACCGACCCGGACACTTCGGAGGCATCGAATGCAGATCCTTAAAATGGACTTCCAGTCCCAGAGCGCGCCGCCTGTCGTCCCGGTGATGCAGTCGGACGCGCAGAGCCGCTTCATCGGCATGGCCCTCTACAACGGCGGCACCCCGTACAAGGCCCCGGAAGGTGCGGTGTACACCGTGCAGTACCGGGGCGAGGGGGCCAACAACTTCGGCTGGTATGACCAGATCCTCACCACCAGCGGCAAGCACGCCGCCGTGACTGTGGACGCCGACAACGCCCACATCATCACACTGGAGCTGGCCGAGCAGGCCTTGCGCCGCCCCGGCGACGTACACGTCAACCTGTGTGTGATGGGCCCCGATACCGGCTACGAGCTGCGCACCTTTGACATCATTGTCCGGGTGGGCGGGGCCGCTTACCCGGATGATGTGGCCGTGCAGAGCTATTTCTTCGTCACCGGCGTCTCTTCGTCCTCCTGGCTGTCTTATGTGTCTACCTGCCTGGAGGCACAGCAGGCGGCGGAAAAGGCGGTGACGCTTGCGGAAAATTCTGCAACCACTGCCAAGAAGGCAGCTGTGTCTGCATCTGCGGATGCGAAAAACGCACAGGATAACGCCAGCTCCGCCAAAGAAGCAGCGGACAAGATCACGTTCATCGCTAACGGCTGCAAGGGCTACTACAGCACCGCTCAGGACCTGCGTGACGCTTACCCCACAGCGGCCGCTGGTTCCTGGGCGATCGTTGCGGAAAACAGCACCATCTGGGTGTGGAACCCCGCTACCTCGGCCTGGAAAGACGCGTCCGTCAATGTGGACTTTTCCGACTACTACAAAAAGTCCGAGGCGGACGCCAAGTTCGGCACACCCTACACCCTGCCTGCCGCCACAGCAGACCAGCTGGGCGGCGTGAAGGTGGGCGACTATCTGGACATCGCCCCGGACGGCACCCTCAGCGGCAAGACCCTCAACGACAAGATCGCTGCCGCCGTGGCGGTAAAGTCGGAGCCACGGCTGGTGTGGAGCGGAAAAACAACGATTGGGATGAGAAAAACTCAGACAATTAACGTTCAGGACGGTGTAGATTACGTTAACCTCCGCGTGACCTGTGGCGCAAACAAAGCTGATTTTAATCTTACCCCTGGTATGTCATATGAAACTGGCAGTTTTGGCGCGGGAAGTCTCACAGTCACAGTATTATTTTCGGCCGACAAAAAAAGGCTTGAATGTACCCTTACTAATACGCTGAATACTGTACAGGTTGTATTCACCGGCTACCACTACCCCACCTTGGCAGAGCTGGTGGCGGAGACCCAGGCCGCGCAGGCGGACACGGACGCCCTGGCGGTAGATCAGGAGTACCGCGTCGCCATGCTGGAGCTGGGGCTGACCGACGACCCCACCACTGACACAAGCACCACATAAGGAGGTAAACCTATGTTGTATCGTACCTGTAAACGCCTGATCGAGCGCGGCCAGACCGCTGGCCTTGCGGAAAAAATTGATGTTTTTTACGCCCTCGGCCGCATCACCGAAGCCGAGTACAAAGAGCTGACCGAGCTGCTGGAGACCAAGACCGGCAGCAAGAGCGAGGAGTGAGCCTATGGCAATCAAGCAATACAGCCTTGCCAAGGACGGCGCTAAACAGCTGTCTCCGGCCTTCCGCGTACGGGAGTTCCGGTGCCGGGACGGCAGCGACGCTATCATGATCGACCAGACCCTCGTGGTGCTGCTGCAGGCCATCCGGGAGCATTTTAACAAGCCCATCACGGTCACCAGCGGCTACCGCACCGGAACCCACAACACCGCCGTCGGCGGCTCCAGATCCAGCCAGCACCTGCTGGGCAAGGCGGCGGACATCCAGGTGGCGGACACCACCGTGGAGGCCGTGGCCGCCTACGCCGAGAGCCTGATGCCGGACTGGGGCGGTGTGGGCCGCTACCCGGTCAAGGCAGGCCGCGCCAAAGGCTGGGTACATGTGGACACCCGGCCCAACAAAAGCAGATGGACGCAGTAAACGCAGTAAGAGGGAGTGAACTATATGGCCAGCTATCTGATCTCCGACGCACCCTACGCGTCGTGGCTCTCTGACGTACTTGCTACACTGGAGGAACACAAGGTCACCAAGATCGCAGTCGCCGCTCCCCTGCCCACCGGAGAGGTGTTCACCGGGTACTTCAGCATGATTACGATGGATAAGGCCCTGGCGGCCACGAATATCCAAGCGGACGCTACCCTGGACGCCATCTGTGCCAACGGGCAGCGCATCCAGCAGGCGTGGGAGGACAACGCCGAGGACGAAAGGGGGTGATACCAATGCAGCAAGTTTTTTCCTACATCTCTGCCCACTGGATGGAGGGAGCCATCTGGCTGCTGGGTCTCGGCTGGGGCTACCTCGTAAAGAAAGTAACCGAGTACAAGACCATCAAGGACGGTCTGCTGGCCATCATGCACGACTGCCTCTACCAGAGATGCACCCACTACATCCAGCAGGGCGGCATCGACACCGCAGGCCTGAAAAATCTGGAGTATCTCTACAAAAGCTATCACGCCCTGGGCGGCAATGGCACGGGTACCGAGCTGTACAACCGCGCCAAGGCCCTGCCCATCCGTGACTGATACACCCACACAAGCCCGGCAACGCCGGGAGAAAGGACAAACCATGAATAACCTGAACAACAAGATCTCCGCCGGTACCATCACCCGCACCGCTGTCCTGCTGCTGGCCTTGACCAACCAGATTCTCAGCGCCTGCGGCAAGCCCGTGCTGCCCATCGAGAGCGCCACCGTGGAGCAGCTGGTCACCGCGGGCTGCACCACCGTGGCGGCACTCGTCAACTGGTGGTACAACAACAGCTTCACCCAGGCCGCCATCGCTGCCGATGAGGTCTACGAGCAGAAGAAAAACAGCGTGCACTGAGCACACAGCTGTAAGTCCATAGCATAGCAACAGCCCCGGGAGCCGTCTGGCCCTCGGGGCTGTTTTTGTTTGCGTGTGCTGCCATGTGTCGGAAAGTGTTGCATTTTCCCGCATTGGTAGTTATAATGGTTTGGTAGTAAAATATGGTAGTAGTTTGGAAGTTCTTCTATTTTATCCGTTTTCTTTCGCACGGGGTCATTCTGTACAAATGGAAAATCCCCCGCAGTTTTCACGAAACTACAAGGGATTTTCTTGGCGGAGTAGGAGGGATTTGAACCCTCGCGCCGTTGTTTAGAC
>ERZ1673744.2646-NODE-2646-length-13037-cov-10.971961_pt1 | contig 13037 bp, 8 predicted proteins | sample MGYA00580207_ERZ1673744 | MGnify/ENA primary metagenome ERZ1673744 (study PRJEB41218, sample SAMN15661751) | gut metagenome | host: Homo sapiens | place: Canada: London | collected 2015-08-20/2019-03-30 | study: EMG produced TPA metagenomics assembly of... | reverse complement strand
CCAGGTCTTTATCAAACGCCACCACGAGGACACCCCCTTCGACCCCCAGCCCACCCGGAAACAAAAATTATTTTAAGGCAATACCGCACAATTCCCGCCTTACGGCTTAAGCACCGCTCCGGCGGCTGCGGCACGGCATCTGCGTTGCCAAAATGCTCGATAATACACAAAGTATTATCTGCGCTTTTGGCTTAGCAGCTGCCGCACCTCGCTCGCCGTATCGGCACTTAGAATTATGCGGTATTGCCTTTAAAACGCACCGCGCCCCATGCCAGCAACGCATGGGGCGCAGTTTTGTTATACGCCTTTCCCCATTGTCTGTTCCTGCGGGCGGGGCCACGCCCGCCCCTACGCCCTCTTCCCCATCGCCAGCACCGCCACGGTAATATCATCCCGCTTTTCCCCGGCGCGGCAGGCGGCAGCATCCGCTACCGTCTCGGCGGCCTGCTTGGGGGTGTGGCCCAGCTTGGCGCAGAGCTGTAACTGCTGCATCAGCCAATCGCTGCCGTCTGTCAGGGCACCGTCGCTGACCAGCACCACCCAGTCCCCCGCATCCAGCGCAAAGGTCGAGGAGCGGCCCACCAAACTGTCCAGCACGCCCATGGGCAGGCTGGCGCCGTCCAGCATCCGGGGCACGCCGCCCCGCACCAGAAAGCTCGGCGCAGCTCCGGCCTTGAACAGCCCGGCCCGCCCGGTGTACAGGTCCACCGTCAGCAGGTCCAGCGTCGCCCCGGCCTCCTGCTCGGCCCCTTTCAGCCCCAGCGCCACATTCACAAGCCGCGCGGCGCTCTCAGCGGCAAAGCCCGCCCGCAGCAGCTGGGCTGTCAGTTTGGCGGCCATCTGGCCGTCCACGGCGGCGGCGCGGCCTGTGCCCATGCCGTCACACAAAAGCATCTGCGCCCGGCCGCCGGTATCGCAGAACTGGTCCAGCGCGTCGCCGCTGACCGGCTGGCCGCTGGCCGCGTGGGCCGCCGCGCCGAATTCCACCGTGAACAAGGGCCGCTCCCCAAAGGTCAGCATCGTGACGGTGCGGCAGTGGGTGATCTCCGGCGTGTCCATATCGCGGCGGCAGATGCGGCTCACCTCGTCGGTCAGGCCGCGCACCTCGTCCTGGGTAAAGTGAGTGCGGCAGATCGTTACGCTGGCGGTCAGCCGCCCGGCCAGGTCGGCGGTCACGCTGCATTCCAGCGCGTCCAGCCCCAGGTCCGCAAACAGCTGGGCCACTTTTGCCTCCCGCCGGGGGTCCGGCAGCCCGGCCTGGCCCAGTTTGCCCGCCAGCTGGGCCAGCGCCCCGGCCAGGGCGCTGTACTGCTCGGTCAGGGCGGTGCGCAGCATCGACGCCCGCGCCCGGGTCTGGCGGCGGCTGCGCCACAGCCGGTAGCCGTGGTTGGCCGCCGTACACAGGTCCGCCGGGTGGATGCAGACCGACAGCTGCCCCGGCAGGTCCTGTACCTCCACGCGGCCCTGGCCCTCCAAAATCGGCTTTAGATGGTACAGCCCATCCATGGCCGTGGCGTAGCCCCGCACCCAGCAGAGATTGCGCCGGGTGCAGCTCTGGCAGGTGGTGCGGGCCACCTGCTCCACCACAAAATCAAAGCTCTCGCCCTTGGGCGGCATCTGCCGCTGGCAGACCGCGTTGACCGTGTCGGCAATATCGCTTAAGGTGTCGGCCACGCTGGCCAGCTTGCGGGCCGCGCCGCTCAACCCCTGGGCCTGCACCGGCGGTGCGGGCGGCGGGAAAATTTTGCGCATGACCCCGCCCGGCACGGCCATGGCCGCCGCTATGCCCACCCCGGCACTGACGGCCAGCGGCAGCGCACCGGCGGCATCCGGTGCGGCCAATGCCCCCACCGTGCAGCCCGCCGTGAACACCCCGGCACAGCGCCAGCGCTCGCCCGGGCAGAGGCAGGCCGCGGCCAGGCTGCCCATTGCCACGGCCAGCGCCGCAAAAGCCAGTGTCGGCCCTGACGCCGTGATGGCCGCCGCCAGCGCAATGCTTAAAACTGCTGTTTGTTCCAGCGTGCCGCCGATGGCTGCGCACAGCCCCGCCCCGGCCGCCAGCGCCAGGCCCGGAGCCAAAGGCCCGACGGCACAGCGCTGTAAGCAGGCCGTGACCGCTGCCAGCCACAGGCAGACGCCCCGCGGCTCCCGCGCGGGAAAATGCGCGAACGCACAGCCCAGCCCCGCCGCAAGCAGGGCCGTGCACCCCACCGTGACCGTCTGGGAAAAATTTACAAGGCCCCCCAGCAGAATGATTTGCACCAGCTGCGCCGCCGCCAGGGTCAGGCAGCCCGCCAGCAGCCCGGCCTTGGGGCGCTCATCGATAAGCCGCCGCACCGTGGCCGCAGCCACCGCCGCCGCGCCCAGTTTGATGCCCAGCAAGGCGGGCTGGAACGCTATCCCCGCCGCCAGCGTGCCCACCGCTGCCGCCAGGCAGTAGGCCGGCGGGCAGCTGATGACCAGCGCCAGCCCAAAGGGGGCCGCCCCGCCGTAGACCTGCCCGGCCCCCAGCGCCAGCCCACCCGCCAGCGCCGCGCCCTGCCACAGCAGCGCCGCGCTGCGCGCACCGGGCAGCAGCTTGTCCATATTGGTATGTAAGCGTTCCCCACTCAAAACAGCCATCGTTGTTTCCCTCCGCAAATATACAGTGTATGTCCGGACGCTTTGCACTATACCACGCCCCGCCGCCGCATTTTGCCGCAGAGCGCAGAAACCCGAAAACAACGTATAAACAAACAAAAAAGAGCACCGCAGCCCATAAAAGACTGCGATGCTCTTGTGTAAAGGCTTCCCCCTTGGGGGAAGCTGTCGCCAAAGGCGACTGATGAGGGGCAGGTTTGCCGATGCAACCCGTTTACCGGGCAATCGCGGCAAACTTACCCCTCATCCGGCCCTTCGGGCCGCCTTCAGTCTACGCGCTAAGAGCCGCCTTCGGCGGTTGCGCTCCGACACGCGCCTGCGGGCGCAGTCCCCGGGAGAAGGCTTTTCACTGCCGCCACGTCCACCACAAATACTTGGTGTTCGTGACAAAATACCGCTTGAACAGCCGCTTGGGGTCCTGCATCAGGCGGTAGAGCCATTCCAGGTTGTGCTTCTGCATCCACTGCGGGGCACGGCGGATATTGCCCGCCTCGTAGTCGAAGGCGGCGCCCACGCCCACCATCAGTGCCTGCACGCGGTCCTCGTGTACGGCCATCCAGCGCTCCTGCTTCGGCGCGCCCAGGCCCACCCAGACAAAATCGGGCTTGGCCTCATTGATCATCCGCACCACGTCCTCGTCCTCCTCGGGCGTCAGCGGGCGGAATGGCGGGGAGTACATTCCCGCAATGACAGCTCCGGGATAATTCTCCGTGACTTTTTCCCGCAGCACATCCAGCGTTTTCTGCGTGGAGCCGTAGAAATAATGGCGGTAATGCTTGGTTTTGCTCTCCTTCAGCAACTCCTTCATCAGGTCGGGGCCGGTCACGCGGGCCGCGTCCACATACCCCTGCTGGCGGCTGTATTTGGAGAGCGGGCCGCCGTCCGGCAGGGCCATGACTGCGCCGTTCTGCACCTTCTGGTAGTCGGGGTCATCGTGGGCTGTCACAGTGGTGTGGACGTTTGCCACGCAGATGTATTTCCCGCGCCAATCTTCCAGTTTTTCCTCGATGAGGCGCAGGGTCTTGTCCATATCGGTCACGACGATGTTCACGCCCATGATGTCGCAGGTGTTCATCAACCGCAGGTCCATGTACCGCATACCGCCGATGCTGTCCAGTTCGCTGCGGGCGGTCACAAAGTCGTTGTACACCGGCACCGCCGCCACCCGCAGGTGGAAGTTATCGGCCAGCAGCATGATACGGCGCACTTCCTCGGCGTCCTGCACATCCTGGGCCAGCACCAGCATTTCAATTTTCTGGGTGCGCACGACCTCAAACAGGTCGGCCACCATGCCGCGGTAGTCGGGCAGGTCGGCGCAGGGGGCCGCCGCCAGGTAGCCGCTGTACCGCATGGCCATCGTTTTCTTTTCCCGGAAAACTTCGTTGTAGAACCGGTGAGCCAGTTCGCCGCTGCCGATGATCAGCGTGCGAGGCACAATGTCATGCCGCCGCACATAGGCGGTCGCCAGGGCGCTGAACAGCATCCGCTTGGCCAGGATGCCCACCACCGACAAGACATAATAGTAGGCCAGCAGCAAACGCGAAAGCTGACTGACGCGGAAGATGTAGAACACCGTCGCCATCATCGCCAGGCCCACCAGGTTCGTTACGCCGATCTGGAACAGCTGGCGCATTTTGTTCTGGCTGTGCAGCGAGCGGTAGCAGCCTTCCACCACATAGCAGGCCACGTTCACCAGCGCATACAGCCCCGCGATGGGCAAAAACGCCCAGACGTCCCACATAAAGAAGCGGCTGCCGATCGGGCTGACGGAGCGCAGCGCACCCGCAATGATAAAAACGACGACCAGCAGTATAAATTCAAACAGCGCGTTGAAGAAACGCAGCATGGGCGATTTGTTGTAGTGCATAAAGTCCCCCTCCAAACGGCAGACATATATTGGAATTATAGCATATTCCACACCAATTTTCAACCAACCGGACGCGATTTCCCACACAAGCGGCATCATTTCTGGGGGGGAACAACAACTGCGGCAACCAGGTTTTGTTGGTTCGCGCGCGAAAAGCCCGTTTGCCATTCTTTTGTCAGCGCCCTTGAAAGCTGCAGCCCGGGCGCTGCTGCCGTTGCGCCTATAAAACAGCACCAGCCGTCACAGGGGCGTGACGGCTGGTGCTGTTATACTTTCTGGTTTCGCTGCTATCAGCGGTCAAGACCGTGGCGTTATTAGTCAACGCATTACCGTCTTTTTCGATGGTGTAGTCTACCGACACATCGGTTGCGCCGTCCAGCGTGGCGGTAAAGGGGCTGTTGACGGTCACCTGCAGCGTATGGTTGGCGGGCAGGTTGATGTCTTGGGCGGTAATATCTGCCTTGGCGCTTGCAGGGGGAATTGGCTGCCGTGGGGGAAGGCTTTTTTATTTCTTCTCAAACTCTTTCGCCACATCCTGCAGCAGCGTCCGGATCGGTAGATGCTGCGGGCAGATGCGCTCGCACTTGCCGCAGCGGATGCAGTCCGACGCGCGGGAGCCGGGCTTGGTGTGGACATCCTCATAATAGTAGTCCGCATTCCAATCGTGGTGGATGCTCTTTGTGTTCATGATGGCGAACAAATCCGGTATGGCGATGTGCCGGGGGCAGCCCTCGACGCAGTAGCGGCAGACTGTGCAGGGGATCAGGTTCATCTTGCGGAACACGTCCACCACCTGATGCACAGCGGCCATTTCCGCGTCATTCAGCGGCTGGAAATCCTTCATGTAGGAGAGGTTATCCTTCATCTGTTCCAGGCTGCTCATGCCGGACAGCACCATCATCATGCCGGGGAAGCCCGCCGCAAAGCGGATGGCATAGCTGGCAGGGCTGCCGCCGTGCAGGTCGTCGAAAATCTTCTTCGCGTCATCGGGCAGGTTGACCAGGCTGCCGCCCTTGACCGGCTCCATGACCAGTACCGGCTTGTCGTGCTTACGGCAGACCTCATAGCATTTGCGGCTTTGGACGGCAATGTCATCGTAGTCCAGGTAGTTGAACTGGATCTGCACGACCTCAACCTGCGGGTACTCGGTCAAGATCTGGTCCAGCACCTCGGCGCGGTCGTGGAAAGAGATGCCCACATGGCGCACCTTGCCCTCGGCTTTCAGCTCGAACGCCGTCTCGTAGGCGCGGCAGTCCTTGAAATGCTGGTAGTTGGTCGACCCCTGGGAGTGCATGAGGTAGAAGTCAAAGTAATCGACACCGCAGGCCTCGAGCTGGCTCTGGAAGAAGGGACGGATATCCGCCTGCGTCTTGAAGTAGCCCTCGCTCAGCTTATTGGTCAGGATGTAGTCTTCCCGATTATGGCGGCTGGTCAGGCACTCTTTCAGGGCCAACTCGCTTTTGCCCTGGATGTAGCCGTGGGCCGTGTCAAAGTAGTTGAACCCCTGCGCCAAAAAGGTATCGACCATCTGCTTGGTCTGTTCAATGTCGACGTCCTCGCCCTGCATCGGCAGACGCATACAGCCGAACCCGAAATTTTTCTTGATTTTTTCCACTTGTAAATGCTCCTTTCACAAGTTGTTGCCTCCGGGAACATTGTAGCAAACTTTAACTTTAAGTTCAAGAGGGGGATATAAAAAGGCTTCTCCTGCGGGAGAAGCTGTCTGCGAAGCAGACTGATGAGGGGCGCGTTTGCCGTTACCACCCGTTCACGGGCAGCAGCGGCAAACGCGCCCCTCATCCGGCCTGCGGCCACCTTCCCCCCAAGGGGAAGGCTTTATCTTTTTTCCGCTTACAGCACCTTACTCAAGAAATCGATCGTCCGCTTCTGTTTCGGGTGGTTGATGACCTCGTCGGGGGTGCCTTCCTCGACGATATACCCACCCTCCATGAAGATCACACGGCTGGCGACCTCGCGGGCAAAGCCGATCTCGTGGGTGACAACGACCATCGTCATACCCTCGGCGGCAAGCTGCTTCATGACTTGCAGGACTTCACCGACCATTTCCGGGTCCAGCGCACTGGTCGGCTCGTCAAACAACATGATATCCGGGTCCATGGCCAGGGCGCGGGCAATAGCCACACGCTGCTTCTGGCCGCCGGACAGCTGCGCCGGGTAGGCTTCGGCCTTGTCGGACAGACCCACGCGGTTCAGCAGGTGCAGAGCCTTCTCCTTGGCTTCGCCCTTCGTGGCCTTTTTCAGCTCCACCGGGGCCAACGTCATGTTGCCCATGACGTTGAGGTTATTGAACAGGTTGAAGTGCTGGAACACCATGCCGACATTCTCGCGCACTTTGTTCAAATCGGTTTTCTTGTCGGTCAGGTCGTGGCCATCCACAATGACTGTGCCGCCGGTGATTTCTTCCAGGCGGTTCAGGCAGCGCAGAAAAGTCGACTTGCCGCTGCCGGAGGGGCCTAGGATGACAACGACCTCGCCCTCATAGATATCCGTCGATACATCGCGCAGGACCTCGAGGTTGCCGAAGTTTTTTTTCAAATGCTCAACGTGAATTTTGACATTCTGCTTATTGACGCCCACGGTTGAGCCTCCTCTCCACCCGCTTGGCAAGGCGGGACAGCAGTGTAATGACGATCAGGTACATCAGCGCGACAATGCTCCACACCTGGAACGCGCTCATCGTGTTGGCCACGACGTTCTTGGCGGTGTTGACCAGCTCGGGGAAGCCGATGACCGACAGGATGGACGTGTCTTTCAGCGTGATGATGAACTGGTTGATGATGGAGGGGATCATCGTGCGGATGGCCTGGGGCAGCACGACCTTGGCCATGGCCTTCCAGTACGACAGGCCCAGGCTGCGGGCGGCCTCCATCTGGCCCTTGTCCACGCTCTCGATACCGGCGCGGATAATTTCCGCCATGTATGCACCGCAGTTCAGCGCCAGGCAGATGGTGCCTGCCTGCAGGGCGGTCAGCGTGAGCTGCGTGTTGATGCCTAGCATGGTATTCAGGTGCATGATGTTGTTGAGCAGCATCGGCACTGCGAAGAACACGTAGAACGCAAGCACGATCATAGGCACGCCGCGGATGACATCGACAAAAATCGTAGCGATGATGTTGCAGGCTCGGTTTTTGACGACACTCATCAGGCCGACGACCAGGCCGATGATGCAGGCAAAGAACAGCCCGCACAGCGCCAGCAGCAGCGTCTGGCCCATAGCGGCCGCCAGCAGCCCGCCGTAGTTTGCAAGAATTTTAGCCAAGGGTCAAGACTCCTTTCGGGGTAGTTGGATACAAAGCTTCCCACTCGGGGGAAGCTGGCCGCAAAGCGGCCTGATGGGGGGCAGCCTGCCCGCAGCTGCCCCTGTATGAGGCGGCCCGGCAGACTCGGCCCTCACACGGCGCTGCGGCGCCACCCTCCCCCTCGCGGGGAAGGGCAAGGGATTTTTTCGCAGAGGCCGCAAAAGCGGGGCCGCCCGCAAAAACAGGCGTCCCCGCGTGCTTTATTGCTTGTTAGCCCAGGTACTTTGCCAGGATCTCATCATACTTGCCGTTGGCCTTGATGTCAGCCAGACCGGCGTTGAAGGCATCCAGCAACTCCTGGTTGTCAGCGTTGAAGATGGCGAAGCCGTAGGGGGCGGGGTCGCTGGCGGTGTCATCCAAAACCTTCAGGGCCAGGTCGCCGTCCTTGATGGAGGCCTTCATGATGGGGGTATCCTCAAAGCAGCCAACGCACTGGCCGCCCAGGACAGCCTGGTACATCGTGGGAGAATCCTCAAAGTAGGTGATGTTGAAGCCGTACTCGTCCTTCAGGCTCTCGGCATAAGAAGCACCCTGGGTGCCGGTCTTGACGGCAATGGTCTGGCCGCTCAGGTCGGCGAAGCCGGCGATGGTGGAATCCGCGCCCACGGTCAAGGTCTGGGTGCTGTCATAGTAGCCGTCGGAGAAGGTCCAGCCGCTCGCCTTGCGCTCATCGGTGATGGAGGCGCCGGCGATCATGCCGTCAGCCTGGCCGGCCTGGCAGGCCGCGATGGAAGCATCCCAGCCCAGGCTCTTGAGCTCATACTCAAAGCCCTGGTCCTCGGCGATGGCCGCCAGGATGTCTACGTCGATGCCGACAAAGTTGCCGGAGGCGTCGGTGTACTCAAAGGGCTTGAACACCGTGTCGGTAGCGATGGTCCACTTTTTGCCGGTGGCCTCGGTGGTGGCAGCCTCAGAGGAGGCAGTGTCGGCGGCTTCCGAGGAAGCAGCCGTGGAGGATGCGCCGCCGCAGGCAGCGAGAGACAGGGCCATGACGGAGGCCACACCGAATGCAAGCAGTTTTTTCATGAGATGCTTTCCTTTCCACTCCACAAATTTTTCCGCCGCCGCGCGGCGGGCCGATGCAGGAACCAAAAAAGGGCAATAGCGCCATGGGACCATGCTGCTATCGCCCTTGATAGTTTCTGCTGTATCGTACTTATAATTATAGCACACCGTCGGTAAAAGTCAATACCAAAAAGCAGTTACAGCTTTATTAAATTAAGTTTCGCCGCCGTTTCGACGATGTTTTTGTAAATTTGTGCGTGATGTAGGGACACAAGGCTGCATATGACTCACGACAACTCGAACATACCGTGGTAGAGCTGGTAGTATTCACCCTGCTTTGCCAGCAGTTCCTCATGGGTGCCGCGCTCAATGATATGCCCGTGTTCCAGCACAATGATGGCGTCGGCGTTGCGCACGGTGGACAGCCGATGCGCGATGACAAACACCGTGCGGCCCTCCATCAGGCCGTCCATGCCTTTTTGGATGAGCGCCTCGGTGCGGGTGTCGATACTCGACGTTGCTTCGTCCAATATAAGCACCGGCGGGTCAGCCACCGCCGCGCGGGCAATGGCCAGCAGCTGCCGTTGGCCCTGGCTCAGATTCGCACCGTCAGCCGTGACCATCGTGTCATACCCCCTGGGCAGGCGGCGGATGAAGGAGTCCGCGTTGGCGATCCTGGCCGCCCGCTCAATTTCCTCCTGCGTGGCATCCAGCTTGCCGAAACGGATGTTGTCCGCCACGGTGCCGGTGAACAAATGTGTATCCTGCAGGACGACACCCAGCGAACGGCGCAGATCACTTTTCTTGATAAGCCGCACATCCATCCCATCGTAGGTGATGGAGCCGCCGGACACTTCATAGAAGCGGTTTATCAAATTGGTGATGGTCGTTTTGCCCGCGCCGGTGGAGCCAACGAAGGCGATTTTCTGGCCCGGTTTGGCGTAAAGCGAGAGGTTTTGCAAAATCATCCGCTCGGGCGTGTAGCCAAAGCTGACGCCGTGGAACCGCACATCGCCGGTCAACGGCTCGGGCGGCACATCGGGGCGGCTGCGGTCACACCAGGCCCAACGGCCGGTCTTTTCGGCGCATTCGGTCAAGGTGCCGTCGGCGTTTTCCCGCACGCGGACCAGCTCCACCGTGCCCTCGTCGATCTCGGGGCGCTCTTCCATGACCGTAAAGATACGCTCCGCGCCCGCCAGCGCCGCCAACAAAAAGTTGCCCTGCTGGGTAAACTGGTTGATGGGCAGGGTTGTCTGGCGCACAAACACCAGGTAGCTTGCCAGGCTGCCCAAATCGGACCAGCCCCACATAACCATCAGGCCGCCCACGACCGCAATGATGGCGTAGTTGATGTAACCGATACTGACGACAGCGGGGATCATCGTGGCGGCGTAGCTCTGGGCACCGGTGCCGGCTTGGCGCAGTTTTTCGTTGCGGGCGGCAAAGGCGGCCATGTCGGCCTGCTGGTGGTTAAAGACCTTGACCACCTTCTGGCCCGCGATCATTTCCTCCATGTAGGCGTCCAGCTCTCCCAGGCTGGCCTGCTGGCTGGCGTAGTAGGCGCGGCTGCGCCTGGTGGAGTAGTTGATGTACCAGAACATGGCAATGTAGCCCACCACGACCAGCAGCGAGAGCCGCCAGTTGAGCACGAACAGCAAAAACAGCGTGCCTGCGATCTGTATAAACATCTGAATGACCACCGCAAAGCTGTTGTTCAGCGCATCGGAAATCGTGTCCACATCGTTGGTGAACAGGCTCATCAAATCGCCCTTGCGGTTCGTGTCAAAGAAGTTCAGGGGCATCGTCTGCAGGTGGGCAAACAGGTCGCTGCGGATTTCCTGGGTGATACGCTGCGCCGTGCGGACCATGAGCTGGGTGTAGCCCAGGGTGGACAGCGCGCCGATGAGGTAGACGAAGGCCGTGAACGCCACGACCCTGGCCAGGTAGGCAAGACTGCCGTTTTCCAGAATGCCGTTGACGGCCGGGCGTATCATGTAGGTGCCAATCAGGGCGGCCAGGGCGCTGATGGATGTCAGCACGCCGATCAGTGCCAGTTTGCGCTTGTGGTGGCCGAGGTAATCGCCGAAGCGGCGCAGGGTGTGGCGCAGGTTTTGCGGGCGCTTACCGCCGAATGCTTTCGCCATCTGCGTCGCCCCCTTTCATCTGGGAATTGTAAATTTCCTGATAGATCGTATCCTTTTTCAGCAGTTCGTCATGGGTGCCAACGGCGTGCAAACGGCCGTCGTCCAGAATCACGATGATGTCCGCGCTCTGGACCGACGAGATGCGCTGGGCAATGATGAGCTTGGTCACGTCGCCCAGCTCGGCCAGTGCGCGGCGGATGCCGGACTCGGTGGCCGTATCCACGGCGCTGGTGGAGTCGTCAAAAATCAGCACCTTGGGGTGTTTGAGCAGCGTGCGGGCAATGCAAAGACGCTGCTTCTGCCCGCCGGAGACATTGCACCCGCCCTGGCCCAGGTCGGTGTCAAGGCCCTGGGGCATACGGTTCAGAAATTCATCGGCGTGGGCGGCGCGGCAGGCGGCCCACAGGTCGTCGTCGGTGGCATCGGGGCTGCCCCATTTGAGGTTGTCGCGGATCGACCCGGAGAACAGCAGGTTCTTTTGCAGCACAATTCCCACAGCATCCCGCAGAGCGGCCAGGTCGTAGTCACGCACGTCATGCCCGCCGACCTTGACGGTGCCCTCGGTGGCATCGTAGAGGCGGGGGATCAGCTGCACCAGCGTCGTTTTGGCCGCACCGGTGCCGCCGATAATGCCCACCGTCGCACCGGCGGGGATGTGCAGCGTGATGTCGGACAGGGCGTTTTTCTCCGCCTTTGCGTTGTATTTGAAGCTGACGTGGTCAAAATCGATCCGGCCGTCGGGGATCGTCTCCACCGGCGCGGCGGCGTTGGCCAAATCAGGCTGCTCGGTCAGCACCTCGCGGATGCGGCGGGCGCTGGCCAGCGAGCGGGACATCTGGAGAAACACGCCGGAGAACATCATGACCGAGTTGAGCACCTGCAAAACGTAGCTCAAAAAGGCGGTCAGCTGGCCGACGCTCATGGTGCCATGCAGCACAAAGCCGCCGAACCAGAGAATGCAGACGATGGCCGTGTACATGACGGCCTGGAATGCGGGCAGGTTGAGCACGGCATAGCGGAACGTCTCGGTCGAGGCGTCGCTGAGTTCGGCGTTGACGGTGTTGAACTGATCGTTCTCATAGTCGCCGCGCACGAACGCCTTGATGGCGCGGATGGCGGTGAGGGATTCCTGGATGCGGCCATTGAGGTGGTCCACAGCGCTCTGCTGGCGGCCATAGAGTGGGCCGACTTTCGAGACGATCCAAGCCAGCACGGCAGCAAGGATCGGCGTTGTGATGAGGAAAACCAGCGTCAGTCGCGGGCTGAGCACGCAGGCCATAGCAAGGCCCATGCCCAGCATGACCGGGCTGCGCACCAACGGCCGCAGGCCGGTATTGACAGCGTTGAGCATGACGGTAACGTCGGTGGTCATGCGGGTGACGAGGGACGCATTGGAGAAACGGTCAAGGTTCGCGAAGTCGAATTTCTGCACGGCGGCATACTCCGCCAGGCGCAGCTCCGACGCAAAGCCATTGGCAAACCGCGCGGCGTACCGGGCATAGAGCAGACCGGTAATGAGCGCCAGCACCGCGCAGAGAATCATCAGCCCGCCCTGCCGGAAGATGACGGCCATATTGTGGTCCGGCACGCCGTCGTCCACCAGGGTGGACATCAGCACGGGAATGACCATTTCAAAGATACATTCAACAAAGATAAGCCCCACCGCCGCAAACAGGTCTTTGCGGTAGGGTTTACCGTAACCAAAAATCATGCGCAGGTCCTGCATAGGAGACCTCCTTTGGGACGTTATGCGGGAAAGGAATGGGTAACGATGGGAAGGCTGCAAAGCCCCGGACCTCGCAGGCTCGGACAGTCCCCTTTGGCAAGGGGGCCTTTTTAGCCGCGCTTTTTCTCTGGCAGCTGGCTCGCCACAATGGCCCCAAACATCAAAACGCAGCCGCACAACTCGGTGGCGGACAGCGTCTCGCCCAAAATCAGCCAACCGGCCAGGGCGCTGAACACACTCTCCAGGCACATGGCAAGGCTGGCAATCGTCGGGTCCAGCTCCTTCTGGCCGACGATCTGCAGCGTGTAGGCCACGCCGCTGGACATGATGCCGCA
>ERZ1673744.2644-NODE-2644-length-13046-cov-4.572781_pt1 | contig 13046 bp, 10 predicted proteins | sample MGYA00580207_ERZ1673744 | MGnify/ENA primary metagenome ERZ1673744 (study PRJEB41218, sample SAMN15661751) | gut metagenome | host: Homo sapiens | place: Canada: London | collected 2015-08-20/2019-03-30 | study: EMG produced TPA metagenomics assembly of... | reverse complement strand
ATAGCGCGAAGATTTTTTCGGGCACCGCAAGGGGCGCGAAGCGATAACCCGGAGGTCGGAGGTTCAAATCCTCTCTCCGCAACCATGTTGTGCAACCAAAAAAGATATTGCACCGGAAAACCCCGATACCACAACGGTTTCGGGGTTTTTTCGTGCCCCGATTTTCAAGTGCAAACAAAAAGATATTTTTCTTTGTTGAGAGGACTTGAACTACCGACCCCCTCGATTTAGGCGGCTTTTGAGAGATGTATTCTCCCGAAAGCCGCCTTTTTTCGTTTCCACTGAAAAAATTTTTTCTTAGATCTTCCCTAAAAAGTAAGGATGACCTCCCCGCTTGTTCAGGAAAGAGGTTTGCCCTACATTTTAGGGCAAACCTCACTTAACTTAATAACACCGTAATTATGGGCTGACTTTGTAGAAGCAATTCTATGGAGTCAGCCCTTTTTTATTTTCTACGAAAGGAATGAGCACCATGATCAAAATCAGAATCAGAAACGCTGACCACGAGATCGACATCCGCTTCCCCATCAGCGAGAGCGAGCTGTTTGCGAAGCTCGGTGAGATCCACGCTGTCGAAGGAAGAGACGCCGCACAGTCCGCCCTTGTGACGGAGGTCTACTGGCCGGAGGAATTCTCCATGCTGAAAGACCACTTCGCCAATCTGGACGAACTCAACTATCTCGGCAAACGCATGGAGAGCTTCGACACACTCGAATACGACCAGTTTCTCATTGGGATCTCCAAACTGGGCTACAAGGATGTAAAGGATCTCATAAACCTGACCTTCAATCTGAACCATTTCACACTGTGCCAGAATGTCAGCAGCTACGGAAAAATCGGCAGAGAGTATTCACAGACAATCAATCTTAATGACGAGGTGAATGAATATGCCGATCCATTCCGAAAGCAGACTCCTGTGCAAACAGGGACATATTTACGAAAAGGTGCATGACTACCGCATGAGTCCGGAGCTGCTCCTGAAAATGGAGCACTTCACCAGCATCCCGGAAAAGGATCTGGAGGATATGACGATTGAGGACTATTTCGGAAAGGACAGCGAGTTCTTCCATAGCTCTCTGTGGTGGTGCTATCACTCTATGCTGGCTTTTAAGCCCTATCACAGTGCATTGGAGGCGCAGCGGTATTTCAACCGATTCGGCCTTCTGAACAGGCTCGACTATCTGGAGGGCATTCTGCATACAAAACGCAATGACAAGGATTCTGTGATCAAGCCGATTCATAAATGGTTGGAGGATCAGGGTGTCACCTTCCGTATGGACACTGCAGTCTATGATCTGGAAATGGATGAGGCCTGCAATACGGTTTACGGTATTAAGATCAAGAATCAGGAAACCATTCCTGTAAGAGCTCAGGATTATGTCCTTCTTACCAGCGGCTCCATGATGACAAACGCCTCCTACGGTGATAATACACATATCGCTGAAATTAACCGGGACACGGAAGATATGGGCTTGTTCACGGTATGGAAAAACCTTGCCGCACGGAATAAAAAGTTCGGCAATCCAGATAAGTTCTTAAGCCATATCGACAAGACCAAATGGATGAGTTTTTTCCTCACCGTAGAAGACTATCCCGAATTTTTTGAACGATTGGAGAAGATGACCGGAAGCAAGAGCGGTACGGGCGGCGGAATCACCTTCATGGATTCCGGTTGGGAAATGTCGCTGGTCATTTATGATAGGGACTATTTCCCGGATCAGTGGGAGAAGAACCGTGATGTTCTGTGGGGAGATGGCCTGTTTGGAGAGCGTATTGGCAGCTATATCAAAAAGCCTATGGCGGAGTGCACAGGAAATGAGATCATTGAAGAGATGCTGTACCATTTTGGAATGTTGGATATGAAGGATGAGGTGCTGGCACATTCCCATATCTCTACCTGTATGATGCCCTATATCACCTCGCAGTTCATGCCTCGCAAGGAAAGCGACCGCCCGACGATCATTCCGAAGGACTGCACAAATCTCGCTCTCATTGGACAATATGTCGAGGTTCCCCGTGATGTGGTGTTCACCATTGAAACCTCTGTCCGCACACCGCTGGAGGCAGTTTACATGCTTACGGGTCTGGATAAGGAAATCATCGAGGTGAATCCTGCCAGATATGACCTTCGCTATATCAAAGAAAGAGTCATGAAATTCGGCGGTATGAAGGGTAAGATTACGGAGGAAGACCTTCCGAAGATCAATCCTCTCAAACTGTGGCTTGGGAAGGCAAAGCTGATAAAAGAGCTCTTGAAAAAGGCAAACGAGATTCCGCCTTATTACATCATGTATCCGGGCAGAGATAAGAGCATAGCACTAAAGGATTCTGTTCTGAAACCACAGTTTCCGAAAGACAGTAGATAATCATTCATTACAAACAGGCCGCGAGACGGAAATCAACCATCTAAGCGGCCTGTTATATTATTCCCTATATCGTGACTTCCTTCCTGTCCTTGAAGGTGAATACCACATTGTCATCATAAGTTGTCGCCCTTTGGCTGACTGTATTATGGCAGATTTCGGGCAAAAATGAAATAACCCAAGAGTCATCCTCTTGACTCCTGGTTTATGAAGGAGAAATAGCCTTCGATAACACAAAAAAGCAAAATATCTTTTTTGGTGCAACGTGCCATAAAAGTATTCCTCACTCATTTTGAGTGAGGAATATTTTTATGGTTGCGGAGAAAGTTTGCATCTACAACTCTGGGTTATGAGACCGATGAGCGTGGCTCGTTGGGAAACGCCCTCGAGCGCCGCCGGCGGCGGATACAGCGAGGAGGGCGTTTGCGCAGCGGTCGAAAAAATCGAGCGGGCGAATAGCGCGAAGATTTTTTCGGGCACCGCAAGGGGCGCGAAGCGATAACCCGGAGGCAAATTCTTCGACCGCCGCCAGTGGCGGATGTAGGGAGAAGAATTTGGCGCAGCGGTCGGCGAGTGCGACGCATAAGCGAGCAATGAGACGGGCACCGCAAGAGGGCCTTCGGAGGTTCAAATCCTCCCTCCGCAACCAGAAGCCCCCACTCGAAAGAGTGGGGGCCTTTTTTTGTTGTATTCAAGCGGGTTTGCGGGCATTATCCCTGCCGCATAAGCTCCAGCACTTCCTGCTCCTCCGGGATACTGTTGATGCCGCCGTGGTGGCGGGTGGAGAGGCTGGCGGCGCAGCAGGCGAAGCGGGTGATGGCGGACATCTCCTCTGCCGACAGCGCTTCCGGGGCTTTGTCGAGCTTCAACAGCCGGCTCATGGCACTTCCGCCGAAGATATCCCCGGCTCCCGTGGTATCCAACACATGGATGCCGGTGGGGCAGGCGGTCGTGCCACTGCCGCTGTGGTTGGCAAAATAGCAGCCCCGGGGGCCCATGGTGACATAAACAAGGCGGACGCCGTACTCCCGCAGCAGCTTTTGCGCCGCTGCCGCCGGAGTGGTGTGCCACAGGAAATCCACTTCTTCATCGCTGATTTTGACGATATCCGCTTGATGCAGTCCCCACTCCATCTGCGCTGCTGCCGCGGCGCCGTCCGGCCAAAGCAGTTTGCGCAGGTTGGGGTCAAAGCTGATGAGCTTGCCCCGCGTTTTGGCGTATGCCACCGCCTTTTGGGTCGCAGTTCGCGCGGGCTCATCAGTTAGACTTAATGTGCCGAAATGGAACACTCGGCAAGTGTCGATTAGGCTGTAATCCACCTCGTGCTCGGTCAGGCAGGTATCTGCACCGGGCTTGCGGGCAAAGCTGAACTCCCGATTCCCAGCGGTATCCAGCGTGACAAATGCCATGGTCGTGAAGACCGAAGCGTCCATTACGATGCCCTCGGTGGCAATGCCGCAATCGGCGGCGGTTTTAACGAGCAGGCGACCAAAGCGGTCGTCCCCGACCTTCCCGATCATTGCGGTGGAGCAGCCGTATTTTTGCAATGCGGCGAGGAAATTGCAGGGCGCACCGCCCGGTTGGGCCTTTAGCGTGGGGTATCCGGCGGCGTCGGCAGCCACCGGGGCAAAGTCAATGAGCATTTCGCCCAAGGCAACAATGGTGGGCACGAGGACCCCCCTTTCTATTTTGCACAGTAGCGCATATGCAAATGATTGCGCTTCACAAGAACGGCCTCGACGTCTTTTCCGCCCTGTGCTATTTCTTTGCAATGATTTTACCCGCTTTGCAGGCCATCGTGGAGCAGCAGCTTTTTTACGGCAAAGTTGTCACACCATGCTGTGCTTCGATAAATAGTCGCGCATTCTGTATGTTTTCTCCTTATATTCCAGTACCTTTTGCAGGATCATTCGTTTGCTTTTTGCCCGGATGAGTACCATATCCCCATTTTGGAGCACGAAACTGTCATTGGCCTCGCTGACATAATTCATATTGACCAGGTAACTTTGGTGGCAGCGCAAAAACCGTGCGTCATTAAGCTCTGACTCTATTTCATTCAGCTTTTTATACACATGGTAGGTGCGGCCATCCGCCCGGTGCAGGATGCACTTTGTATTGCTGCTTTCTACATACATGATCTCATTGACCGGGATAAATTTGATCGAGGATTTTTGCACAAGCCCATAGCTACCGCTTTGGTATTCCTGCAGAAGCCAATCCAGCGTGTGCCGGATATCCTTAATCCGGTACGGCTTTACGATATATCCGGAGGCATAGACGCTGTAGCTTTCCAGTGCATAATCGGCGCTGGCGGTGCAGAATACGATTCTGCCACGGTAGAAGAGCTCCCGCAGACTTTTCGCGATTGTCAGGCCAAAGGAATCCTCCATGAACAGGTCGAGGAAGATGATATCAAACTCCATTCCATCCATAATATCATAGTAAAGTGTTGTTCCGTGGTCATATAAGGTGAATTCGCAGCTGATGGATGCTTCGGAAAAGTATTTTTTAAGCAGGCTGTGCAAGATTCTCCGTTCCAGCTCATTGTCATCACAAATTGCCAAACGCATAAAAACAGGTCCTTCCCGGATGAGAGGGCACAGTCAATGCGCCCTCATGTACAGTTCATCCGCTATAATATCGCCGAGATGCACCGGGTCCACCTCGCCGTCATTCAGTTTACCCCGCAGCGTCTTTAGCCAGGCCAGATCACCGGATATGCCGTAGATGCAGTTCTGCACTTCCATAACGCCATCGTGCAGGGTGCAGGCACATACCCCGTACAGGGTTTCTCCGCCCTGGCCGACCGCTTTCTCGTTCTTGCTGATCACATAATAGCTTACCATAGTTCTTTCCTCCTCAATACTCTCTTAAAAAACACCTGGTTCGGTGCTTTCCACTTTGGTGTCTTGATTGTAGCAGAATAAGGGGAGAAAATGGGCCAAACATTGATTTTGGCGCGCTTTACCGAGAAATTGGAAGAGAAAACCCTTGATTATTTGAATTACTACTTAAATTTCGCTTTTCAGCTCATGGATCGCATCGATCACACAGCAGTATTCCTCTGTCAACTGCCGCAGTAATTCCGGTGCGGGGACGCTCCCAGTATGCAGTACTTCACAAAGGGCTGCTGCGCGGTTCCCCAGCCGGTTCAGGCCCAAATTATAACCGATGCCCTTTAGTGTGTGCGCCGCACGGAAGGCGCTTTGCAGGTCGCCATTCTTCAGACTCTGCATCAGCCCCTCGTAGGTGGGATCATTCTCAAATTCCGGTAAATAAAATTTGACAATGTCTAGATCCTCCAGCCGCTCCAGCACATCGGAAAGGTCTCCCCCGACTGCCGCGTAGAATTTCGACATTGTCATTTCTTCCGTATTTGGTTCGCGCACAAAAATTACCCTTTCTATATAAGATTTATTGTTAATTCTGTAATATAGCATTTTTGACTGAAAATCAAGAAATCTTTGTCGAAAAATAACGCTTTATGATGAATAATCTGAATGGAAAATTGTTAAATTATTTTCTTTTGTAATATCAGGGCATATAAGTGTCTCATTAGGGACACCAATGATTGAATGCCTAATGCAAGCAGTCCCCGGTCATGACGGCCGGGGACTGCTGTGCTGTATAGAGGTTATTTGAGGAGGTCAGAAGGGAAGATCAAATCATACAAGGTCAGCCTTGAGACCGGGGATGCGGGCAGAAGCTTTAGTGAGCAGTTCACGGCCCACAGCGGCAGCGTAGTCCCGTTTTTCTTCCTCGTTCACTTTGGTCAGGCGACCGTTCTTTACAACGGTTTCGCCATTGACCACGACGGTTTCGATCATGCGGGCATCACCGCTGAGAACGATGCAGTCTACGGGGTCATTGCAACCGCCGGCATACTGCAGCTGGTTCCAGTTCATCAGGGTGAAATCCGCCGCCATGCCGGGCGCCAGATGACCGATATCGTTACGGCCCAGGGCGGCAGCGCCGCCGGCAGTGGCCAGGTACAGGATATCCTCGCAGCCGATGGAGTCATCGCCCCAGCTGAGACGATTGAGCAGGTAGCTGACACGGATCTCCTCCATCATGCTGGCAGAGTTGCTGCTGGCTGCGCCATCCACGCCAATGCCGAAGCGCTTGACACCGGCACGCAGCAGGTCGGGGATCCGGCAGGAGCCGGAGCTGAGGTACATATTGGAGATGGGGCAGGTGGAAATACCGGTGTTGGTATCCGCCATCAGCTGTACCTCCTCATCGTTAAGGTGAATGCAGTGGGCATAGTAGAAGCGGTCGCCCAGCAGGTCGTGACGGCGGAACCATTCGGCGGGCCGGCAGCCGTAGTGCTCCTCCACAAAGGCGACTTCGCCACGGCTTTCCGCCAGGTGTCCATGCACTTTGATGTCCAGCTTTTCGGCCAGATCGATGGTAGCACGGACGATTTCTTCCGTTTCATAATAGGCGATGCTGGGGCCGATGCCGACCTGACACATCGAGAAACGGGAAGGATCGTGGTACTTCTTTACCAGGCGCTCGGCATCGCCCATAACGCCTTCGATGCTGTCCACCACCTCGGGAGGGACAATATCGCTGGTGACGGAGTGATAACTGCGCACCGGATGGAAGCGGATGCCCAGTTCCTTGGCCGCTTCAATCTCGGCATCCACCAGGCAGGTAACGCCGACGGGGTGGGGATACCACAGGTCATTGGAGGTGGTGATACCGGTTTTCAGTCCCTCGCCCAGCGCCACATACACACCGGCACGGGCTACATCAGTGTTCAGGTCCTTATAGATCTCATACATGGTGGTGAGCCATGGCTCCAGCCGCAGACCCTGTGTGGCCTTGATATTGCGGATAAGAGTCTGCCAGGTGTGATGATGTGTATTGACAAAGCCGGGCAGGATAACGCGGCCGCTGGCATCTACTACTTCATCGATGGTGACGGTATCGCCAAGGGTGTCCTTGAGGTTTTTGCCGATGGCCTTGATCTCTTTGCCGCTGATGAGCAGATCCGCATGACGGTAGCGGCGGCGCTCCTCATCCATGGTGATGATCCAATCGGCATTCTGATACAGTACGGTTTTCATAATGATTTCTCTCCTTTCGCCGGATCAGGCAGCCTTTTCTTCCTTTTTCTCAGGCAGGATAAGGCTGAGAACGACGGCGGTGATGGCGGTGCCGGGTACGCCGCTGAGCAGGCTGGAGGCCCAGAAGGGCAGCGCTGCCAAAGCATCGGGAGCCGCGCTGAAGCCAACGCCGACAGCCAGAGAAATGGCCACGATGGTGGTGGTACGGGCCGTGAGCGGGCCGCCATTATGGATGACATTCATGCCGGAAACCAGGATGGTGCCGAAAGCGGAGAGGGCCACGCCGCCCAAAACAGCGGAGGGAATGCAGGAGAATACAGCGCACAGCTTGGGGCAGAGACCGCAGAGACCTACTACACCGCCGGCGATGGCAGTGACATAGCGGCTGGTAACACCGGAAAGACCGCACAGACCGATATTGGCGCTGCCGCTGATGACGGGAACCATATTGAACATGGAAGAGATAACGCTGCCAACGCCCTGGGCCAGTACGCCGCCCTTGGTCTCATGGCTGGTGGGCAGGCTGTTCTTTGCCAGCATGGAAGCGGTGGTCTGGTCGCCCATCAGTTCAACCAGGGCAATGAAGCACAGGATGGAGATGGAAATGATGGGTCCCAGCTCAAACTTGATGCCGAAGTGCAGGGGCTGGGGGATACGGATCCATGCCTCCTCGCCAATGGGGGAAAGATCCAGCTTGCCAAAGGCGGCGGCCGCGGCGCTCATGACCAGAATGGCGATGAGGGGAGAAGCCTTGGAAAGGAAGTTCTTGCTGCAGAAGTAGTTGAGCAGGACCATGATAATGATGGTGCCGGCAGCCAGCAGCAGGTTAATGGGATCGCCGTAATCAGCGGAGCCTACACCGCCCGCACAGTAGCCAATGCCAACGCTGCAAAGGCTGAGGCCCAGGGCCATAACGACCGCGCCGGTGATATAGGGCTTGAACAGGATAGAGAGCTGCTTATGCAGGCCGGTCCACAGAATGGTGGTGATAATGCTGCCGACGAGGCAGGCACCAGTGAACGCCGCCAAACCGTACTGGGCGCCCAGCGCAATGCCGGGGGCAACGAAGACAAAGCTGCACTCCAGCGGGATGGGCAGGCGCGCGCCAATGGGGCCAACGCCGATTGTCTGCAGCAGGGTGGCGATGCCGGTGACGAGCAGACAGCCAGCCACCAAAATGGTGATCTCGCTGGCGGAAAGGTCGATGCCGGCGCCAATAAGCAGCGGAACGGGCAGAACATTAAAAACGAGAACGACGATTTGCTGGATACTCAGCGGGACCGTTTCTTTGATGGGTGGGCAGTCATTCAGACTGTAGCCGACGGGGATCTTTGACATAGGGGACAACTCCTTCCAAAACATCAGATCTTTTTGTAACATCAAGCGCTTGCTTCTTAATGTAACATTGATTATCTGTTACATCTGCATCTTAGCAAGGATTCGTCAAGATTTCAACAGTTTTTTGCGTTTCCGCCAATATTTCAGCGGAATGGACAACATTTTGATGTAACATTTGTTCATTGTTACATTCATATCAAACAAAAGCCGGAGAGCTGCGGCCCTCCGGCTGGAATTTACTTCATAATGAAGAGCTTTTTGGGGCAGAGGGAGACGCATAGGCCGCAGCCGCTGCAGGCGGCGGCATCGACGGTGATGCCCTCCGTCCCCTGAGAAATGGCATCGTACAGGCAGGCGCCCACACAGCGTGCTCGGCAGCCATCGGGGCAGGAGCCATCGCAGGGAGCGGCCATTTTGACCCGCAGCAGGCGCTCTGGCAGCTCCTCAAAAGCGGTAAGAGAGGAAAGTGCGTTGCCGCGCAGCTCATCTAGGGAAGAATAGCCCTTTTCCCGCAGCCAATCCTCCAGCTTGCGCAGTGTTTCGGTGATGTGCCCATAGCCCCGCAGCATGATGGCGGAGCCCATCTCCACCGCAGTGGCGCCCATCATCAGGAACTCGATGACGCTGTGCCAGTCCTCCACACCGCACATCGCGGCGATCTCACAATCGGCCAGCTGATGCAGTACCGCCGTTGCCGCCAGCGAGAGCGGACGCAGATGGCTGCCGGTACAGCCGCCGATGGCCGCCATTTCGCAGCGGGCGTTTTCAATATCCACGCCGTTGATGCCCTCCAGCGATTCAATGGCACTGATGGCACGGGCGCCGTTCTGGGTGATCTGGCGGGCAAAGGCAGGATTGAGCGCCGCATGGTGCGGCAGTCGCACCATAACGGGGATTTCCACCGCCGAAGTGACGCTGCGCACCATTTCCCCGACCTCCTCCGGCCGAATACTGATATCCTCCAGCTTGGTGCCGATGGGGGTAAAGCAGCACAGCTCCAGCGCATCTGCACCTAGGCGCTGCATGCGGCTGGCCAGGTACCGCAGCTCGGAAGGGGTCGTTCCCCGAATATTGCAGATGAGGAAGGCGTTGCCCTTTTGCAGGCGCTCTACCTCCTGCTCCACATCCTCCAGCGTCATGGTGCTGTACAGGGTGGTATTGTAAACTTCGCCCTGACGGTAAAAAATACGCGGGCTGACGATATGGCTTTTTTCCAGGGCGATGGTCTCGGTAACAACGGCCGCCGCACCGGCGTCAATGGCCTTCTGCATGGCGGCGGCATCACGGCACCAGGGACCGGCTGCCGCTATAATAGGATTTTTGAGCGGCAGGCCCATAAAATTGACGGATAACAACGACATTTTGTACCCTCCTTACTCAAACAACTCGTAGATCTCTTTGCGGTTGCCGCAGCTGCGGCGGATCTTGAGCTTGGATTTCAATACGATCTCGTGGGTCTCCACCTGGTACAGCGCGCTGTCCTCGATGAGCTCGATGAGGCGGCGGGCTGCCACCGCACCCAAACGCTCCAGCGGGTGCTCCATGGTGGTCAGCGCCGGGGTAATGACAGCGGCAGCCTCACTGCCGGTAAAACCAGCAACAGCCAGTCCCTCTGGCAGGGGAATATTTTCCTCCCGTGCAGCCTTGATGACACCCATGGCCAGCTCATCACTGACAGCGAAGACGGCCTGCGGCGGCTTCTCGGTCAGTATTTCCTCGCGGCAGATGCGGTAGCCGCCCACTACGCTGTCCTCCGCCTCCAGCACACGGCACTGGCGGTCGGTCAGCCCCAGCGCGGCCGCCGCCTGCCGGTAACCGGCGGTGATGGCGGCCTTTTCGGGGGATTCTCCGCTGCTTTGCAGCAGCCAAATGGAGCGGTGGCCCATAGTATGGAGATGTGAAACCATTTTTTCTGCGGCGTCCCGGTAATGGATACCGCAGATATTGCAGTTTTCCAATCGATCATAGCTGCCCAGCAGCACTACCGGCAGCTCGGCAGGCAGCGCCTCCGGTGGTAGAGAGGGCTCCCCAGCGATCAGCATTCCGAGGGGCTTTGCCGCGGCGGCAGCCTGAATACAGGCTGCTATTCCTCCCGAAAGGGGAGAGAACTCCACCAGGTTGACCAGAATCCCCTTGGGCGCCAGTACCGACTGCACCCCCGAAAGCAGGGTTTGTGCCCGCTTGGCCGCGGGAACGATGAGGGTGACGGCCCGCCGCCCGCGGTTGACTGGCTTGGGGTTGTAGTTGTATTTTTCGATGATGGTCTGCACCCGTTCGCGGGTCTCCGGCAGCACCGCCTCCGGGTGGTTGATGACACGAGAGATGGTGGCAACCGAAACACCGGCTTCCTTGGCCAGTTCGCGGATATTCATGGGCAGTCCTCCTCTCTGTATGCTTCTTTTTTTATTGTAACATATTTCGGTATGGCAAGTAAACTGTGGATTAAAGGGGCAGGAGAAAAGGGATTTTGTATTTGTTCATTCTTCCCCCGGCAGCACTAGCCGGGAGCAATATCGTTGGGGATCAATCTCCCGCCCGGTGTAGGGTGCCACAATGCCAAGGATGCGCGGGGCCCCGGTGGGGGCAGCTCCCTGGCCTTTACCTCACGGCTCAGGGTCAGCCACGCTTCATCCTCACCGGCGTAATCGCCGCAGTACAGCACTGAGAGCACCCGGCACTCCGGCAGGGTCACCGCGATTGGTCAATCCACTACGAGCCAGCGCTATAATGGAATTACAGCTATCGATGGATTTACCATTGGTAATAGCATTGTTACCGCCACAGGGACCTCCTATGGCATTTATGCGAATAGTTATAATAACTGTGATATCCGTGGCAAGGATACCGTGATAAAGGTAACCTCTACGGGCGGTGAACTGGCTGTTTACTCGCAATACCCCACAGCCTATTATCCTTATTATGGGAGTATCAACCTATATGATGATCTGTGCGTTACTGTTTCTCTTCATAGTTAGCAAAAACTAACTGGCTGGATTTAGAAAAGCCGCCCTCCGGCAGCATCAATGGACAGACCTATTGCAGCGCAGCGGCTTACAAAATGCAATAGAATCAGCAACTCCCCCGACCAAATGATCGGGGGAGAGATTTTATTCTTTCACCAGCGGCAGCGTAAGGGTGGCCTGCGGCATATACAGCACCTTGGGGTGGTCATATTCCGCCAAAACGGTGCGGATGACCTCATTGAGCTGTTCCTTGGGGTAGCACTCCACATTTACTTCAGCCATGCGCTTTTGGTCCAGCGCGGTGATGAGGATCAGCCGGCAGTGGGCCTGGCATTCCCGGACCTTGTAGCAATTCAGCCCGCCCATATTCACCTTGCGCTTCAGCTCCGCCACCACGGAGTCCTTATCGGGATAGCGGCCCAACCATTCCTCAAAGGGATCGTCCATCTCTTTGCTGCATCCCTCGGGACACTCCGCCAGGCAGATGATGACGCCGCCCTTTTTCACGGCACGGCTGGCATTGTAGAAGCCCTTTTTGCTCTGCCGAAGGTCAATATCCTTAGGAAATCCGCCGCAGGAGGCAATGACGATATCGGGCCGTTCCGGGAGGGGATAGAGATAGAAATCCTTGGCCAATTCAGCGCCGTGCAGGTAGGCTTCCCGCCAGTGGCCGGCCACCGCCTGGTAGATCATCCCGTGGTCATCGCAGATGACATTCAGCAGATAGGCGGGGTGGGTAAAGGCGCATGCCTCCATAAAGTCCAGATGAACGGGGTTGTTTTCCAGCACACCGGCCTGGGCATTGGGGTCAATGACCATCTTGTGGTTGCTGAGGATGGTATCCTTGCGGGCACAGCCGGGGATGATATCCTTGCGTCCACCGCCAAACCCGGCCATGTGGTGCACCAGGATACCGCCGGTAAGGATGAGCTTATCGGCTGCCATGGCGATTTTATTGGCCCATACCTCATGGCCGTAGCTGGTGGTGCCCACCAGCTGGCAGGGGGATTCCTCACAGTCGTGCTGCACCACGGTTACACGGCGGTAAATATCCTCGGTGATGAGGCTGCACATCTGCTCCTCGGTCATGGCGCTGTGCATCCCGTTGGCAAACAGAATGGTGATATTCCCGTCCGGCACGCCGGCCTTATTCAGCTCCCGCACCAGGATGGGGATATAAATGTGGCTGCGGGTCAGGCGGGTGATGTCATTGGTGAGGATACATACGGTATCCCCGGCATGGATCTCCTCGGCCAGCAGCCCAGCCCCAATGGGATGGGCCAGCGCGTCCTCCACGATCTCCTCCTCCG
>ERZ1673744.2640-NODE-2640-length-13073-cov-4.903057_pt1 | contig 13073 bp, 10 predicted proteins | sample MGYA00580207_ERZ1673744 | MGnify/ENA primary metagenome ERZ1673744 (study PRJEB41218, sample SAMN15661751) | gut metagenome | host: Homo sapiens | place: Canada: London | collected 2015-08-20/2019-03-30 | study: EMG produced TPA metagenomics assembly of... | reverse complement strand
TGAACAAAACGCTGGCCGCTGTGCTGGACGCCGCCCGCACCTGCCGCTGGACCGCCTACGACGAGGACCGCGGCACCGGGCTTTTGCGCCATACGGTGCTGCGCAGTTCCGCTGACGGCAAGGTGCTTGTCACACTGGTCACGCCTGGTCCCGAGCTGCCCGGCAGCAAGAATTTTTGCGCCGCGATGCGAAAAAAAGCGCCGTGGGTCGTCAGCATCGTGCAGAACATCAACCCTACCCGCACCAGCGCTGTGCTGGGCAATCGCGAAAAAACGCTCTACGGCCCCGGCTTTGTGCTGGATACGCTGTGCGGCACGCAGTTTGCGATTTCCTCCCGCAGCTTTTACCAGGTCAACCGCACACAAACGGAAGTTTTGTACAAAAAGGCATTGGAACTCGCCAAACTGACCGGTCGTGAGACAGTCGTTGATGCCTACTGTGGCATCGGAACGATCGGCCTGTGCGCTGCGCCGCAGGCAAAACAGGTCATCGGCGTCGAGCGCAATCCCGCCGCCGTGAAGGACGCCGCCGCCAATGCCCGCCGCAACAAAATCGCCAACGCCCACTTTGTCTGCGCCGATGCCACCGAATGGATGACGGCCGCCGCAGGCGAGGGCCTGCGCCCGGATGTGGTGTTCCTCGACCCGCCCCGCGCGGGCAGCACGCCGGAGTGCATCGCCGCCGTGAACAAGATGAAGCCGCGCCGTGTCGTCTACGTCAGCTGCGACCCCGAAACCCTGGCCCGCGACGTCGCCGCCTTCACCCGCCTCGGCTGGCGCGCCGCCAAATTCTGCCCGGTAGACCTCTTCCCACAGACACGGCATGTGGAGGCGGTATGCCTTTTGTCCAAACTTCGCGCAAAGCAACATATCGAGATTGATCTGAGCATGGATGAGCTGGATTTAACGGCTGCGGAGAGCAAGGCTACCTATGACGAGATCAAAGCCTACGTGCTGGAAAAGCACGGTTTGAAGGTCTCCAGCCTGTACATCTCCCAGGTTAAGCGGAAGTGCGGGCTAGATGTTGGCCAAAATTATAATCTGTCGAAGAAGGAAGATGCTAAAGTGCCACAGTGCCCACCAGAAAAGGAAGCGGCAATTATGGAGGCATTGAAATATTTTCAAATGTTATAAAAAATATTAATAAAACGAACGATTGCTTTTGCGGCAATCGTTCGTTTTATTTTTACAATGTTTAAATACGAATAACTTTATTCAATATGGTCCATATTTTTGAAGCTCGCCTTTTAGTGAAATAGCATACTTACGTGCGCGCCCTAAATCATAGTAATGATCCTGAAGATAACGGCTGACGGTTCTTGCTTTTCGCAAATATCCAAGATACTTGCCTCTATCTTTCAGGTACAGGTTTAAATATGTCCGTCCAAGAAGGGTAGTACATTGATAGTACTGGTCGTCACACTTTCCTATAGCTTCGAATGTGGACCTTAAATTTGCCACCGCGGTTGCACTCGGCATTTACTTGCCCATACAAATCATACATTTTTGCAGCGGTAATACGATCAGAATCGGTGATGACATTCCAGTCTTTTAAGATATTTCTTAGTTCAACGCGTTGTTTCATGTCATCGTCCAACTTTTCGAGTGCCTGCTGTACTTCTCTTCTGCGCTTTTCGATTTTGCCCGAAATAGATTGGAATGTCTGAGCATCTGGAATAAACCTTTGAATAATATATGTCTCGGCAAATTGATTTAAAGAGTAAGTATTTCCGTTTCGCTCAATAATCAGATAGTTACATAATGTTTCAGCGACCGCTTCAACATCTGGATAAGAAATATTTGTAAGTAGGCAAACAGTAGACAAATCAATCCCCTTGTTTGGAATGACGGCGAATACTTTTAGAATTTCATAAAATAGTTCGGGAGTATCAAAGACGGACTCGATTTGCTCGAATGTATCTTTAAACATGAAATTGCTAATAGACTCATAAGCGTTTGGTGGCAACACGGCTATATTTTTTCGTATACCCTTCCACACATTCGCGCATGAAAAATCGGCTCGTAATCCACTCACATCAATCAATTTTTGGCTAAGTCGCCGCAAGCTTAGGACCAGAACTAAAGTGTTTCCTTTAGCAATGTCAAGCAATTCATTTATTTCCGAGTCTTCCAATCTTACGTCTAGCGCATTTTCCTCTATGTAAGAATGAACAAAAGCCTTTCCATCTTCTGATTCAAAACCGCACAGTCGTGTATTAGACTCATATTCTTCACTATTTCTAGAGGTTAACAAAAATTGCATTTCTGGTGGAGTTTGAGCCTCAATAAATTGCTTGATTCTTCTCCTGTCATCAACAGAAACTGCCTCCAAATTATCAACAACAATCAGCCCTTCATCATGATAGCCTTTAAATGTTTCAAGAGATAGCACTTCATGTATAAGTGCAATTAACTCGTCTGCTGTTTCAAAATGTGAAAGAGTTTCTTTTTCAATTATACGCCCAGTGACATCTGAAATTTGTAATTTGCGCTTTTTAGCAGAAAAGAAGAATATATATCAACGATTTATTTTTCTTGTTGAGAATCGAAGCCCTAAAATTTATCCACGAACCATCATATCCGCCTTCGCCGTCTGGTTTTCCTGTACCAAACCGCACATCAATATTGGAAATAACAAGAAGTTTGCGTCCAAATCCGCTGCATAGGTATGGAAAAGCAAGACCAACAATGGTTCCTAACAGTGTTCCCCCTACGCCAATCAGCGCACACAATACATTTTCTGTCATACTTATTTTATCTCCAAGTTCACTTCGGTGATTTGATCAGTCGGCAGGAAGTCCACGATATCTCCAATATTTACATTCAATATTGCGCAAATTTTCCCCAGTGTTTCCAAGGTCACTTCTTCATCGCGGTTTAGTTTTGTCATGGTGTTGGGGGCGATTCCCGCCGCACGGCGTAAGTTTGCCTTGCTCATTTTACGATCAATGAGCAGTTTCCAGAGCTTATTGTAAGAAATGGCCATATGGGCACCTCCGGTCAGAAAATCGACGCTTTAATTATACCAGATACAGGAATTCAGAACAACAGATTTTCGCATCTCAATACGAAAATATCCAACTCAAATTTATCAGTCAGCAAGGCTTTCCGTTCATCTTTTCCCAGCCGCTGCTGACCAAAACAGGCCCAGAGATTTACCCGCTATTTGGGCAAACCTCTGGGCCTGTTTTACCTGTTCCGGGCAGGAGCGTATCTATCGTGTGGGAGCAGGATGGATCGCCACTGCATGGACAGGCGGGGCGTCCAAAGGGGCAAAGCCCATTTAGCTCTGGGTTTCCAATAGGGGCGGGTAGCACCCCTGTTGGCACACGATTTTGCTTGCAAAGTCTAGTGTGTTATACCTTTTGCGACCGCTGACGCTGGAAAGGGGCTGTCCCACGCCAGACAGACCGTTTTCAGTGGCAGCAGAACAGGCGGATTTTGTGGGCTGTAAGATACACAAAATGAAGGATTTGCCATGAGCAAAATCCGGCTGTTCGGGTGTAGGTGGCGCAGAAAACCTTGTAGCTGTGCGAAAAGTTTTTCTGTGTCAACGGGGGCGCAAGAGGTATATAAAAACCCGCCGCAGCGACACGCTTAATTTTCCCTATCCAAGGGGAGCTCAAGAACTTGCTTGGCAAGCTGCTGGAACAGTTCTGAAGTATTCTCGTCCATTGTGATCATCGTTCCTATGTAGGCAGTAATGGCTGTTGACACATCATCGGCTGTCAATTCAGATTGTGGCTTGTCCGGTAATGCGGCACGAATCCCCTGTACTGCTTCTGCTGTAGCAACCGCTCCACTGGGTTGCTCCTCTGCCATGTTCTCTTTTACATCCCGAATGATCTTCATCAATATGTTTTTGATTTTCTCTATGTCTGCTTCATTAATCTGAATTTTGCTGGAGTTCAGAAAACTCAGGCCTTTTATCATTTCCGTTCGCTTTGAAGGATCGGCGCTCATCAGCTCTGCAAGAGGATCAGTGGCAAGGTCAATAATCTGGTTTCTTGCCATGATACCATTTGCAACGGTATTGCTGAAATAGTTTTTCATCAAAGCACAAAGTTTTGGGAACTGGTCATGCTCCAAAAGCCTGTTTAACACATCGGGGTCAATCGTTTTCAAAATCAGCCTGCGGATTACTTCCTCTGATAATCCCAGCTGGGAAATATCATAGCTTTTCGGTACGCTAATGGGCGTAAGGCAAAGTAGATAATCTGTTGAAACATGGAATACCTTAGCCAGCGAGACTAACAAAGCGCTGCCAATATTTGTGGTTTCTCCACTCTCCAAACGGCTGATCTGAGAGTGAGCAACAAATATTTTGTCTGCCAGTTCTTTTTGGCTCCATCCCCTGTCCTGGCGTAATAGGCGGACACGGTACGCAGTGGTATTTTCCTGCTCATCGTCATAGTTCTTCTTCATGTGCAACGCCTCCCAACCTACTATCATTATAAACCACCCTGTGCAAATTTGCAATTTTTTAAGTCTATACTTCCGACATTTGTGGCTTTCGTGCATAAACGAAGGTCGCTTATTTTTTGCGGTAAACTTGGCTCACGATCGATCGAAAAGACGCCTTGAAAATCGAATGACCGTCCAGACCGAGATAAACCGCCATGACTTCTGTAAAAGGAACGAGCGCTCCACAAAGGAGACGACACAGCGCCGAGCAGGGTTGCCTGTCAGGAAACGGAATGGGTAGAACGGCTTAACCAAGAGCAAGCAGGAGGATTATTGCTATTTGAATATTTTTGAAACTGTGAAAGCGGCAGTTCCTGTAAGACAAGCCGCCGAACACTACGGGCTGAAAGTCAGCCGCAACGGCATGGCTTGCTGCCCATTCCACAATGACAGGCATCCAAGCTTGAAGTTGAATGAGGAATATTTCTTTTGCTTCGGCTGCGGAGCCAAAGGTGATGTGATCGACTTTGCGGCACAGATGTTTGATCTCAGCAGCTATGAAGCGGCACAAAGACTGGCCGCGGACTTCGGTATATCTACACAGCCGGGACAGGCTGTGGTAGTTCCCCACAAACCCAAGCGACCTCACATCCGGCAGTTTCGGGAGGATGAAATGTTTTGCTTCCGTGTGCTGACGGATTATCTGCATCTGCTGGAAGATTGGAAAGTACGGTATGCACCCAAAACGCCGGACGATGCTCTGAATGATCGTTTTGTGGAAGCCTGCCAGATGCTTGACCGCATCGAGTATCTGACTGACATTCTGACCGTAGGTGATTTGGAAGAACGTGTTGCTGTGGTGGACGAGCTGATGAAGGATAGCAAGGTTGCGTTTCTCCATGACTACACCACAAGAAAGAGAGAGGAGGATGTACGCTATGAGCGGGAAAATGACGCAGACCGCGCACTTTGATAATCCGGTGTGGTTTGATGGCAGGAAGATCAACGAAGCCCTATTCTGCGAAGAATTTCTCCGGAAATATCCAATGGTCACGGTAAACGGAGCGTTTTTCACGGTCAACGGCAGAGTACACGATGAAAACCGCCTGAAAAAGGTGATTTATGACCGCATCAAGTGTTATGTGACCAGTGGGATTGCAAAGAAAGTCGCAAATCTGTTGGATGTCATGCGGATGGAGTGCTGCACCGAAAAGCTGTCCCTGTATCAAGACCGCATCCATGTGGCGAACGGCACCTATTATCTGAACGGCACATTCAGTCCGCAAAAGGATTTCTGCCGGAACCGTCTGCCCGTTTCTTACAATCCAGAAGCTCCGCAGCCAGTGACATGGCTGCATTTTTTGTCTCAGCTTTTGGAGCCAGAGGACATTCTGACTTTACAGGAATTTATGGGATACTGCTTTATTCCCTCCACCAAAGGCCAGAAGATGCTTCTTTTGATTGGCAAAGGTGGCGAGGGCAAAAGCCGCATTGGTATTGTCCTTCGTGCGCTGCTGGGCAGCAACATGAACACAGGCAGTATCGCAAAGGTGGAGACAAGCCCCTTCGCTCGTGCCGATCTGGAGCATGAGCTTGTGATGCTGGACGATGATATGAAGCTGGAAGCCTTGCCCCAGACCAATCACATCAAGGCAATCATCACCGCAGAATTGCCGATGGATCTGGAGAAAAAGGGACAGCAGAGCTACCAGGGCGATTTGTATGTGCGCTTTATCGGCTTGGGCAACGGCGTCCTACAATCTCTCAATGACCACAGCGTGGGCTTTTTCCGCAGACAGATTATCCTTTCCGCCAAAGAAAAAGACCCGAACCGGAAAGACGATCCGTATATTGCGGAAAAGATGTGCACCGAAGCGGAAGGCATTTTCCTGTGGGCACTTGCGGGCCTGCATCGCCTGATTGCCAACGATTACAAGTTTACACTTAGCCAGTCGGCGCAGGACAACATGGAGGCTGCGGTATCGGACGGCAACAACATTATCGATTTTTTAGGCTCCGAGGGGTATATCCGTTTCAAGGCAGATTACGAAGTCAGCTCCAAAGACCTGTACGCTGTTTACAAGCTGTGGTGTGATGATAATGCCATGAGCAGCCTTTCGCAAAAGCGTTTTTGCTCCTTTCTCAAACAGAATGAGAGCCACTATCACCTTGAATACACAAATAAGGTCAATATCGGCGGTGGGAAGTTCGCCAGAGGTTTTGTCGGCATTGAGCTTTTGCAAAAACCGTTTCTGTAAAAGCGAAAGTGACCCGAAAATACATGTACCACCCGTACCAAATGTACTACGGTACCAAAGTACACTTGGTACATGTACTTTTCAGTCCACCCCACTTCCTTTTGGCAGAAGCATCCTTAAAGACCTGTTTTGGGGCATGGATTTTCAAGGGTAGTGGAAACAGGCAAGTTTTTGGCCGCAGGACGAAATGATTTTACGGAATCGCGCTTCTCTGAATCGTGTACTGTGTTTAGGGAATGGTGGGTGTTTTTACTGTCCCAGCCCAAATCACACGGAACAGTAAAGTGGGATATGGTCAGATATGGACAGGACATTACAGGAGAAATTCTGGACGGATTTCAGAGATTGCAGATTTTTCACTGCTCGGTGTATCGGTTTCACTTTGAAGCGGAGAGTGTGCACCGAATCAACAATGATATTTTATGAAGGATTTTTTGATATGAATGTACGCAACGAAATCAAGGCACAGATTGTGCGTGCCGGAATTACAATGCAGGAAGTGGTTGACCTGCTGCATGACGAATACGGCTGGTCGGACAGCGTTTCCAACCTGTCGGCCAAACTGCAGCGGGAAAGTATCCGTTATAAAGAGGTTTTGGAGCTGGCTGATGTATTGGGCTACGACATCGTGTGGCAGAAAGGTCGGGAAAAATAATGGAAAAAGGACAGTTTGCTATTTTGAGATTTGCCAAGTATAAGGGGCCGGAGATCGGGCGTATTGAAGCCCACAATGAGCGCACTAAAGAAGAATACGCAAGCAATCCGGATATTGACACCAGTCGGAGCCATTTGAATTTCCACCTTGTTAAGCCGGAAAGAAAGTACCGGACAGAGTCCGAACGGCAAATTGCCGCAGCCGGATGCCGCACTCGCTCCGACAGTGTTCGTGTGGTAGAAGCGCTGATTACCGCAAGCCCGGAGTTCTTCAAGGGCAAGAAACAGGCTGAAATCAAAGAATTCTTCAATGAAGCATTGGAGTTTATCCAACAGAACCAATCCCCCGAAACCATTATCTCTGCCGTGGTGCATATGGACGAGAAAACGCCCCATATGCACCTTTCTTTTGTCCCGTTGACGGAAGATAAGCGGCTATGTGCCAAGGAGATTCTGGGAAACCGCAAAAAGATGACCCAATGGCAGGACAAGTTCTGGGAACACATGGTCAGGAAGTATCCGGTATTGGAGCGTGGCGAGAGTGCCAGTGAGACTGGCCGTGACCATATCCCGCCGAGAGTGTTCAAACAGATGACCCGTTTGACAAAACAGATGGAGAAGTTGGACGCCATGCTCTCCGATGTGAAATTCACCAACTATAAGAAGCGGACAGCGCAGATTGCCGCATTTCTGGAGAAATATATCCCGGATGTGGCGGCGATGGAAACACAGATGAAGAAATATCAGAGGTGCTTTACCACAGCTGAGTCCGAGAAAAAGGCGCTGAAAAAGAAAAACGATGATCTGACGGAAACTTTGGAAAAGAGCCAGCAGCAGAGCACCGTCAAGAAGTTACAGGAAGCAAGGCTGCAAAGCGATTATGAACGGGTAAAAGGGATTCTTGACCGTATCCCTCCGGAGATCATCCAGGCGTACACACAGCGTGGCAGTAAGAAACAGGAGGTAAACCATTATAGCGGATTGGAATAAGGATGAGTGGAGCGGCTTTGCTGATTTGCTTGCCAACTTAATAGAAAAATATGCGGCGGTTCTGGACATTGACAACCTTCCAGAGCCGCCGAATTGTTTAGGGAAAGAAACTGCCGGAGCTACAAATATTCCCGAACAGACAGATGTCATTATTGAAAAAACTAAAACAGCATGATATAATAATCGTGTAATTAGTGTCCAAACTTACTCCGGAAGAGCTTCGGAGTAAGGATACATAAAGGTGCCGCAGTATGTGGCACGAATGAGGATTGTGAGATGAAGAAAGAAAAGACAAAAGTATATATCTATACGAGAGTTTCCACCGCCATGCAGATTGACGGATACTCTCTGGATGCACAGAAATCCAGAATGAAAGCCTATGCCGAGTTCAATGACTATGAGATTGTGGGAGAATACGAGGATGCCGGTAAATCCGGCAAGTCCATTGAAGGGCGTGTAGAATTTAACCGCATGATGGAGGATATCAAGTCCGGTAAAGACGGCGTGTCCTATGTGCTGGTGTTCAAACTCTCCCGTTTCGGCAGAAATGCGGCAGATGTGCTGTCCACCTTGCAGGTTATGCAGGACTTTGGCGTCAATCTGATTTGCGTGGAGGATGGGATCGATTCCTCCAAGGACGCCGGGAAGCTGATGATCTCCGTTCTCTCTGCTGTGGCTGAAATCGAGCGTGAGAATATCCGTGTGCAGACAATGGAGGGCAGAATCCAGAAAGCCCGTGAAGGAAAATGGAATGGCGGCTTTGCGCCTTATGGCTACAAGCTGGAAAAGGGACAACTTTTCATCAATGAGGAAGAAGCAGCGGCAATCCGCGTGATTTTTGACCAGTATGTGCATACGGATACCGGCGCAAACGGCCTTGCAAAATACCTTGCAACCCACGGGATTCACAAAATTCAAAGACAAAACGGAAAAAATCCCTTATTCGATGCGGCGCTGATCCGCAGGATTCTGAAAAATCCGGTATACTGCGGGAAAATCGCCTATGGCAGACGTCGAACGGAGAAGGTGCATGGCACCCGAAATGATTACCGGCTGGTAGAACAGGACGATTATCTGCTGGTAGATGGTCTGCATGAGGGAATTGTCTCCGAAGAACTATGGCACGAGGCGCAGGTCAAGCTGCTGGCACAAGCGGAGAAATACGAACACGTCAACAGGGGCAAGGACACCAAAATTCATCTGCTGTCCGGTATTGTAAAATGTCCGGTCTGCGGCGTGGGAATGTACGGAAACAAAAGCATCAAACATAAGGCGGATGGCTCAAAATACAAGGATTTTTATTACTATGGCTGTAAGCACCGTGCGATGACGCGCGGGCATAAATGCAACTTCAAGAAGCAGATCAATGAAGAACTGCTGGACAGCGCCGTTACTGAGGTTATCGTAAAACTGGTAAGCAATCCGAAGTTCGCTGCCATGATGCAGGAAAAAATCAGCATGAAGGTGGATACCTCTGCCATTGAGCAGGAGATTGCGGCGCATGAAAAGCAGCTTCGCCAGAGCTACTCCGTAAAGGCTCGGCTGATGGATGAGATTGATTCCCTCGACCCGGACGATAAGCATTACATCAAACGCAAAGCAGACCTTGATGACCGACTTTACAAGATGTATGATAAGATCGAAGACACGGAAAACCAGCTCGTTGCCGCCAGAGCAAAGAAGATGGCGATTGAGGCGGAAAAGCTGACAGGCGACAACATCTACAAGGTGCTGATTTACTTTGATAAGCTCTATTCCGTCATGGACGATCAGGAAAAGCGGCAGCTCATGGAATCGCTGCTTTCCGAAGTCCAGATCTATGAGGAACGTCAGCCCAACGGTCAGTGGCTCAAGTCCATCAAATTCAAACTCCCGATTATTGCGGAAGATATGAGCTTGAGTTTGGACAACGATACACATATTGAGACAGTATGCCTGCTGGTGAAGTAAGGTACGCGAAAAATACATCTTGTTTTATGGCGAGTCAAAGTCGCCACTAAAATGTAAAGGAGTATTATAAAATGAAAAAGGGCAACATTGTGCGGACATTGTATGAAACAGAAAAGCGAGAGGACAACCAAAAGGTGCACGAACAATTCATGAAATTAAAGTCGATGGAATGTCCTTGCTGTGGGGATGCAATGCAACTCAAGGCGGGCGTATGGCGCTGCAAAAGATGTGCGTACTGTATTACACAAAAAAGTATGTTGGATGGTGCGATATTCTGGTTTTGTGATGAGTGCGGGAAATTCATGAATGTTCAGCCTGATTTTACAACATCTACCGGAACATGGAAGTGTTTGTCTTGCGGCTTTATGAATGATGTTTCGGAAAACAACATCGATGATTTTGAGGAAGATACGACGGTCAATGAAAAAAACAAAGTTGTGGTTCCAGCTAAAATTATTGAAAACATTGGGGGTGTGATTCAAAAAACAGGGGACACCTTCGCCGCAGGAAAGGCCGCTGCATTAAATGCAGGGGCAAGTGCAAAAGATGCCCTTGCAGAGCAACTAGACATCAATCACGATGGCAAAATAGACATTGAAGACATTATTATCCTAGGATTGAAAACACCGGGCGTAAAGGTTGAACGAAGTAAATTTCTGGAAAACGAGTTAAGAATCCACTATGATGCCGAAACTGTGCGCAAGGCAATCGATACAACACCTCTCTATGCAAATATTCCCATGGAGGATATAAATGCGCTCGCTGATGCGGTTATTCAGCGTGAACGGTATTTTGTGTCTGGTATTGCTGCCGCATTAGGTGCGCCAGGAGGCGCGGCTATGGCAGCAACAATCCCTGCAGATATTATCCAGTATTACGGCTATACACTCAGAGTGGCACAAGAACTCATGTACCTGTACGGCTTCCCGGAAATTGTAACCGCAGATAATGAGGCACAAATCGACACGCCCACAATGAACACGCTGATTGTAGCCATGGGCGTTATGTTTGGCGTTGCGGGAGCCAACAATGCAATGAAGGCAATGGCGAAGGCTCTCGGCGTTGGCGTTGAAAAGCAGTTGATGAAAAAGGCACTTACAAAAGGCGTGATTTATCCTATTGTAAAAAATGTTGCAAAGTGGTTTGGTGTAAAGATGACGAAGGAAGTCTTTGCGGGCTTTTTCAAAAAGGCCATTCCCGTTGCAGGAGGCGTTCTTGGTGGCAGCATTACATATCTTTCCTTTAAGCCCTGCTGTGAAAGGCTGAAATCCAGCTTAATGGACACAAAACTTTCCAATCCCTTGCATATGGAAAGCAGAGAAGAAATTGAAATCTTCAATGCCATTGTGACAGATGCCAATGAAGTAATATAAAGGTCAAGTGACTTTTTTGATAAAAGTTACACACAGGGAGAATTGCTATGTTCTGCAAATTGACACCCGAGGAAGAAGTGCGTATGCACATCCTTTTAAAGGGCATTGCCGACGACCCCAACGCGCTGGAAATGCAAAAGTTCATCCAGCACGGCAGTGTGACGACCTACGAGCATTGTATGCGGGTCACGCGCATTGCATTCTGGCTCAACATCCATCTGCGTGCCCACGCCGACGAGGCCAGCCTGGTAAAAGGTGCGTTCCTGCATGACTTTTACCTGTATGACTGGCATAATTGCAGCAATATCACGCACTGGCATGGCTTTAAGCACCCGCGCATTGCACGCTATAACGCTGAAGTTGTGTTTGCCTTGACCGACAAGGAAAAGGATATTATCCAAAGCCATATGTGGCCGCTGACCCCCACCGACATCCCCCACAGCCGCGAGGCCGCGCTGGTCTGTATGGCTGACAAGATGTCGTCGAGCTATGAGACGGTGTTGGAACGGCGTGCCAAACGAAAAAACAAATGAACCGTAGGGGCCGGGTATGCCCGGCCCTCAGCCATACCGATACAGAACGTTTGCCGTGAGGCCGCCCAGTAGGGGCCGGAAATGTCCGGCCCCTACTGGGCGGCATAGAATATAAGGGAGGAACCATTCATGCCCGACCAATACACCCGCACCCGCGCCCAACTGGGCACGCCCGCGCTGGACGCATTGCGCAAGACCCATGTGGCCGTGTTCGGCATCGGCGGCGTCGGCGGCCAGGCCGTTGAGGTGCTGGCCCGCAGCGGGGTAGGGGAGCTGAGTCTGTTTGACAGCGACATCGTCGCGCTCTCCAACCTGAACCGCCAGCTGGTGGCGCTGCACTCCACGCTGGGTCAATACAAAGTGGACGCTATGGCCGCCCGCATTGCGGATATAGACCCCACCATCGTCGTACACGCTAACCGTATGTTTTATAACGCCGAAACAGCCGCCGATGTTGACCTGACGCAGTTTGATTACGTGCTGGACTGCATCGACACGGTCAGCGCCAAGCTGCTGCTGATCCGCCGCTGCAAAGAGGCCGGGGTGTCGATCCTGTGCAGCATGGGCGCAGCCAACAAGCTGGACCCGACAGCGTTCAAAGTGGCGGATATCGAGAAAACCACCGTTGACCCGCTGGCAAAGGTCATCCGCATCGAGTGCCGCAAGCGCCGCTTGGGCAAGGTCAAGGTCGTTTTTTCGGAGGAGCCGCCCCTGCCGCCGCTGGCAGATGAGACGAGCGAGACCCCGGTTGCCGCACGGCGCACCGTGCCCGCCAGCAATGCCTTTGTGCCCGCCGCCTGTGGGCTGGTCTGCGGATCGGAGGTCGTCAAGGACATTCTGCGCAAGGCCGGGGTCTACCGCGGCATAAAATAATAAAAGCAAGGATAATCCAAAAAGTGCCGTGCGAATGGT
>ERZ1673744.2638-NODE-2638-length-13074-cov-5.006452_pt1 | contig 13074 bp, 9 predicted proteins | sample MGYA00580207_ERZ1673744 | MGnify/ENA primary metagenome ERZ1673744 (study PRJEB41218, sample SAMN15661751) | gut metagenome | host: Homo sapiens | place: Canada: London | collected 2015-08-20/2019-03-30 | study: EMG produced TPA metagenomics assembly of... | reverse complement strand
CTCCGATCGCGCAGGCGCTGCTCGGAAAGAAAAAGGGCGAAGAGGTGGACGTAAAGGTTCCCTCGGGCATGCTTCGCCTCGAAATCCTGGATATCTCGATCTGACGAAAACCGGCGGCATACCGGAGAAAGCCGCTCCGATGAGCCCGAACAGGCGCGACCGGCCGAGTTTCGGCCGGTCGCGCCTGTTCGGGAATTTCCGAAACGGACGAAAGATAATTTCCCCGCGCTTCCCCGGACGAACGAAAAGCGGAACTTTCCTGCGGTCGTGTCCCAAGCGGCTGATTCCGACGAGAGCCGAACGGAACGACGGACCGAAAAAGCAAGTATTCCTGCACGCACGGCTCATCCCCGAACGGATTTCGGACAAGAGGTCTGCCGAACGCCCGGAAACGGCCGCTCCCGACAATCGCCGCAAAGACAGTCGACGAGAAACGGAGCGAAAGCAGCTAAGGACGGCGTCCATCCCCGTTTTTCCGAGCAAAGCGAAGGAGCAGGAACGCATCTCTACGCACTCGCAAGATCCGGTCCTGCACATACAAGGCAGTCCGTCCGCAGGCAGGAAGCGAAATCCGGCATTCCGAACCGTAAGACCGGAACGACGAGTACCTTCCAATAGCGAATGAATTTCAATGGACGGACAGCAACGAAGCGAGTCTCGCTTTTCCGCGAAACGCACGCTCCCGGCCCGAGCCATCCGGTACGGCAGACCGGAATCAACGGTCGGCCCCGGCACGATCCTCATCGGACCGAGCGACCGGCCGGAACGATCCCCGCAGAAAACGAACCGACGACGTAAGCCGATCCGGGGCACCACAGGCAGAACGCGTCCCGGACCATCCCGCTGCGCAATCGTCTCAAGCGGATCAACCGTATAAAACCGTATAAAAAGAAAGAGCCGCCCGACGGCGACCCTCTCCCCTTCCTATCGGAAATTACAGATTAGCATTCCATCTTACCGGCCGATCCCAACACGTTGATCAGCTTCTTTTTATAAAGTTCGCGCAGCCAGTCGCGAGCCGGACCGAGGTACTTGCGCGGATCGAACTCGGCAGGCTTCGTGGCCAACACCTCGCGAACGGCAGCCGTCATGGCCAGGCGGCCGTCGGAGTCGATATTGATCTTGCAGACGGCCGACTTGGCAGCCTCGCGGAGCTGGTCCTCGGGAATGCCGATGGCATCCTTCAGTGCACCGCCGTACTTGTTGATGATAGCTACCAGATCCTGAGGCACCGACGACGAGCCGTGCAGCACGATCGGGAATCCGGGGATCTTCTTCTCGATCTCCTTCAGGATATCGAAACGCAAGGGGGGCGGAACCAAAACGCCGTTCGCGTCGCGGGTGCACTGCTCGGGCGTGAACTTGTTGGCACCGTGCGAGGTGCCGATCGAGATGGCCAGCGAGTCGACGCCGGTGCGCGATACGAAGTCGATGACCTCCTCGGGCTGCGTATAGGTATGATGTTCGGCCTTCACGTCATCCTCGATGCCGGCCAGTACGCCGAGCTCGCCTTCGACCGTCACGTCGAACTGATGAGCATAGTCGACCACTTTCTTCGTCAACGCGATATTTTCCTCGTAGGGGAAATGCGAGCCGTCGATCATCACCGACGAGAAGCCCATGTCGATGCACGATTTGCAAAGCTCGAACGAGTCGCCGTGGTCGAGGTGCAGCACGATCTGCGGATGGGCGCAGCCCAGCTCCTTGGCGTACTCGACGGCCCCCTGAGCCATGTAGCGCAGCAGCGTCTGATTGGCGTACTTGCGAGCGCCGCTCGACACCTGCAGAATGACGGGCGACTTGGTCTCGACCGCAGCCTGAATGATGGCCTGCATCTGCTCCATGTTATTGAAGTTGAACGCAGCGATCGCATACTGCCCTGCGATGGCCTTCTTGAACATCTCGCGGGTGTTCACCAGACCCAAATCCTTGTAGTTAACCATAACTGATTCGTTTTATGTTAGTAAATGCGTAACTCGTCCTCTCGCGGCAATTTTCGCCCGACATCCGTCGCCGAAGCCTTTCCGAAGCCGTCCCGGGCTTTTCCGCCGACAAGCGGCCGGATTTCCCTCGCGGCCCAAATTTAGCGAAATTTCGTCGCATTGCGAAGGGTTTCATAAAATTATTTAAATTCATTTCGCCGCGAAACGACGGCAAGCCGCGCCGAGCTCGGAGCGAACGGGGCTCGGTCATGTCCGATCCGTCATCCGTGCACGGCCCCGTCTGCCGGTATCCGGAGCGGACAATCGCCCGGCCCGAGCAAAATCCGGAACGGTCTTTCCCGGTTCCGCTCCGATAGCGGAACGGACCGAACCGTCCGCCCTTCGATCGATCTCCCGGCCACAAAAGCGATAGCCGGAAATCCCCGTCTTTCTACGGCGGACGACGATTACCCGCCCCCCGACCATGCGAGCGTTCCAAACGCCAAACGACCGAAAACTCCGCCGTCCGGCTCCCTCGTCCGGCCTCGCCGTCAGAATATAAGAGAGGATGCCGGAACCGATCCGACATCCTCCCATGCGTGTCATGCGCCGGACAAGACAGTCGGCGTCCCCCAAACTACAACCGCTTGCGCAGCTCTTCGCCCTGCTCCTCGTAGCCAGGCTTGCCGAGCAGCGCGAACATATTCTTCTTGTAGGCTTCCACGCCGGGCTGATCGAACGGATTGACCCCAAGCGCATAACCGCTCATGCCGCAGGCCTTCTCGAAGAAATAGAGCAACGCTCCCAGATAATACTCGTCGAGCTCGGGCAGCTCGATCCGGATATTGGGCACGCCCCCGTCGACATGGGCCAGCATCGTTCCCATCTCGGCCATGCGGTTCACCTCACCGATGCGCTTGCCCGCCAGATAGTTCAGGCCGTCCAGATTGTCCGCATCGGACGCGATCTTCAGCGTATGCTTCGGATGACCGATGCTGACGATCGTTTCCATCAGCGTCCGCTCGCCCTGCTGAATGTACTGCCCCATCGAGTGCAGGTCGGCCGTCAACGTCACGCTGGCCGGGAAAATTCCTTTGCCCTCCTTGCCTTCGCTCTCTCCGTAGAGCTGTTTCCACCACTCGGCCACATAAAGCAGCTTCGGATCGTAGCTGCCCAGAATCTCGATCTTGCAGCCCTTGCGATAGAGCGCCGTCCGCGCGGCAGCGTAAAGAGCCGACGGATTCCGTTCGAAGGGCACGTCCGTTCCGGTGGCCTTCTCCATATCCTGCGCGCCGCGGACCAACTCGCCGATCCGGACGCCGGCGGCGGCCAGCGGCAACAGGCCGACGGGCGTCAGCACCGAATAGCGTCCGCCGACATTATCGGGAATCACGAACGTGGCATAGCCTTCTTGCGTCGCAAGTGTCCGCAGGGCTCCGCGCTTGGCGTCGGTCACGGCGACGATCCGCTTGGACGCCTCGGCCTTGCCGTAGCGCGACTCGATCTCCTCTTTGATCAGGCGGAACGCAACGGCCGGCTCGGTCGTCGTGCCCGACTTGGAAATGACGATCGCAGCGATCCGATAGGGCTTCACGGCGGCCAAGAGCTCCGAGAGATAGTCCTCGCTCAGGTTCTGCCCCGCGAACAGCAGCAGCGGCCTGTCCTGCTTCTTGCGCAACAACTGGAAGGAGTCGTTCATCGCTTCGTACACGGCTTTCGTCCCGAGGTACGATCCCCCGATCCCGATCACGACGATCACATCGGCGAGCGATGCGAGCGAGCGGGCGCACGCCTCGACGGCTTCGAGCTCCTCGGAGCCGATCCGGCCCGGCAGGGAAACCCAGCCCAGAAAATCGCCGCCCTTGCCGCTGCCGTCGTACAGCATCCGGTTGGCCGCCTCGATCTCGCCTTTCAGCGCATCGACCTCGGCCTGCGAAGCGCGGCCGTAGATCTTGTCGATATTCACATTGATAATACCCATGACAGTAAGTTATTTGGATTCATATCAGTTTCCCGGTCAGAAGCTTCAGGCTGGCCGCCGGAGACTTTCCCTCGTAGAGGATGCCATAGACGGCCCGCGCGATCGGCATCTCGACGCCGTAGCGCTCGTTGATCCTCATCACGCATTCGGCCGCGTAATACCCTTCGGCCACCATACTCATCTCCACGCGGGCCGCCTCGACCGAGTAGCCCTTGCCGATCATCAGCCCGAACCGGCGGTTGCGGCTGAACTGCGAATAGGAAGTGACGAGCAGGTCCCCGAGATAGGCCGATGCGAACGTATCGCGCTGCGCAGGATAGGTCTCGGCCATAAAGCGCGACATCTCCATCGCCGCGTTGCTGATCAGCACGGCGACGAAGTTGTCGCCGTAGCCCAGCCCGAGCGCGATGCCGACGGCCATCGCGTAGATGTTCTTGAGCACGGACGCATATTCTATGCCGTAGATGTCGGTCGAATAGCTGACGCTGATATAGGGCGTTCCGATCTTCTCGCCGAGCGCTCGCGCGTTTTCGGGCTCCTTGCATACGGCCGTCAGATAGGAAAGCCGTTCGAGGGCTACCTCCTCGGCGTGACACGGCCCCGACACGATGCCGAGCTGGCAGAACGGCACGCCGTAGCGGCGGTTGACGTACTCGGCGACGGTCACCAGCTCGCCGGGCACGATCCCTTTGATGGCCGAAATCACGAACTTGTCCGAAAGCGGCTCGGCGAGCGGCTCGAGCGTCGTCTTCAGGTAGACCGACGGAACGGCCAGCACGATCACCTCGGCAGAACGGACCGTCTCGTTCAGATCGTCGGAGGTCCTCAGACGACCGGTGTCGAAACGCACGTCGCGCAGATAGCGCGGATTGGTCTCGTTGCGGCGAACGGACTCCAGCACCTCGCGGTTGCGGATGTACCAGCCTACGGATGTCTCGTTCTCGAGCAATATCTTGACCAGAGCGGTCGCCCAGCTGCCGTATCCGATCACGGCGCAGCGGGACTGCCTGTCGATTCTGAAAGCCATACCAAAAAGTTTCGCGTCCGGCAAATGTACGAACTTATTCGCTAATTCCGTCGTCTGCCGACAGAAAGCAGACCGGAGGAAAGAACGCGCCTCCGCCCGGAAAGCCGATTTCCCGGACGGAAACGCAACGCGCGGCGCGCTTTTCGCGTTATATTACGCAACGGAACGGACGCTTCCCGGCCGCGGGCTAAAAAAACTCCCGCCTCGCTGTCGGGAGTCCGGCTCTTTTTTCCTATCTTTGTCCGACTAACGAACAACAAAACTCAAACGATCGTGAAAAAGATAAAAAGCGCTCTCATTTCGGTTTACTACAAGGACGGATTGGAACGGATCGTCAGAAAGCTCGCCGAGGACGGCGTTGCGATATACTCCACCGGAGGAACCCTCTCGTTCATCGAGTCGCTGGGTCTGAAGGCCACCTCGGTCGAAAGCCTGACGGGCTATCCGTCGATCCTCGGCGGACGCGTCAAGACGCTCCACCCGAAAGTTTTCGGCGGCATCCTCGCCCGCCGCGACAACCCGAAAGACTCCGAACAGGCGGCGCAGTACGAAATACCCGAGATCGACGCGGTGATCGTCGACCTCTATCCGTTCGAGCAGACCGTCGCTTCGGGCGCGCCCGAGCAGGACGTCATCGAGAAGATCGACATCGGAGGCATCTCGCTGATCCGCGCCGCAGCGAAAAATTTCAAGGACGTCGTGATCGTACCTTCGGTCGACCAGTACGCCGAATTCTTCGAAATCATCGACGCGCAGCATAGCTCTACGACGCTCGAGCAGCGCCGCCGTTTCGCGGCCCATGCGTTCAACGTCAGCTCGCACTACGACACGGCCATCTTCAATTATTTCAACCGTCAGGAGAAGATCGACTCGTTCAAGCTGAGCCTGACCCGGGGCACGACGCTGCGCTACGGCGAGAACCCGCATCAGGCCGCCACGTTCTACGGCGATCTGGACGGGCTGTTCGAGAAGCTCAACGGCAAGGAAATCTCGTACAACAACCTCCTCGACATCGACGCGGCCGTGGGTCTGATCGGCGAGTTCACGGAGCCCACGTTCGTCATCATGAAGCACAACAACGCCTGCGGCGTCGCCAGCAGGCCGACCGTACTGGAAGCATGGAAGGACGCTTTGGCAGGCGATCCGGTCTCGGCTTTCGGCGGCGTGCTGATCACCAACCGCGAGGTGGACGCCGCAACGGCCGACGAGATCAACAAGCTGTTCTTCGAGGTGATTCTCGCACCCTCTTACAGCGAGGCGGCGCTCGAGACGCTCCGCAGCAAGAAAAACCGCATTATCCTGCGCCTCAAGCAGACGGAGCGCGCCCCGCAACTGTTCCGCTCGCTGCTGAACGGCGTCGCCGTACAAGACCGCGACGCGAAGGTAGGCGGCGTAGACGGAGAGCCGCACTACGCGACCGAGAAGCACGCTTCGGCCGAGCAGACGGCGGACCTGATTTTCGCGAACAAGATCGTCAAGCACTCGAAAAGCAACGCGATCGTGCTGGCCAAGAACGGCATGTTGCTTTCGAGCGGCATCGGACAAACCTCGCGCGTGGACGCGCTCAAGCAGGCGATCGCCAAGGCCAAGGGCTTCGGGTTCGACCTGAAGGGAGCCGTCATGGCCTCGGACGCCTACTTCCCGTTCGGCGACTGCGTCGAGATCGCCCATAAGGAGGGCGTCGACGCGGTGATCCAGCCGGGCGGTTCGGTCCGCGACCACGAGAGCATCGACTACTGCAACGCCCATGGCATGGCGATGCTGTTCACCGGGCTCCGCCATTTCAAGCACTGACGGGGCGAGCCGCTCCGGCCGTCCGCAGGGCGGCTCCGCCGCGTTTTCCCAATAAATACGAACAAACACTAAGCGACATGGGTTTATTCTCTCTGACACAGGAGTTGGCCATCGACCTCGGCACAGCCAACACGATCATAATCAACAACGGCAAGATCGTCGTCGACGAGCCGTCGATCGTCGCGCTCGACCAGCATACCGGCAAGCCGATGGCCATCGGCAAGAAAGCCCGCCAGATGCACGGCAAGACGCATCAGAACATCAAGACGATCCGCCCGCTGAAGGACGGCGTGATCGCCGACTTCAACGCGGCCGAAATCATGCTGCGCGGACTGATCAAGATGGTCAAGACCAACGGGCGGCTGTTCAGCCCGTCGCTGAAGATGGTCATCTGCATCCCCTCCGGCTCGACGAACGTCGAAATCCGCGCCGTGCGCGACTCGGCCGAGCACGCCGGAGGCCGAGAAGTATACATGATCTACGAGCCGATGGCCGCCGCGCTCGGAGCCGGACTCGACGTCGAGGCTCCGGAAGGCAACATGGTCGTCGACATCGGAGGCGGTACGACCGAAATCGCCTGTATCTCGCTCGGAGGGATCGTCTGCAGCGAGAGCATCAACGTCGCGGGCGACGTGTTCACCGAGGATATCCAGACCTATATCCGCCAGCAGCACAACATGCGCATCGGCGAGCGTACGGCCGAGGATATCAAGATCGCCGTCGGCGCCGCGCTGCCCGAACTGGTCGAGGAGCCCGAGGACTTCGTCGTGACGGGCCCGAACATCCTCACCTCGCTGCCGTCGGTGCTGACCGTCTCGTACAACGAGATCGCCTACGCGCTCGAGAAGTCGCTCGTCAAGATCGACGCGGCGATCATGAAGGTGCTCGAGATGGTCCCGCCCGAGCTGTACGCCGACATCGCCCGCAACGGTATCTATCTGGCCGGAGGCGGCGCGCTGCTCAAGGGGCTCGACCGCCGGCTGTCGGAAAAGACCAACATTCCGTTCCACATCGCCGAAGACCCGCTGCGGGCCGTCGCGCGCGGAACGGGCATCGCGCTGAAAAATATCGGCCGCTTCTCGTTCCTGATGAGATAGACGGCCGTCCGAGAAACATGGAATGATCAAGTTCTTCCTGTTCATAAAAAAGATTCACTTCGTTCTCGCGTTCGTCGTGCTCGAGGCGTTCGCGCTGCACTACTACGCCAACAGTACGAGCTACACGAAAGCCAAGCTGATCACCGCCTCCAACTACGTGGTGGGCGGCATTTACTCTCAACTGTCGGGCATCGGCAGCTATTTCCGCCTCAAAAGGGAAAACGCCGCGCTGAACGCCGAACTGGCCGAACTGCGCAACCGGCTCGATGGACTGCTTCCGTCCACGGCGCGCGATTCCGTGCTGATGAGCCCCGCCGACTCCGCCGCGCTGACGGATACGGCCGGGAGACGGAAATACGAATACTATCCGGCGAAGGTCGTCAACAACTCGATCACGCGGCAGGAAAACTACATCACGATCGACCGGGGCGCCGACGACGGCATGCGGCCCGACATGGCGCTCGTCGCCGAAGGTGGGATCGCAGGATATATCGTAGGATGCTCCGACCGTTTCTCGGTCTGCCTGTCGGTGCTGAACCGCAATTTCAGGACCAGCGGAAAGATCAAGGGCGGCGACTATTTCGGCTCGGTCTATTGGGACGGAACGAGCTACCGGCATCTGACGCTTTCGGAAATTCCGAAATATGCGCAGATTCATGCGGGCGACACGATCGTCACGACGGCCCACTCGTCGATTTTCCCGCCCGATCTGACGATCGGCACGGTCGAGAGTTTCGAGCTGAACAATGCGACCTACTACGACGTGAAAGTGAGGCTGCACACCGACATCGCGGCGCTGAACAACGTATTGGCCGTGCGTTATATCGACGCCGACGAGCGCGGAGCCTTGGAGCAGAGCGTCGTCGCGCCGGAGGCCGAATAGGAACGAACGAAAGCCGTTCCGTTCCCCTCTCCGTTCGCTCACTTTGGCAAGCGGCTTTCCCGGAAGCAACAAGCCCGGGCGGGGAAAAGATACCGGGAAGCATCGCGGCGGAATCTCGCCCGACCGCAACGGACCGGAATGCAAGGGTGTCTCCCGAACGAAAAAACGACGGCGGGAAACAGACGCAAAGCCGAAACCGGCAAGCGGGCAAACCATACACCGGCCTCAAGAAGTCCCGAGTCTCGCGTCATCGAGCGTCGGGAAAAACACGGAAGCCGGACGAACCGGCGCACAAGCGCAACTTTTATAAAAACGCAACGAAGCCATGCACCGCACGCTGCAATACGCGATTCTTTTCATCGTAATGGTGATCCTGCAGATCTTCCTGTTCAGCCGGATCGGTATCAGCGTGTACGTCCATCCGCTGGTCTGCATCGCGTTCATCGTCCTGCTGCCGATGGAGATCGCTCCGTTGGCGCTGCTCGGACTGGGGCTGCTGCTGGGCGTCACGTTGGACTTTTTCATGGCCACGGCGGGCATCCATACGGTCGCGGCGCTGTTGGCCGCTTTCTGCCGCCCGGCACTGCTGAACGTGCTCGTAGGTAAAGACGAAGTCAAGGACGGGGGCGTGCCGAACGTCAACCGGATCGGCGCCAAGAAGTTCGTCCGCTACGCATCGGCGATGATCCTCATCCACAGCACGGCTTTTTTCCTGTTGGAGACCCTCTCGTGGAGCTTCTTCTACCGGACGGCGCTTCGCATCGCGCTGAGTTCGGCCGTCACGCTTCCGCTGGTCTATTTCTGCCAGAAGCTTTTTTCGGTCAACCGTCAAAAGATCTGAGCCGTGGACAGTCTCAAGCGAGTCAAGACACTACAAATCAGCGTTGTCGCAGTAGCGATCGTGCTTCTGCTGAGGCTTTTCTACATTCAGGTCATCGACGACAGTTACAAATCGAACGCGGCGAACAACGTGCTGCGCTACACAGTGCAATATCCGCCGCGAGGCGAAGTGTACGATCGCAACGGCCGCTTTCTGGTGCAGAGCAAGGAAGCCTACGATCTGATGGCCATCCCGCGCGAGATCAGACCGTTCGACACAGCGGCGATGAGCCGTATACTGGGCGTCAGCGTCGAACAGATCCGCAAGGAGCTCCGTAAAGCGAGCAACTTCTCGCGCCGGAGAGCCTCAGTCATTTTCAAACAGCTACCCAAGGAGGTCAAGCTGCGCTTCGAGGAGCACGGCTTTTCGGGTTTCTTCACCGTCTACCGCACGGTGCGCTCCTACCCGACCAAAATGGCAGGCAACCTGTTGGGCTACGTGGGCGAGGTCAACGACCGCATCCTCGAGCGCAACCCGTACTACCGCAGCGGCGACTACATCGGCATGAGCGGTATCGAGCAGGCTTACGAAGAAGTGCTTCGCGGAGAAAAGGGCGTCAAGATCGAAATGGTCGACGTACACGGTATCCCCAAAGGCTCCTATGCGAACGGCATTTACGACACGCTGCCCTCGCCGGGCGTCGCGATCACCTGCACGATCGACGGCCGATTGCAGGCGTTCGCCGAGGAGCTGATGCAGGGCAAGGTAGGCAGCGTCGTCGCGATCGAGCCCGCTACGGGAGAAATACTGGTTATGGCCAGCAGCCCCACTTACGATCCCGACGAACTGGTCGGACGCGAGCGGGGAAACAACTACATGAAGCTGCTCGACGACCCGCGCCGGCCGCTGTTCAACCGGGCCGTCATGTCGTCCTATCCGCCCGGTTCGACGTTCAAGGTCGTGCAGGGCCTGATCGGATTGCAGGAAGGCGTGCTCGTCCCCGAGCAGACTTATCCGTGTCACGGCGGATACCCGTACGGCCGAGGCATGGCATGCCATGAGCACTACTCTCCGCTCGACCTGGAGGGAGCGATCCAAAACTCGTGCAACGCTTATTTCTGCTACGTGTTCCGCAACGTCATCGAAAACAAGAAATACGGCGACATAGACGAAGGGTTCGACCTGTGGGCGGACTACGTCCGCAGCTTCGGATACGGCCGCAAGCTCGGCTCAGACTTCACGGGCGAGCTGAACGGCAACGTGCCCGAAGCGGCTTTTTATGACAAGGCCTACCGGGGAAGGTGGAACGGACTGACCGTCATCTCGCTGTCGATCGGACAGGGCGAACTGGGCTGCACACCGCTTCAGATGGCCAACATGGTGGCCACCGTGGCCAACCGGGGCCATTACCGTATTCCGCACGTCGTCAAGCGCATCCACGACCGGGATTCGATCGACGCGCGTTTCTACGAGGACCATCACACGAAAGTCGACGCGCGCCACTTCGACCCGATCGTCGAGGGCATGTACAAGGCCGTCAACGAAGGCGGCACGGGGCGCATCGCGATGGTGCCGGGCCTCGACATCTGCGGCAAGACCGGAACGGCGCAGAACCCGCACGGAGCGGATCACAGCACCTTTTTCTGCTTCGCGCCCCGCAACGACCCGAAAATCGCCGTCTCGGTCTATGTCGAGAACGGCCGCTTCGGCGCGACGATCGCCGCGCCGATCGCCAGCCTGCTCACGGAACTCTATCTGACCGACACGATCACGCGGCCGGCGCTGGTCGATTACGTCAAGAACATGCAGATCGCCTATCCTTACTATGAGAAGCAGCGAAAGGGAAAATAGCCTCGCGCTCGGGCGCGTCGATTGGGTGACCGTCGCGGTATACGCGACGCTCGTGCTGATGGGCTGGCTCAACATATACGCCGCCGTCTACGACGATGCGCACGCGAGCATATTCGACATCGGCCAGCGCTACGGCATGCAGATGGTATGGATCGGCATCTCGGCCTTCATCGCCCTGTCGATCCTGCTGATCGACGACAAGTATTACCATGTGCTGGCTTACCCGCTCTACTGGCTGTCGTTGCTGCTGCTGATCGGCGTACTGTTTTTCGGCAAAGAGGTCCACGGGGCCAAATCGTGGATCATGATCGGCCCGGTGGCGCTCCAGCCGACCGAGTTCGTCAAGTTCACGACGGCGCTGGCGCTGGCGCGGTACATGAGTTCCTACACGTTCGACATACACCGGTTCGGGGATCTGCTCCGCGTAGGGGCCATCCTCGGACTGCCGGTCGCGATCGTCATGCTGCAAAACGACACCGGATCGGCCCTCGTGTACGGCTCGTTCCTGTTCATGCTTTTCCGGGAGGGATTCAACGGCTGGGTCTACGTCGCGCTGTTCCTAGTCATCTCGCTGTTCGTGCTGTCGTTCCTGCTCGAGCCCACGATGCTGCTGATCGTGCTGATTCTGGTCTGTGTCGCGGGCGAAGCGGCGACCAACGGACTGTGGCGCAGCAAGGCGATCTATTTGGCGGGACTCGCCCTCGGAGCGATCCTGATTTATGCCGGAGCTTCGCTGGCGGGAGTTCCGATCGGCTGGTACGCGGCCATCCTGTCGGCCGTCGTGCTGTCCTCCGCGGCCGTCGCCGTCTACGCCTACCGATACAAGATACGCAATACGCTGACTTTCGTACTGCTGTTTTTCGGTTCGCTCGTCTTTACCCGCACGATCGACTACGTGTTCCATAACGTGATGCAGATTCACCAGCAGAAGCGCATTCTCGACTTGCTGGGTCTCGAGTCGGACCTCAAGCACTGGGGATACAACGTGAATCAGTCGAAAATAGCTATAGGCTCGGGCGGCTTCAGCGGCAAGGGCTTTCTGGAGGGGACGCAGACTAAGTTCAATTTCGTGCCCGAGCAGAGCACCGACTTCATCTTCTGCACCGTCGGCGAGGAATGGGGCTTTCTGGGCAGCCTGACCGTCGTCGTGCTGTTCGCGATCCTGATCCTGCGTCTGATCCGCATGGGCGAGCGCCAGATGGAACCGTTCGGAAGGATCTACTGCTATTGCGTAGCGTCGATCTTCCTGTTCCACGTCGCGGTCAACATCGGCATGACGATCGGGATCATGCCGGTGATCGGCATACCTTTGCCTTTCTTCAGCTACGGCGGCTCGTCGCTGATCGCGTTCACGGTCCTGCTGTTCGTAGCCGTCCGCCTCGACGCGGCGAAGCGGGAGCTGTCGATATGATTCACGAACACCGCAACACCCGTATGCGAAACCGAAATCTTTACGTCCTCACGGGAGGGCCCGGAGGAGGCAAGTCGACCGTGCTCGACATATTGGACGGAATGGGATACCATACGGTCCGCGAAGCGGAATCATCCGCAGTCAGGCCGAAACCGGCGGGAATGCCGTTCCGTGGGCCGACACGGCCCGGTATGCCCGCCTGATGTCGCTCCAATCCCGAAACGATTTCGAGAAGCACGCGGACCTCGGCGAACCCTGCTTTTTCGACCGGGGGATAGTCGATGTCTG
>ERZ1673744.2636-NODE-2636-length-13075-cov-4.420584_pt1 | contig 13075 bp, 7 predicted proteins | sample MGYA00580207_ERZ1673744 | MGnify/ENA primary metagenome ERZ1673744 (study PRJEB41218, sample SAMN15661751) | gut metagenome | host: Homo sapiens | place: Canada: London | collected 2015-08-20/2019-03-30 | study: EMG produced TPA metagenomics assembly of... | reverse complement strand
GGAAAAATATGAAGAGGCCAAATCCCGAGAACATGACACGATGTTGCGTGCCCGTAAGATTGCTGAAGACTTGAATCTGGATATGAAAATCGGTGATGTAGAATATCAGGGAGATGGGAATAAGGCTATTTTCTATTACATTGCAGATGATCGTGTCGATTTCCGTCAATTGATAAAAGTGTTGGCCGAGGCTTTTCGGGTACGTATCGAGATGAAACAGATAGGAGCTCGGCAAGAAGCCGGACGCATCGGGGGAATAGGTCCTTGCGGACGCCAACTTTGTTGCTCTTCTTGGATGACTAATTTTGTATCGGTGGCGACAAGCGCGGCCCGCTATCAGGATATATCGTTGAATCCTCAAAAATTGGCGGGACAGTGTGCTAAGCTGAAATGCTGTTTGAATTTTGAGGTCGATGCTTATGTCGAAGGACAAAAAAAATTACCGTCCCGGGAAGTTGCTCTCGAAACGAAGGACAATACCTATTATCATTTTAAAACCGATATATTCAAACGGCAAATGACCTATTCGACAAGTAGGGAGATAGCCGCAAATCTGGTAACTGTAGATGCTTCCCGGGTTTTTGAGGTCATTGCGTTGAATAAAAAAGGTATAAAGCCCGATAAACTTGAAGTTCTGGACGACCAAGAACCGGTAAAAAAAGATTTTGAGGATGTAGTGGGGCAAGATAGTCTGACCCGTTTTGACAAGAGTAAAAAGCGGTCGGGTAATAATGGCGGAAACGGGCAGAATCGCCGTCGAAAGAAACCGGGTTTTAAGAGGAATAACGGAAACGAGGCTTCCGGAGCGATAACCGGACAGGAGACTGCTTCTTCTCAAAACGGAGTTCGTGGAAATAATAACCGAAATGGGAACAACAATAATGGAAAAAACAATAGCAACAACCGGACGGGAAGTACACCTGAGTAAGGTGATACTGTTATTCTGTCTGCCGATACTGTTTTTTTCCTGTAACACAAAGGACGTGTATCATACGTTTAATCACATTCCCGAACGGGGATGGGATAAGCGTGTGATAGAGCGTTTTTCTCCGGTAATTGAAGATACGATAAGTACCTATGACATAGATTTGTCTTTGCGTTATACCAACGATTACAATTATAGAAACTTGTGGCTTTTTATTACCTGTGAAGCGGAAACAGGAGAGGAGTTTACCGATACGTTGAATTGTGTCTTGGCCGATGAGTATGGGAAATGGTTCGGTTCGGGTTGGGGAGCTTCCTATCAGCAGACGATTTCTTATAAGACCGATTTTAATTTCCCCCGTAAGGGAAGGTATTCTATTTCTGTTCAACAGGGAATGCGTGATGATGTAATTCCCGGAATTACGGAAGTCGGCATAAAAATAACTCCCGCAACATCCGTTACCGGAGAATGAACTTAATAAGTCCGGACATAGTCGGTCTCGATATCGCAGGCATAAGCATAACGGGTTAACAAATCTGTCGTTAGCTTTATAGCGTTTTCTACACCGTTTTCTCCTGAATATCCGTTGATAATGATTAGTATTTGTGTCGTATCGGGAGAAAGTTTTGTCCTTTCTTCGTCACTTGTCGGTGTCCCGATAGGACCTGTTGCATCTCTATATACCGGAAGATTTTCTATGTTCAATATGCCCCGTCCTATAGCATGGAATAATTCGTTTTCTTTACCGACGCCTAAAGTCAGAAAGTCCCCCTCTATTTTTCCGGCATCAAAACCTCCTATAGAATATCCGGTACGAATAGACACCAAATTGATAAGATCCACTAATGTCGAGATATGATATAATTCCATCCCCTTTGTCAACCGACGGCATAAAGCTTCGGCTGAAGGACGATAGCGATTCGGGTCTTTCCCTAAGTTCTTATATACTTTCCGTGTTGCCAGTATCGTTTCCCGTTTATTGATTGTTTCTAAAGGGTATTCTTGTCGGATTTGAGTTATTTCCTCTTCAATCTCTTTCCAAAGAGATTCGTTATATAAACTGTTTTTTACTTGAGCACAGATAAGCCCGGCAGTAAATTCGGGGCATGTTTGTTTGATTGTATCCGAGATAGAAAGTCGTATTTTCATTTGTTTGTATTGAAAATTGCAAGACAAAAATACGAATTCGCATTCTTAATATATAAGAATCGTCTTAAATTTTATGGAAATGTTTTTTAACTTATTGTTTTTTGTTAACTTTATCGTCATATAGATAAATCTTTATTCGATTTCAATTTTACAATACATACATAATTATTATGAAAGCACCTCGTACAATAAGTTTATTAGTGTTCTTCTGTTGTTGTGTTTTATTACGAGCCGAAGATAACTCTCCGCTGAGGCTGGGTATTGCCGGTCTTTCTCATTCCCATTTACATGAAGTGTTGGTCAGGCTCGATAGGGGCGATTTTCAGATTGTCGGAGTCGCAGAAAGAGATGCAGCTCTTAGAGAAAAGACTCCGTTACGAAAAAAGGTCGACCCTTCTCTTTTTTATGAGAATTTAGAGGAAATGCTCGATAAATCGCAACCTGAAGCTGTTATTGTATATGAGCCTATTTATGATCATTTGCGGGTTGTTGAAGCGTGTGCTTCGAGGGGGATACATGTTATGGTGGAAAAACCTCTTGCCGTAAGTATGAAACATGCCAACCGTATGGCAGAACTTGCGCGGAAGAATGGTATATTGTTGTTGACTAATTATGAAACCACGTGGTATGATACGAATCATGAAGCTTATCGTTTGATAAAGGACAAGGGGGCTATTGGTGACATAACCCGTATGGAAGTTTATGACGGGCACCAAGGTCCGGTCGAGATTAAATGCAGCGAAGAGTTTCTCCGGTGGTTGACAGATCCGGTATTGAACGGAGGAGGTGCGGTGACTGATTTCGGGTGTTACGGGACGAATTTAGCTACATGGTTTTTTGACAATCAAAAACCTGTCAGTGTATATGCGGTCTTGAAACATCAGAAGCCGCATGTATATCCTGAAGTTGATGATGATGCAACGATTATACTTGAGTATCCTTCGGCGACTGTTCAGATTATGGGTTCATGGAATTGGCCGATGAATAGGAAAGATATGCACATTTACGGTTCACAAGGGTATATTTATCAAGATACGCCTGTCAAGATGCGGGTTTATACAGATAGGAAGGAAAATTCTGTCGTTGCTCCTCGATTAAAGACTCCGTATAATGATCCGTTCTATTTTCTGAAAGCTGCGGTACGGAAAGAAATACAAATTTCTCCGCAAGACTTATCTTCATTAGAGAACAATCTGATCGTTGTGGAAATACTTGAGTCTGCCGTGAAAAGTGCGGAAAGAGGCAAGGTGATTCGTCTGAAAAAATAAATTTTTTGAGAGGAATATTATTAAATTATACAATAGAGCCTAGCCGAGATTAGACGACGGGCTCTGAAATTATTATTAATCATAAAAATTTTGAACTATGGAAAATGTTTCTTTTTCCCAAAGTATGATGTTTCGTAAATCTTGGGATTTTATGAAAAAACAAGGAGTTACTATGGTTGGCTTGTATTTAGCCTTTATGGTCGTGTCTGTGTTTTTGAGTCTTATCTCGGGAGAGAATGTTACTTCGGGGCGTTATATCTTGGGAAATTTGCTGGCTGCAATATTATCTTGGGGATTTGGAATGGGGTTCGGCAAATTGATTTTGAATATTCTTGACGGGATGGAACCGAAAATGAGTGTATTCCTCTCTATTTGGTCTCGGGCATGGACTTATTTGAAGTTAGAGATTTTGATTTTATCGGTTATTGTCGTTTTGGGACTGATTGCTTTTATTGCGGCTGATTTTGCCATAAAAACTCCGCCGGCAATTTCAGTCTTCATACCTTTACTCGGTTATCTTATTTTGGCGGGTTTATCTATCTTGTTATGTTGGATTATGATTCGCATCTCTTTTGCGGGGATAATTATACTCGATACGGAGTTAGGATGCAGGGCGGCGTTAAAAAGGAGTTGGTACATAACAAAAGGTTATGAATGGAAACTCATATTATTGTATTTGTCGATATTGTTGTTGAATGTATTGGGGTTGCTTGCACTGGTCATAGGTGTATTTTTTACTATAGTCATGAGTTCGTTTATAAGTACGATTGCTTACAGAGTGCTTTGGGCGCTTTACCGGGAAAACGAAAATATTATGGACGAGGTCTCTGCAGTAGATTATGATAAATGAAGAATTCGATGAATAAATGAGAGTTTAGTTTTTGAGGCATAAAAAGCATTGCCCGACAGATTCAGTTTTTAGGATCTGCCGGGCAATGTTTTTTGTTTCGGAACAACTCTCTTTTTAGTATATCTCGATTTTTTAATGCCGACAGTAAAAATCTTTCTTTTTTTATTGTTAAATATATATTATTGTATGGTATTGATTTTTAGATATTTGTTTTTGCTTTAAATGATATTTCCTGTTTTTTCAATAAAGTTGACGTAAAAAAATTGAAAGTAGCTGACGTTTTTTAAGTCACCTATTTGTCTATTAAATGTTTTTGGAAATATAATAATAGTTTTAAATCTGAATGCCGAAAATATTTATGAAAAAATAATTACTAAAAAAAACTTTTTGTATTGATCGTAGTGTGTAATAAACTTCTAATGCCAGTCTTTTAATCTTGATGAAAAAACTAAAATCAATCAAACTATATTTATGAGAAAAAACTATTTTGCTGAACTAAGAGCTGTTTTGCTGATCTCTGCTGCTTTGCTGCAGGGAGTGTCCTTGTATGCGAGTACAGGAGAAGCGGTAGCCGAAACAAAAGGTGCTGCTGCAGGTGAAGTCGCTCAAAAAAAGACTACCGTAAAGGGAGTCGTAACAGATGAGAAAGGAGAACCGCTGATCGGTGTTAGTATTGCGTTGAAGAATTCGACACAAGGGACGATGACCGACATGGACGGAAAATACACTATTTCTACGGATGTAGAAAATCCGACTTTGATCTTTTCTTATGTAGGATACACTTCGCAGACTATTGCTGTGGGTGGAAAGAAAGAGATAAATGTCGTACTTAAAGAAGAAAGCCATGCTCTTAATGAAGTCGTAGTGACGGCTATGGGTATTTTGCGTAAAGAGAAATCATTGACTTACGCTACACAACAGATTAAAAGTGACGACCTGAACAGAGTACAAGATCCGAATGTCGCAAACTCTATCGAAGGAAAAGTTTCGGGAGTCGTTATTACTCCGAGTGCCGGTGGCGCCGGAGGAGCTTCGAAAATTATTCTTCGCGGTAACAAGTCGGTTTTCGGTTCCAGTACTCCGTTGATTGTCGTCGATGGTGTTCCCATGACCAATAATACTCGTGGTCAGATGAGCGATCTTGCTGCTATGACCAGTTCGGGTGTAGGAGAAGGCTCCGATCCTCTTTCCATGATCAATCCCGATGATATCGAGTCTATCAACGTATTGAAAGGAGCTAATGCTGCCGCTCTTTACGGATCGGCTGCTGCCAATGGAGTCGTGATGATAACGACAAAGAGAGGTAAAGAGGGTAAACTTGCCATCAATTTCTCTTCAAATCTTACTTTCGACACACCGCTTTTGACTCCGAAAATTCAAAATATTTATGGTGCGGCGGTGACCTCTTCGAGTATCGGGGATATGCTTGCCGTAGATAGTTGGGGCGATAAAGTTTCATCGCGCAGTGCAGATAATTTGGTGATCAATGTCCCATTGAACGGAGACCAGTTCGGTGCGGATCGTACACATGAGGTCTATTTGCGTAATAGTGCGGGCGATGATCTCGACGATTTTTATCGTACCGGTCTTACGGCCAATAACTCGATTGCATTGTCCGGTGGTACGGATAAAATTCAAACTTATTTCTCTTTCGGTAATTCTCACTCTAAAGGAATGATCGAAAGCAACTCTTACAATCGCAACTCTTTTGCTTTCCGTCAGAGTTATGAATTCTTTAAACGCCTCCATTTCGACATGTCTATGAATTATGTACAAACTGTGACCCGTAATCGTCCCGGTGGTGGTACTACCGGGAATCCGATTTATCACATGTACATGATGCCGCGCAATATCGATATCGGTTATTATCGTAATAATTATGCCATAGACGAAACATGGAACAGTAACGTAAGGTCTATTTATGTACTTAATCAAGGATCTTATATGTTGACACCGACTCGCGTGGAACTTTCCGGTCCGATGCAGAATTGGGCGTATATGGAAGCCAGACAGAATAACCCTTATTGGTTGATGAATCAGAATCGCAATAAGGTAAACGAAGACCGTTTCTACGGTACGATAACCGGTCGTGCCGATATTTATGACGGATTGAGTTTTCAGGCACGAGTCAGTATCGATCATACCAAGTATAAAAAAGACAGTCGTCGTTATGCAACGACATTCCTTCCTTCCAATATGGATGACTACGGAAATTATTGGAAAGACATCGAGACGGCCAATGAGATCTATACCGACTATTTGTTGAGTTACAATAAGACTTTCGGAGATTTTTCCGTGTCGGCTACTGCCGGTTGGGTAGGACACTTGCGTGAAACGGAGACTCAAAAGACCGATGTGGTGGCTACTTATATAGATCCGAATAATCAAATGCTTTCGACACGTGTCAATTTGTTCCAGACAAATGCCGGAGGAACATCTGCTACCAAGACTACTAAGTTGACAGAGTGGGATAAAGCCGCACTTATTACGGCTCAATTGGGCTGGCAGGAAAAAGTATATATCGACGGATCTTATCGTCGTGACTGGTATCGTGCTTATAAACAATTTTCTGATCGTGGGACACCTGACAACTACGGTTATTTCGGTGTAGGGGCTAATGCTATCGTCAGCTCACTCGTGGAATTGCCCGATTGGTTCAGTTATTTGAAGTATCGTCTTTCTTATTCAGAAGTAGGAAACTCTATTCCTAATCAGGTTTATGCAAAAGGAACAGAAGATCTTAAAAACGGAGTTGTCTCACCGAGTGCATACGCTCGTTTTGCTAATCCATTACCCGAAAAGACAAAATCTGTTGAGACCGGTGTCGAAATGATGTTTTTAGATAACCGTCTCAATTTAGACCTTACCTATTATAACTCTAAGATGCAAGATCTTTATATGATAGCGACGAATGCATCCGGTTTGTCTGAACCTGTAAACTCCGGTAAAGTTCGCAATCAGGGAATCGAAGCTACAGTCGGGTATAATTTCCGTTTCGGGAAGAACTGGTCTTGGAAAACTTCTTATAACGTATCGTTCAATGACAATAAGATCCTCGAAACGTCATACGAAGAGGACGGCAGCGAAAAACTCATTTATAACGATTTGATGGGAGTTCGTGTACGTTACCGTAAAGGCGGTTCTATCGGAGATATGTATGTGACGGATTTTAAGCGCGACGCAAAGGGACATTATGTTCTCGATTCTGAAGGTAAACCTCAATTGGAGACCGAAGCGAACAAGCAGTATGGCGTTTATGCCGGGAATATGAATTCGAAATGGCAAATGGGGTGGAGCAATACCATTCGTTATAAAGATTTCTCATTGTTCTTCCTGATCAACGGACGTGTCGGAGGTAAAGTGATTTCGTTTACCGAAGCTTATCTCGACGGTTCGGGTCTGTCGGAACGTACGGCCGAAGCCCGTCTGTATGCGGAGCAACACAATCTCGTGGCTTCGGGATATGGTCAGGCATCAGGGCCGGGTATGTATCTGCCCGATGGCAGTAATCGTGTCGTGCCGATAGCCTCTTACTATAAAGGTATCGGAGGCGCATCTCCGGCTTCCTCTCAATATATCTATAACGGTACCAATTTCCGTTTGCGTGAGCTTTCTTTGGGTTACACGTTCCGTAATCTGATCGGAGAAAATAAGAATCTGACGCTCTCGTTCATTGCCCGTAACCTGTTCTTTATTTATAAAGATAGCCCGGTCGATCCCGATGTGTCGCTTTCTACAGCTAACGGTGCCGGAGCATTTGAGATGTTCAACATGCCGTCGCCGCGATCGTTCGGCTTCTCTTTGAATGTTAATTTCTAATCATAAAGCAGTATATCTTATGAAAAAAATCAAAATATTTTTCACGCTTTTGGGATCGGTCGCTTTTCTGGGCTTTCAGTCATGTCTGGATTATGACATCCCGACAGATGATTTCGACCAGACAGAAGTAAAGATCGATGATACGATCTACCATGGTGCGGCAGACAGTATCGATTATAAGAAGTCCGTTTCGGAAGAGGGGTTGGATGCCGCTATTCGGGCGTTGAATACCTCTTTCCGTCAGGCTCGCGGTGGAATATACGCAATGCGTGGAGGTAAGGAAGGCCAGACGCCCGGTGCACACTCCTATCAGCGTCAATTCTCTTTAGGGCCGGATAACTATGCGCAATTTTCGGTTGTTCCGCATTCCGATTTTATGTACGGGGAGTTGAGACATATCTATGCCGTAAGTCCGGAGTTCAATCCTGGACCGTTCTCTTGTTATGTGATCTCCAAAAATGTATTTGTGCCACTGTTAAACCGTCCGGAAATCGACTCTATTCCCGAAATGAAAGCGATCTTCTTGCTTTTATTCAATTATGCTTCTCAAGAGATTGCCGACTTGTACGGGCCGTTCCCGTATGTCGATTTCAAGGCGAACAAACAGAGCTCGCCGTTTACGTATAATGATTTGCGGACTATTTATGTGAATATCAAGGCAAATGTAGACACCGTCCTCAAGTGTCTCCACTATTTCGATCAGAAGCCGGAATGGTATAAATCGAGAGTCAAAGGCCAGATGAGCGAGCATTTGTCCGACTTGTCTATAATGAATGCGGCCAACGTAGATACTTGGATACGTTTTGCCAATTCGTTTAAGTTGCGTATGGCGATGCACATTGTCAAGGTCGATAATTCTATGGCAAGAGAGTGGGCGGAAGAAGCTGTCAGAGACAGAGTGATCGAAAGTACGGATGATGAGATAGGTTTACGCCCCATGATTTTGGGAATTTCTCATCCGCTTTTGGATATTGCCAATTCTTGGGGAGATTCCCGCTTGAGCGCATCGTTCGAGAGCCTGCTCAAAAGTTTGAATCATCCTTATGCCGATTATGTATTCGAAAAAAATAATAGCGCTTTTGTGAATAAGACGACGGGAGAAGCGACTCCGGCAAATACGCGTATCGTCGGTATGCGGGAAGGGGTTACTCCGGGAATCGGTCAGGCGTCAGGTTCTAATCCTTATATCGGTTGTAGTCAGTTGAGTGCTGAAGTGTTTGCCGGATATTGTCCTCCTTTGTATTTGATGAAGATGTCCGAAGTGGACTTCTTGCGTGCAGAAGGACATCTTTACGGTTGGGATATGGGTGGATCGGAATCGTTTTTTTATAATCGAGGCCTTGACAATGCCTATCTCGAAGACCGGGATATGAAAATGGCATCGACTTATGTTACTCGTCTCGATGAATACAAAAATCTCGAAACTCCTGTTGCCTATACTTATGTCGACCCGCAAGGTATCGTAAATAATGAACCAAGCGTTACCCAAATCGGGGTAAAGTGGAACGATGGAGATACTCCTGAGGTTAAACTCGAAAAAATCATTACACAGAAATACATCGCTGCATATCCGTACAGTTATGAACCGTGGGTGGATATGCGCCGTACCGGCTATCCTAAAGTGTTCCCGGTTATAAATCCGGGTAATGGAGACGGCTCGGTATCTGCAGGTAATATGATACGTCGTATGCCTTTCCCGAATACCGATGATGCTTCTATTCGGGATATTCAGGCTACCGGTCTTAAGGCGCTGGGTGGTGCTGATCTTCAGGCTACGCGTCTGTGGTGGGATATAGACAAACCTAACTTTTAATATATGAGAAAACAGAAATAGTATTTCGGTGTTGCACCGGAATACTATTTATTAACTAAACAACCTAATTTTAAATTATTTGCTTATGAAAAAAAGACACTTGATTATCGGAGCTATGGTATGTTGCGCCGTTATGGGCACACCGGGCACGGCTATGTCACAGATGTCGGAAACTGCAACGAAAGAGGTGTATGATTTTTCCGGTTTTGTGGATGTAGATTTATTGAATTTGTTCTATGAAGCTTTGCAGGATGGACGTAAATATCCTACGGAGGAAGAATTTGCAACCAAAGGTATCCTTCCTTCCGATATTGCATTTATTCGTTCACACGTTCGTAAAGCTCAAATTTTAGATCGTAGTGATCGTTTAATTTCCGATACTTACGAAAAACGGGATCTTTGGATGAATATCCCGATGAGTATGGGAAAAGACGGTTCGGTAGGTCATCCGTCGAACTATTTTGCAGATGATGTGTTTTCGATGTGGAATTATACCAATCTGTTCGGATCTTGGAATCATGGTTTTTTCGCGGCTCCTGCCGCTTGGGTGGATGCTGCGCATAAGAACGGTACCAATATTATGAGCGGTATCAAATTTTTCGAAAGTTGGGGAACTACTTCCAGCGCTTGGAATACTGTCCTTAGCGCTAAAAATCCCGATGGAACATATAAGTATGTAAAACCGTTGATTAACTGTTTGATGTATTTCGGTTCGGATGGTATCAACTATAACTGGGAGGATAACGGATACTCTGATCCGAATACGATAGCTTTTAATAAGGCATTGCACAAAGAAGCGGCAGCCTGTGGTTTTGATAATTTCTATTTGGGACTTTATACTTCTGCCAATAGTCTTTCGTATCAGGTAAACGCTTTGTTTGGTAATAGTGAAGGTCGCACCGCTCATACGATGCTGAATTATGCAAGTGGAGATTTTACTTTTATGATGGGGCAGTCGGTACAGGCGGCTGAGCAGGCAATGGGAACTTCGGAAGGACTTTATGCCGGTGTATGGATTGTAAGCATGAATCGGAGATGGAATAGCTTGAATCAGACAGATGATGCTAAAAAATGTGGTATCTGTCTTTGGGGCGAGCATGCATCGAGCCGTTTTTGGTCTTATAATTCGGGCGCTGATGCCTATATAGCTCAGTCGAATTATCAGGCATTGCTCGAGCGCGGATTCTCCGGAGGTAATCGTAATCCTCTGAATCGTCCGGCTGTAAGCAATTTGGGAAATGAATGGGAAAATAAGAATGGAGTGCCGGGGCTTTCTACATTTGCCGGATTGGCGACTTGGATTCCTGAACGTTCGGCTATTCAAGGCGATCTGCCTTTTGCTACCTATTTTAACTTAGGTAACGGTGACCGTTATAATTATAAAGGGAAAAAGACTGCAGGTCCTTGGTATAATATGGCTAATCAAGATCGTGTGCCGACCTACCGTTGGTTGGTAACCGAACCGGGGACTCTGACGGCAAGTGATAAGATTCAACCGGAATTTTCTCATGACGATGCTTATACCGGAGGTTCTTGCTTGAAGTTGACGGGAGAAGCTACTTCTGCAGGTACGGATATCGTTCTTTTCAAGACATCTCTTACATCGAGCGCATCGGGTGCTTATGCCAATATTGCCGTAAAAAGCGGTAAAGAAGGTAATAATGCTACCAATTTATATGTTATTTTGAAAAAGAAAGACGGTAGTTGGTTGGAATTTCCCGTAGGTGAGACAACGGGCACAACTTGGCAGGAAAAGAAAATTTCGCTTTCCGGAATCGCTCAGGGCGATGTGATCGAACGTATCGGTTTGCGAGTAAAAGGTTCGGATAATAATTATAAACTTTATGTCGGAAAATTGGAGATCAACAATGATGTTAAGACCGTACCGGCTAACGTACAGGATGTGGTTGTAGAGGTAAAAGAAGAAACCAAGACCTCTCTTTCTGTAAAGATGAACTGGAAGTTGGATAGAACAGCCGCTGATCGTGCCGATTGGGATTTATTATTCAATGATGAAGCTGATGTCGACCATTTCGAGATTCTTTATAAGAACGGTGAAAAAGGCAAAGTTTCTGAAATTGCTCGTACGACGATGTGGGCTGCTTATGTAGGTGATATTACTTTTGAAAGTGCAGATGATGAACCGTATGTTGGTGTTCGTGCTGTTTCTACCGATTTGAAAACGTATTCTCCGGTAGAATGGGTAAAAGTAGCTCGTGCAGCTCAAGATGCATTACCTGAGAAAAAAGATAATGGAAATTATGGCCTTAGCCAGATGGATCCGGCTTGTGACGGTGCAGATATTGCCCGGGCTCAACGTTATGTAACCGATGTGACGACTACCGGTGCTATCGAAAATTTAGATTATCATGCAAGCGAACCGGTAGCGGATGGTTCTCAATATGTAGATGCGACAAATCAAGTATTGAAAGTTCGGCAAGGACAAGAGGTTACATTATTTATAAAATGTTTCGATACGACTAATGCTTATTGGGATGGTTCTCCGAAAACCGATGGTTTGCGCTATTGTTTCGCCGGTGGTTGGATGGATTTGGATGGCAGTAGTACATTCAATCCCGATCCGATCAAAGAAAATCCGGAACAGGGTGAACGTCTGTTCCGTTTAGGTACTGTCCGTCAAGCTACCCCGGAATTTGAAACCAAGGGCATTACCCATACATTTACTATACCTGCTGATGCACGTCCGGGAAATAGCCGTTTGCGTATCGTGTTCTCCGATGCTTGGTTTGCCGGATCATTTATTCCATCGGGCTATCATAATAAGGGATTCTCTATGGATTTCGGCGTAGAAATTATCGGAGATAATGAACCGCGTCCTATGCCGGTAGATACTCATGACCAAGGTGTTGCAGAGGAACCGGAAGGTCTCGATCAGACTCTGGATGGTATCGACAACGTCAATAATGAAATATCGAGCTTCTATGTTGCCGGTAATATGATCAACTTTACGAATGTTGATAAAGTTTGGATTTACAGTGTTAATGGAGGTTTGGTTAAATATTTGACTAATCCTGATAAATATAGTGTAGCTGATTTTGCAAACGGAGCTTATATCGTTCGTATGCAATACGGTAAAGTTATCCGTTCCGGTAAATTCGTGAAATAAGTAAGATTTGCGAAAAGTTGGAGTGCTCTTCCGAAACTGAATTTCGGAAGAGCATTTTTTTTGTAAAAGCAGTGTCGGTACGTTCTCCTCCCGAGAATGGAACTGACTATTCGCATGGACTTCT
>ERZ1673744.2624-NODE-2624-length-13130-cov-4.292696_pt1 | contig 13130 bp, 8 predicted proteins | sample MGYA00580207_ERZ1673744 | MGnify/ENA primary metagenome ERZ1673744 (study PRJEB41218, sample SAMN15661751) | gut metagenome | host: Homo sapiens | place: Canada: London | collected 2015-08-20/2019-03-30 | study: EMG produced TPA metagenomics assembly of... | reverse complement strand
GTCAGGTTGCAGCACTGTCTTCACTTGACAGCCGCCTGGCTGACTTTACGGTGGTAAACAGCTACGCAGTAAATGTTCAGAACATGAACACATATCGTGAAGGTTTTGAACTTTTAATTAAGGATCTGACACACTGGAAGAAGGAAAAGTACCGAATTGTCCTTTTGTGTCCGTCAAGAACTCGTGCAAACCGCATTGTCAATCAGCTTATAGAGTATGATCTTTTGGCATATTACAGCGAGGACGAGGATAAAAAGATAAATCCAGGTGAGATCATGGTTACTTACGGAAACCTTCACCGTGGCTTTTTATATCCGATGCTAAAATTTGCTGTTATCACAGAGAGCGATATCTTTGGTGTTAAGAAAAAGAAAAAAGAAAAAAAGAGCCACTATCAGGGTCAGCGAATAAGTGATTTTGCGCAGCTAAAGCCTGGTGATTATGTGGTGCATGAAAATTATGGACTGGGAATTTATCGCGGAACAGAGCGACAGATTGTGGATAAGGTAACAAAAGATTATATTAAGATAGAATATGGTGATGGCGGAAAGCTGTATTTTCCTGTCACACAGCTTCATATGATACAAAAGTATGCTGATTCAGAGTCTAAGCAGCCAAAGCTTAACAAATTGAACGGCCAGGAGTGGACAAAAACAAAAAGCCGTGTTCAAAAAGCAGTCAACAACATTGCAAAGGAGCTTGTGGAGCTGTATGCAGTGCGCCAGAACGGTCACGGTTATCAGTATGGAACAGACACTGTATGGCAGAAAGAATTTGAAGAGCTTGTGCCATTTGATGAGACAGCAGATCAGCTTGCAGCAATTGATGCGACAAAGGCTGATATGGAAAGCACTAAAATCATGGACCGCTTAGTGTGCGGTGATGTAGGTTACGGAAAAACAGAGATTGCCATCAGAGCTGCCTTTAAGGCTGTGCAGGACAGTAAGCAGGTCGTATTTCTTGTGCCGACAACTATTCTTGCCCAGCAGCATTACAATACATTTGTTGAGCGAATGAAGGACTATCCAATTCGAATTGAGCTTTTGTCACGCTTTCGCACGTCAGCGCAGATCAAGGCATCACTTGAGCGCTTAAAAAAAGGTCTTGCCGATATTGTAATAGGAACGCATCGTGTGCTGTCAAAGGATGTTGTCTTTAAAGATCTAGGTCTTTTGATTATAGATGAGGAGCAGCGATTTGGTGTCACGCACAAGGAAAAGATCAAGCAGCTTAAAAAAGACGTTGACGTGCTGACATTAACGGCAACACCGATTCCGAGAACACTTCATATGAGTATGATAGGCGTGCGCGATATGAGTGTGTTGGAGGAAGCACCGTATGAGAGAAGACCGATTCAGACATATGTAATGGAAATGAATTGGGAAATGGTTCGCGAAGCAATAAACAGAGAGCTTGCCAGAGACGGACAGGTTTATTATGTGTATAATCGTGTCAAGGATATTGATCAGATTACGGCACAGATAGCAAAGCTTGTGCCAGATGCAAATGTTGCCTTTGCGCATGGTCAAATGTCAGAGCGACAGCTAGAGCAGATCATGATGGACTTTGTTAACGGTGATATAGACGTGCTTGTTTCCACAACTATTATAGAGACAGGCTTAAACATTCCAAACGTAAATACTATTATCATCCACGATTCCGACCGCTACGGACTTGCACAGCTGTATCAATTAAGAGGACGTGTAGGCCGTTCAAACCGCACTGCCTATGCTTTTATCATGTATCAGCGAAACAAGATTTTAAAAGAAGAGGCTGAAAAGCGTCTTCAGGCAATTCGTGAGTATACAGATCTTGGCTCTGGTATTAAGATAGCCATGCGTGATCTGGAAATTCGAGGCGCTGGAAATTTGCTTGGCAGTGAGCAGCACGGTCATATGGAAGCAGTTGGCTATGATCTGTACTGCAAGATGTTAAATATGGCTGTCAAAAAAGAAAAGGGTGAGCTTGAGATGGAGGAAACCTTTGAAACAACGGTGGACATTCCAATCAGCGCTTACATTCCAGACAGCTATATACGAAACGAAGAAGACAGGATGGAAATCTACAAGCGTATTGCAGCAGTCGAGACAGAGGAAGAGTCAATGGATATGATCGACGAGCTTATCGACCGTTTTGGAAGTGTTCCAAAGCCAGTCACCAACTTGCTTGAGGTGTCAATCCTTCGTGCGGATGCGCATTCTCTCTATATTAAAGAAATCAAGTCCTCGTCAACAGAGATTCGCCTGTTCATGCATCCAAGAGCAAAATTTGACACGATGCGTGTGCCGGATCTGATACAGTCTTACCGAGGTGCACTTCGTCTGCTTGACAAAGACAATCCTTATTTCTTATTGAGGGCAGGAGATGGCGCAGTCAAAGAAAAAACGCTGACATTGAAAACATTGAAAAAACTGTTAAGCGATATAAAAACGTTGATTGTTTCATAAAATCATGCTAAAATGAAAAGCAAAGTTCACGAGGCGCCCGATAAAGAAGATGCACTTCGGAGCGTTGATAGAGAATATAGAAATAGAGTGAGGTAAATTTATGAACCGAATTATGAAGTATGCAGCAGCAGCCCTCGTAGCAGCTACTGCCGTTAGTACATTAGGCGGATGCGAACAGTTAGAGAAAAAGGCACCAGAGGATACAGTTGCTGTTTCATTTGGCGATACAAATATCATGCTGGATGAGATTACTTATATGATACGTTCCATGGAGTATACCTATGAATCCTATTTTGGATCAAACATCTGCGGCAACGATATGGGCGATGGTTCAGGCATGACAGTCGGTGATTACATCAAGCAGATGTCTCTGTCACAGCTTCGCCAGACACTTGTATTAAATGAGTATGCAAAGAAAAATGGCATTGAGTTGAGTGATGATCAAAAAGCAAAGGTAGATGAGGCAATTGAAAAGCTTCAGACAGAATCAGAGGATTATCTGGAAGCAGTCGGCGCAACAGATGAGCTGATTGAAAAGACATATACAGAGAATGCAATTGCAAATCTTGTTTATATGGATCTTGTTGCTGATGTTGATACGACAGTTGGTGATGATGAGTTCCTTCGCAAAAAGATCGCATATGTAAAGCTGACGCCAAGTGAACTGACAGAGACGACAGCAGCCGATGAGGCAACTACAGAAGTGTCAAGTGATGAAGACAGCAGCGAAGAGGCATCTTCTATAGAGAATACAGAAGCAGAATCAGAAAGTGCATCCAAGGATGTAACGACTTCCACAGAAGAAGCAAGCAGTGAAAAAGCATCAACTGAGGCAGTATCAACTGGGGAAGCATCAAGCGAGAATGTTTCAAAACTTTCCTCTGAGGCATCCACTGAAGATTCAACTGAGGTAGAAACACTTTCAGAAGAAGAGCAGGAACGTCAGGATGCGATGAACGATGCAGCAGACAAGATCCTTAAGGAATTTGAGGAAGGAAATGATGCAGCAGACTTTATCAGTGATTATCAAAATGACAGTCACTTTACTGCAACAAATTCTGAGATTTCCATAAGTGAGGATGGAACTGCTGTATATAATGCAGCTGCGTGGGCGCTGTCAACAGACGAGTGCACTGTATATAAAAGCGATGACGGCAGCATCTATATCATCCGCTGCCTTGATGATAACGATGAGGAGGCACGTCAGAGTGCCATCGATTCAGAGATCGAAAGCAGAAAGACAGCCTTATTCTCAGAGAAATATGCCGAGATTCAGGAAGAATCATCAAAGTTTAAGGTAGATGAGGATGTGATTGATACAATCCGCTTTACAACTCCTGTTTACGTAGCACCAAGCGAGGAAGAAACATCAGAAAGTGAAACTAGTGGCGAGGAAACATCAGAAAGTGAAACTGGCGAGAAAGAATCAACAAAAGAAGAAAAATCAAGTGAGTCTGATGAGTCAGAGGAAGTGGTAAGTGAAGCTTCTTCAGAGGAAGAGAGTAAATAATTAAGAGCCGCCTAATATCGGGAAAGGCACAGTAAAGTGTCATTTTCCCGATTGCAGGTGGTTTTTTTGGCGAAAAACGCGCTTTCTTTCTTAATCGTTATCCCGATTTCACTTGACATCTCGTAATAATTTTGTTATAATGCCCCTCGAAGTGTAATAATTTTGTAATATTTAGTAATAGTTCACTCGTGAATTGTTACTGCGAAACTAGCGAGGGAGTGCAAGCTTACTCGCTCGCAGATAAGAATGTAAAGAGGTTTTATAAAGAAAGGCTTGGTATATATGAAGATCAAAGGAAACAGATTTGTTACGTCAATATTAGCAGCGTCTATGCTGTCTGGTACATTTTTTGTTCCGGCATCCGCAGGTGAGCTTGAGGGTGAGAGCGCAATCGCAGGCATGGCTGTTACATTGAATAACTACTACGCAGGAGAGGAAACTCCGGATGAGGCAATCTTAGATTATCTTGTTCCTAAGGCTCAGGCAACATCTGAGGCTGAGAGTGAGACAGAAACCGAAGAGCAAAAAACCGAAGAGCCAAAAACCGTTATGGCCGCTACTGTTGCTGTCACTTCAGATGCTTCTAATGTAGGACTGGTAAGCGCAGCAGGTTACTTAAACGTGCGTGAACAGCCATCCACAGGCAGTGTAACAGTCGGAAGACTTTTCAGTAACTGCCAGGTTAACATCAAAAGTTCCGTAAACAACAGCGAAGGCAGCTGGTATCGTATCACTTGCGGCGATGTAGAAGGTTATGTAAGCGCAGCCTACGTATTAGTTGGCACAGCAGCAAAGACTGCTGAGGACAATATCCAGAATCGCTATGCAGTTGTTACAGCAGATCAGTTAAATGTTCGCGACAGTGCATCTGACAGCGCAAATGTTGTTGGAACTGTATACAAGGATGAAGAGTACGCAATCATCGAGGATCAGGGTGATTTCGTAAAGATACATATTGCAAATGATGAGGTTGGATATGTTTCAAAGTCCGGCATCACCATTAAGACTCAGTTCGCTCAGGCTCAGAAGGTAGACAATGAATTTGTATCTCAGGAGCTGGAGAACTTCATGATCGATATCAACTACTCCAGAAACGTATACGAGCAGGCAATGGCAGAGGGAACAGGCGAAGGCTACTATCGTGCATATGCAGCTATCGTTTATGCAGCAGAGCTTCTTGGTTACTACAGCGAATTTGCAGCAGATTCTGGATTAGAAGATTTGGCAGCAACCTCAAAGCAGGAGCAGGAAAGCGCACTTGCACTTGCAGATGCAGCATATAAGTTAGCATCAGATTCCGGCTACTTTACTCAGGTTGCAGAATCAGTAGCATCAAGCGAGGCAGCAGCAGAATCCTCCGCAGCAGCAGAGTCTGTACAGGAAACTCAGACACAGCCATCAACAGATGCATCTTCTGAGGGAAATACAACAAGTAATACAGCTGAGACAACAGCACCAAGCAGCTCAGCATCTGATGAAACCATAAGTGTAGAAGTTCCGACTGCAGCATCTGTAACAGGCATTGAGGCTTGCTATCAGGGCGGTACAAAGTATGTGGGTGATGTTGTCTACACCGCAGAATTGTTTGTAAGAGTAAGCTACAGCGATGGAACTGTAAAGGATATTTACGATGGATGGTATTCACCACAGGTAGGTATGACCTTAAAGCAGGAGGGCTACAATGTTGTAACCATGTATTATGGTGATTTTAGCTCCAACCTTGAAGTATATGCAAACCCGGCACCGACTCAGGCAACCCAGCCGGCAGCCCCAGAGACACAGCCAGCGGCCCCAGAGACACAGCCGGCAGCTCCAGCGCCAGCTCCAGAGACTCAACCAGCGGCCCCAGAGACACAGCCGGCAGCTCCAGCACCAGAGACTCAGCCAGCAGCACCGGAGACTCAGCCGGCAGCACCAGCACCAGCTCCAAGCGGTAATGGACAGTCTATCGTAGACTATGCAATGCAGTGGGTAGGACAGTGTAATTATGTATGGGGCGGTACAAACCTGACACCAGGAGGCGGTGTTGACTGTTCTGGATTTACCATGAACGTATACGCAGCATTCGGTATCAGCCTTCCGCACTACTCCGGCGAACAGATCAACTATGGACAGGCTGTATCATACGAGCAGCTGCAGCCAGGTGATCTTATCTGCTTCTCAGGCCATGTAGCAATCTATATCGGCGGCGGCATGATGGTTCATGCAGCAAGTGCAGAGAGAGGTATCGTAGTAGATAATGTATTCTATAACAAGCAGCCGATCGGATATCGTCGTCTTGTATAAATAATTAAAATTCAAGGCCGTCTGTCAGAGTTGACAGGCGGTCTTATTTTCGTGTATTATAACCGTAAGAAACGAAGACATTAACAGTTAACGTTAACTGGGAAAGAAGGTAATATTGCATGAGACGTGATAAAGTCAATTACTATCTGGATCTGGCAGAGATCGTATCCCAACGAGGAACCTGCCTTAGACGCCGCTACGGTGCTGTTATCGTAAAAAATGATGAGGTGGTATCTACTGGCTATGTTGGTTCCCCGCGAGGACGCAAAAACTGTACTGATTTAGGTTTTTGTATCCGACAGAAACTTCAGATTCCAAGGGGTGAGCGCTATGAATTGTGCAGAAGCGTTCACGCTGAGGCAAATGCCATAATCAGTGCATCAAGAGATCAGATGATCGGAAGCTCTTTATATTTGACAGGAGTAGAAGCAGATACAGGTGAATATGTAAAAAATTCCAACAGCTGCTCCATGTGTAAGCGAATGATCATAAATGCAGGTATCGAGACTGTATATGTGCGTGATGATAAAGATAATTACCGAGTCGTAAAGGTAGCAGACTGGATTGAAAAGGATGAATCACTAGAGGGCACATTCGGGTACTAAGCAAAACATGAAATTTGGCTAATTTCATCTTGATTTTCGACAGGCGGTCATATATAATTAGGGGTGGTGTCCATGCGGCAGATTTGTTCGTGTGTGTTTGGCAGAAAAGACTGCAAGAAGCGTAAAGGCACCATGAAACATGAAACCTAGGCTGGCGAAGCAAATGGTAAAAGGGCTTCGTCTGTGTGAGAATGTCACAACAACAGGAAGGAAAAGACAAATGATACATCAGCAATACGAAGTAGATGACCATCTTCATGAAGAGTGCGGCGTGTTCGGCATTTACGACATGGATGGCAATGACGTAGCGTCGACTATTTATTATGGTCTTTTTGCTCTGCAGCACAGAGGTCAGGAGAGTTGCGGTATCGCGGTAAGCGACACTAGCGGTCCCAAAGGACTAGTACTGAGTCATAAAGGAATGGGTCTGTGCAACGAGGTGTTTACCCCGGAAGACTTAGAGTCAATGAAAGGAAACATCGGTGTAGGCCACACCAGATACTCGACGGCAGGTAGTTCTACGAGAGAGAATGCACAGCCGCTTGTATTAAACTACATCAAAGGAACACTAGGCCTGGCACATAATGGCAACCTGATCAATACGCCGCAGCTGCGCCAGGAGCTTGCAAGAACAGGTGCAATCTTTCAGACGACAATCGATTCTGAGATTATCGCGTACATGATTGCAAGAGCCAGAGTTGAACAGCCGACCGTACAGGCAGCTGTCGCAGAGGCGATGAAAAAAATCAAGGGAGCGTATTCACTTGTTGTCATGAGTCCGAGAAAGCTCATTGGAGCAAGAGATCCATATGGCTTTAGACCGCTGTGTATCGGAAAGCGTGGCAATGCCTATATACTGGCATCAGAAAGCTGTGCACTTGACACTATCGGTGCTGAATTTGTCCGTGACGTAGAGCCGGGCGAGATTGTCACCATCACACAAAAAGGAATTGAATCAAACCGAAGCATGTGTATCCCAAAGGAGCAGCATGCAAGATGTATTTTTGAATATATTTATTTTGCCAGACCAGATGCCTATATTGATGGCGTAAGTGTATATGAGAGCCGTCTGATTGCAGGACGTTCTCTTGCAAAGCATCACCCAGTTGATGCTGATCTTGTTGTCGGTGTTCCGGAGTCTGGTAATGTCGCAGCTATGGGTTATGCGATGGAGAGCGGCATTCCGTATGGCATGGCATTTGTAAAGAACAGCTATGTCGGCAGAACCTTTATCAAGCCAAAGCAAAGCAGCCGCGAGTCAAGTGTTCGCATTAAGCTGAACGTACTTACAGAGGCTGTAAAGGGAAAGCGTGTCATCATGATTGATGACTCAATCGTGCGTGGAACCACAAGTGACCGTATTGTAGGTATGCTTCGTGAGGCAGGTGCAAAGGAAGTTCATGTAAGAATCTCCTCACCGCCGTTCTTGCATCCGTGTTACTTTGGAACTGATATTCCATCTGAGGATCAGCTGATTGCTCACAACAGAAGTGTAGATGAAATCTGTAAGATTATTGGAGCTGATTCCCTCGCATACTTAGACGAGGAATGTCTGTATGAAATGTCAAAGGGACTTGGCATTTGTACTGGATGCTTCAATGGCAAATATCCGCTGGATCCGCCAACAGAGGACATCCGCGGTGACTATCAAAAGTAAAAAGATATAGAAGAAAGGTTGGTTTACTATGGCAACAGATCGTTATACAAGCCCACTTTCCGAGCGCTATGCCAGCAAGGAAATGCAATATATTTTTTCACAGGATAAGAAGTTTACCACATGGAGAAAGCTGTGGATCGCACTTGCAGAGAGCGAGAAGGAGTTGGGATTAAATATTACAGACGAGCAGATCGCTGAGCTTAAAGAGCATCAGAATGATATCAATTATGATGTTGCAAAGGCGAGAGAGAAGGAAGTTCGTCACGATGTTATGTCTCACGTTTATGCATATGGTGTACAATGTCCAAAGGCAAAGGGTATCATCCATCTGGGTGCAACTAGCTGCTATGTAGGTGACAACACTGATATGATCATCATGCGTGAGGGACTGCAGCTTGTAAAGAAGAAGTTAGTCAATGTCATTGCTGAGCTGGCAAAGTTTGCAGACCGCTACAAGGCGCTGCCGACACTGGCATTTACTCATTTCCAGCCGGCACAGCCAACCACAGTCGGAAAGCGTGCAACGCTTTGGATGATGGAGCTTGTGCAGGATTATGAGGATATCTGCTATGTAATCGATTCCTTAAAGCTTCTTGGCTCTAAGGGAACAACAGGTACACAGGCATCCTTCATGGAGCTGTTTGACGGTGATCATGCAAAAATCAGAAAACTGGATCAGATGATCGCAGATAAGATGGGCTTTGCTGGTGTATATCCTGTTTCTGGACAGACCTACTCCCGTAAGGTAGACAGCCGTGTATTAAATGTACTGGCTGGTATTGCAATGAGTGCACATAAGTTTACAAACGATGTGCGTCTTCTGCAGCACTTAAAGGAGGTAGAGGAACCATTTGAGAAGCATCAGATCGGTTCTTCTGCAATGGCATATAAGAGAAATCCAATGAGAAGTGAGCGTATTGCTTCTTTGGCAGACTATGTGATCTCAGATGCTATGAATCCGATGCTTGTCGCTTCAACTCAGTGGTTTGAGCGTACACTTGACGATTCTGCAAACAAGAGAATTAGTATTCCAGAGGGCTTTTTGGCAGTTGACGGTATTCTTGATCTTTATCTGAATATCGTAGACGGAATGGTTGTTTATGAGAAGGTAATTCACAAGCATCTGATGGCAGAGCTTCCATTTATGGCAACAGAGAATATCATGATGGATGCAGTAAAGGAAGGCGGAGACCGTCAGGAGCTGCATGAGAAGATCCGCCAGCTGTCCATGGAGGCTGGACGTAATGTCAAGGTAAACGGTCTTGACAACAACCTGCTTGATTTGATTGCAGCAGATGATACATTCCACCTGACAAAAGAGCAGCTGCAGCAGTGCATGAATCCAGAGCGTTACACAGGACGTTCTAAGGAGCAGGTAGAGGATTTCCTCGCAGAAGTAATAAATCCAATCCTTGCTAAGAACAAGGAAGACCTTGGTATGACAGCAGAGATTAACGTATAAGAAAGGTAAGGTAACTGATATGGCAAGAGCAATTGTAGGCGCCAATTGGGGCGACGAGGGCAAAGGTAAAATTACTGATATGTTAGCACAGGAGTCTGACATTGTAATCCGTTTCCAGGGCGGAAGCAACGCTGGACATACAATTATCAACAATTATGGAAGATTTGCAATGCACCTTCTTCCATCCGGCGTGTTCTCACAGCACACTGTAAATATCATTGGAAATGGTGTTGCACTGAACATTCCGTATTTTGTAAAGGAGTTAAACAGCTTAACTGAGCAGGGCGTTCCGAAGCCAAACATTATGGTTTCTGATCGTGCACAGATCCTGATGCCATATCATGTAGCACTGGATACCTACGAGGAAGAGCGTCTGGCAGGAAAGTCCTTTGGTTCAACACGTTCCGGTATCGCTCCGTTCTACTCTGATAAGTATGCAAAGATTGGCTTCCAGGTAAGTGAGCTGTTCGGAGATATGGACGAGTTAAAGGAAAAGTGCGAGCGCATCTGCACATTAAAGAACGTTATGCTTGTTCATCTGTACCACAAGGATCCATTAAATGCAGATGAGATTTTCAATACACTTATGGAATACAAGGAGATGATCGCTCCTTACGTAGCAGATACAGGACTTTACCTGCATCAGGCAATCAAGGAAGGAAAGAAGATTCTGTTAGAGGGACAGCTTGGTACCTTAAAGGATCCAGATCACGGTATCTACCCGATGGTAACTTCTTCCTCTCCATTAGCAGCATACGGTGCAATCGGCGCAGGTATCCCGCCATATGAGATCAATGAGATCACAACAGTTGCAAAGGCATATTCTAGTGCAGTAGGCGCAGGTGCATTTGTCAGCGAGATCTTCGGTGAGGAGGCTGATGAGCTTCGTAAGCGCGGTGGTGATAAGGGTGAGTTTGGTGCTACAACAGGCCGTCCGAGACGTGTTGGCTGGTTTGATGCAGTTGCAACAAGATATGGCTGCCGTATGCAGGGAGCAACAAACGTTGCACTGACCGTACTTGACCCGTTAGGCTACTTAAAGGAGATTCCGATGTGCGTAGGCTATGAGATCGACGGCGTTGTAACAAAGGATTTCCCAACCACTCAGAAGCTTGAGAAGGCAAAGCCGGTATACAAGGTACTGCCAGGCTGGAACTGCGATATCCGCGGAATCCGCAATTACGAGGATCTGCCAGAGGCTTGCCGCAACTATATCGACACCATCGAGCAGGAGATTCAGGTTCCGATCACACTCGTATCAAACGGACCGGGAAGAGAAGAGATCATCCACAGAGAGTCAAAGTTAAAGTAATATTTACAAATAAAAAGAGCAGGCAGGGCATTGTGATATGTACCCAGTTTTCTGGACACCGGGTCAAAATTGAATAATTAAGCTTCCATCATGGATGCTTCCCTGAACTTAGAGGGAGGCATCCATTTTGTTTTAGCTTGGATTCTGGTGTTATTGTAATAGTCGATATACTCGGCAATCGCCTTAGAGAAGGATTCAAAGGAGGGATAATCCTTCTCTAATCCATAGAACATTTCGTTTTTCAGCCTGCCAAAGAAAGTCTCCATAATGCAGTTGTCATAGCAGTTGCCCTTTCGGGACATAGATTGTATAATTCCATGCTTTTGAAGTTCGCTCCGGTAAAATGCGTGCTGGTACTGCCAGCCCTGATCCGAGTGCATAATCAAACCTTGTACAGAAGGAAATCGTTCAAACGCTTTATTCAGCATATCCTTGATTTGTTCCATGTTCGGACTGGTAGAGAGATTGTAGGAAATAATCTCATTGGTATTCATGTCAAGAATCGGAGAAATGTAGCATTTACCCCAAGGCAGATTGAATTGCGATACATCTGTTGTTCACTTTTGAAGCGGCTTCTCGGTACTGAAATCCCGATTGATAATGTTATCAGCGACCTTGCCCACATCGCCTTTGTAGGAATGGTACTTTTCCTTGGGGCGTTTGCCGCATAGTGCAAACTGATTCATAATTCGCTGGACACGCTTATGATTTACCAGAAAGCCACGGTTCAGAAGCTCCCGATGTACCCTTCTTACGCCATATCGCTTCCTGTTCTCGTTGAAAATGGAAACAATTTCAGACGATAGATCGGCGTTTCGTTCTTTGACTTTGTCGGTTCTGCCGAGCTCATAATAATATGTCGACCTGGACAGCCCAATGGCATCCAGCAGATCATTCAGTCTGTGTCCTTCTTTGTGGAGTTCTTGGACGAGCGCAGCCTTTTCGCCTTTAGTTGCGCTGCGCATCTCTCTTCTCTCAAGGCAATCTCTTTTTTTACGACGGTAATCTCCGCTCTCAGACGCTCATTCTCTGCTCTGAGCCGAATCATTTCTTCTCGCTCTGAAGGGGTCAGTTTTGCTGGTACGATTTTCTTCTTCATGGCAGGCTCCTTGGGTGGCCGTCCTTTTTGCTGTGCGGCCAATCCCTGATACCCTTTCATTTTATAACATCTGACCCATTGGTACAAGAGACCGTCACTGATTCCAGCCGAAATTGCCGTTTCTTTACACGATGCACCGGCCAAAATTTTAGCAATCAGCTCATACTTTTCTTCTGTTGCCCATACTTTGTTTTGATTTTTATGTCGAAATGCTTCTGGACCACAAGCATCTTCTGTACGAACCCAAATCCGAATTGTATCATGAAATCGTTTTTCATTTACTCCCTCTGGTGTTTCTGGCCATTTTCCTTGGCGGTACAATTCCACACACTTTTTCTTGTATTCATAACTATATTTCATAAAAATACCCCCAATACTGGGTGTCCAGTATTGGGGGTACATATCAGATATATGTCGTTCACCATTTTCGAAACGATTTAACAAACTTTCTCTGTTAAACTCTTTCAAAAAATCCTCACGGCCTTCTTCGGGTATAGTTAATGCCCATGCATCAACAAGGATCTGTAAGTTTGAATTTTCAGGCATACCTAATTGTTCATTAAGATTATATACCTTTCCATCAACTACCTGATACATAGAACCACGTACAATGTTCTTGCTGAGATTGATTACGCAGTATCCATCGGCAATAGCAAAGACGGATTCTTCCAAAAAACGGTTGTTAATAATGTCTTGACTCATACTTGTTGTTTCTCCCTATAAATGTTCTGGCAATGATTATATCCTCTTCA
>ERZ1673744.2605-NODE-2605-length-13201-cov-6.755591_pt1 | contig 13201 bp, 13 predicted proteins | sample MGYA00580207_ERZ1673744 | MGnify/ENA primary metagenome ERZ1673744 (study PRJEB41218, sample SAMN15661751) | gut metagenome | host: Homo sapiens | place: Canada: London | collected 2015-08-20/2019-03-30 | study: EMG produced TPA metagenomics assembly of... | reverse complement strand
GGACGCTCAGGGCGTAGGCCTGATCAGAACGGCCTTCTCGGTGTTGATGAGCACCTCGGCGAGGACCCTCGGCAGCATGACCAGGTCCTCTTTAGACAGTCTGTAGTCCCTGTCCGGTCCAGCGAACTCCGGCAGGTCCTCGAGCACCCTTATCAGGATGGGCTTCAGCTCGTCAGCCTCAGGCTGGGGGAGGACAGTCTCCGCATGATGCACCGGCTCAGGCTCGGCGACGGACCCCGTATCCACCGCGGGTTCTGGCGCAGCCGGGGGCTCCGCCGTCATGCCGTGTCCGGCCGGGGCCGGAATGTGAGAATCCGCCTGCGGAGGGACGTCCGTGTGGACGCTCCCGCTCTCGGGGGGAATCTCGGAGAAGTCGTCGAACTCGTCGGGGATGGGCTCGTCCTGGAAGTCGTCCGGCGAGTCGTCGAAGGGGATCTCATCCGGGCTCTGCACGGCCTCCGCGGGAGTTGGTTCCGCGGTCTCCGTAACCGGATGCCGCTCTTCGACCGTGTGGACCTCGTCGATGTGCGTGGCGACGGTGTTCTTTCTTCCGCGCAGGCGGTCGATTTCCGACATGTGCCTATTGGACAGGTCGAGGACTCTCTCGTAGTAGTCCCTCTCCTCGTCCGTCAGCATGTCGACGGTGTTCCTTCCGCCCATCGCGCCCCTGATGGCCATCTGGCAGATCTTCTGGGTCCTTATGTGGACGACGTCCTTGGCGAGCCTCTCGGCCTTCTTCCTGCGCTGCTCCGCCCCCTCGCACATGACGGACTCGGGGTCCAGGGCCATCTGGCGGTCGTACTCCAGGCGGAGGGCCGTGAGCAGGTTCGCCATCGCCCTGAACAGGTCCTTCCTGACCTGGGTGATGGCGCTGCTCTTCATCTCCACCCTGTACAGCTCGGACAGCTCGTCGAACGACATAGGCTCCAGCGCAGGGCTCATCGTCAGGCCATCAACGGTGCCCTAGATAATCCCTCCGACATGGTGATATGGGCGTGTGCCGATGGGGTGGTCATGAAGGTCTCCGACGTCTGCAGGGTCCGCGACGGATGCGTCGAGGTCGACGTCTCGGTCTCCCCGAGGTCCAACCGCTCGGGTCCGGACGGCTACGACGAGTGGAGGCGCAGGATGAACGTGAGGGTCAGGGCTCCGCCGCTGGACGGGCGCGCGAACAGGGAGGTGGCCGAGATGTTCAGGGAGATGACCGGATGCAGGTCGGAGGTCACCTCGGGTCAGACGTCGAGGCAGAAGACGGTGACGGTATACGGCGACCCGTCGGCCATCATGGCCTCGCTGGGAGGCGGCGTAGATGGATGACGCCGAACGTCTCGATGCGATACAGGAGCTCCTCGACGAGCTGTCCTCCATGTCATCCACCCACATCATCCTGGTGGAGGGGCTGAAGGACGTGGCGTCGCTGAGGCACGTCGGGGTCGACGGCGAGTTCTTCTGCGTCCAGAGCGGAGGAGGCCCGGTCAAGGCAGCGGAGCATGTCTGGCACAGCGGGAAGCAGGCCGTGATCATGACCGACTGGGACCGCAGGGGAGGGTCCCTGGCAAGGTCCCTGAGGGAGAACCTGCAGGCGCTCGACGTCAGGTACGACGACAGGATCCGCGGCGAGCTCGCCGTCCTGTGCAGGCCGTACGTGAAGGACGTGGAGTCGGTGGACGCGGTGGTGCTCCTGCTGCAGAGGTCCGTCGGACAGGCGTGAGCCGCTCCGAACAAGTATAAGTCGGTTCGGCATATGAGATGCGGATGAGCGGAGTCTTCGTCGTTTTCGAAGGGATAGACGGTGTCGGCAAGTCGACGGTCTGCGCCGCCGTCGCCGAGAGGCTCAGGGCCCGCGGCCTCGGGGTCTCGGTGACCGCGGAGCCGACGCACGACGGGATCGGCGCGTTCATACGCTCCGGAGGGGCGGGTCATGTGTCCCAGAGGACCGAGGCCCTGCTGTTCGTCGCCGACCGCAACGACCACACCGAGCGCATCGTCCGCGAGGTGGACTCGGGCCGGGTGGTGCTGTGCGACAGGTACTTCGCATCGACGGTGGCGTACCAGTCGGCGAAGCTCGACGGCGACGCGACGGACAGGGACTGGCTCATCTCGATCAATTCAGATTTCACGGGAAGGCCGGACGCGACCATCCTCCTGGACATGGACCCTCAAGACAGCCTCGGCCGGGTGGATTCCAGGGGGGAGGAGGTCAGCAAGTTCGAGAACCTCGGGTTCCTCGAGCAGGTGAGGAGGAACTACCTCGACCTCGCCCGGACGTTCGGCTTCCATGTCGTAGACGCCTCCAAAGACCGGGAGGACGTCCTCGCGGACGTGATGGCAATCATCGACAGGTTGGTTTGAGATGCACCCTTCAGAGGAGATTTACTGCGAGAAGAGCACCAAGCTCAGGGGCAAGACAGTCGTAATGGGAATCACCGGCAGCATCGCAGCCGTGGAGTGCTTCGGCACCATCAGGGAGCTGATCAGGCACGGGGCCGACGTCTATCCGGTGCTCACGCCGGAGGCGCAGAAGCTGGTGACTCCCGACGCCCTGGAGTTCGCCAGCGGTCACAGGCCGGTCACCGACCTCACCGGGAGGACCGAGCACATCACGATGATGGCCGCCCGCTCGGCGGACCTGTTCCTGATCTACCCCGCCACCGCCAACACCGTGTCGAAGATCGCCAACGGCATCGACGACACCCCCGTGACGTCGATGGCGACCGTCGCGATCGGCGCGGGGATCCCCATCGCCATCGCCCCCGCCATGCACGATTCCATGTACAGGAATCCCGCCGTCGCGGAGAACATCGAGCGCCTCAGGTCCTGGGGCATAAGCTTCATCGGGCCCCGCAGGGACGGGGTCAGGGCCAAGGTGGCCTCGAAGGACGAGGTCGTGGCATGGACGTTCAAGATCCTGTCCAGGGACTTCTTCCACGGCAAGCGCCTGCTGGTCATCGGGGGGCGCAGCGAGGAGCCCATCGACTCCATGAGGATCATCACCAACCGCTCCACCGGGATGATGGCCGTCGAGCTGGCCAAGCGCGCGTTCGAGAGGGGCGCGGATGTCGAGCTGTGGATGGGCGGATGCAGTGTGGACCTGCCCGACTACATCCCGACCCGCAGGTTCGAGACCGTCTCCGACCTCGTATCCATGGTCAGGGAGATCGACCACGACGCCGTGCTGGTGCCTGCCGCCCTTGCCGATTTCGCTCCTCACGAGGTCGCGACCGGGAAGATATCCAGCGACGAGGGCTTCGGCCTGGACCTGGACCCGGTTCCGAAGGTCCTGCCCCTGATCCGCACCAGGTGCGACGTGGTGATCGGGTTCAAGGCGGAGTCGGGCCTCACGAGGACGGCCCTGGCGGAGAGGGCGAGGTCCCGTCTCGAGATGTACAACCTCGCAGCCGTCGTGGCCAACGACATCGACGTCGTCGGGAGGAAGTCGTCCGCGGCAATCCTGGTCACCAGGGATGACTCAGTGGACATCTCCGGGACGAAGGCCGAGGTCTCCGATGCGATTCTGGACTACTGTGTGAAGAGGCTATGACATCCGCTTTCTGCCCTGGGCACGTTTCGTGCGTCTTCCAACCCGTGAACTCGTTCGACGTCATGAGCACAGGGTCCCGCGGGATAGGCATCAGGCTCAACAAGGGGGCCACGGTCACGGTCACACCCCGGGACGACTCCGTGGTCAACATCCGCATCGACGGAGTGGTGGAGACCGCCCACATAACAAGGATGGTCGCGCAGATCCTCGCACCCGGGTCGGGGTTCGAGATAGGCATCAGGAACGACCTCCCGGTCAGCCAGGGATTCGGCATGAGCGCCGCGGGAGCCACGGCGACCGCGATATGCATAGCGGACATGACCGGGCAGTCCCGCGCCGATGCGTTCGCCGCCGCCCATGCGGCGGAGGTCAATGGAGGAGGCGGACTGGGGGACGTGGCGGCCATAGTGGCGGGAGGGGATGTGCCCGTCAGGACCGTGGCCGGGATGCCACCGTTCGGCAGGGTCGAGAGTGCGGACATAAAGATGGAGCGCCTGACGCTGGCCGTCATCGGCGGGGAGCTCAGGACCGACTCCGTTCTGGGGGACCCCGTCGCACTCAAAAGGATCCGCGAGGCCGCGTCCACGGCCATGGACGCTTTCCTGGCGGAGCCGACCTACGACAACCTGTTCGCGGTGTCCAACGGGTTCTCCTCGGAATCGGGGCTGGAGAGCCCCGCCATAAGGCGCGGCATCGAGCGCCTGAAGTCCCGCGGATATCACGCGGGCATGTGCATGCTCGGGAACAGCCTGTTCACGGACGCCCCCGAGGGCGAAGTCTGGGCGCTGTTCGGCAGAGGTCACGTGAGGACGTACCGCTGCTCATCGAGCAGGAAGGAGATCGTCATTCGTAGAGGGTGAACAGAACATCGTCCCCGTCCACGTCGAACAGGCCGATCCTGGCGCCGCAGTCCAGCCAGGCGTGGGCGTAGTTCACCGCGGCGAAGGCGGTCACTATGTCCTCAGTCTCCCTGAAGTGCTTGGCGTCCGCGTAGTAGCAGTTGGCCATCTCCAGGAAGCTGTCGGCCAGTCTGCGGTTGTACGACTTCTCGGGCGCGGCTATCCTGATCTTGGCCAGGGCCCTCGCCGTGATGTCCAGGTACTTCTCGATGCGCTCCTCGGTGACTACGTCGATCCTCTCGGTCATGGGGCACGCCAGCGCACGGATGCTAATGGATGTATCGGTCACGCGGGCGCGCGTCATGCGATTATAAGAATGAGGTCGCGATACGAGCAGGCATGATAATCGTAGGCGGGTCGTCTTCCAGGGACCTGGCCAAGGAGATGGCCTCCATCCTGGACTGCACGTACATTCAGGCTGCTTCCACAAAGTTCCCCGACGGGGAGTGCTACACCAGGATCGACACGGAGTCCCTCGACGACGACGTGGTCATCGTCCAGAACACCTACCCCAACGACAACCTCATCGAGATGTTCCTCCTGCAGGACGCGGTCCGCAGGCTCGGTGCGAAGTCGGTCACGCTGGTCGTCCCCTACTTCGGGTACGCCAGGCAGGACAGGGTGTTCAAGCCCGGGGAGCCCGAGTCCGCCAAGGTCATGTGCAGGCATCTCAACATGGGGTGCGACAGGATTATCACCATCGACATCCACAAGGAGGTCGTGCTGGACAACTTCGACTGCCCCCACACCGACCTGAAGGCGGCACCGGTCATCGCCGACTACTTCAGGGACAAGAAGATCGACCTCGTCCTCTCCCCCGACATCGGGGCCGCAGGACGCGCCAAGGAGGTCGGGGAGAGGATGGGTGTGCCCTACGACCACCTCGAGAAGACCCGTCTGTCCGGCACCGACGTCCGTATCGCGCCCGCCAAGATGGACTGCACAGGTAAGAGGGTGCTCATCGTCGACGACATGATCTCCACCGGAGGGACCATCATCGCCGCCGCCTCCGCGCTCAGGGAGGTCGGGGCTGTCAGCGTCTCCGTAGCCTGCACCCACGGGGTGTTCGTGAACAACGCCATCGAGAGGCTGACAGGAAGCGCCCTCGACACGGTCCTCTGCTGCAACACCCTCGAGAACGAGGTCTCCCACATCTCGGTCGCCGGAATCATCGCCGACGCCGTGAGGAAGGGGTGATTCGATGTCCATGAAAGAGGACGATTTCGCGGACTGGTACCTGGACATCGTCGAGAAGGCCAACCTCTCGGACAAAAGGTACCCCATCAAGGGGATGAACGTCTGGACCCCCTACGGCTGGAAGATCATGAGGCAGATCGACACCTACATCCGCCAGGAGTTCGACGCCACTGACCACGACGAGGTCTGCTTCCCGCTGATGATCCCCGAGGACCAGTTCGCCAAGGAGAAGGACCACATCAAGGGCTTCGACTCCGAGGTCTACTGGGTCACCCACGCCGGGCTCAACGAGCTCGACGTCAGGCTGGTCGTCAGGCCCACCTCCGAGACTGCGATGTACCCCATGTTCGCACTGTGGATCAGGTCCCACCAGGACCTGCCCCTGAAGACGTACCAGATCGTGAACACGTTCAGGTACGAGACGAAGCAGACCCGCCCGTTCATCAGGGTCCGCGAGATCCACTTCTTCGAGTCCCACACCTGCCACGTGTCCGAGGAGGACGCCCAGTGCCAGATAGAGGAGGACATCGAGATCCTCGAGAGGATCGCCAAGAAGATCTGCCTGCCCTACATGCTGTGCATCCGCACGGACTGGGACAAGTTCCCCGGCGCGCACTACACCGTCGGAATCGACACGTCCATGCCCAACGGCAGGACCCTGCAGATGGGCTCGATCCACCACTACCGCACCAACTTCTCCATCCCGTACGAGATCACGTACGAGGACGAGAACGGAGAGCACAAGCACGTCCACCAGACCACCTTCGGCATGAGCGAGCGTCTCGTCGGCGCCCTCATAGGCGTGCACGGCGACGACCAGGGTCTGGTCCTCCCGCCCGGAATCGCCCCTTACCAGTGCGTGCTGATCCCGATCGTCTCCAAGAAGAGCACCGTTGATGTCATGGCCGCCGCCAGGGAGACCGCCAAGGTCCTCTCCGATGCCGGCATCAGGGTTAAGCTGGACGACAGCGACGCCCGCCCCGGGAACAAGTACTACGAGTGGGAGATGAAGGGGGTGCCCCTGCGTCTGGAGCTCGGAGGCCGCGACATCGAGAACGGCGTGGTCTCGTTCGCCAGGAGGGATACGGGCGAGAAGGGAACCATCGACGCCAAGGACCTCGTCCCCGGCGTGAAGATGCTCCTGGACGTCATCTCGGACGACATGCTCGCCAAGGCTGAGGAGGTCCAGAAGTCCAGGATCGCCGACATCGACTCCATGGAGGACATCCCCCAGGACAAGATCCTGAGGCTCGGATGGTGCGGCTGCGCCGAGTGCGGACACAAGTTCGAGGACACGACCGAGTTCAAGATCCTCGGGTTCCCCTACCATCCCGAGCCCTACTCCGGCAAGTGCATCGTCTGCGGCAAGCCCGTCGACAAGGCGGCGTACGCTGCCCACACGATGTGATCCCAGAAACACGAATGGCCCCGGGACTTCGCCCGGGGCCGGTTTCACTTTTTCAGATTATCTGCTGCCCGCGACCCTGTCGAGGTCTGCTTTGGAGTCGGCATAGATCCTGTTCATGGGTCCGTGGTCCACGTACTTGGACGGGTCGGCGCGGAGTATCTTCAGGCCGAGGCTGTCCGACATGTCCTTCGCAGATTTCTCGAACTCCTCCTCGGACACTATGCCGAGCCCGGTGTCGATCATGACCTCCGACGTGTAACCGCACATCTCCAGGAGCCATCTCATCTGCTCCCTCTTGTCCCCCGGCCCCAGGACGTCCAGCCCCTTGGCCATGTCCGAGGCTCCGAGGAAGTCCTCCCAGTTGGTCGCCACGGCGGGGGTCAGGAGCATGACCCCGGTGTAGTCCTTGATCAGGTGCTGGTATCCTGACAGGCCCCCCACGGCCACGCCAACGCAGTCGTCGCAGACGCGGCCGTTGCAGTCCCTGAACGTTGTGACGGGGATCGACAGATGCTCCTCGGCCCATTTCGACAGGTCCATGCCGTAGTTGCCGCACATGCCGTAGTACATGGCGACGGCGTCCACCCTGCCCTGGATCATCGTCAGGTCGTTCTCCAGGTCCTCCATGAGGACCTTCGGTTCGGCGTGGAGTGCCAGGTTCTTCATCTTGATGACTATGTTGAACTCGTTCCTGTCCAGTCCGGACTCGCTGTGCATGAACTCCCACTCGTCCATGGTCGTGTAGGGGACGCCGTTGGAGTCCAGCTTGCGTCTGAGGCTGCCGTTGTACGGTGTCTCCAGCACGAGGACGTTCTTGTCCTCGGGATCGTGGGACATGCTGTAGATGAGCTCGTCCTCTAACATCGGGCATGCGATCACGCCCAGGATTCCCTTGGTCATGACATCATAATCTCTCGGAATCTTTTTAAGACCCGCAGTTCCGCGGGAGGAACCGGACGATAGGAACATAAATCGAGAGCCTGTTCGGACACACATGGCATTCCAAGAGGGCGAGACGGTCTATCTCGAGGACGCGAACGGTAAGAGGGTCTGGGTCAAGGTGGCCTACGGCATGGTCAAGGCGCAGTCCATCGGCGCCATAGACGGCAGCAGGTTCAGGGACCTGGACGACGGGGACAGGCTCACCGTGGTCGGCAGGGAGTACACCGTCTTCCGCCCCGGCGTGCTGGAGCTCATGGAGTCCCTGGAGAGGGGCGCACAGATCATCTCGGCCAAGGATGCTGCCACGATCCTGATGCACTGCGACGTCAAGTGCGGCGACAGGGTCATCGAGGTCGGCGCCGGATCCGGCGGTCTCACCACGGCCCTGCTCCACGCCGTCGCCCCGAAGGGCCGCGTCCACACCCTGGAGCTCAAGGAGGAGAACGCCCACCGCGCCGGTAGGAACGTGGCGAGGGTCGGTCTCGACAAATACTGGTCGTACGCCATAGGCGACGCCAGGGAGATGGACGCCGGTGTGGACTGGCAGGCGGACGTGCTCACGATGGACATGCCGGACCCGTGGCTCGCCCTGCCGAACCTCGATGCCAACCTCCGTCCGGGCGGAAGGCTCTGCGCGTACGTGCCCAACATGAACCAGGTCGAGTCGATCGTCGTCGCGCTCAGGGAGTCGGGGTACTCGGACGTGCATGCCCTGGAGAACATCCAGCGCTATCTCGAGGTCCATCCAGGGGGCGTGAGGCCGTCGTTCGACACGTTGGGTCACACCGGGTACCTGGTCTTCGCCAGGAAGAGGTCCGGAGGCAAGAGCTGAAGCGGAATCAGAGTTTGAAGTTGGGGTCTTCCCAGCTGAGGACGCCGGTCTCGACGGCCCTCTCGTAACAGAACACCTTGTGGTCCAGAAGCTTGAGCGCCTTGTCGAGGGCCTCCCTCTGCTGCAGCAGGTCCTCTCTCTTGCGCTGCATAAGCGCGAGCCTGTCGGGGATGGTCTCGTCGCCCCTCTTGCTGAGGTTCCTGTACTCGACGATCTCCTCGACCGTGAAGCCGGCCGATTTGAGGCACTGGGCGAAGGCGATCTCCTTGCAGTCGTCCTCGGTGTAGTCACGGATGTTGCCGTTGCCCCTCTTGATCTCGGGGATGACGCCCTCGCGCTCGTAGTAGCGGAGTGTGTCCTGGGGTATTCCGTACTTCTCGCTGACCTCTGCAATCTTCATATGCTCACGCTTTGGTACCTTGACTAGCGTTTGGTAATATTTATGGGTTGTTTGATGTACTGCGTCAACGGCGGCATCCGTGCGGGGCGTCTGACTATATACAATTGATTGATGTTGGTCGCGTACGTAATAACGGTAGAGAATCTATTATATATGAGGATGGTTTCCACCACAATTACAGCTTAAAAGCTATCCATGGGCCTGTAGCTCAGCTAGGTAGAGCATCTGACTTTTAATCAGGTGGTCAAGGGTTCGAATCCCTTCAGGCCCGCCATGGACTTCATGAGCGATCGAACGGCAGATCAAGTATGAGGAAGGCATGCAGGGCATTTCTCGGAAACTGATTTCCAGCTGACCGGGCTGGGCAAAAGTAGGTGAATCACTTGGCAGCAGAAAACATCTCGTTCAACGTACTCAAGCACGTCCTCGTGCCTGAGCACCACCTCTTGTCCGAGGAGGAGGCGGAGGCGGTCCTTCAGAGGAAGGGCATGACCCCCGACCAGCTCCCGAAGATAAGGAAAAGCGATCCGGGCATCAAAGTTCTGGAGAGCATCCATGGACCCATCGACGAGGGCCGTGTGGTGAAAATCGTCAGGAAGAGCGAAACCGCCGAGGAATTTGTGGCGTACAGGCTCGTAATTAGGGGGTAAGCAATTGAGGGATCTAGTCAAACTGTATTTCTCCGAGCGCGACATCGTCAACCACCACACCTCGTCCTTCAACGACTTCCTCGCGACACCCGACAACCCCAACAGCAGGATGCAGAGGATCGTCGACGACATCAGGGTCCCCACGGACGACGCCGAGAGGGGCATCATCAAGCTGGACCCGGAGAGGACCGGCGGAAGGAACATCGAGATCCACATCGGCAGGAAGAGAGACGAGGACGGGAACATCGACCTCCAGGCCAAGCCCACGATCCGCATCGAGGAGCCCAAGGTCATGGAGGCCAACGGATACAGCCACGAGCTCACCCCCATGGAGGCCAGGCTCAGGAACCTCAACTACATGTCACCGGTCTACGTGAGGTTCGAGGTCTACGAGGACGGGGTCGAGAAGGAGATGCCCGAGGGGGACAAGTGGGTCCACGTCGGAGACCTCCCCATGATGGTCAGGTCCAAGGGATGCAACCTCAACAGGGAGGTCATCGAGAAGCACCTCGAGCGCACCCTCACCGACGCCGAGTACATCGAGGAGCTCGTCAAGCAGAAGGAGGACCCCAGGGAGCCCGGAGGATACTTCATCATCGGAGGAACCGAGAGGGTCCTGATCACACTCGAGGACCTGGCCCCCAACAGGGTCATGGTCGAGTACAACGAGAAGTACGGCGCCGCCGTCGAGGTCGCCAAGGTGTTCTCCCAGAAGGACGGGTACCGCGCCCTCACGCTCGTAGAGAAGAAGAAGGACGGCATGGTCATGGTCTCCGTGCCCGTCGCTTCTGGATCCATCCCGCTCATCGCCCTGATGAAGGCCCTGGGGATGGAGTCCGACGAGGAGATCTTCGAGACCATCGTCTCCGACGAGGCCATGGCGAACATCGTCTACGCCAACATCGAGTCCTCGTTCGACAAGAAGACCTACGCACCCAACGGTTACCACACAAAGGAGGATGCCATCCTGTTCCTGGAGAGGAACTTCGCCGCCGGTCAGGCGAAGGAGTACAGGACGAAGAAGGTCGAGAGCATCCTCGACAGGTCCCTGCTGCCCCACCTCGGAGACACCGAAGCGGACCGCATGAAGAAGGCCATCTTCCTCGGACGCATCGCGCGTTCCGTCCTGGAGCTGTCCCTGGGCAAGAGGAAGGAGGACGACAAGGACCACTACGCCAACAAGAGGCTCAAGCTGTCCGGAGACCTCATGGAGGACCTGTTCAGGACCAGCTTCAGCAGCCTCATGAAGGACCTGAAGTACCAGCTGGAGAGGAACTGGGGAAGGAAGAAGAGCGAGATGAACATCGCCTCGTCCATCCGTCCCGACCTGCTCACACACAAGCTCCTCCACGCCCTGGCCACAGGAAACTGGGTCGGAGGACGCGCAGGGGTGTCCCAGCTGCTCGACAGGACGTCCAACCTGTCCGCCATGTCCCATCTGAGGAGGATCACCTCGTCCCTGACCAGGTCCCAGCCCCACTTCGAGGCACGTGACCTGCACCCCACCCAGTGGGGGAGGCTGTGCCCCTCAGAGACCCCCGAGGGTCAGAACTGCGGACTGGTGAAAAACGCCGCGCTCATCATCGACGTGTCCGAGGGCTTCCCCGACAGCGACGTCAAATGGATGCTCAGGGAGCTCGACATCGAGTCCGTCAAGTCCGGCAGCGGAACCCGTGTCTACGTGAACGGGGACCTCGTGGGAGTCCACGCCGACGCCGACAAGCTGGTCAACGAGATCAGGGAGCGCAGGAGGTGCGGTCTCATCACCAACGAGATCAACATCCGCCACGACGAGGAGATGGGAGAGGTCATCATCAACTGCGACGAGGGACGTCTCAGAAGGCCCCTGCTCATCGTCAAGAACGGCAGGCTCATGATCACGAGGAGGCACATCGAGGGCATCCGCGAGGGCAAGGTCAAATGGAACGACCTGTTCCGCGAGGGCATCATCGAGTGGCTCGATGCAGAGGAGGAAGAGGACGCCCTGGTTCTCGTGGACGCCTACGACACCCCCAAGAGGTGCCCCTGCTGCAACCACGCCTTGTCCCCCATGGACGCCGACTGGATGAACCCCGGGAAGGACGGGGACTGCGTGCTCCACTGCAAGTGGTGCGGAGAGGACTTCACCGTGCCCAGCAAGATCGAGCCCAAGTACACCCACATGGAGGTCGACCCCATGGTCATCCTGGGCGTCGCGTCCGGTATCGTCCCGTACCCCGAGCACAACTCCGCGCCCCGTGTCACCATGGGTGCCGGAATGGGTAAGCAGGCACTGGGTATCCCCACTGCCAACTACAGGATCAGGCCCGACACCAGGGGCCACCTGATGCAGTACCCCCAGGTCCCGATGGTCCAGACCCAGACCATGCAGTTCATGGGATACAGCCACAGGCCCGCAGGGCAGAACTTCTGCATCGCGGTCCTCTCCTACCACGGATACAACATCGAGGATGCTCTGGTCATGAACAAGAGCTCGGTCCAGCGCGGACTCGGAAGGTCCACCTTCATGAGGTCCTACCGCGCCGAGGAGCGCCGCTACCCCGGCGGACAGGAGGACCACTTCGAGATCCCCTCGCCCGACATCATGGGCGCCCGCGCCGACCTGGCGTACGCGTCCCTCGGCGAGGACGGACTCATCTCCCCCGAGAGCGAGGTCCACGGATCCGACGTCCTCATCGGAAAGACATCCCCGCCCAGGTTCCTGGAGGAGGAGACCGACTTCCTCACGCCCCAGAAGAGGAGGGAGACTTCGGTCACCGTCAGGCCCGGGGAGAAGGGATACGTCGACTCCGTCATGATCACCGAGTCCGAGAACGGCTCCAGGCTCGTCCGCGTCAAGGTCAGGGACGAGAGGATCCCCGAGCTGGGCGACAAGTTCTGCTCCAGGTTCGGACAGAAGGGAGTCGTCGGAAGGCTCGTCGACCAGTGCGACATGCCCTTCACCGCCGACGGAGTCACCCCCGACCTCGTCGTCAACCCCCACGGAATCCCTTCCCGTATGACCATCGGGCACGTGCTCGAGATGATCGCCGGAAAGGTCGGATCCATGGAGGGACGCATCATCGACGGAACCGCCTTCTCCGGAGAGAACGAGGAGTCCATCCGCGACGGCCTCGTCAGGAACGGCTTCTGCAGGTCCGGTAAGGAGGTCATGTACGACGGAAGGACCGGACGCATGATCCAGGCCGACGTCTACACCGGTGTCATCTTCTACGAGAAGCTGCACCACATGGTCAGCGGAAAGATGCACGTCAGGTCCAGGGGACCCGTGCAGATCCTGACCAGGCAGCCCACCGAGGGACGTTCCAGGCAGGGAGGTCTCAGGTTCGGAG
>ERZ1673744.2598-NODE-2598-length-13231-cov-5.948012_pt1 | contig 13231 bp, 11 predicted proteins | sample MGYA00580207_ERZ1673744 | MGnify/ENA primary metagenome ERZ1673744 (study PRJEB41218, sample SAMN15661751) | gut metagenome | host: Homo sapiens | place: Canada: London | collected 2015-08-20/2019-03-30 | study: EMG produced TPA metagenomics assembly of... | reverse complement strand
GTCCTTCAGCTTGGACATGCGCTCCTCCATGATCCTGGGGGACTGGGGCGCCCACGATCCGTTGCCGATGAGGGAGTACCTCCTGTTCTGGACCGCCATGTTCTCCATGTCCTCGATGACCGCGGACATGGTCGGGTGGAGGGCGTTGTTGTACGTCGGGGCCGCCAGGACGATGTTGGTGAACCTGAACGCGTCCGACACGACGTAGGAGGGGTGCATCCTGGTGACGTCGTACATGGTGACGTTGGCGATGCCCCTCTCCTTCAGCAGCATGGCGAGCCTGTCCGCAGCGGCGGCTGTGTTGCCGTACATCGAGGTGTAGGCGATGACGACGCCCTTCTCCTCGGGCTCGTACCTGCTCCAGAGGTCGTACTTCCCGAGGATGTAGCCGAGGTCCTTCCTCCAGATGGGTCCGTGGAGGGGGCAGATCATGTCTATCGGCACACCGTCGAGCTTCTTGAACACGGCCTGGACCTTGCTTCCGTACTTCCCCACGATGTTGGAGTAGTACCTTCTGGCCTCGTCCAGGTACTCCCTGTCGAAGTCGGTCTCGTCGGCGTAAAGGGCGCCGGAGAGTGTCTTGAAGGTCCCGAAAGCGTCAGCGGAGAAGAGGATTCTCTCGCCGACGTCGTAGGTGAACATCACCTCGGGCCAGTGCACCATCACGGCGAAGTAGAAGCGGAGGGTGTGCTTCCCGATGGTGACCTCGTCGCCCTCCTTGACCTCCATCCTGTTTTTGGGCTGGATGTGGTAGAAGTTCTCCATCATGTCGAACGTCTTGGAGTTCCCGATGACGGTCACGTCCGGCCACGTCTCCAGCACCTGGGTGATGCACGCGCCGTGGTCCGGCTCCATGTGGTTGATCACGAAGTAGTCGAGGGGCCTGCCGTCCAGGGCGGTGCGCAGGTTCCTCCAGAACTTGGCGGCGATGGACGCATCGCAGGAGTCCAGGAGGCATGTCCTCTCGTCCCTGATCAGGTAGCTGTTGTAGGAGACGCCCTCGGGTATGGGGAAGGCGCCCTCGAAGATCGATGCGGTGCGGTCATCCCCGCCGATCCAGTATATGTCGTCCCTGATGGGGACGGCGCTCTCGTTCACGTAAGCCATGACCCTGCCATGTGCACGTTGCCTTTATAGTTAACTTCGTTAACATCGAAACATCCCGAGGCCCGGTGCGCAGTTGTTATCACTGCCCGGAGGGATACCCCTTCCATGGCAGACCGCGACGAGCAGACGAAGGCACAGTTCAGGAACCCTAACGGGGACGAGGGAAGGAAGGTACTGGAGTCCATGAACGACCATCACATCCCGCTGTGGGAGTTCTGCCTGTCGAAGCTCCCCAGGTCGATGGACGGGGCAGTGCTGGACGTGGGCTGCGGCGGTGGCGGGTTTCTCCGCAGGCTGTCCGACAGGTACCCTTTCGCCATGCTCTTCGGAGTCGACATCTCGAGGGACGCCCTCGAGATGACGGCGTCCGTCAACTCGGAGACGTACGAGTCCGGCGGTCTGGAGCTCCATGAGGCGTCAGTCGAGTCGCTGCCCTTCCAGGAGGGGTCCTTCGACATGGTCACCGCGATGGAGACCTACTTCTTCTGGCCGGATTTCGGGAAAGGCGTTGCGGAGATATCCAGGGTCCTCTCGCCGGGCGGTGTCCTGGCGATAGGGTCGGAGATCAGGTACGGCGACGGGGATGACGACAGGGTCGACTCCATGTGCGAGGAGTACGGGATGAGGATCCTCAGGGATGACGAGATCCTCGCCGTCCTGGATTCCAACAGCATCGACGCGGAGGCGATTCCCGGGGAGCACGGGGTCCTCTACAGAGGGGTCAAGATGTTCTGATTCAGAACAATCCCTCGAATAAAACTAAAATTGTCCGAACAATCGCCGATATAATCCAAACAATAGTTAGTATAATCCGAATAAAAATGAAATTATCCGTATAATAATAAAAATTATTCGAATAAAACAGCAAAAACCAATATAAATGTTAAAGCGGATTCAAAGCATATGGTAGAGCTGACGTTCAGAGGAGGTTTTTGTCTGAACAAAGAGGATGGGAACTTCGAGGCCAAATCCTATACGACAGGCATCCCGGAATCTTTGTGGGAGTCCTATTCTGCTTTCGCCAACACATCCGGAGGGACGATAGCACTCGGATTGAACGAGTCTGATGATGGCTCGTTGGCTGTATGCGGTGTTCCCAATGCAGACTCGATAAGGGACGATATGTGGAGCACCCTGAACAATCCTCAGAAGGTCAGTGTCAATCTGTTGATGGATGGGGATCTCCGGGTGATGGAGGTTGACGGCAGGCGGTTGATCGTCATGGATGTCCCGGCGGCGGATCGTACACTCAGGCCCGTGTATATCCGCAACGTCAACAGCGGAACTTTCAAGAGGAACGGTTCCGGGGATTACCATTGCAATGCATCGGAGATCGCGGCGATGTATCGCGACGCGTCACCAGAATCCCGGGACACATTTGTCGCCAGGGATTCTGAACTAGGGGATCTCAGTTCGGAGAGTATCGAGGCTTTCCGCAACATGATGCTGGTCAGGAGTCCGACCAGTGAATGGTTGAGCCAGCCTCTGGACGAGTTCCTCAGGCTGATCGGGGCTGCCCGTATGGATAAAGGGACTATGAGACCCACCAATGCTGGTCTGATGATGTTCGGCAAGGACTATGCGATAATGCCGGAGATCCCGGGGTTCTTCCTGGATTACAGGGAATATGCGGGTGACGGCGACGAATGGGTTCTGAGACGTTGCTCCGGATCTCCCAACTGGAGTGGGAACCTGTTCGATTTCTACATCTTCGTGACGAACAGGATACCCTCCATGGTCGGCACGGGATTCTCGGTCCCAGACGGAATCAACCGTGAGGATGACACTCAGATGATAAGGGCCCTGAGGGAGGTGGTGACAAACGCCCTCGTACATGCGGATTACTGGGGAAGGGGCGGGACAGTACTGGAGATGCGCCCAGGCTCATTCACGGCACGCAATCCGGGGACATTCCGCATTCCGCTGGAGGAAGCGGAGGCAGGCGGGACCAGCGATCCCCGGAATAGGGCGCTTTTCAAGATGTTCAACCTTATTGGACGTGCCGAGAGGGCGGGAAGCGGGATTCGTAGCGTTATCAACGCATGCCGGAATCAGGGTCTGAGTATGCCAGTGATAGAGGAGTTGCAGAGGCCTGATGCGGTCAGAGTCACCGTGGACTTCAGGAGGAAGCCCGGATCCGAGCTAGTCGAGGGGATCATAGGGGTGATTCGCAGCAACCCCAGAGCATCGATCGTGTCGATAGCGGAATCGCTGGGAGTTTCCAAGAGCCCCGTCGTTTCCAATCTCAAAAAGATGAAGGAGGACGGAATCATCGAGAGGGTCGGAGGGACCAGAGGATACTGGAGGATCAGATGATGTCGGATGCAGATCAGAACAGAAACGCCGCGGCCGTGATGGAGTTCCAGCGCAAGGTCGTCGGGGAGATCCTGGGAGACGTGCCGGAGGTCTCCGTGGAGACGGGGCCGGACGAGTGCCTGTGCGACACGGTAGCCGCCTGCGCCAGGGCGCTGGCACATGCTATCATGGACAACGGTCTCGCCCCTGACTTCGAGGACACCATCGTCGAGGCGACCGTCATACACGCGCTAGCGGCATCCGCCGTCAGGTGGGGCGAGTGCGGGGCGTCGGGAGACCATCCCGAGGTCCAGGGGATGCTCATAGCCAGGATGGTCTCGGAGACCCAGTCGGCGTCCTACCGTGCCAGGGCGATCTCGGGCGAGTTCCGCATGGCGCCTTGGAGGGCCAGGGAGATACTCAACTACCGCCTGAACTGCGTCGACGGCAGGGTGGACTTCGACTCGTGGGCCGAGACCTCGGAGGACCCGGAGTTCGTCAGGAACCTGCAGGCCATCTTCGCCAGGGATTAACGGCTTTAACGGTATTAACACCGTTACCTCCGAGCCGCATGTTTTATAACTTCCAGACGGCACCATGGCATCATGATCTTCGTCTTCTCCGGAACAGGGAACTCGTACTCCGTGGCCAAGCGCATATCCGAGGCCACGGGGGTGAAGATGGTCGACACCGCGGCCGCGGTGAGGTACAAGCGCTTCGGATACGACGCCGCCGGCGAGGACGTCGGCTTCGTGTTCCCCGTCTACTACTACGGTCTGCCAGCGATGGTCGCCACCCTCGCGGAGAACCTGGTCGTCAGGAATCCGGGAAGGGTATGGTGCGTCGCGACATGCGGCGAGGAGTCCGGAGGCGCGTGCGAGATGCTCGCCGAGAAGCTGGAGGGCAGGCTGAAGGCGGACGCATGCTACGATGTAGTCATGCCGGACAACTCCATATTCGCGTTCGAGCCGCCCACCCCCGAGGAGGAGGCCGCCACGCTGGAGGCCGCCAATGCGGAGGTGGCAGGGATCATAGAGTCGATCAAGGCGAAGGAGGACGGCGATTTCTGCACCCACAAGGGGGACAAGGACTGGCGCCAGATGTACGCGCTCTACGACGAGCAGCGCGTGACCGAGCCGTTCGTTGTCACGGACAAGTGCATCGAGTGCAGGATATGCGAGGACATCTGCCCCGAGCAGATCATCAAGGTCTACCACCGCAAACCCGTCTGGGACGAGGAGAGGTGCTCCATGTGCATGGGCTGCCTAGAGCTCTGTCCCAAGCAGGCGATCGAGTACGGGGAGTCCACCGTGGGACGCCGCAGGTTCTTCAACAAGGCTTACTACGAGAGGAGCATCGGCATCCCCCTGAAGTACTGAGTCAGAGCGAATCTATTAGTGGCAACTGTACGAAACTCTTTCTCATTCTCTCTTATCTGCTACAGGGATTCTTGATCCAATACGGTGCAGAGTTTCGAACCGTTCCCATTATAATTGAAAAATTTAACATTCATTTTTAAATCAATATTGAAAAAATTTACAAATTATCTGAAATTAATATTAAAAAATTAACGAAAATCATGTAAAATCAATAAAAAATTAAACATTTATTTATAAATAAAAATATATCCAGATATTGGGTGTGTGAATGGAACGTCTAATAATGGAGGACCTGATTAGATGGAAGGATAAACCAGACAGGAAACCGCTCATCGTCGAAGGGGTTCGCCAGTGCGGGAAGACCTACATCCTCAAGGAGTTCGGACGCAGGTTTTTCAAGAATACGGCCTATCTGAACTTCCAGGATTCCGAATCGGCCAAAGGGCTTTTCGAAGGCGATCTGGACGTGAGGATGCTGATGGACAGCATAGGAGCATTCACGTACACCAGTATGGTCCCAGGCAGCACCCTGCTGATCCTTGACGAGATTCAGGAATGCCCCAGGGCTCTGACGTCTCTGAAATACTTCAAGGAGAACGCAAGCGACTTCCACGTGGTCTGTGCCGGATCGCTACTCGGCGTGATGCTTGCAAAGGGGGGCTCGTTCCCCGTTGGAGGGGTGGACCGCCTGGCCATGTATCCCATGAACTTCCGTGAATTCCTCATGTCGGCAGGAGAAGGCGCGCTATTGTCAGTAATCTCGCGGCTGGGTCGGACAGACGAGGTTCCTGCCCCGCTGCATAGCAGAATGGTCCAATATCTTAGGGAGTACATGGTGGTGGGCGGGATGCCCGATGTGGTTTCCGCATGGAATCGGTCTCATGATATCAAGGTGGTTTCAAAGAAACAGAGAGATCTGCTGGCCGATTACAAGGATGATTTCGAGAAACACGCCGAAGACGATTTGAACAGGATCATCCAGCTGTGGGATTCCATCCCCCTCCAGCTTGCAAGGGAAAACGGTAACAGGAAGTTCAAATGGGCAGACATAGGCAGGAAGCCACTTCCGGAAGTCGAAGGCGGCGAGTCCGAATCAACTGAAGAGAGGACAGGATCGAGAGAATACAGAAAGCCTCTGGAGTGGCTGCAGAACGCAGGCCTCATTCACGTAGTGAATTTGGTCAAGAGGCCCGACGTTCCGTTGAAATCCCAGTTGGACGAGAGGTCTTTCAAGGTCTACATGATGGATGTAGGTCTTTTGCGTGCGCATGCAGGCTATCCTCCGAAATTTGCCTACGACCCGGATCCGAAATACGGACTTTTCAGGGGAGCCATGACCGAGAACCTGGTACTGTGCGAGATGATGTCGGCAGGAATCCAAGACATGGGGTATTGGAAGGACGGCAGGAATGAGGTGGATTTTATCGTCAACATCGAGGGTAGCAACTATCCTGTGGAAGTCAAAGCCGAGACGAAGACGTCAACGGTAAGCTTGGATGAATATTCTAGAAAATACCATCCTGAACGTTCATTCATCATCTCCATGAATCCGCTGAGGGTATCTCATGAGCGCTGGTATGTGCCGCTGTACGATGTGGGGTCGATGCTCAGGAGTCTGGAACCAGAGCAGCCGACGGTCGAACAACCGACGTTGCCACAAAATCGTGCGGTGATGTTCGATGAGGGCGGTTGGACCAATTCTGATGGAGGATTCGTCATGATGATCCCATACGCGATGCTGCCCGTGTCGGTGTTGAGAAGGAACGGGGATTCATTCGTCCCGGTCGATGTTGAAACGATGCAGGTCGACACGGGGGTCGAGATACGTAGCGGGGAGAGGTTCGGAGGCATGGTGATGTGGACGCCGGCTGGCGCTCAAGCACCGTAAATAGGATGTTCTCATTCACGAAAGCAGAGGATTCCCATGGGATTCAGAGACGACAGGAACGTGCCGGAGAGTCCGCTCAACCCGGCAGGGCAGAGATTCGAGACCGTGATGCTCCATGCGGGACAGGAGTCGCCGGACCCCGCATCGGACGCCCGCGCCACACCGATCTATCTCACTACATCGTATGTGTTCAAGAACTGTGACGACGCGGCGGACAGGTTCGCCCTCAGGAAGGAGGGGAACATCTACAGCAGGCTCACGAACACGACCACGGACGCCTTCGAGAGGAGGGTCGCCGCGCTGGAGGGAGGGACCGCCGCGCTGGCAGTCGCCTCGGGCGCCGCCGCGATCACGTACACCATCAACAACCTGGCGTTCTCAGGGGACCACATCGTGTCGTCCATCTCGATCTACGGGGGGACCATCAACTACTTCGACCACACCCTGAAGTCGTACGGGGTGGACTGCACGTTCGTCGACCCCACGCAGCCCGATCCGATAGGGAACTTCGAGAGGGCCATCAGGGAGAACACGAAGGCCGTGTTCGTGGAGACCATCGGGAACCCCAACGCCAACCTCGTCGACATAGACGCCCTGGCGGAGATGTGCCACAGGCACGGGATCCCTCTGGTCGTGGACAACACCTTCGCGACACCTTACCTCTTCAGGCCCCTGGAGCACGGTGCGGACATCGTCGTCGAGTCCGCGACCAAGTTCATCGGGGGGCACGGCCTGGTCCTCGGAGGGGTCATCATCGAGAACGGCAGGTTCGACTGGGTGGGTTCCGGGAGGTTCCCCCAGCTGTCCGAGCCGGATCCGAGCTACCACGGCGTCTGCTTCGCAAAGGACATGCCGGACGCGCCGTTCTGCAACAGGATACGCGCGATCATCTTGAGGGACATGGGCGCGTGCATCTCGCCTGTCAACTCGTTCGCCCTCATGCAGGGGCTGGAGACGCTCTCCCTGAGGGTGGAGCGCCACGTCTACAACACCCAGAGGGTGGTTGAGTTCCTCGCCAGGCACCCGAAGGTCGAGAGGGTCAACCACCCGATGCTGCCCGACCATCCAGACCATGCCCTGTACGAGCGCTACTTCCCAAACGGGGCCGGATCGATCTTCACGTTCGAGACCAAGGGCGGCAGGGAGGGGGCGAAGCGCTTCGCCGACTCACTGAGGCTGTTCTCGCTTCTCGCCAACGTCGCCGACATGAAGTCGCTGGTGATCCCGCCTGCGATAACCACCCATTCCCAGCTCACCGACGAGCAGCTGGAGGAGGCGGGGATAAGGCCGTCGACCATCAGACTGTCCATCGGCTGCGAGCACATCGACGACATCATAGCAGACCTGTCCCAGGCGCTGGACAGGGTGTGAAGTCGTAAACTTTATCCGCCAGTCGGGGCCCTCCGGCCCCTTTCTTTTGTAGCGCATACTTTCTGTCGGTTGGACGCATAAACCAAGAGTTTATCACATCCTTCGCCATAGGGGTCGACCAGTTGGAGGAAGGTGCTCTTTTGGAGAAGGTTCAGATGTCCCCTATCCTGCTGACGCCCGGCGACCGTCTGGTCACCGTGTTCGGCGGAGGTAGGGTAGCCCTGCGCAAGTGCAGGCACTTCGACGGATTCAGGATCAGGGTCGTCTCGCCCGAGGTCCTCCCCGAGCTAGAGGAGCTGGCGGACGAGGTCGTCCGCGAGGCGGTCGACCCGGAGACGGCCGCAGGGTACATGGACGGCTCGGACATAGTGGTCGCCGCCACGGCGAGCCACGAGCTCAACGACGCGATCCGCGACGTCTCCATGTCCAGGGGCATCATGACGAACTCCGCCCACGGCGGAGGAGACGTCCTCATACCATCGACGCTCCACCGTGACGGGTTCACCGTGACGGTGTCCTCCGAGGGCCGCGTGCCCGCGTTCCCGCCCTATGTGATAGAGAGGATAGACGAGTTCCTCGACCCGTCGTACGACTCCATGCTGGAGCTTCTCGTGGAGCTGAGGAAGGTGATCCGCGACAGGATCCCCACACAGCCCGGCAGAGCGGAGTTCCTGGCGGGAGTGCTCGCCGACGGGGACATCTGGACGATGCTCAGGCAGGGGGACCGCGACGGGGCGTACGCGGCGGCACTGGAGAGAGGCGGTCTATCATGATCGTTAGCATGCATGTCACACACTCCTCCGCGGGGGGCACGGAGGGTCTAAACAACGTAGTCCCCATACTGGAGGCCGAGGTCGGCAAGAGGGTTTCCGTCATGGACCAGGTCTCCGAGTTCGTCATCGTCAGGACCTGCAACCGCTTCGAGGTCTACACCGCGACCTCCGACAACAGGACGGTGTCCGACTACCTGCAGTCGATCCTGAGGACGATAGTCCCGTCCACCAACATCTCGTACATACTGGAGGACAGGGAGAGCATAAGGCACCTGTTCAGGGTGGTCTGCGGCCTCGACTCGCTCATAGTCGGCGAGGACCAGATCCAGCACCAGGTCAGGGAGTCGTACATGGGCGCCAAGGAGAAGGGCCATGTGGGCCCAATGCTGACGCGCCTGTTCGACAACGCCATGATCGTCGGCAAGAGGGTCAGGTCCGAGACCGCCCTGAACAAGGGGGCCGTATCGGTCGGTTCCGCCGCCGTGGAGCTGGCGGAGAGCAAGATCGGCGACCTGAGCGGGAAGGCCATAACGATCCTCGGCGCCGGGGACATAGCCTCGGTCATCTCGAAGAACCTGGTCGGCAAGAACGTCGGCACGGTCATCGTCTCCAACAGGACGTACAGCCGCGCCATAGAGCTCGCAGACGAGCTCGGCGGGAAGGCCGTGAGCATGGCCCGTCTGACGGAGGCCGTGGCGGAGTCCGACCTGGTCCTGGTGGCCACGGGGGCTCCGCACGCGGTCCTGCACAGGCACCATGTCGAGGACGCGATGAGGACGCGTCCGGACAGGAAGCTGCTGATCATCGACGTGTCGATCCCCCGCAACACCGACGCGGACGTCAAGGAGATCCCCAACGTCGAGCTGGACAACATGGACTCGCTGCAGACGATCGCCATGCGCAACGTCGAGCGCAGGAAGCACGAGATCGCATCCGCGGAGAGGATCATCGGCCAGGAGCTGGCCAGGATGGACGCGGAGCAGAAGGAGCAGATAGCGAACGACGTAATCCGCCGGCTGGGCCTGAAGCTGGCCGGGATAAGGGACCATGAGCTGGAGACCGCGATGTCCAGGGCTGGGTCCACCGATGTAAACGTGCTCCTGGACGACCTGTCCAGGGCGCTCACAAACAAGTTCACGGCCGAACTCTACAAGAATCTGAGGGAGGCCTCACGCGACGGCCGCATAGACATGTGCAACGCCGCCGTCGATCTTTTCGGACTGAGGGATGTAGAATGATGATGTACCCAGATGTGCGTCTAAGGAGACTGAGAGTGAATGACAGGATGAGGAACCTGGTCGCCGAGACCAGGCTGCACCCGGACGAGTTCGTGCTGCCGATCTTCTTCGACGCGAACATTGACAGGATGAAGACGACGGGGTCGATGCCCGGCGTGGAGACATACCCGCTCTCCGGCTACCAGGACATCGCCGCGGGCATACAGGACAGCGGTGTGAACTCCGTCCTGGTGTTCGGTGTCCCCTCGCACAAGGACTCCTGCGGCAGCGGGGCGTACGAGAAGGACGGGGTCGTGCAGAAGGCCATCGCCGGGCTCAAGGAGAACTCGGACATGCTGGTCATCGCGGACCTGTGCCTCTGCGAGTACACCGACCACGGGCACTGCGGCGTCCTGGACGGTGACGGCTACGTCATGAACGACGAGACCATCGAGCTGTACGGCAGGACCGCGGTCTCCCAGGCGGAGGCCGGCGCCGACATCATCGCGCCGAGCGGCATGATGGACGGCCAGATCGCGGCCATCAGGATCGCGCTGGACGATGCCGGGTTCAAGAACGTGCCCATCATGGCGTACAGCGCCAAGTTCTACAGCGCGTACTACGGTCCGTTCAGGGACGTCGCCAACTCCGCTCCCGGGAAGGGCAACCGCGCGGGCTACCAGATGCCCTGCGGCAACAGGCTGGAGGCCATGAGGGAGATCGAGATGGATGTGGCCGAGGGCGCGGACATGATCATGGTAAAGCCCGCCGGCCCCTACCTGGACATCATCAGGGACGCCAGGGAGAGGTTCGACCTCCCGCTGGCCGCCTACCAGGTGTCCGGGGAGTACGCCATGATAAAGGCCGCCGCGCAGAACGGATGGATCGACGAGGAGAGGATCATGATGGAGTCCCTCCTCGGGATCAAGAGGGCCGGCGCCGACATCATAATAACATACTTCGCGAGGGAGGCCGCAAGGCTTCTTTGATAACATGGACAGATCGGAGGAGCTTTACAGCGAGTCGCACGCGGTCACCCCGGGCGGAGTGTCCAGTCCGGTCAGGGCGTTCAAGCCCTACCCCCTCTTCATCGAGTCCGGCGACGGATGCAGGATGAGGGACGCGGACGGGAAGGAGTACATCGACCTCTGCATGGCCTACGGGCCGCTCATCACCGGCCACGCCCACCCGAGGGTCATGGACGCCGCCAGGAGCCAGCTGGAGAGGGGAACCGTCTACGGAGCCCCGTCCGAGGCCGAGCTGGCGCTCATCGAGAGGATCCACAAGGAGGTCCCCTGTGCCGAGATGGTCAGGCTGGCCTGCTCGGGCACCGAGGCAACCATGCACGCGATCCGCGTCGCGCGCGGAGTCACCGGAAGGGACGACATAGTCAAGATGAAGGGAGGGTTCCACGGCGCCCACGACGCCGCCCTGGTCAACGCGGGCAGCGGCTCGGCGGAGGGCGTGCCCTCGTCCAAGGGCGTGCTGGCGGACACGGCCAGGCACACCCATGTCGTGGAGTACAACGACGCCCAGGCCATGGCCGACCTCCTGGAGGGGAACGGGGACATCGCCTGCGTCATAATGGAGCCCGTCCTGGGGAACGTGGGGGTCATCCCGCCGCAGAAGGGCTATCTCGAGGAGGTCAGGAAGATCACCGCCGAGAACGACGTCATCCTGATCTTCGACGAGGTCATCACCGGCTTCAGGGTGTCCTCCGGAGGAGCCCAGAAGAGGTACGGGGTCACCCCCGACATGACCACAATGGCGAAGATCATCGGAGGGGGTTTCCCCGCCGGCGCGTTCATGGGGAAGAGGGAGATCATGGAGAACGTCGCCCCGGAGGGGCCGGTCTACGTGGCCGGGACGTTCGCCGGCAACCCCGTCTCGGCATCGGCCGGACTCGCCCAGATCGACCTGATGTGCTCCGACGACAACTACTCCAAGCTGGAGAGGGCCACCCAGTCCGTGGTGTCCACCATCAGGGACTCCATGCAGGATGCGGGGGTCCGGGGATGCGTCAACTCCGTCGCCTCGATGTTCGCTGTCTTCTTCGGACCCGAGGAGGTCACCAACGGGTCCCAGACCGAGAATGTCGACCGCGCCATGTTCGACAGGATGTTCAGGTACATGCTGGCCCACGGCGTCTACCTGCCGCCGTCGGCCCTGGAGGACGACTTCATGTCGATCGCCCACGACGAGGAGGCGGTCTCCCAGCTGGAGGAGGCCTTCAAGGGATTCTTCTCGGAGGTCAAGGGATGAGGGTCGGAACCCGCGAGAGCAAACTCGCCATGAGGCAGACGGAGATCTTCTGCGAGAGGATGGCGGAGCTCAACCCCGACATCCGTTGCGACGTCGTGGGGCTCAAGTCCCTCGGCGACATCGACCTGACGTCCCCGCTGGACAAGATGGCCGCCACCGGCGCCTTCGTGCGCGAGCTGGACGAGGCCATGAAGCAGGACCAGATCGACTGCTCCGTCAATTCCCTGAAGGACATCCCCATCGATGTCGACCCCGAGCTCACGGTGGTCGCCATATTCCCCCGCGACTCGGACGAGGACGTGATCCTCCCCTGCCCGCTGGAGGACCTCCCCGAGGGGGCGAAGGTCGGAACGGCCTCCGTCAGGAGGAGGAACATGCTCCACGAGGTCCGCCCGGACCTGGTCATAGAGAACCTGAGGGGGAACATACACACCCGCCTCAGACGTCTGGACGACGGGGACTTCGACGCGATAATCCTGGCCAAGGCAGGTCTGGACCGCATGGGGATCGACCGCCCCATGTTCGTTCTGGACAAGAGTCAGTTCGTACCAGCCCCCGCGCAGGGAGCCATCGCCGTGGAGTGCAGGATGGACGACGACGAGACGAGGAGGGCCCTGCAGAAGCTGGACGACAGGCCCACCAGGACCGCCGTCGGCGTCGAGAGAGGCATAATGAAGCTTATGGGCGCGGGATGCTCGTCGCCCGTCGGAATAAACGCCGTCGTCGACGGGGACGTGGTCCACGTGAGGGCGGTGTCTTACGGTTACACGGATGAACCCAGGAGGGTCGAGAAGGACCTGCCCATAGACTACGTAATGGACGAGCTCCTGGACATCTCGGACTATCTCACAGGAAGGAGGGACACGATTTGACAGGCAAGGTGTATCTGGTTGGAGCCGGTCCCGGGGACCCCGGGCTGTTCACGATCAAGGGGCTGCA
>ERZ1673744.2582-NODE-2582-length-13271-cov-5.894219_pt1 | contig 13271 bp, 10 predicted proteins | sample MGYA00580207_ERZ1673744 | MGnify/ENA primary metagenome ERZ1673744 (study PRJEB41218, sample SAMN15661751) | gut metagenome | host: Homo sapiens | place: Canada: London | collected 2015-08-20/2019-03-30 | study: EMG produced TPA metagenomics assembly of... | reverse complement strand
ACGGTGGTGTGGGAGGACGGCATGGGAACTAATCCCATGCCTCCTACCCGATTTCATCCTCATCGTCATAGGTGCTGAGGACCGCTGCTCCCGGAGTGCTTCCGATTCCGAAATCCGGATCGTCCTCCGGATCGAGCGCGGCAAGGAAGCGTTTGATCTCCGACTTGACCGCCGCTCTCACTTCAGGATCGGGGTCTGCGAGGAACTTTTCTGCCCAGAGGTCCGCATCGTCGCGCATGAGCAGGCTCTCCATCTTGAAAATGATCCGTTTGGGATCGTTTTCGAGGAAGGCTTCCACCTCTTCGGTCGGGAGATTGAGCGGTACGTCGGGGAGCGAGCGTCGTACTGAAATGGACGGGTTGCGTGCAAACTCTAATGCGGCAGTTTGGTCGAACCTTACTTCCACAGCGGCGCGGCGGCGAACGAATTCCCTGGGGTCATCCTCAAAGAGGCGGGCGAACTCCAGCGGGTACGCGAGGACGTCTGCCGGGAACTGCTTTTTTTCATAACAGTTGGCGAGAAGACCCATGGCCGTCTCAATGTCGGTAAGGTCGGTGAGTTCGATGGTGGTCCCCGGGGCGCCGGAAGGTTTGCCGTCGCCCAGAGAGAGGACGAAGGGCGGTGCGTTTTTTGCCGGAGATTCTCCGGGAAGGGGCGCCCCGGACATAAGGTCCTGCAGGAGGGACGCCGTATTGCGGCAGACGCCCCGGCTTCGGATCAATTCTCTTGCGCTCCTGCGGACGTCGGGGTCCATGAGGGCGCGGGCGAGCTTTTTCCGGCCGGAAGCCCGGCGCGCGAGCATTTCGACGGCGCGCGCAGTCTGAAGAATTTCCACGCGGATATCGAGCGCCCGGTCCTCGAGGAGCTTTTCATACTGGGAGACTGTGAGCGGAAGCGAGAGAGCGGTCGAGCGAACCGTATAGGAGGGGCTTTTGACAAGATTCGCGGCAAAGCGCGCTATCGTTCGCGACCCAAACTTCTCGTCCAGCATCTCTTTAACGTCGTCCTCCGACGCGAAGTCTTCTTCAAATAATTCACCGATGGGAACGCTGCCGAGAAATCCGTCCGGGAGCAGATTCGGGTCCGACGGGATGAAGAGGCAGACGTCGTACGGGTCGAGAGCAACCGTCAGATCTTTGTAGGACAAGTAGGAGCAGGAATCGGAAGTTTCGACGTCTGAAAGAATGCAGCGGCTGAGGCGCTTGATTCCGCGGATGGCGTCAGCACGCTTCTCGCTGTTGAATGTCATGATCTGTTCCTTTTAATTCTGAAGAGTTCTTTTTTGGAAAACGGCCGGGCGGCTTTCATGCCGCCTTTCTCATGCGTTCAGTATCGCGCATTCTGCGTCAAAAAATGTCTCAATAAAGCACTCCCGGTCTATTCCAAAAACTTGAAAAAGGTATTTCATCTTCGGCTCATTTTTGCGTAGAAGCGGGAATGGATGGATTTTTTCCCGGGGAGCACTATTTCTCTCAGACCAACGGATTAGTTCTTTCGGGTGTCTTTCTTACGGATCGCCCCCGGGAGGACCGGAAGCTCCGGGATCCATCTTCAGAAAAGGGAAATTCAGATGAAAATGCAGAAGCGCACCTTCCTTCTTTCGGCCGCAGCCTGCGCGATGATGACCGCCACGGGCGCCATGGCAATGGGAACGCCGAGCGGCTTTGCCGTCGTCGGCTTCAACAAGCAGGGCAGTCTCGGCGAAGTGATCGTCAATCCCTACAAGATCGCGCCCCTCACGGCGGTGATCAAGAACGGCGGCTACGAGCTTCTCTCGGCAGCCGTGCGCGTCGTTCCGAAGGAAGGCGGCCAGGAAATCAAGTATGACGTTTCCCGCGCTCAGCTCCTCACGCACGCCGGCATTCCGGTCTTCGGCCTCTATCCGGACTATTCCAACAAGGTTGAGGTGAGCTACTCCTACCGCTTCGACGGAAAAGTGGTTGACGGCAAGCACACCTACACCATCTACTGCGGCGGCATCCGCGGGATGGAATCCGGCATGCCCGGCGAAAAGAATCTGATGTTCGACACTGAGGTGAAGAAGGTGGCTCCGGAATTCAGCGACCGCCTCTACTTCGTCAACAACCTCGGAGCCACGCCCGGTCAGGACACCCGCGCGGTCTGGAACAACCCCATGGGGGGCGCTCTCACGTGGAGCTACCTCCCGAAGATCGCGATCATCGATACGAAGGGCGACATCCGCTGGTACCTTGACGCGTCCACGCTCTGGGATCCGGAATCGATTTACAGCAAGGGCGTCATGATGGGCTTCAAGCAGAATGCCGACGGCGCCATTTCCTGGGGCTTCGGCCAGAAGTACGTGAAGTACGACATCATGGGCCGCAAGGTCTTCAACCGCCGTCTGCCCACGGGCTACAGCGACTTCTCGCACTCGATGGATCCGATGCCGAACGGCCATTACCTCCTGCGCGTCGCGTCCTCCGACCTTCGCCGCATCGACCAGAAGCGCGTGCGCACGGTCCGCGACGTGATCATTGAAGTCGATCAGTCGGGCCGCGTCGTCGACGAATGGCGCCTCTTCGACATTCTTGACCCCTATCGCTCGAACATCATCAAGGCTCTCGACCAGGGCGCCGTCTGCCTCAACATCGATCCCTCGAAGGCGGGTCATACGCTTACCGCCGAAGAGCTCGCCGCTCAGGAGAAGTCCGACAACTTCGGCGACATCGCGGGCACCGGCCCGGGCCGCAACTGGGCGCACGTGAATTCGGTCGACTATGACCCGGACGACGATTCTATCATCATCTCCTCGCGCCACCAGTCGGCCATCATCAAGATCGGCCGCGACAAGAAGGTGAAGTGGATCCTCGGCGCCCCGGCGGGCTGGCGCTCGCCCTGGAAGGAAGCGCTCCTCACGCCGGTCGACAAGTCAGGAAAGCCTATTTCCTGCACGGAAACGACCTGCGAGGGCGGCTTTGACTGGACGTGGACGCAGCACACGGCCTGGCGCATCGATTCGAAGTCCAACAAGGACGTGGTCTACGTGTCTGCCTTCGACAACGGCGACGCCCGCGGCGCAGAGCAGCCGGCGCTTCCGGAAATGAAGTATTCGCGTGCGGTGATCTACAAGATTGACCAGAAGAAGAGAACGGTCGAGCAGGTCTGGGAGTACGGCAAGGAGCGCGGCCATTCGTGGTACAGCCCCGTGACGTCGCTCACGGAATACCAGGCCGACAAGGATTCGGTGGTTGCCTATTCCGCCACTGCGGGCTCCGACTTCGATCTCACGACCGGCGCCATGAAGGGCCTCCCCAACCCGTACATCGACGAATTCAAGTGGGGCGAGAAGGAGCCCTCGGTTGAAATCCAGCTTCACAATACGTCGGGCTATCAGGCATGGCCCTTCAGCGTGAAGAAGGCCTTCACCGACAATTAATCCTTTCTATCAGCTGCGGCGTTCATCAGGGCGCTGCAAATGAAAAATGACAGGCGGCGCTTCCCGGAAGATTCGGGAGGCGCCGCTTTATTCATTTCTAGATTAGAACCGATAGCGGCTGCGGTGCGGCATTCACCGGACGAATTCCGCCCAGAGCTTTTCGAGCATCGTCATGCCTTTTTCGAGCTCTGAGAGCTCGATGTATTCATCGACGCCGTGGGCCTGACGGATTGACCCCGGGCCAAGGACCACCGTGGCGCCGAGCTGCTGCAGGAACGAGGCTTCCGTCGAATAGCTCACGAAGGACCCTTCGCGCCCGGCAATGGCTTCGATGCGGGATCTGAGCACGGGATCCGGGTTGATGAAGGGATCAAGATCGGGGTAGAGGACTTCAAGCGTGGCCGCAGCAGGAGAGGCGGCGGCAAGCCGCTTCATGGATTCGTCGAGCATTCCGCGGATTTCCGCGGCATTGCATTTCGGGAGCGGTCGGATGTCGAACTCGAGCCGCGCCTCGGCGCAGACGCGGTTCACGTTGTCGCCCCCGCGGATGGACCCGATGTTGAGAGTCGGGTAGGGCACGCCCGGGAGCCCCGGATGATTGAACTCCTTTTCGCGCCGCGTTTTGAGGCGCGCTTCAAGGCTGTTGAGTTCCTCCACGGCGAGTGCAGCAGTCTTGACGGCATTGATGCCCTGGGTCGGATCGGACGAATGGGCGCCGCGCCCCCGGATGATGATCGCGCGTCCCATGTACCCCTTGTGGCCGAAAACAGGCGAGAGTTCGGTGGGTTCGCCGACAACGGCGAGCTGCGGCATGACGCCGAGGTTCTTTAATTCCGGGACGGCTGCGCGGGCGCCCGCCATGGACGTTTCCTCGTCGCAGGTGATGAGAACGCCGAAGCCTCTTTCGGCAGCTTCCGGATGACGGCGGGCGAGTGCCATCGCCGAAGCGATGAAGCCCTTCATGTCGCAGGAGCCGAGACCGTAGGCTCTTCCGTCGCGGACCGTCAGGGACCAGGGCGAATTCGTCCAGAGTTCCGGGTTGCAGCCCACCGTGTCGGAGTGTCCGGAGAGAAGAAGGCCGCCCGGCGTCGTGCGGCCGGTCATGGGGCCTTTGAAGGCAAATAGGTCGGCTTTCCCGGGCTTGTATTCGAAAACGCGCGTCTCGAAGCCCATGGCTTCAAATTCCGACTTCGCCCAGTCGATGAGCGGGCGGTTCGGCTGGTCGCTTTCGGGCGCAATGTCGCTCACGGTATTGAAGGCGACGAGTTTTTCTAGGTAGTGCAGACAATCAGAGATGACGGACATCGGATGCTCGCTTGTTTCTGGAGGCGCTGACGGACCGGAAGCATCGCTTCTTGCGGAACATCAGGCAAGATTCAATTCTTCGGGAAACATAAAGCAAACGCGTGAGCCCGGCTCGTCTCCCTGCGGGTCTCGGTCTGAATGATCAAGCCCCATGAGGCAAAACGCTGATATCGCGTGCCGCCGGCGCCTGGCGCCCTCCCTTCTGAAAGGCTTTCAAAATGAATGACTACTACCGCTACAAAGAGCTTCGGGCCGCTATTGTCGGCGCGAGCGGCTATGCCGGAACTGAGCTTCTCCGGCTTCTTCTCGACCATCCGGAGGTGACGGTCACGGCGCTTTATGTGTCCGAACAGAGCGCCGATGCCGGAAAGCTGATCTATGAGATTGACGGGAGGCTTTGCGGCAGGACGGATCTGAGGCTCGAGCCCCTCACGGATCCGGAGGCCGCAGCCGAAAATGTCGAAATCGTCTTTCTCGCCACCGAGCACGAGGTAAGTGCAAGGCTCGCACCGGTCTTCCTCGAAAAGGGCGTAAAGGTTTTCGATCTCTCGGGCGCCTTCAGGCTTTCCGACCCGAAGCTCTATCCGAAGCACTACGGCTTCGAGCACGCGCATCCGGAGCTTCTCGGGGAAGCGGTCTATGCGCTTCCGGAATATGTCAATGAAGCGAGGCTTTGCGAAACCAATCTGATTTCGCTCCCCGGGTGCTACCCGACGGCGTCGCAGCTCGCGCTCCGTCCGCTCATCGACGCGGGGCTTCTTGATCTCTCCATGCCGCCCGTCATCGACGCGGTGTCGGGCGTCTCGGGCGCCGGCAGAAAAGCGAAGCTCTCGAACGCCTTCTGCGAAGTGAGCCTCTCGGCCTACGGGATCTTCACGCACCGGCATCGCCCGGAAATCGAGGAGCACCTGGGCGGCGTCCCGGTGATCTTCAACCCGCATCTGGGCGCCTTCAAGCGCGGCATCCTCGCGACGATCACGGCGAGGCTCGCTCCGGGTGCGAGTGAGGAGGCGATCAGGAGGGCCTATGAGAGCACTTATCTTGAGCGCGCCTTCGTGCGGGTGCGAGATGGGCTCCCGAAGCTCGACGACGTCGTCAATCAGCCTTACTGCGACATCGGCTTCAAGGTCTCCGACACGGGCTACATCGTCATCGTGAGCGCGATCGACAACCTTCTTAAAGGGGCGGCCTCCCAGGCGGTGCAGGCGATGAACCTGCGCCTCGGGATCCCGGAAGACGCGGGATTCTCCGTTTGAGGGCGTCGCCGCACCTCAGCCGTTTTCTAAAAGAGAGGAAGGAGCCATGGAAGAGAAAAAGAACGCCGCGCCCCTTGTCGTCAAGCTGTCCGGCAAGGCGCTCGGCGCGGAAAAGGAACTCGAACGCCTCTGCCGGGAGCTTGAAGCCGCGGGACGCGCATTTCTGCTGGTACACGGCGGCGGCGTCGCCGTCGACCGACTCATGGCGGATCTCGGCATTGAAGTGAGGCGCGTGCGGGGGCTTCGCGTGAGTCCTGCGGAGGAGATGCCCCTCATTGCCGGGTCGCTCGCCGGCACCTGCAGTCTGGCGCTCCGGTCCGCCGCCGTGCGGGCGGGCCTCTCGCCCCTGGGGCTCGCCGTCACGGACGGCGGAATGTGCACCGTCCTTCCGGAGGATCCGGAACTCGGGCGCGTGGCGAAGACGGCTCCGGGAAATGAAGAAGCCCGCGCACGGCTCCTTTCGCTTCTGGCTGCCGGGTGGCTTCCGGTGATTTCTTCGGTCGGGCTCGATGCAGAGGGGCGCCTCTGGAACATCAATGCCGACGATGCGGCGCTCTCGATTGCGGAGCTTCTCGGCGCGCCCCTCATCTTCCTCTCAGACGTCAGGGGCGTTCTTGACGGCGACAAGCGGCTGATTCCGGAACTTACGCCTGAAAGCACGGAAGTGCTGGTCCGCGACGGCGTCATTACGGCCGGCATGGTCGTCAAGATGAATGCGGCGTTTGCCGCTTCCCGGGCAACCGGAGCGCCGGTCTCGATCGCGTCCATCTTTGATGACGCGGTTCCCCGACTCCTCTCGGAAGGAAAGTTCCCCGGAACCGTCTGCAGAGTTTAATTGTCGACAATAGAAAGTTGATTATCGACTGAGCTCCGACGTATTATCGATCAATCTTTAAATTATTATTCAATTGATTGATAATCAAGGAAGAAATGTAAATTCATAAGGCGAGGACATAAGGCGGGCATAAATATTCCTGCGCTTATGTCCTTTTTCTTGGCCTTAATCAAATTGAGCTATGCAAAATCACCTAAGCGCCGCAATTAAGCATCCATAGAATCGAATCCTGATTCGTCTTCCGTGAAAAGGGCGGCGAAGGTGAGTAGTAAGCCTGGAGCACGCGCGCTTCTGCGAGGGAGGACCCCCGGTTCCCTCAGGGCGGCCAAGCACTCAGGCATTGTGTTCCGATGCGTTCAGTCACCCCTGAACCCCTTGCCTTTTTGTTTAAGAAGATGATGAATAAAAGCGAAGAGCAGCAGAAGAGGACCATTCCCATTGTGCCGGGCATGCAGGCCTCCGTTCCGGAGACGCTCTTTCACATGATTCCGAAGGAGCGCGCAGGCGAAATTTCCCCGCTCGGCGTGATGCTTCCCGAGGAAGCGCAGAAGAATTTCAGAGGCACGCCCTTTGAGGATCTCTACGACGAGGCGGTGAATCTCCTCAGAAACCGCAACATCACCCCCGACGAGCTTTCCTACCTTTCGAAGGCGCTCAGCCAGATTCTCGTCAACCGAGACCGCGCGCCCTTCTTCATCCGCCAGGGGCGTCTTTCCGACGTCGACGACGTCGAGGGGCTTGTCCGCTACTGGGCTCAGCAGGGCGAAAACCTGCCGCGAAAGCGCGCCGACATCATCCGCAGCATTGATTCCTTCGCGGTCTGCGTGCGCGACGGCCAGATGGTCGGCTGCGCGAGCCTCTTCGTCTACGACTCAGGTCTCGCGGAGATCCGCTCGCTCGGTGTTTCTCCGTTGGTTCAGCGCCAGGGCCAGGGACGCGCTATTGTTGAGTACCTGCTCGATCGCGCAAGACGTCTCGATATTGCTAAAGTGTTCGTGCTCACGCGCAATCCGAAGTTCTTTGAGCGCTGCGGCTTTAAGCTCACCACCATCGAAGCGCTGCCGGAAAAGATTCTCAAGGACTGCGAGAATTGCAATAAGCGTGAACGCTGCGACGAGCTCGCCTACGAATTCAATCTCTGACCGTGGCTCAGAGCCTCGATCGGATTAATGCATTGACAACCAAAGGATTTTTTCAACGATGACTGAAGTTACGCGCGTGACCTACGATCAGGTCATGTTTCCGTGTTACCACCCTGCGGACCTCGTTCTGGTGCGCGGCAAAAAGTGCCGCCTCTACGACAGCGAAGGCCGCTCCTACCTCGATTTCGGCGGCGGCATCGCCGTCAATTCGCTCGGCAACGCTCCGAAGACCGTGCGAAAGGCGCTTAAAGCGCAGAGCGCCCGCCTCATTCACGTGAGCAACGTTTTTGCGAACGATGCGACCCTTAAGTTTGCGACTGAGATTACGAAGGTGACGGGATTCGACCGCGTCTTCTTCACGAACTCGGGCGCCGAAGCGAACGAATGCGCTCTGAAGCTAGCCCGCCGCACCGCGGTTGATCTTTACGGTGAAAAGAAGGATGAAATCATTTCCTTCGCGCACAGCTTCCACGGCCGCACGTTCTTCACGGTGAGCGTGGGCGGGCAGGACAAGTATTCGCTCGGCTTCGGGCCGCGTCCCGGCGCCATCACGCATCTGCCCTTCAACGACATCAAGGCTTTCGAGAAGCAGATTTCGGACCGCACCTGCGCCGTCATCTTCGAGCCCGTGCAGGGCGAAGGCGGCGTTCTGCCGGTTGACCCGAAGTTCGCAAAGCGCGTCCGCGAGCTCTGCGACAAGCACCATGCGCTTCTCATCATGGATGAGGTCCAGACGGGGTGCGCGCGTTCGGGCACCTTCTTCGCCTACGAGCAGATCGGCATTCGTCCCGACATCGTCTCGACCGCGAAGGGCATTGCCGGCGGCTATCCGATCGGCTGCGTTCTCACGTCGAACGACATCGCCGCGCACTTCAAGGCCGGCACCCACGGCTCGACCTTCGGCGGGAACCCCTTAGGCTGCGCCGTAGGCTCCGCCGTCGTTGCGAAGATTTCGAAGCCTGAATTCCTCGCCAAGGTGATGGAAAAGGGCAAGCTCCTTCGCGAGGAGCTCACGCGCGTCAACGACGAACTCCATGTTTTCTCGGCTGTCCGCGGCATGGGGCTTCTTGACGGCTGCGAACTCATCCCCGAACTCCGCTCGCGCCTCGGCGACATCCAGAAGGCGGCGCTTGAAGCAGGCCTCATCATCCTCACGGCCGGCGGCACGACGATCCGTCTCTGCCCGCCCCTCATCATCAAGAAGAAGGAGCTGAAGGAAGGCGTCGCCATCCTGAAGCGCGTTCTCGTTCCCTTCGCGATGGAAGTCGAAGCCCTGAAGCGCGCCGAAGCGCTGAAGGCCCAGGAAGAAAAGGCACAGAAGGCCGTGAAGGCTCCGACTGCAAAGAAGCCGGCTGAAAAAGCCGCTGCTGAAAAGAAGCCTGCTGAAAAGAAGACGGCTGCGCCCAAGGCAGCGCCCGCCCGCCGTACGCCTCAGAAGGCGGCCGCGAAGCCTGCTCCTGCGGCGGATCAGGCCAAGACTGCTGCTCCCGTCAAAGCGGAAGCCGCCAGGCCGGCTCCGGCCAAAAAGGCCGCTGTGAAGGCGCCTGCTGCCGCGGCGAAGACCGCTGCGCCCGCGCCGAAGACGGCCGCCGCGAAGCCGAAGGCTGCGCCTGCCGCAGCGCCCAAGGCTGCGGCTCCGGCTCCGAAGGCCGCTCCCGCTGCTCCTGCGGCTTCTGCTGCTCCCGTGAAGGAAGCTCCTGCTCCGAAAGCCGCCGCTCCGGCCGTGAAGACGGCGTCTGAAGTGAAGCCTGCCGTGGTGAAGACTCCGGCCTGATTCCGGCGAAGCTGAATGCGTTTTCCTTCCGTCTGCAGGGATGCAGACGGAAGACAAAAGCGCAAAAAAATGTCCCGCTCGATTCTTTCGGACGGGACATTTTCTTTTTCACTGCCGCGCTTTCGTTCAATGGATCGCGAAGAACGCCTTGAAGTTCTTGAGGTAGAGAACGAAGACGTAGAGGATGACGACCGCAGCGACGGCAAGCTCGAAGTGGGCGAGCCAGCGCAGTTCGCTCACATACTCTCCCATTCCGTTGAAGGTCCCCATCAGGGCGGCGAGCTTGTAGAGCGCCGTGGCGCCGATCGCCATCGGGAACGTGAAGGCCGCGTAGCCGGGCGAGAACTGCAGCCTCAGGAGGTGCCAGAACGCGAAGTAGATCGCAAAGGTCATCAGGATGGCGATGCCGAAGAGAAGCGCTACGAGGAGAAGGTGCGGTTCCGTTGAGACGGAGAGGTAGCCCGCGAGCGAGAGCGAAGCCGGAGCCGCCATGATGGCGATCGTGGGCTTGGCGGCGTTGGCGACCTGCGGGAGGAAGATGAGGCGGTAGAGCATCGTCGGGAGCATGATCGCGTAGGAAACGAGGCCGACGACCAGGAGAACCTGGGCGAGCGGCAGAAGCTCCGGAACGCCCGGGAAGGACACGTCGGCGACGATGATGCCGACGGGCGGCACGAACCAGGAGGGCACCATCTTTTCCATCACGTTGTCGTGGAAGCGGAACCAGGCGAAGAAGATGAGTGCGAGGAGGTGCAGCAGAACGGCGACGAGCCAGAGGCCGACGGCGAATTTTGGAAGCGCATCGAGAAGCGCGCGGGAAATCACCATGAGCGCCATCGCGAAGGTGGGCACGATGGATCCGACCACCGGGTGCTTCAGGTCAGCCCAGAGCGTATCGGCATGAAGCGCAAAGCGGCAGACGAGAAGGAAGAGGAGCGAGGACGCAATGACCGCCCCGGCAATCTGTCCCCAGCCATGAAGGGGAAGCGCATTTTCCAGACACCAGCCCAGGCTGGCGATGCCGAGAGCAAGCCCGGCCATGGGAGTGGGGAGACTGCGAAACCGTGAGGGAAAAGCCTTGAGCATGGATGGAGAGAAGCGGAGTGGCGAACAAATGGAACGCGCGTTTGGCGCACAAAGCCTGAAGAGTAGAACAACGGCCGCTCAGTTGTAAAGTAAATTCGAACAAAATAGGTAAAATTGTTCGATAAAATTAACTTGCCTTTTCTTGCCTGATCGCTGTCGAAAGCTTTCAGGCGATGCAGAGAAAAGCGCCGGGTTTGCTAACATCCAAAGACCGCTTTCCGGAGAGGCTCTTCGGCGAGAGGCCGCATCAAGGGAGGGATTCATTCGTGGTACCCATCACGCTCAGACAGCTTCAGGTTTTCCTTGCCATTGCCAAGGCCGAGAACATCGGCGCGGCGGCAGAGTACCTCTCCATGAGCAAGAGTGCGGTTTCGCAGGCGCTCTCCGAGCTTGAGGCCAGGCTCGGCGTGCAGCTCTTCGACCGCAACCGCGGACGAATCTTCCTCACGCCCGAAGGGCGCCGCATGATGCCTCAGGCCGACGAGATGGTCCACCGCGCCGACGACATTTCGGACCTCTTCAGAAAGAGCCGCCGCTACTGCCAGTTCCGCGTGGGCTGCACGCGCACGATCGGCACCTTCATGATTGCGGATCTCCTGAGAAGCTTTCGCGACGCGCACGGGTGGACCCCCGCCGCCGTCATCGCCAATACGCGGATCATTGCGGAAAAGCTCTCCCGCTTTGAACTTGACGTCGCGCTGATTGAAGGTCCCGTCACGGACACGGATCTCGTGACCACGCCCTGGATGACGGACGAAATGGTCGTGGTGGCGCCGAAGGATCATCCCCTCACCGGGCGCCCGGTGAGCTACCAGGAACTTGAAACCGCTTCCTGGATTCTTCGCGAAAAGGGATCCTCCACGCGCGACTTCTTTGAAACTCAGGTCCGCCAGCGTCTGAGGCGCGTTGAAGTGATTGCCGAACTCAACAGCTTCGACGCCATTCTGCGCACGGTCCTCCTCGGCCTCGGACTGACTTACATGTCCCGCCAGGTGCTCAACGACCCCTATTACGGGCGCTTCGTCGCGCAGGTGCAGCTGCCCGAACGCTTCCACCGGCAGCTCACCTTCTGCCACGAGCGCGACAAATATCTCTCGAACGACATCGAGGCCTGGATGGAGCACTGCCGCAGCTACGCGCGCCTGATGGAAAGGCGCGAGGCGGAGGCTCAGCGGCTTGTGGAAGGCGGCATCTGATTCGGATTCTTTAAAGGCTTCTTTGCCTCAGGTTTTCTCTGCATGCATTTCTGAAAGGACATCACATGACGAAGTTCATCGACATTCCCGAACACCTCCGCTCCATCAGCGTCGACAGCGCCTACGGACTCATGAATATCGGCGCAACGGCCGTTATTTCCGCCGCGAATAAGGGCGATGAGGACGCCATGACGGCGGCCTGGAACTGCGCGCTCGACCTCAACCCCACGAAGGTGACGGTGGTTCTTTCGCGCGAGCACTACACCCGCAAGCTCCTCGAGGCGAGCGGCTTCTTTGCGATCAGCTTGGTCTCCCGCGCGAATGTGGAATCCGCTCAGTATCTGGGTTCCGTTTCGAAGAACGACGACAAGGAAAAGCTCGACAAGTGCCCGGGCCGGTTCTTCAGGGCTCCCGGCTGCGACATTCCGCTGATCGAAGGGTCGCCTGCCTACTTCATCTGCAAGGTGATTCCGGAAGAGCGCATTGCGAAAACGTACGACCTCTTCCTTGCCGAAGTCGTTGCCTGCTATGCCGACGACCGCGTCGCAACGGAGGGCGGTGACTGGCGCTTCGAATCTGCCGACCCGTCGCTTCGCACCGTGCATGCGGCCAGTCACGGACGGTTCTACGCTATCGGCGATCTGATCGACCTCAATCGATAATTTTCTGAAGAACTGAAGAAAGGCGCTCCTTGATGGGCGCCTTTTTTATGCCTATGGCTGAATTTTCTCAGGTATTCATTGAGATCGACTTTTCTTGCTTGCAACATAATCCAACTTAACATACAGCCGCTGTATGTTAAGTTGGATTATGTTGCTGAGGAAGTTGCCATGAATATCATTCAAGTCATTGATGTAAAGGCAGAAAAATGAAGCTTTCTCCTCAGCACAAGTCTAGGTTTGTCTAATGCGCTCGTCTGAGAAAAGGATTCTGCGTCGACTTCAGGGTTTTTCCGATTTTCGAGCGGCCGGCGGAACGTGCAGAATAGCTCCACCGTTTCTTTCGGATGCTTCCGAAATGAAGCGCCGTTTTTTCTGCCCAGGCTAGATGCTTTCGCGGACTGCCGCCTCAATTCCCACAGGCGGTCCCGGCATCCTCAACGTTCGCCGTCGCATTGGGTTTCTCTGGACCGGCAGGTTCGGACGAACCTGCCCGTGTCCCCAAAAAAATCAATCTGAGATTTCTGAGGATGCTCTGAGCAAATCGAAAGATAATGCACTGATTTCATAAATATCAAATATATGATAGAATATATCTATCATGAATAGATTTGCGAGAGG